>Ga0193706_1000481_pt1 | contig 23225 bp, 19 predicted proteins | sample U3c1metaG_FD_160130 | JGI IMG/M metagenome (GOLD analysis project Ga0193706, IMG submission 160130) | Soil microbial communities from a riparian zone of the East river system, Colorado, United States - U3c1 | ecosystem: Environmental > Terrestrial > Soil > Riparian zone | place: USA: East River... | reverse complement strand
CGAGCTCATGTGGTATCGCCTGCGCCACGCGGACGGGAGCCTGGATCCCTTCAATTCCGGCTCGTTCGTCGACGCCCAAGGTTCGAGCCAGCCTCTCGCCGCGAGCGACGTGGTGCTCACGGAATCCGCGACCTGGACCAGCCCGCGCAGCAAGGCCGTGTACCCCGCGCGCTGGCGCCTGCAGTGCCCGCGTCTGAATCTTGATCTCGAGCTCGAGCCGGCCCTCGCCGATCAGGAGTTGGGCGGAGCCTTCCGCTACTGGGAAGGCGCCGTAGAGGTCCGCGGCACGCGCGCTGGCCGCGGCTACGTCGAGCTCGTCGGCTACAGTACGGAGTCAGGTGAATTCGTCCGGAGTCGTGATGGTCATCTCCGCGCCGCGAACGCGGCGCGGAGATGACCATCACGACTCCGGACGAATTCACCTGACTCCGTAGGTGGCAGCTTGCTTCGCGATCGCGCGCGTTTCAGGATCGGCTCCGCGCAGACTTGCCAGTCGTTCCAGCAAGGCCCGCGCCTTGGCCACCGTGGCCGGATTCTTGCTCGACAGCCCCTCCTTCGCGATCGCGAGACTGCGGCGACGATCGAAATCATCGAAGACCTCGGTCGCGACGTCGACCTCGAGCGCGAGCCCCTCTTCCGTCCGGCCGACTTGTCGCAGCTCGTTGGCCCACAGGATGCGCAGCAGAGGATCCGATGGTCGCGCAAGCCACGCTTCCTCGATCACGCGCCGGCGTCCCAGCGGATCGCCGCGGCGCTGCATCAGGATCGAGCGCAGCCGCACGGACTCGCTCGATTCCGGATCGCACAGGTCACAGGCGTCGAGCGCGCGCTGCGCTTCCGCCAGGATCACGGCGAGCGTCGCATCGGTCGCGGTCTTCGCGCGCTCCAGCGCCGACGCCGCCAGATGCTGCAGCGCGAACACGCGATGCCTGTTCCAGTCTCCGCGAAACGGCAGGGTCTTGCGCGCCTCGCGACCGCGTTCCGCGAGCTCTTCGGCCGTGCGGTAGCTGGCTTCGGCCGCCAGGGGATCGGAACTCTTCGATTCCAATTGCGCGAGGCCGGTGCGCGCCAGATAGACCGACTCGAGCAGATCCTCGGGGGGAAATTCCGTGCCCGGGATTCGCGGCAATTGTGATTCCGCGGCGCGCGCGAAAAGCTGCTTCGCGCGAGCGGGATCGCTCGCACTGAGCGCGGAGGCCTGATCGATCAGCGGGTACACCGAAGCAGGCGCGCGCTCTACCTGTGCTTCCAGAAGCTCCCGCTCGGAGCGCCAGCTGGAGCTCTCGCGAAACGTCACGACGCCAAATGCCACGATGAACCAGCTCGCGAGCACCACCGCGAGGACGCGCGCGGCCTTGGATCGAGACCAGGCCTCGAACAGCAGCCAGGCAAGGGGCAGGCACAGCCCGATCGATCCCGCGTAGAGGAAGCGCGAGGCCGCGATCGCGCCAGTCGAGAAGAACAGATTCGAGGTCGGCAGCCAGGCCGCGAGGAAGAACCAGCAACCGAAGGCGATGTCGCGACGACCGCGGCGCAGGGCGAAAACCGGCGCGATCGAGAGAGCGAGGATCGCGAGGACTCCAGCGATGGCGCGCGGATCGCCGAAGCCGCTCGCGGGCAGGACGTCCTGGTGGCTGACCACCGCGATCTGACGCCAGGGTGCCACGAGCAGAGGCAAGGAGTAGCTCGCGAAGGCCGCGCAGGCGGACGCGGCGCGCGCCAACCACGAGAATCCTGCGAACACGGGATCGTCGACTCTCGTCAGCGAGCCGATCGCGGCGTATCGGCACACGAGGGCGAGTCCGACTCCGAGCATCGACCAGGCGAGTGCACGCGCCGCGCGCCGCTTCCAAGCTCCGTCGGCTTCGACGCGCAGGGCTTCGAAGAGCACCGCCAGGGGAATCACCGCCACTCCCGACTCCTTGGACAGCACGGCGAGGGCAGCGAGGGCTGCACCGAGCAGGAATCTCCAAGCGGATGTTCCTCGAGCGACGAGCACGGCGCCGATGAGGAACAAGTTCGCCAGCAGATCCGCCGCGCCGACCTGGCCGCAGACGACCTCGACCCCCAGCGGATGAACGAGCGCGATCAAGGCCGCGATCCACGCGATCGCCGCGGCACCGGGCCGGCCCGCCAGCAGTCGCCAGAGCAGCGCGAAGTGCAACCACGCGACCAGACCGTGCAGCGCGACATTGGCGAAATTGATCAGGAACGGAGCGGAGCCCGCGAGGGCGCGCAAGCCAGCCAACCACACCAGCGACACCGGTCGGTACAAACCACCGGGCTCGCCGCTGCCGGCCCACCAGTCCATGCGCGCGATGCGCAGCGGCTCGAAGGGGGTCAGCAGCGGGTTGTCGCGCACGAGCTTGACGCCGTCGAACACGTACTCGCCACCGATCGTGCCGCCGAACAACAGAAAGGCGATGGCGATCAGGCTCGCGCCGCGCCAGGCGCTCGGCCGCGCGTCGCGCACCTCTCCCCCACCCGCGACACTCGTCGCTCCGCGCAGAGTCTTCGACATCACAAGACGCGCAGATCCGCGTCGGCTTCGCTGGCCGCGCGTCGGCCGGCTTCCACGTCGACTCTCGACAGCAGATACGCGCCGACGATGAAGAACACTCCCACCGAAAGGATCGCGTGCCGCGAGGACCCGGTGATCAGTGCAGTCAAATAGAAGAGTCCCGGCCCCAGCGCGCCTGCGAACTTCTCCAGGACCGAGAACAGACCGAAGAACTCGCCGGATTTGTGGCGCGGGATCATGCTCGCGAACAGCGAGCGCGAGAGGGCCTGGGCGCCGCCCTGCACCAGGCCGACCAGGATGGCCAGGGCCCAGAAATGCCAGGCCGTGCTCATCTGCCAGGCCAGGATCGAGATCGCGCCGTAGACCACGATCGAGAACATCACCAGGCGCTTGGCGCCGAAGCGACCGCTGAGCGCGCCGAAAGCGAAGGAGCAGGGCACGCCGATGAATTGCACGGCGATGAAGGCTCCGATCAGCGTGCCTCGGGGAATTCCGATGTCTTTCCCGTAGGTCGTCGCCATGCGCATGATCGTGCCGATCCCGTCGTTGTAGACGAGGAAGGCGATCAGCATCAGCATGGCCTGTCGGTAGCGCGCGAGCTCGCTGAACGTCTCGCGCAGGCGGGTCAGCGCCGTGCGCAGCGGCGCCGCGCGCTCCGCCTCATCCGCCTCCAACGTGCGTGGCGGCTCGGGCACTCGGCGGAAGATCGGGATCGAGAACACGATCCACCACAGGGCCACGAACACGAAGGAGAGCCGGACCGGCAGGGTGTCGCCGGCGCTGTCGTCGCCGATCTTCGCGGGCAATCCGAAAAGCGTCGGCTGGAGGATCACGACCGACACCAGGGCCAGGGCGATGCCCCCGCCGATGTAACCCAGGGCGTAGCCCGAGGTCGACACGCGGTCGATCTCCTCCTTGCGCGCGATGTGCGGGAGCAGCGAGTCGTAGAACACGAAGCTCGCCGTGGCGCCGATGTTGGCGACTCCGAAGAGCAGCGAAGCCAGCAGCCAATCCCCGCGCTCGATGAAGAACATCGCGGCCGATGCGCCGGCGCCGACGAGCATGAACACCGCGAGCAGACGCTTCTTGATCGCGCTGACGTCCGCCAGCGCGCCGAGCAACGGAGAAATCACGGCGCCGATCAGGATGCAGATCGTGGTCGCCAGCGAGAAGCGCTGCGTCGCGACGCCGGGATCGAGATCCCGGGCCGCGACCTCGGCGAAATAGATCGGGAACACGGCGGCGACGACCACCGTGACCATCGCCGAATTCGCCCAGTCGTACATCGCCCAGGCGAGCAGCTCCGGACGATCGAGCGCCAGCCGCTGGCGCAGGCTGCTCACCAGAACTTCTTCGCCGCTGCCTGCTTGCGAGCCTCGCGCATCGCCCTGCGCTCGGCCCGCGCCGCTTCCTCGGGATCGTCGGAGTAGTCGAGCACCGTCTCGATCGTCTCCGTGCCGCGCAGCAGGACGAACACCTTGCGCGGTCCGCCCTTCTGCAGCTCGTTGGTCACTTCGCTCTGCTTGGTGACCGCGACGCCGTCGATCGATTGCACGATGTCGCCGACTTTCCAGCCGGCCGCTTCGGCCTTGCCGCCCTTGTTGACGGTGCCGAGCTTCGCTCCGTTGAGGTTCACGCCCATGCGCCGCGGCTCGCCCGCCTTGAAGTTCCCGCGGTCGAGCAGCGAGGGCAGGTTCGCCGTGTTGTACGCCGCGATCGCCGCGACCAGGGCCGAGTGCTCCTGATACTCGGGCACGGCCGTATCGAAGGTGTCGTACTGCGTGTGGTGCATGTGGTTGTAGTCCGACTTCCCGTCCTGATCCCAGAAGAAGCCCGGCACGGACTTCTGCGCGAAGGGCGCGTGGTCGGAGTCGGCGGAGAACTGGAATCCGTCGGTGACGCGCAGCTTGAACGGCAGCTCCGGGTTCAAGTCGAACAGCGGCGCGCAGATCTGGCGCATCTGCGGCTCCATTTCGTAGGTCACGCCGAGACCGGAGAGGTAATTGGTCCCGCCGTCGTGGATGTAGACCGCGCTGATCCGATCCAATTCATCGGCGTGGTCGCGCACGTAACCTGTCGAGCCGAAGAGCCCCTGCTCCTCGCCGCTCCACAGCGCGAAGCGGATGGTGCGCTTGGGCCTGGCTCCCGCCGCCATCAACAACCGCGCAACTTCGAGGGTGGTCGCCGAGCCCGTGCCGTTGTCGACCGCGCCCTGCGCGCCGTCCCAGGAATCGAGGTGGCCGCCGACGATCACGTACTCGTCCGGGTGCTCGCTGCCCACGATGTCGGCGATCACGTTGTATTGAGGAACGGGGCCCTCGTAGAAGCGATTGTCGATGTCGAACTCGACCTCGACCGTTTCGCCGCCGCTGACGCGAGCCACGAGGTCCTTGTACTGGCTGCCGCGCAAGCTGACGCGCACCGCGGTCGGCAGCTTGTCCCAGGCCACGCGCTGATTTCCGCCGGTGAGCACCAGGTCGCGGCCCGAGGAACGGATCTCCCCGGCGATGCCGGCGGCTTCGATTGCCGCGGCCACCGCTTCGCGCTCTTCCTTGTCCGGTTTCGGGCGGTCGGCGGATTCCTCGTAGACGCGCAACACCAGCCAGGCGCCGGAGAGCTGGTCCTTCACCTCCGCGAGCTGATCCAGGGTCTCGGGCTTGAACACCACGCGGCCGCGCGTCGGGCCCTTGGTTCCCGCGGTCCAGGAGGACGTCGTGAATTCGAAGGGCGTCGGATCGCCGACGATGTTGCCGCGGAAGGCGCCGCGATCGAAGCCGACCGGGAACTCGCCCCATTGCTCGAGCTTCGCTTCGAGACCCCAGGAGCGGAACTGCTCGAGAGCCCATTCTTGAGCCTTCGCGAGGTTGTGCGAGCTGGTGAGCCGCGGCCCGATCGCCAGGCAGAGGTGGCGCAAGTGATCCTGGACATGGTTGTCGCGGCGCGCGAGGTCGATCAGCGTCGCGATGACCTGGGCGTCGTCTGTTCCGCGCGACGGCGCGGCGATCGCCGCCACGGGACTGCGCTGCGACGCCTGGGGCTCGCGGGCCTCGCGCGGCACGATCGTGGCGCTCCCTGAGCGCGAATCGACCATCGCAAGACGCGGCTCGGAGACGGCTTCGTGCTTCGCCGCCGGCGCGACCTCCACGGTCGTCGAGGGCCGGTGCGCGGCGCAGGCGGCCGCGAGCAACGCCGCGAGGCCGAGGGAGGAATTCAGGAGTCGTCGTTTCATGATCGGATTGCCGCAGGCAGCGGTCGGGACGGGCCGGTTGGATCGGGCGCCAGATCCAGAGCTTAGCCAGATGCTGGCCTGGATGGCTGGACACGGCGGTCTCCAGCTTGCGCGGCCTCAGGTCCGGTTCCAGACTCGAACGCGTGAAGACCAACCCCGGCGCACCGACCCTGGTCCTCGTGCCCACTGCCCTGGAGCTGGCGCGGCTCGAGGACCTGGGCGGACTCGGCTCCACGGCGATCGTCGCACCCTGCGGCTTCGGCGTGATCGCGGCCGCGGCGCGCACGGCGGAATTGTTGAGCCGCCTGACGCCGTCGCGCGTGATCCTGGTCGGAATCGCGGGGGCCTACGACCTTTCGCGCGACCCCCTGGGCTCGGCGCTCGAGTTCGCGATGGTGTCGGTCACCGGTGTCGGCGTCGGCGAGGGAGCCGCTCACCTTCCCCCGCCGGAGCTCGGCTTCCCGCAATGGCCCGCGAGCCTGCACCCCGCGCGCGCGGCGGTCTTCGATCGGCTCGAGCTCGAGTTGCGCGACGGTCCGCTGCTGCTGACCACCTGCGCCGCCTCGGCTTCGCCCGCCGAAGCGCGCGAGCGGCGCACGCGCTTCCCTGATGCGCGGGCGGAGGACATGGAGGGTTTTGCGGTGGCCATGGCCTGTTCCCTCGCCGGCGTGCCGCTGTCGATCGTGCGCGGGATCTCCAACGCCGTCGGCGATCGGACGAGCGAGCACTGGTCGATCCCGCGCGCCCTCGCCGGCGCGCGCGAGCTTTGCCTGTCCGTCCTGGCGCGCGGCGGCGGTGTCGCTTGAGCGAGAGGCTGCGGGTCGCCATCTCGCCCTGCCCGAACGACACCTTCGCGTTCGCGGGCCTGCTGGAGCGCGCTTCCGATTCGGGCGGGCTCGACCTCGACTTCGAGTTGCACGACGTCGAGCAATTGAACCAGCGGCTCGCGCGCGGCGAGCTCGATGCTGCCAAGGCGAGCTTCCACGCGGCCCTGCGGCTTTCGCGCGAGACCGCGGTGCTCTCGGCGGGCTCGGCCCTGGGCTTCGGCGTGGGTCCCTTGCTGCTCGCGCGCAAGCACGCGCCGCCGCTCGGCCCGACGGCGAGGGTCCTCTGCCCGGGTGAATGGACCACGGCCAGCCTGCTGTTCCAGCTCTTCCACGGCCCCGCAAAAGTCGAGCAGGCGGTCTTCTCGGAGATCATGCCCGCGCTGGAAGCGGGCCGCGCCGACTACGGCGTGTGCATCCACGAAGGCCGCTTCACCTGGCGCGAGCGCGGACTTGCTTGCGTCGAGGACCTGGGATCGAGCTGGGAAGCGGCCTTCGGCTGCGCCCTGCCGCTCGGCGGCATCCTGTTCCGCAAATCGCGCGGCGCGCAGCTCGCGCAACGCCTAGCCTTGGCCATCGAGGGCTCGATCGCCTGGGCGCGCGCTCATCCCGAACGCGCCAGGGCGGTGATGCGCCGTCACGCGCAGGAGCTATCCGACGAGGTGCTCGCGGCCCACGTCGACCTGTACGTCAACGCGCAGACCCTGTGCCTGAGCCACGCGGCGCGGCGGGCGCTGGACACCCTCTCCATCCAGGCGAAGCGCCTGGGTCTCGTCGACGAGTCGGCTCCCGCGTTGGAGATCTGGGGGCGCCGCGAGCCGCTGCGGCTGTTCCACGTGCTGCGCCGGGAAGACGCAGACCTGCTCGAAGGCCCGGCGCAGAGCTTCCGGCCGGCCTCGCTCGCGAGCGAGGGGTTCGTGCACCTGTCCTTCGAATCCCAGGTCGACGCCACGCTGAAAGCGCACTTCGATCCCGTGGACGAGCTGGTGCTGCTCGAGATCGACGCCGATGCCGCAGGGGCCGCGCTGCGCTACGAGACTTCACGCGGCGGACAGCTCTTCCCGCACCTCTATCGCGAGCTGCGGCGCTCGGACGTGGTCGCACGCTGGACGCTGGAGCCCGCGGGCGCCGCATGGTCGAGCGATTCGCCGCCCACCCGCGCCAGGGCGCGCGTGGACGGCGATTGACTCGTGGTGCGAGGTCGGTTGGCCGCGTCTAGCGGCCCATGCCGCCGCCCGGACCGCCCATGCCGCCCGGCTTCGCGGGAGCCTTGGCCGGCGGAGCCGCGGGCTTGCCGCCTGCGTCGCGCAGCTCGAGCATCTCCTTGCGGATCTCCTGAGCGAGGTTCTTGATGTCCTGCATGGTCTTGCGAACTCGGGCGCAGGCGGCCTTGTTACCGGCTTCGGCCTTCGCCATGTCATCTCGAGCGGCCTCGAAGGTCTGGCCGAGCTTTTCGAAGTTCTGGGTCATATGCGTTCTCCTGGTCTCGGTCGGGCGGGTCGTTTCGGGGGCTTTCCCCGCGTTGGAAGAGGCGCCAGCCTAGCCAGCGGCCCTCGCGCTGAGAAACCGGCCTCTCGATTTTGGCCTAAGTGCCTGAAAAGCCACGCCTTAGAGTCTCGATTTCCGCTTTGACAGGGCCTTGATGAGCCTCCAGGCGGGCTCCTGGACGGGTTGGACGGACAGCCGGCTGCCCTTCTGGAGCAGCTGCAGAGTGGCCAGGGCGGGTTCCTGGCGCAGCTCCTCCAGCGCGACCAGCCGCGGCAGGGCCTCGACTCCGCGCAGGTCGACCGCCACCCAGGTCGGCGCGTCGGGCTTCGAGCGCGCGTCGAAGTGCTCGTCCGCGTGATCGAACTGCGTCGGGTCCGCGTAGGCTTCGCGCGCGACCTCGGCGATCCCCGCGATCCCCGGCGGCTCGGTGCTCGAGTGGTAGAAGAAAACCAGGTCGCCGCGACGCATCTCGCGCAGGTAATTGCGCGCCTGGTAGTTGCGCACCCCGTCCCAGGTCGTCGTGCGCTGGGGCAGGCCCAGCAGGTCGCTGAAACTGAAGACGTCCGGCTCGGACTTGATCAGCCAGTGCTGTCTTTTCGCGGGCATGGCTCGGTGATCAGGACCAGCCCAGCGGCCGCGTCGGGCCCGACTCGAAAGGTCGCGAGCCCACCGGCGGCCCGAGGATCTCGGCGAGCTGCATCGAGCGGCGCAGCTGGGCGCGCGTCATGCGCTTGCGCGCGAAGCTCCGCGGTTGGCCCTCGGAGACGTCGAAGCCCTGGCCGCCGATCTCGCGCTTGCTGACCTCGCTTTGCGCGCCGCGCTCGGAGAGGTTCTGGAAAGCGTCGCTGCCACCGAAGGTCGCGCGACCGCCGATGCGCTTCGTCGGTCCGCCTTCGCGATCCGAGGCGAGGCCTTCCTGAGGAGCGAACTCGGCGAACTCGGTCCCGACCCTGCCCTTGGGGATGTGGGTGCCGTCGTAGCCGGTCGGGTCTTCGAGGCTGGTCTCCGGCATCGCCGTGATCACGGGGCGCACGTCGGTCATCGCCGGCGTTTCTGTCAGGGCCTCCTCCTCGGTCAGGGCGCGCGTATCGGTCAGGATCCGCCGCTGCGGCCGGCGCGGGGTCGCGATCGGAATCGGCGGCGGAAGCACGGGCGGCGGGCTGGCGCTCTCGCCGCGCATCAGCCGTTCCCATTGCTCGCGTCCGCTCGGTGCGAGTTCCCCTGCAGGCTGCGCCTCGGGCTCGTCCTCGTCTACGGCCTCGACGGCTTCGGAGCGCGGCTCGAGCGTCGCGGATTGCGAACCGGCGCGCTCGGCCAGCTCGCGCTTCTTGCGCGCCGATTCCTGGATCGCTTTCAGGATCGCCGGGCCGATGAAGATCACGAGGAGGACCCCGAACTTGATCAGCGCGCCGAAATTGTTGTCCTCCGCGGGAAGGACGATTCCCGCGCAGACGCCGGCCAGGCCTTGTTCCGCCGCTGCGATCATTCGCCGGGCTTCTGCGGGCCGCCCTCGCCGAGCGAGCCGCGCATTTTCGTGTCGGCGTCGAGGTTGCGCAGGCGGTACAGGTCCATCACGCCCAGATTGCCCTTGCGCAGAGCGTCGGCCATGGCCTTGGGCACTTCGGCTTCGGCGAGCACGACCAGGGCGCGGTTCTCGACCACGCGGGCCTGGAATTCCTGCTCGGCGGCGACGGCCATCGCGCGGCGCTTCTCGGCATTGGCCTGGGCCACGCGCTTGTCGGCCTCGGCCTGGTCGGCCTGCAGCCGGGCGCCGATGTTGATGCCGATGTCGACGTCGGCGATGTCGATCGAGACGATCTCGAAAGCCGTGCCCGCGTCCAGCCCGCGCGCGAGCACCGTCTTGGAGATGTGGTCGGGATTCTCGAGCACCTGCTTGTGCGTGTCCTTGGAGCCGATGGTCGAGACGATGCCCTCGCCAACGCGGGCGATGATCGTTTCCTCGCCGGCGCCGCCGACCAGACGCGCGATGTTCGTGCGCACGGTGACGCGCGCCTTGGCCAGCACCTGGATGCCGTCCTTGGCGACCGCGGCGATCTCGCTCTTGCCCGAAGCCGGGTTCGGGCAGTCGATCACCTTGGGCGTGACGCTGGTGCGCACGGCTTCGAGCACGTCGCGGCCCGCGAGGTCGATCGACGCCGCGGTGCGGAACGTCAGCGGGATTCCCGCGCGGTCCGCGGCGATCAAGGCCACCACCACGCGCTCGACGCGGCCGCCGGCGAGCAGGTGAGCTTCCAGATCGCGCCGGTCGACGTCGGGGATGCGCGCCTGCACGAGCATGATCCGCGCCTTGACGATCTGCGCCGGATTCACCTTGCGCAGGCTCATCGCGAACATGTCGAACAGGCCGACGCCGGCCTTGGCCAGCACCGACTGCACGTACAGGTTCGCGTAGCGGATGAACACGAACAGGAACACGAGCAGGAAGATCCCGAGCACGGCCAGCGCCGGAATCTTCCACCAGCCCTCGGGGAGCCCAGAGTTGGATTGCACGACGGCGAAGGCGACGGGATCGACGAGCAGGCTTTGGAGCGAAAGCATCAGGACCTTTCTGTTTGCGATGGGGCGGGCTGTGCCGACACCGGAGCCGCGCGTCCGACGACGACGCGATTGCCGGAAATCTCGAGCACTTGGATGGGTTCACCGTGGTCGATCAACTCGCCGCGGGTGACGACGTCGACGCGACGGCCGCCGATGCGCGCGATCCCCGCGGGCCGCAGCGGCCCCTCGGCGACGCCGGCATGACCGAGGATCGCGAGATCGCGCTCCTCGTAGTTCTTCTGCGAATCGAAGGACAGGCCGCGCGCGACGAAGTGGCGACCGAGCGGCGAGCGCGGGAAGAGATGGAACGCGAGCAGCACCGCCACCGGAGCGAGCAGAGCCACCGCGACGAGGAAGTACACGCCGACCTGGGTCGAGATCGCGAAGGCGCTGACGCAGGCGCCGATGAACGAAGCCGCGGCGCACACGGCCAGGATCCCGAAGCTGACGAAGAACACCTCGGCGAACACGAACACGATGCCGAGGGCGATGAGCAGGATCGGCAGGGCCAGGCTCATGCGCCACGCTCCGCATCGGGCTCGACCACGGCGCGCAGGCCTTCGACCGTCACCACGCGCACGCTCGTGCCGGCGTCGATCACGAGGCCCGAGGAGCGCGCCTCGACTTCGTCGCCGTGCTTGGAAAGTCGCACCTTGCCAACCGGGCGCAGCGGCGTCAGCGCGACGCCCTGCTCGCCGAGCTCGGGTGCGCGCACGAATTCCCGCGCGGGAGCTCCGCCGGCGAAGGCCGGGGTCGGTCCCTGCACCAGTCGTCCGACCAGCGGAGTCTGTGGCAGGTAGCGCGAGATCAAGGCGCCGAGACCGATCGCGACCACGATGCCCGCCATCAATTCGAGCGCGCTGTCCAGCGCGATCTCGCGACCGAAGGGCGAGGAGAAGAAGCCCGAGCCCATCTGTGCGAAGGCGAGACCGCCGACGACCAGAATCGCGCCGATCGCTCCGGGCCAGATCGCGCCGGGCAGCAGGAACAATTCAACCGCGACCAGCGCGAGTCCCAGCCCGACCGCGACCAGGTGCGGCACATCGGCCAGGCCGACCAGGTAATCCCCGAACAAGGCCAGGGCGAAACAGACGATCGCCACGCCGCCCGCGAGTCCGAAGCCCGGCGTCTTGAATTCGGCGATCAAGGCCATCACGCCGATGCCGATCAGGATCGTGTTGACCGCGGAGAGCCAGGTGGCGAGGTCTTCGGAGCGAGCGCGCTCGATCGGAACCAGAGTCGCTCCGCCCATCCCGACCATGGCGAGCACCGCGTCCAGCGAATCGGCGATGCCGTCGGCGAGTCCGAAGAGAACAGCCTCCGTGCCGCTGAGCGCGACCAGGCTGCCGCGATCGGCGATGGTTTTCACGAACTGCACACCGCTGTCCCCTTCGCGCAGCTCGTCGAACTCCCCCACCGTGACGATGCGCAGCTCGCCATCCCTGGTGCGCACCTGCTTGGCGCCGACCATGCGGTCGACCATGGCCTCGGCCAGGGCCGCAGGCCGGTGGTGGGATTCGGCATAGGCGCGGAATTCGGAGCGCACCGCGGCGCTCCACTTCGCGGCGACGTCAGGATCCTGAATCGATTGGATCGAGCCGTCTCGAATTTCGACGACCGAGGCCGCGCCGATCACGCCCTGGGTGCGCATGTAGATCCGCTGGCAGGCCAGGGCGACCAGCGCGCCGGCGGAATAGGCACGGTCGTGGACCCAGGCAATCGTCAGCACGCCGTCCTTGTTCGCGTCCGCGAGCTGCGAAGCGAGCTTGTACATCAGCTCGACCTGACCGCCCGGAGTGTCGAGCTCGATCACCAGAGTGCCCGGGCCGGACTTCGCGCGCTCGATCGCGCGGCGCAACAAGCTCTGAGTACCCTCGTCGAGCGGCCCGGAGATCTTGATGTGCACGACTTCGGCCGCGGCGGGCTGGACGAGCGGCTTTTCCACGTCGACTTGAGCGCGGGCCAGGAGCGGACTCGCGCTCGCGAAACAGATCGCCGCCAGCCAGGCGAAAACGACGATCCAAGGTCGCAGCCCATGGCTGCGCAACGAATCGATTCGGGTCACCGGGAAAGAGGCCTCCACGCATCTCTTATAGCTTGCGCGCGGACTTCTATTCCAGACGAGTCCGCGCGCGCGTCCAAGGAGCGCATCAGACCAGGTCGGAATCGCCCCACTGGTACCACCAGCTCGAGCGCAACCAGTGCAGATCGAAGCGGCGTTGGAAGGCTCGCGCGACGGTGCGGTACGGCGTCGGATGGGCGAGGAAACCCTGGTCCTGGAACCAGCGATGCCAGTCCGACCACTCCGGACAGATCCAGGCGATCGCCCGCGCGCCGGCCTGGCGCGCAGCTTCCGTCGTCGTCTCGAGCAGCGCCTGAGCCAGCTCGAGCTCGCCGGGCGGAACCAGCCATTCGGCGATGCACCACAGGTCCTTCTGCACGAGATCGGCGGGCCGCGCGACGCACAAGCCGAGCAGATTTCCCGATTCATCGCGCGCGGCGTGCATCGCGTAGCGTTGGCGCGGATGGTCGGCGAAGCGCCAGTTCAAGTAAGCCGCGTCCCGGATCGCGCTCGCGCGCAGGCTGTCGGCGCAGCGATCCCACAGCCACTTCGCGCGGTGGTCGAAGCGCGAGAGCTGCGCAATCTCGATCGATCGCGACGGCGCGGATCCTGACCTCTGGGCATCGAGCTCGCGCAGCAGCACGAGTTGCGTGCGCAGCGTGCCGTATTCCAGATGCTTCTCGCCCAGGCTCAAGGCCCTGCCGATCGGCCAGCCGTAGTGGACCCAGTCCTTGTCGGGGCCGCCGTACTCCGCGAAAAACGCGCGCGCTGTTTCCAGGAACAGACTCGGTCGATCGCCGTGCGCGCGGTGCGCGGGATGGACCATCGAGTCGACGATCTGCGCGAAGACATGCCGATTCCCGTCGACCCACACCTGTTGCGGAAGGGCCGCGTATTGCGCGACGACTTCTCCTCGGTGCAGGGCGACGAAGACGCGCTGGCCGGCGGGATTGCGCTCGAAAGCCCAGCGCCACTCTTCGATCGTGCGCGGCGTGAAGCCCGGATTGCCCGCGGCAAAGACCAGGTTGAACGTGGCGAGCAGCGAGTGCTCGTCGCCCGGGCGCAGGGCGCGGATCTCGAAGTCGTCCATCAGACGAGGTCCGTGTCACCCAGCGTGTAGAACCAGCGCCAGAACAGGTAGTCGCGATCGAAGGGCGCGCGGAAGCTGCGCGTCGCCAGGATGTACTCGGTCGGAAATAGGCGGAATCCGCGGCGCTGGAAGGCGAGCCACTCCGGCGCGGTGTCGGGGAAGAGCGCGATCCATTGCGCAGCTCCGCTCTCGCGAGTCCGCGCGCCGAACCAAGCGGCGAGCGCGCGCTGCGCGTCTTCGTCCGCGGCGGGAGCGAGCCAGTCGCAGACCAGTCCGCCCTCGAGGCCCGCGAAACTGCCGCGGCGGAACACGCCGAGCGCGCGCAGCCGGCCGCGCTCGCGCACCACGCCGAAGAGGTAGCGATGCTCGGGATGCTCGGCAAAGCGCCAGTTCATGGTCTCGGCGTCGCGCACACCGATCAGCGAGCGATCAGGAACGAGCGTGGAAAAAAGCTCCGCGACATCGTCCGGACAGCGATCCGCGCTCTCGACGCTCCAGTTGCCGCCGATCTCCTCCGCGGCGGCCAGCACAGGCGCGGCGAGCACGGAAATCGTGCGCAGGTGCTCGTAACCGAGGCGCCTGGAACCGACGCGCCAGGCGCTGGGGATCGCGAGGCCGAACATGACCTGGTCGAGCTCGGGCTCGGCGCCGCAAAAGCGTCGCGCGTACTCCTCTCCCGCGCGGACGAAGGCGCTGGCCCGCGCAAGACCCGGGCTCGTGCTTCGCGTGTGCATCGAATCGACCGATTGCGTGAAGTGCACGGCGCCGACTTCCGAGTGCACGCGCTGCCGCAGGCCGGCGTACTGGCCCTGAACCCGTCCTTCGTCGTCGAGAGCGATCACGATCCGTGATCCGGCCGGATTGCGCGCGAATTGCCAGCGCCAGAGTGCGAGGGATTTCGCCGGCTGGGTCGGGTCGACGTGCGCGAAGACCTGGTTGTGCGCGCGCAGGATCGCGGCCTCGTCGCCGGGTTCATAGGGCCGAACGATCAAGTCGAGACTCGCGCGTGGACCATCGGGCCGGGCTTTGGAACTCGAATGGAATGGCGGGAGCGCATGGGAATCGAACCCACCGGTCCCGCTGTTCACGGAACCCAACCGGCTTTGAAGACCGGGCAGCACACCAGCACCGATCCGCTCCCGCTCGAGCTGGACCGCGCTAGTGGAGCAGCCGGCGCGCGGCCTTGCAATCGTTCTGTTGCGCGGACCGTGCGCAGCGGCGGATCAGGCGCGCTGTTCGAGCACCAGCCGGCCCGGCGCCCCACCCTCCCATTCGTCCGGCAGTCCGCCGGCCCAGCGGCGCAGGCGCTCCTGCTTGCCCTCGCGCCCATGGAGGCCGACGGAAAAAGCGATCCCATTCGCGCGCGAGCGAGCATCGCGCGGAAGCTCGAGCTGCAGGCGAGATCCGCCGCGATAGCGCGCGCCTTCGAGGTTGACGAGCAGCTCCGCATCGCTCAAGCCGCCCGCGGTCTCGATCGTGACCGCCAGCGCGTCGCGGCGGGCTTTGACCGTCACGCTCGCCGGCGGATCGCCCGGCCGCTCGCGCAGGAGCATCAGGCGCAGCGCGCCCGAGTCGAGTCGCGCGCGGCGCACGCGAGCGAGCGGCGTGTCGAAGAAGATCCGCTCCTCGGGTCTGCCCGGTCCGCGCTGCCAGCGCATTGCGGCGACCAGCAAGGGATCGCCGCCGGGGCTCCAGGAGCCGCCGCTCAGCCGAAAAGAAATCTTCGATTCTTCGCCCGGAGCGAGCTCGAGCTGCGCTGGCAGGCCTTCGACGTCGAAGGCACCGCGGCGGATCGAAAGACCCAGGCTGACGCTGACCGGCCATCCGAAAGGGTTGCGCAGCCTGGCCTCGACGCTCCAGGCGCCGGCCCACTCCCCGCTCGCGGTGGAGCCGGATGGATTCAGCGCATTCGAGCTGCCCAGGGCCAGCTCGATCGGCGAGATCGGCCAGCCTCCCTCGTCCTCGGGAGCGAAACGCGCCAGTGCGCGGGCCGCCAAGGCGCGCAGCGGCTCGCGAGTCGAAAGCCCGAGCACCGGCGCGCGAGCGCAGCGCAAGAGCAGGTCGGGATCGTCGACGGCGAGAGCCCAGCGCTCGCAGGGCCAGCTCTCGCTCGCCGCCGCCCCTTGCCAGCCGCCGTGCACGCCGACGGCGGCGATGCGCTCGTCGCGCGCGAAGGCCAGCTCGTCGTGGTCGGCGCTGGCGCACAGGTGCATCGCCGATAATCCCAGGTCGCGTGCTTCGATGCACACGGCGCGGTTGCGCGAAGCCACGCGCACCGACAGACGCCGATCGCTGCCTTCGAGCACCCGCGACAGCTCTTCGACGAGCTGAGGCGCCGCGAGCTCGATCACGTGCATCGGCTTGACGCCCGGCGCGGGACCGTCGAGGGCCAGGGCCTCTTCGAGCAGCGCCAGGGGCTCGCTGGCGAACCGGCGATGGAACCAGGAACCCGCGTCGACTCCGGCGAGCTCAGGCAAAGTCCGCGTCGCGACCAGCCCGTGGGCGTCGCTGGTCCGATCGAGGGTCGGGTCGGCGAGCAGCACGAGCTCGCCGCTGGCGCAGGCTCGCAGCTCGTAGGAGACACCGTCGAGGCCGATCTCCATCGCGCCGTTCAGCGAGGCCATGGTGTTCTCAGGAGCCACCAAGGGAACTCCGCGCCGTCCCAGGATCCACGGAGGACCGGGCACGGATTCGCCGAGCTCGCCGACCTGGAGCGGACCGTCCTCACGCTGGAACATGATCGCGAATGAGTCTCCGCACTTGTCTGGGCGAAGCAAGGGCTCAGAATGTCCGGCCGCTTTCGAGCGCGCCGCCTTTGCCACCACGATGACCGTTCCCGTGCCTGAGTCTCCGAAGGAGCGTCACCGGTTTCGGGTGTTCGCGGTGGCCTGCGTCACCCTGGCGATCGTCTCGCTGGCTGTCCTGGTCTGGCGGGAAGGTTGGGGGGCGCTGGGCCGCGCATCCGCGGTCGCCGCCTCCGCTCAGATCGTCGGCAAGTGGCTGATCTTCGTCGGCGCCAAGGCGGACAATCCTTACGGCTTCGGTCCGTGGGGCATCTCGTACAACATCTTCGTCCTCGATCTCCTGATCGCGCTGGTCCTCAATACGTTCCTGCCGCAATTCGAGCGGATTCCGCGTCTCGGCGCATGGCTGATCAAGACGCACCAGAAGACGGACGAGGCCTACTCGAAGTTTCCGAAGCTGAAGCGCATGGCCTGGACCGGCGTGATGCTATGGGTCTTCCTGCCCCTGCCCGCTTCCGGCGCAGTCACCGGAAGTTTCGCCTCGCGACTGGTCGGATTGTCGCGCACGTCAGCGACGCTTGCGATCGCCGTGGGCTCGGCCGCGAATGGTCTGATTTTCGCCGTGATGGCCGCGGTCCTGGGCGCGAAGAGCCAAGAGCTGATCAACAACTGGCAAGTGACCGCCGCTTCCGCCGTCCTGCTGCTCGCCCTCCTCTGGTGGGGCTGGCGCCGCCTGGTGAAAATGCTGCGCGAGGACGTCTAGGAGTCAGGTGAATTCGTCCGGAGTCGTGAGCCTCGCCTCGCCTGCGCCGCGCGCAGGCGAGGCGAGGCTCACGACTCCGGACGAATTCACCTGACTCCGTACCGGTGACGATCACACGAGCTCGACATGCACCCCGCTCGCCGGCACAAACGATCCGATGCACGCCACGAGCACTCCGCGCGCCCGCAACTCGCTCTCGAGCACCGCCGCGCGATCCGGAGCGATCGCAATCAACAACCCTCCCGACGTCTCCGCATCGAAGACGATGTTGAGCATGCCTTCCGAAACGCCCGGCGCGATGCGCACTTCACTCGCAAGCCCCGTGCGCCCGCGTTTCGCACCACCGGAACAATGCCCCGCGCTGGCCAGCTCCAAAGCCCCCGGGAAAATCGGCACACGCGCGAGCTCGATGCGCAGCGTGACACCACTTCCCTTCGCGACATTGCGTCCATGGCCGACGAGCCCGAACCCCGTGACATCCGTCGCCGCCTTGCTCCCCGCCGCGATCATCGCCTCGGCCGCCTTCGCATTGAGCGTCGCCATCTGCGCCACCGCCGGCTCCATCGTCGCCCAATCGATCACCCTCTTCTTCGAGGAAGTCGTCATCGACCCCATGCCGACCGGCTTGGTCAGGTACACGAGATCCCCCGCCCGCGCGCCTGAGTTCGCCGTCATGCGCGCCGGATCGACCACGCCCGTGACCGAGAATCCAAACTGGATCTCGGACTCGACCGTGTGCCCGCCGACCACGACCGCGCCCGCCTCGGCGATCTTGTCGAAACCGCCGCGGAAGATCTCGGCCGTCCATTCGGCCGGAAAGCCCTTGGGCAGGCTGGCCAGCGTCAAGGCCGTCAGCGGCCGTCCGCCCATCGCGTAGACATCGGAGACTGAATTCGCCGCCGCGATCGCTCCGTACCAGTACGGGTGATCGACCACCGGCGGGAAGAAATCGAGGGTCTGGACCAGGGCTACGCGCGGCGAGCCCGGCGCACCGAGCGGAACACCCTCGGACGGTCCGAGCACGAAGACTCCGGCGTCGTCGAACGATTGAGGTCCGACGAGCATGCGCACATCCTTGCGATCATCGAGGCCGCGCAGAACCTGCGCGAGCTGCCCTTGCGGCAGCTTGCCTGCTCACCCAGCGCAGGCGGCGTAGTCGATCAATCGCTTTTCGCGGTCAGTGTCCATTCCCAAATCGTAGGGAATCCTCAGGTACGGAGTCAGGTGAATTCGTCCGGAGTCGTGCTGGCAGCCCGCGCGCCGCGAACGCGGCGCGCGGGCTGCCAGCACGACTCCGGACGAATTCACCTGACTCCGTATTCGCTAATCGAAGCGAAAGGCGCGCACCGCGAGCACGGAAACGACCGCGGTCAAGGCGAGGAGCAAGCCGATCTGCGGCAGGACGCTCGCCGCGGGCAGACCGAAGCTGACCAGCTTGTGCAGGGCTTCCATGGTCCAGCCGGTTGGGAGGCAGGCGGCCAGGGTCTGCATCGGCTTGGGTGTGATCTCGATCGGCCACCAGCAGCCGCCGAGTCCGGCGAGCAGGTTCGAGAGCAGCACGCCGATGCCGACAGCCTGGCCTTCTGTGCGCGCCAGGGCTCCGGACAGGAGACCGAGCGACGCGCCGAGGGCTGCCCAGCACAGGAGCACGACTCCGATCATCGGCAGCGACGGTCCCCAGTTCACGTGGAACAGAAAAGCGCCGGCGACCAGGCTCCAGACGAGTTGCACCACGCCGAGGCCGAGGTTCGCGAGCCACTTGCCGAGCACGATCTCGCCGCGCGACATCGGCGCGAAGGCGAGGCGGCGCAGCAGGCCCTCGCGACGCTCGACCAAGAGGCCGATCGCGCCGCTGGTCAGCATGATGATCAAGGTCATCATCGTCATGGTGCCGGGAATCGTCTGCTCGAAACCCTGGGGCGGCACGCGGCGATCGCCGGCCTGGGAGGACACGACGGTCAAGGCGCGCGGACGCTGGTCGAGGGCTTCGAGCGCTTGTGTCGTGACCGCGCCGGACAATTCGCTGGTCGCGATCACATCCGCGAGCACGGTGTAGGCCGCGCGCTTGACCTGCAGCGAGGAGGCATCGCCTTCGAGGCCGTCGCCTTGGCCACCCAGGGTGAGCGCGGTCGCTTCGCCGCCGAGCACGCGCTGGGTGAAGTGCGGCGGAATTGCAAGGCGCAAGCCCGCCGCGGCGAACTCTTCCGCTGTCGCGGAGCGCACCACGTCCAGATCGCGCTCGCGCAGCCGCGTCTCGAGGCGCTCGAGCAGAAAGCCCGGATCCTCGCCGACCGACAGCACGATGCGCGGCTTGCGCTTTCCCCCATCGCCCTTGCCGCCGGTGATCGTCCCGAAGAAAAAGAAGAACACCAGCGGCATCACGAACACCCAGAACAGAGTTTCGCGACGGCGCAGGTGGCGCCAAAGATCGGCGCCGGCGATGAACAGGACGTTCTTCACTTCAGGCCCTCACGAAGGCGGAGCGCGTGCGCTGCACGGCCCACCACAGGAGGAAAAGGGTGAGCACGGCGAGGGCAATTCCGCCCGACGCGATCTCCGCGAAATGCGATTCGCCGAACAGGATGCGCTTGAATTCCTCGAGGGCCCAGCCGTTGGGCGTCAACCTGCCGATGCTCGACATCCAGTCCGGCATGGCCTCGAAGGGGAAGAAGGCGCCGCCGATCATCGACAGCGGGAAGAGGATCGAGTTGGTCAGGAGATTGCCGCCGCGCTGGCTCTTCGCGTGGACCTGGATCAGGACCATCCCCGCGAACAGGAAGGCGCCGCAGAGCGTGATCCACAAGAGGCCGAGCGGCGCGCGGCTCCAATCCAGGCCGAAGGCGAGCAGGGCGAAGAACATCCCGCAGGCCGCGACCACGCCGATCAGGATCGTCGCGCACAGGAATTTCCCGAGCAGCAGCGCGCCGATTCCGCCGGGCGCGCAGGTGGCGCGGCGCAGAGTGCCCAGGGCCTTTTCGCGCCACAGGTCTTCCGACAAGCCTTGGGCCATGAACAGCAGGGCCAGGAAGAGCATCGAGGGGAAGAACAGCAGGGCGAAATTGTTGCGCGGAGCGGAATCGTCCTCGGGCGGAACCGGCTCGAGGTCGACCGTGAGGACCAGCGGATCGAAGTAGCGCGACAGCCGCTCGATCGTGTTGTTGATCTCGATCGAGAACCCGGCGACGAAGGCCGTCGGCATCACGCTCTGGCCTTCTGGAGGCCCGTTGACGATGGTCTCGATCTGCTTGCGCAGACGATCGCCCGCGATGCGCTGCGCGTAGAACACAGCGTCGGCGGCGAGACCGAGCGTCTCTTCCGCGATGCGCGGCAGGATCTGGCGCGAGGGATTCTTGACGATCTCGAGCTGGGTCGGCTTGTCGAGCAAGAGCGCCTCGCCGAAGCCCAGCGGCACGACGACCAGGGCCGAGCCGTCGCCGTCGTGGATGCGCTTGCGGCCCGCCTCGAGCTCGACCGGCTCGAGGTCGAACATCTTGCCCAGCTCGCCTTGAGAAAAAGCGGAAGCCACGGCGCGCGAGACGAAGGAATCGTCGAGATCGGCGAACAGGAGCTTGCCGCGCGGCCGCACGCCGTCGCCGCCCGAGATCGATTGGATGAGCACGGCGATCACCAGCGGCAATCCGATCCACAGGAGCATCGCGATCGGATCGCGCAACCGGCGGCGCAGATCCTTCACTGCGCACACCCAGGCGAAATGGAAATCGAAGCTCATTCGCGCAGCGCCTTGCCCGTGAGCTTGATGAACAAGGACTCCAGGCTGGGCTGGGTCAGCGTGGTCTCGCGCACGTCCGCTCCCGCGGCCTGCAACACGGCGAACAGGCTCGGCAGGCGCTGCGAGGCATTGGCGAGGGCCAGGGTCACCTGCTCCGTTCCCGAAATCACGATCTCCACGTCGACGAGACTTCGCAGGCCCTCGGCCAGGCGCGCGGGATCGAACAGGCCGTTCAAGCGCAGGAGATCGCGCTCGCCGAGCAGCTTGCGCAGCTCGGGCAGTGTGCCCTGGGCGATCAAGCGACCGTGATCGATGATCCCGACGCGGTCGCAGACGGTCTCCGCTTCCTCCATGTAGTGCGTCGTGTAGAGCACGCAGGCGCCGAGCGAAACTTCCTCGCGCACGAGATCGAGCAGAGCGACGCGCGATTGCGGATCGACGCCGACCGTCGGCTCGTCGAGCAGGAGCACTTTGGGCCGGTGCAGCAGAGCGCAGGCGAAATTGAGCCGCCGCTTCATGCCGCCAGAAAATTTCTTGACCTGATCCTTGGGACGATCGGCGAGCCCGATGCGGCGCAGCAGCTCATCGGCGCGCGCCGCGAGCTCTCCGCCGCGCAATCCGTAAGCTCCGCCCCAGTACATCAGGTTCTCGCGCGCGGTCAGGTCCTCGTACAGCGCGAGCTCCTGCGGCACCACGCCCAGCGAGGCCTTGGCTTCGCGCGGTCGCGATCCCGTGTCGAAGTCCGCGACCGTGATGTTCCCCGCGCCCGCGCTCAAAAGGCCGCTGATGCAGCCGATGGTCGTCGACTTCCCGGCCCCGTTGGGACCGAGCAGGCCGAAAATCGCGCCTTCGGGCGCGCTGAAGGAGATGTCGTCGACGGCGAGCAGGTCGCCGTAGCGCTTGGTCAAATTGGAGACGGTGAGCAAGGCACTCCTCGGGCTGGGGACAGTCCTTTGTGCCTCACAACTCACCGAGCCTTCGAACTAATTCCGATTCCTCCACAGCCCTGGCCGTGTTCGCCTCGAGGAACGCCTCGAGCAAAGGTCGATCACCCTCACTCGACCCCGGCCAGGAAGCGGCAGGCTCGAACTCAGAGGCAGCGCAGGAACGCCGTCACGTCCTGCTTCTCCTGGGCGTTGAGCCGTAGCTCCAGCACCAGATTGAAGAACTCGACCGTGTCATCGAGCGTCATCAAGCGGTCGTCGTGCAGATAGGGCGGCGAGTCCTTGATCCCGCGCAATGGGAAGGTTTTGATCGGGCCGTCGGCCGTGGCCATCATCCCCTCCACGCGCTGCGGCGCGAAGAAGCGCTCGACCCGCAGGTTGTGCATGGAGTTGTCCGTGTAATACGGCGCGGTGTGGCAGACCGAGCACTGGGCCTTGCCGAAGAACAATTCCTGCCCGCGCAGTTCCTCCGAACTCGCCTTGGCCGGGTCGAGCTTGCCGTCCCAGCGCAGCTTCGGCGCGGGCGGGAAGTCGAGCAGGGCCTGGAACTCGCCCATGAAGTGCACCTGGCTGCCGCGCTCGAGGATGTTGACGCCCTTGCGCTGCGCTTGGGCCGGATCGCCGTCGAAGTAAGCGGCGCGCTGCTCGAACTCGGTGAAGTCCTCGACGCTCTTCAGCGCGCGCTGCGAGCCAAAGAGACGCTGCACGTTGACCCCGCGCAGGCTCGGGGTGTCGATGCGGTGGCGATGATCGTCCGGCCGGATGTCGCCCACGGTGTGGGTTGCCGAGTTGGTGTGTCCATTGATGTGGCAATCGAAACAAGAGACGCCCAGGCTGGGCTTGAGCGCACGACGGTCGTCGGTCGCATTGAATTGCGCCTGCGGGAAAGGCGTCACGAGCAGCCGCAGCCCTTCGATCTGCTTGGGATTGAGAATGTCCTTGAACAGCTCGAAGAAGTTGGAAGTCGTCACCAGCTTCCCGCGCGACACGTCCCCCAGGTCGGGCCGAGTCGTCAGAAAGATCGCCGGGGGGAACTCGGGCAGGAAATGCTCGGGAAAATCGTGGTCGACATCGAAGCGCGTGAGATCGCGATCGGTCTGCTTCTTGATCTCGTCGATCGTCGATTGCGGGAAGACCATGCCGCCCAGGTCATGGTTGGGGTGAGAGATCGGCATGAAGCCCTTGGGCAGCAGGCCCTTGCTCTTGATCTCATCCGCGCTCTTCGCCGAGAGGCTTTCCCAGGTTTCACCCGCGGAGAGCTTCACGCGCAC
>Ga0193706_1000480_pt1 | contig 23235 bp, 17 predicted proteins | sample U3c1metaG_FD_160130 | JGI IMG/M metagenome (GOLD analysis project Ga0193706, IMG submission 160130) | Soil microbial communities from a riparian zone of the East river system, Colorado, United States - U3c1 | ecosystem: Environmental > Terrestrial > Soil > Riparian zone | place: USA: East River... | reverse complement strand
CGACAGATGGATCGGCAAGCTGCTGAACAAGCTCGACGACCTCGGCCTCGCCGACAACACGGTCGTCTACTACCTCTCCGACCACGGTGTGACGCTTGGCGAGCACGGCATCATCGGCAAGTCGACGCCGCGGCCCTACCCCGAGATCCACCACGTGCCGTACATGATCCGCGACCCCGAGCGGCGCCTCGCGGGCCAGACGAGCGGCTACTTCGCCTCCACGCACGACGTCGCGCGAACGATCCTCTCCTACTTCGGGGTGCGTGCCCCCGGCGCGATGAACGGCGAGGACCTGACGGTGCTGTTCGACGGCAGACAGCCGACCCCCCGCTCGCACTACACCGCCTGCTACCAGGAGACGTGGATCTGCGGCAACCGCGACTGGCTGCTGATCTCCGACACGAACGGCGACAGAAGAGAGCTGTACGACCTGCGCGTGGACCCCGGCGCCGACAACGACGTCGCGGCCGGCAACGGCGCGACCGTCGACGAGCTGTGGGCCGTGCTGGTCGACGAGGCCGGCGGCACGCTGCCGCAGTTCGAGGAGAACCTCGGGGTGGTCGGCGGATGAGCGCTGTCGGGCGCGGCGCCGGTGGGCGCCTCACGCGCCGCGCGCTGCTCGGGGCCGGAGGCGGGGCGGCGGGCGCAGCGGCACTCGGCGGCCTCACGGGCCTCGCGGGACGTGCCGCGGCGGCGGACGGCCCGGCGGGCGAGGAGCGCCCGAACGTCGTGCTGATCGTCGCCGACTGCTTGCGCGCCGACGCGATCAAGGCCTACGACGACGTCTTCGACGACCGCCACACCGACACGCCGAACATCGACGCGCTGTCCGACGACGCGCTGCGCTTCAGATACGCGGTCCCGGACGCGATGCCCGGCATCCCGATGCGCCGCGGCCTGCTGACCGGCATGCGCGCGTACCCGTTCCGCGACTGGAGAGCGACGCCCGGCGTGCCGGCCATCCCCGGTTGGGGCAAGGTGCTCGACTATCAGCCGCTGCTGCCGCAGCTGACGGCCGCGAACGGCGTCACGACCGTCTACGTGACGGACAACCCGACGCTCGCCGGCCCGCGCTTCAGAGCCGTGCGCCGCACGCGCACGCTGCCGAGCTCGGGCAGCTACGTGTCAGACGAGCGCAGCTACCTGCTGCCGCTGCGCAGAGCCTCCGAGCGCGACGAGCCGACCGCGCGCGTGCTGAGAGCGGGCGGCGGGCTGCTCGGAGAGCTGAGAGGCGACCAGCCGTTCTTCCTCGCGCTCGACGCGTTCAACCCGGTCGACGCGTTCGAGATGCCGCGCCAGTTCGTGACCGGCGCCGGGCCGGTGAAGTACGACGTCGACACGGCTGAGCAGCGCGTCTACCTCGAGCAGCTGAAGGTGAGAGCGCAGGACGGCCTCGACGACGTGGTGCGCGACGCGTACGCGAGAGAGGTGCGCGGCGTCGACGCGGCGCTCGGGCGCTTCATGAACCAGCTCGACGACGCCGGGCTCGCCGACAGAACGGTCGTGATCTTCGTCGGCGACAGCGGCATCGCGCTCGGCGAGCAGGGCGTCTACGGGCATCCGACGGGCATCTGGCACCGCCGCGTCTATCAGGTGCCGCTGCTGATCAAGGATCCGCGCGGGCGCTGGGCCGGCGACACGAGCTCCTGGTTCGTCTCGACGCACGACATCACGCCGACGATCCTGTCGTACCTCGGCATCACGATCCCGGGCAAGATGGCCGGCGAGGACCTCACGACGCTGCTCGACGACGACGACCTGCCCGGGCGCGCGTACTTCACCACCGCGATCGACTCGCACGTCGTCGTCGGCGACAGAAACTGGCTGCTGATCGGCCGCACCGACGAGGACCGCTGGCGTCTCTACGAGGCGGAGGACGAGGACGACCCCGACGAGCTGCGCTCGGAGACGGTCAAGTCCCCGGAGGTGCTCGCGGAGCTGAAGCGCTACGCGCTCAACGCCGCCGGCGGCACGCTGCCGGAGTTCGGCGACGAGTCGGCGGTCCGTCCGCCGGCCCCGCGCGACCAGGACAAGGCGGTCGCCGACGACGGCACGCTCGACGAGGACGAGCAGGAGGCGAACGAGCTGCGATGAGGCGCCACGGCAAGCACGGCGAGGGCGCCGCCCCGAAGGCCGCGAAGCAGCCGCACGCTCCCAAGGAGCGCACGAACCCGCCCGCGGAGTACCTCTACGAGCACAAGAACAGAATCTTCGGCGTGATGATGATCGGCTGGTTCATGGCGCTGATGGACCAGTCGATCATGAACATCGCGGTCCCGGAGCTGCTCGACGACTTCGAGACCGACCTGCGCAACGTGACCTGGACGGTCACCGCCTACGCGATCGTGTTCGCGATCCTGCTCGTCGGCTCCGGCAAGCTCGCCGACCAGTTCGGGCGCAAGAAGTTCTTCGTCGCCGGCATGTTCATCTTCACGCTCGGCTCGGCGCTGTGTGCGGTCTCGTGGGAGATCGGCTGGCTGATCGGCTTTCGCGCCTTCCAGGGGATCGGCGCCGGCCTGCTCGCGCCGCTCGGCTTCGCGATGACGATGCTCGTCTTCCCGCCCGCGGAGCGCGGCAGAGGGCTCGCGACGATCGCGGTCGTCGCGCTCGTCGCGGGCGGCGTCGGCCCGGTCATCGGCGGCCTGCTGATCGAGGTCGCGAGCTGGGAGTGGATCTTCCTCATCAACGTGCCGCTCGGCGTGATCGGGATCGTGCTCGGGATGCGCTGGTGGCCGGAGACGTACGACCTCACGACGACGAAGCGCATCGACGTCGTCGGGATGCTGCTGCTGGGCGCCGCCGTCTTCTTCCTCACGTTCGGCCTGAGCGAGGGCAATGCGCGCGGTTGGGACAACGCGAGCGTGCTGTTCTTCATCCAGCTGTCAATCTTCCTGTTCCTCGGCTTCTACGCCTCGCAGCGCATCAGCAGAAACCCGATGCTGCCGGCGGCGCTGACGAGAAACCGGCAGTTCATGTCCGCCAACGTGGCGATGCTGCTGCTCGGCGCGGGCGCGCTCGGGTCGCTGCTGATCATCTCGCTCGTGCTCGTGAACCTGTGGGGCTACACGCCGCTCGAGGCGGCGCTCGCGATGCTGCCGATCGGCGCGTTCGGTGGTCTCGCCTGGCCGATCGTCGGCAAGGGCGCCGACCACCTCGCGCCGTACCGCCTCGCGATGCCGGCGCTGCTCGTGATGGCGGCCGGCCTGATCTGGCTGTCGTTCCTGCCGTCGACCTACGAGGGCCAGCTCGACGACTGGCTCGTGCTGCCGGGCGTGGGCCTGATGGGCCTCGGCGTTGGGATCGCGTTCCCGGCGATCAACGTCGGCGCGATGGGCGCCGCCGCGGGGCCGCACGTTGGCGTCGCGTCAGGGCTCGTGAACATGTTCCGGCAGATCGGTGCCGCGCTCGGCATCGGCCTGCTGATCATGGTCTTCACGGTCACGGCCGGCTGGCACTGGACGTGGAAGCAGGACCGCGTCGAGGACACCGCCTATGTCTACGGCGTCTCGAAGCCCGAGGTCGGCGCGCTCATCCACATGAACCTTGCGCAGTTCGCGGGCGCCGTGCACCGCCAGGAGCTCGCGCCGCCCGGCTACGACGGCCAGATCCGTCGCGAGGCCGCCGGCATCGCGCGCGACGGCTACGCGTGGGCGTTCCGCGTGGCGGCGCTGCTGCTGCTGCTGGCGCTGCCGTTCGCGCGCCGCATGACGCTGACGCCGGCCGAGGTGCGCGCGAGAGTGATGGCGATGATGAGAGCCGCCGCCGCAGCGAGAGCCCAGGCCGCGGCCGCACAGGAGCCGGAGCTTGCGGACATCGATCCGGAGGCGGCGGGCACCGGTCCGCCCGGGACGGGGCCGCCAGGTCCGCCGGTGCCGGCGATGGCGGGCGGCGGCGGTGCGCCTGCGCCGGCCGCAAGCGCACCCGGCACCTCGCCGCTCGTTGATGCGCTGCCTGGCACGACGTCACAGGGCGTCGCCGACCGCATCGCCGAGCTGGAGTCAGCCCTGCGCGACCTGCGCGAGCAGGTCGGCAACGGCGACGGCGACGGGAGCCCGCCGCCGTCGCGCGCATGACCCGGCGCTACGCCGGGTCACGTGACAGCAGCGCGTCGAGATCGGCTGCGTGGCCGTGCGCGTCGAAGGCGCCGAATCTGCTGAACAGCCGGTGCTCGGGGCCGTGATAGTCGGACGAGCCCGTCTTCAGCAGGCCGAGCTCATCGCAACGCGCGGCGAGCAGGTTGGTCTGGTCCTCGTTGTGCGTGACGTAGAAGCACTCGACGCCGTCGAGCCCGTGCTCGCGGAAGAGGTCGATCGCCTCCAGCACCTCGGCGTCGGAGTCGAGGTCCCAGTAGGGATGCGCCCAGATCGCGGTGCCGCCGGCCTCGTGGATCCACTGGATCGCCTCGATCACGGTCGGGTGCGTGCGGGCGAGGTAGGCGGGCTTGCCGGGGATCAGGAAGTCGGGCAGGAACGAGGAGACGTCGTCGTAGCCGTGCTCCGCGAGTCTGTCCGCGTTGGCGGGATGGTCGAGGACCGCCTGGGTCAAGTGCGGCCGGCCGATCGGCTTGCCGGCGCCGCGGCGCTTCGCGAGCACCGCGTCGTCGACTCTCCAGCCCAGCTCCTCCAGCTTCTCGGCCATCCGCTCGGCGCGCAGCTCGCGGTCAGCGCGGGCGGCCAGCAGGCGCTCGGCCAGCTTCGCGTCGTGGTGGTCGATCCCGTACCCGAGGACGTGCAGGTCCTCGTAGCGGCCGAAGACCGCGGAGATCTCGGTCGAGGGGATGATGGTGACGCCGTGCTCGGCGCCGGCGGCGATCGCCTCGTCGACCCCGTCGACCGTGTCGTGGTCGGACAGGGCGAGGATCTGGACACCGGCGGCGGCCGCGTTGGCGACGACCTGGGCCGCCGGCAGCGCGCCGTCGGAGTGCAGCGAGTGGGATTGAAGCTCGTAGCTCGGAAGGCTCATGGCGCGCGAGGATATCGGGCGCCCGTGGCCGCCCGCGCCGCGGCGCGCCGGGGGCTCGCACGCTTCTGCTCCGCCGCATCCTCCGAATCTGGGACGATTTGCGCGTGACGACAAGCGCGAACGTGACCTGGCACGAGGGCGTGGTCGAGCGTGCACAGCGGTGGGAGTCGATCGGCACGCGGGGGGCGACCGTCTGGTTCACGGGCCTGCCGGCGTCCGGCAAGTCGACCGTCGCCGGCGCCGTCGAGGCCGAGCTCGTGCGTTCCGGTCGCGCTGCCTACCGGCTCGACGGCGACAACCTCCGCCACGGCGTCTGCGGCGACCTCGGCTTCACCGCCGCGGACCGCGACCGCAACGTGCGCCGCACCGCCGAGGTCGCGCGCCTGTTCGCGGATGCGGGGCTGGTGGCGTTGGTGTCGGTCGTCTCGCCGTACGCCGAGGCGCGCGCGTTCGCGCGCGACCTGCACGAGCGCGACGGCCTGCGCTTCATAGAGGTCTACGTCAACACACCGTTGTCCGAGTGCCAGCGCCGCGACCCGAAGGGCTTGTACGCGCGCGCGAAGGCGGGCGATCTGAAGGGCTTCACCGGCGTCGACGACCCCTACGAGGCGCCGCTCGACCCGGACGTCGAGCTGCGCGGGTTGGATCTCGCGGCCGCCGTCGAGCGGGTGCTGGAGGCGCTCGACGGGGTTGGCGGGGGCGTGGGCGGGCCGTAGGCGCGGGCGGTTTGCCCGCTCGCTCGCGGGCGGCGCGTGCTGGTGGCGCTCCCTGCCCGGGTGGCGTTCCGCTCGGGCGGTCGCGGTGTGCGTCGCGTTGCGGGTCGGCTGGGGAGGGGGTGAGCAGGCTGCTTGCGCGCCGCCCGCGGTGGCGCCTCACGGTCCGCGACGCCCGGCGAGCGTCCGCTTTGCGCCACCGCTCGCGTGGCCTGCGCAAACCGTGACGATCCACAACAGTGAGTGTCGAGAAGAGGGTGATATGGACCCTCAATCCGACACTCATCGATTCAGTGCGTGCGCGGGCGCACCGGAGAACGCGAGCGCTGCGCAGGCGGACGCGTGGAACGTGACGAACGAGCGCACGAACGCCGGAGCACCTGCTCCCTCCCCCTCGATGCCCGACAACGCACGCCACGCGCCACCCACCACGCGATGAACGGAACGCGCACACGAGCCGAGCACCGGCAGCCGCGCTACGGCCCCGGAGCAACCGGCGGCTCCACCGCCCCCGCGCCGCCACTCGGCCGCACCTCGCGCTCGACCTCCAGCTCCACGACGCGCAGCCGGCGTACGACGAGCTCGTCGATCTCGACGCGGCCGAAGGCCGCGCGGCGCACCGCGAGGCGGCCGATGGCCACCGCGCCGACAGCGAGCGCGCCGACTGCCAACGCGCCGACGGCGCTTGCGCCGCGTGCCTGCGCGCCCGTGGCGCTCGCAGGCTTGGCTTCGGGGCGGACGGCTGGGGTGCGTCGACGGACGTGCATCGCTGACGGGTCGATACCCACGGTGGCGCAGCGCTACGCCGCCGCCAGCTCCACGCGGTTGTCGTTGAACGTCGGCGCCTCGGCGAGCGCGGACAGGCGCTGTGGCGTCGTCGCCTGGCTGCTGCGGCCGTCCGCGTAGTCGGCGCTCCACCAGCCCATCGGCGCGACGAGCACGCCTGGGCGCGCGTCGTCGGAGACGCGCGCCGTGACCGTGAAGGCGCCGCGGTCGTTCCACACGCGCACGGACTGCCCGTCGGCGATCCCGCGCGATACCGCGTCGTCGGGATGCACCACCACGTACGGCTGCGGCTGCGCGCTGTGCTGTCGCCGCTGGTTCGGGAACGTCGAATTGAGGAAGAGGTGCGTCTTGGGCGTCAGCAGCGCGAGCGGGAAGCGCTCGGCGAGCGCCACGTCGGCGACCTCCGCGGGAGGGTCGTAGAAGGGCAGCGGGTCGAGGCCGGCGTCCGCGAGCCAGTCCGCGCGCAAGCCGAATCTGCCGGTCGGCGTCATGAAGCCGCCGTCGGCGTGCGGAGCCGGTCCCTGGCCGACGTCGATCTTCACCCAGCCGCGCTCGCGCAACCCGTCCACGGTCACGCCGCCGGGCGCGTTCGCGAGCAACCGCTCCAGCAACTGCTCGTCGGTCTCGCGGAACAGCGGGTCGTCGAAGCCGAGGCGTGCGGCCAGCAGGCGGAAGGCCTCGGTCGTCGGCCTCGCCTCGCCGCGCGGTGCGATCGCCGGCTCGTTGAGCGTGTAGTAGTGGTGTCCCCACGAGAAGACGGCGTCGAGGTGCTCGAGCTGGGTCGTGCACGGCAGCACCACGTCGGCGTGGCTCGCGGTGTCGGTCATGAACTGCTCGACCACGAGCGTGAAGAGGTCCTCCCGGCGCAGCCCGGCCAGCACACGCTCCTGGTCGGGCGCGATCGTCGCCGGGTTCGACGACCACACGACGAGCGCCTTCACCGGCGGGTCGAGCGCCGGGTCCGTCAACGCGTCGCCGAGCTGCGACATGTTGATCGTGCGCGGCGCCGTGGAGCGCAGCTCGGCGCCGTGCAGCACGGAGCTGTCGATCGCGGCGGCGGTCGCGGTCGGGATGTACGAGCAGCCGCCGCCGCGATGCCGCCAGGCGCCGGTCAGCGCGGGCAGGCACGCGAGGGTGCGGTACGCAACCGGCGCGCCGGCGTGGCGTTGCGCGCCGACGCCGAGTCGCAGCAGCGCCGGCTGCGTGCGCGCGAAGCCCTCGGCCACTCCGCGGATCGCCTCGGCCGGCACGCCGCAGTCGGTGGACCACTGCTCGACGGTCCGCTCGGCGAGGCGCGCGAGCAGCTCGTCGTAGCCGTCGGCGTGGGCGCGGCACCACGCCTCGTCCTGCAGGCCGGCGTCGACGATCGCGCGCATCATCCCGAGCGCGAGCGCCGCGTCGGTGCCCGGCAGCGGCTGGAGGTGCTCGTCGGCGACGGCCGCGGTGCGGCTGCGGAAGGGGTCGACGACGACGAGCCGCGCGCCGGCGCGGCGCGCGTCGAGCAGCTTGCGCCACAGGTGCGGCGCGGTCGACAACGGGTTCCAGCCCCACACGAGCAGGAAGCGCGCGTGGTGCCACTCCTCCGGGTCGACCTCAGGCGAGGGCCCGTACGCACCGACCACGCCGGCGATCCCAGCGCTCGCGCAGATCGTCCGCGTGAGGTCGGACGCGCCGAGCGCGTTCATCAGCCGGTACGCCATCGAGCCGCCCTGCAGCGCTCCCTGCGTCCCCATGTAGCTGTAGGGAAGGATCGACTCGCCGCCGTGCTCCTCGTGCGCCGCGCGCAGTCCGGCGGCGGCGATGTCGAGCGCCTCGTCCCAGGAGGCGCGGCGGAACTCGCCCGATCCCTTGGCGCCGGTGCGGATCAGCGGGTGCAGCAGGCGGTCCTCCGCGTAGACGCGGTCGAGGTAGTTCGACACCTTGCCGCACAGGAAGCCGACCGTGATCGGGTGGTCGGGATCGCCGGAGACCGCCGTCGCGCGCCCGTCGGCGTCGACGGTGACGCGCATCGCGCACGTGTCGGGGCAGTCGTGCGGGCAGGCCGCGTGAACGACGCGACCGCCGGTGACGGTCGTCATCGGTCGATCGTAGCCGCGGGCGAGCGTCCGATGGCGCGGTCCCGGCGCTCCCGCGCTCGCGCTCAGGCGGCGCGGCCAGCCGCGCGCGCCAGCCGCTCCGACAGCTCGCGGCAGCGCTCCGCCAGCTCCGCCGGCTCGTGCACGTCGAAGTCGCAGCCGAGGCCGGCGATCCGCAGCGCAAGCCAGTCGAGCGAGTCGTCGCTCGTGCGAAAGCCGCAGGTGCGCTCGTCGAGCGGTTCGATCCACTGGTCCATCCACGGGTAGCGGCCGAGGATCTCCTCTGCCGGCGCGTGCAGCGTCACGACCGCGCGGTGGCGGTACTCGACGTCGCGCAGCCGGGCAGCGACGAACGCGGCGGCGTCACCGCCTTCCGGCAGCGCCCGCTCCGCGAAGCGCGTGCCCGCCGCCGCGGGTCGCTCGACGCGGTCGAGGCGGAACGTGCGCCAGTCCTCGCGCTCGCAGTCCCACGCCGCCAGATACCAGCGCTGCCCGAGGTTGACGAGGCTGTGCGGCTCAGCCCGCCGGCGCGTCTTGCTGCCGTTGCGGCTGCGGTAGCCGAAGCGCACGTGCTCGCGGTCACGGCAGGCGCCGGCGAGCACGGTCAGCACCTCCACGTCGACCGTCGGGCCGGGCGCGGCGCGGCTCGCGGTCGCGGAGCGCAGCGCGGTGACGCGCCGGCGCAGGTGGGAGGGCAGCACCTGCTCGAGCTTCACGAGCGCGCGCACGGCGGTCTCCTCGATCCCCGTCACGGACGCGCCGGCGGCGCCGCGCAGGCCGACCGCAATCGCGACCGCCTCGTCGTCGTCGAGCAGCAGCGGCGGCATGGCCGTGCCGGCGCGCAGCCGATAGCCTCCGCTGGGTCCGGTGAGGGCGTCGACCGGGTAGCCCAGGTCGCGGAGCCGCTCGACGTCGCGTCGGACCGTGCGGCCGGACACCCTCAACCGCTCGGCGAGCTCGTGGCCGGCCCAGTCGCGTCGTGTCTGGAGCAGGGCGAGCAGCTTCAGCAGCCGGCCGGAGGTCTCGGTCATGACCAATCCCATGATGCCGAGAGTTGCGGCCAGAAGCTGGCCTAAATCGTTCGTAGGGTCCCTGCCATGCCAACGAAAGCAGAGAGCGAAGTGACGAGTGAAGCACCTGTCGCCGTCCGCGAGCCGGGCTCCGCGGGCGACGCGACGATCAGCGTGAGAGGCGTCGTCAAGTCGTACGGGGACGTGCGGGCCCTCGACGGCGTCGACCTGGAGGCGGCGGCCGGCACCGTGCTCGGCGTGCTGGGGCCGAACGGTGCCGGCAAGACGACGGCTGTGCGTGTGATGACGACCCTCCTGAAGCCCGACGCCGGCACGATCCGGGTTGCCGGCCTCGACGCCGTGCGCGACGCGGCGGCGCTGCGCGAGAAGATCGGCCTCGCGGGTCAGTACGCGGCGGTCGACGAGAACCTCACCGGCGCCGAGAACCTGACGATGGTCGGGCGCCTGTACGGGATGGACCGGGCCGCGGCGAAGGCGCGCGCCGCCGAGCTGCTGGAGCGGTTCGACCTCGTGGAGGCGGGCGGCCGGCCGGCGAGAACGTACTCCGGCGGCATGCGGCGCCGGCTCGACCTCGCGGCGGCGCTCGTCGCGCGGCCGCCGGTCCTGTTCCTCGACGAGCCGACGAGCGGCCTCGACCCGCGCTCGCGGCTCGCGTTGTGGGAGACGATCGAGGGGCTCGTCGCCGACGGCACGACCGTGCTGCTGACGACCCAGTACCTCGACGAGGCGGACCGGCTCGCTGACCGCATCGCGGTGATCGACAAGGGCCGCGTGATCGCGGACGGCACGCCCGACGAGCTGAAGGACAAGGTCGGCGGCGAGCGGCTGGAGATCCAGCCAGCGGAGGGTGCCGACGTGTCCGCGGTCGCCGCGGCGCTCGCGCCGATGAGCGACGAGACGCCATTCACCGAGGACGGGCGCGTGAAGCTGCCGGTGCGCCAGCGCACCGGCGCGATCGTCGAAGCCGTGCGCCGGCTCGACGAGGCTGGCGTTGGGGTCGACGACATCGGTCTCGCCCGGCCCACGCTCGACGACGTGTTCCTGACGCTCACCGGCCACGCGGCCGAGGAGCGGGAGAACGGCAAGGAGGAGGATCGATGAGCCGCCTGGTGTCCGACACGCTCGTGATCGCCGAGCGCAACCTGGTGCGGCTGCCGCGCGCGCCCGACCTGCTGCTCGCGTTCACGGTGCAGCCGATCATGTTCGTGCTGCTGTTCGTCTACGTCTTCGGCGGCGCGATCAGCACGCCCGGCTACGACTACGTCGACTTCCTGATCCCGGGGATCATCGTCCAGAACATCGCCTTCGGCGGCTTCGTGACGGCGATCGGACTCAACGAGGACCTCAGCAAGGGACTCATCGACCGCTTCCGCTCGCTCCCGATGGCGCGGCCCGCGGTGCTCGCGGGCCGCACGCTCTCCGACGTCGTGACGAACGGGCTGTCGGTCGTCGTGCTGGTCGTCACCGGCCTGATCATCGGCTTCAACTTCGACGCGAGTGCGGTGGAGATCGTCGCCGGCTTCGGCATCCTGCTGCTGTTCGGCTACGCCTTCTCGTGGGTCTTCGCGTGGCTTGGCCTGATCGTGTCCTCGCCGGAGTCGGCGAACTCGGTTGGCTTCATCGCCGTCTTCCCGCTGACGTTCATCAGCTCCGCGTTCGTGCCGGTCGACTCGATGCCCGACGTGCTGCAGTGGTTCGCCGACGTCAACCCCTTCACGATCGTCGTCGACGCGATGCGGGCCCTGTGGCTCGGCGCGCCGGCCGGCAACAGCATCTGGGGCGCCGTCGTCTGGTCGATCGCGATCCTCGCGATCTTCGCGCCGCTGGCGGTGGCGCGGTATCGAAAGGCGGCTGGGGGGCGGTAGGGCCTCAGCCGCGTCGGATTGCCATCTCCCTGTTGCGCCGTGCAACAGGGAGTCGGCAGGCTTGCGGGCCGACAATCCCGCGATGTGGCCTGAGGTAGCCTCTTTCGCGATGACTCTTGCAACGACCTACCCGGCAGCAGCTCGCAGCGACGCTGCCCGGGCTGGTCGAACCGCACTCGAGCGCACCATGCTGCCGGAGCTCGCTCGCTGGTTTGTCGAGCACGTCCAGACCGTTCAGCCCGATGCCTTCGTACCGGTCGAGACCAAGGGCGCGCGGCTGCTGGAATCCATCCTCGCCTACGCCCATCACACGCTCGGCGCGCCGCTCCAGGTGCCGGTCTTGTACACGCCCGCGCTCGCCTACGTCGACCCGGCCGAGCTTGCCGATTGGCATCTTGCGCTGCTCGACGACGCGACGCGCACAGGGCGCGCGCTGGCGCGGCATCGCGCGCGCGTCGAGCGGTACGGGGCACAGCACGTCTCCCTGCTCGCTTGCGTCGGCCTGGACGACCCGGCGGAGGAGCGCCTCGCCGACATGGGCTTGGAAGGCCTCGCGTGCTTCCGGCACGTCGGCGGCGAGGCCTATCGCGAGCTGGTTTGGCAGCTCGCCGAGCTGGTCGTCGCGCGTGGGCTGCCGCCGGAGGTCGACCACCATGTGTTCCGTCTTGCGATGCGCGGATCGCTCGCCGACAGTTGGGCGACGCTCGTGGACCGCCTGCAGCGCTTCGGCGACCTCAGCATCGACGGCCCGGTGACGACCAGCGCTGACGTCGTCAGCATGACGCTTCACTTTCCGGCGTTCCCGGACGTTCCGCGCTATCCGTCGTCCGGGGCGGTTCGCGACGAGGGCGTCAAGAAGCTGCGCCTGTTCGCCGACCTGCGCCAAGGCCTCATCTTCGTGGTCCCGATGGCGTTCCCCGCGCTCGCGCTGCCTCGTGGGGTGAATCACCGGAACCTGCCCGAGGAGCTTTGTCACGAGGTGGTCGCGGAGTGGACGCGAGGGCGGGAGACGGTGGCTGACCTGATGCTCACGCTCGCTTGCACGCGCGACGCCGACATGCTGTTTCGCGCCGTCTCGACGGCGACCGAGGTCGACCTCGTGTGCGGCTTCGCTCGCATGCTCGGAGACGAGTTGTCGGGGGCGACTCTGGCGCTGACAGCAGAGCGAAGCCTCTTCGGGCGCCTCTACGGACAGGCGGTCGGCGAGCGTCTCGCGGATAGCATCGACGGCGAGATCGCCGCGGCTTTTGTGGACCAGCGCGACTCCGAACAGGCGCAGCCGGTGTCATTGCCGAGCGGTGCGGTCCGGCGTGTGCGACAGGTCGACGCGGAGGTCGTGACGACCACCGTCGAGATCGCGAAGTACCTGAAGTGGTGGTCCGGCGTGGCCGCCGAGCACTCGGGTGCCGATCCGCTCAAGCGCGTCGGACTCTCTCTCACCGAGCTGCGCCGACATCTCACGATCGAGAGAGTCGATCTCCTGCTGCTCAGTCGGTGCATCGACTATGGGCTCGCGATGACGACGCTTGTGCCGTTCACCGACGTCGACGTGCTCGACGACGGAAGCGTCGAGGCGCGCCGCAAGTACGGCGTCTCCGAGGTCGACCCCTTCGACGACCTCCGCATGCACCGGCGTCAACTGCGAGAGGAGACGATCGCGCTCATCGCACGAGCGCTTTGCAAGCCGTCAAGCCCGTGGCCCGACCGCGTTCCGCTCGAGGTCGTCGCGCGTGTCGCGGCGATCCTCAATCCGGCGCTTCAGCGGTACGACCTCGCGCTCGATATCGAACACGCTCCGATGGGCCCGCAGCTCATGCTCGACAGCGAGGCGGGGCGAACGACGATCTACGCCGCCGCGAGCGAGTTCTTCACGCTCGAAGGCGACGCGATCGTGCCGACTGGCCGATTCGCCGACGCCTACGAGCAAGAGATCCTGGCGCTCGATCGGTGCGATGGGACCGGACACGTGGAGAGCAATGTCAAGGCGCTTCTTCCAGTGCTCGCGGCGGCTTCCGACGTCGAGGGCCTGCTGCTCGCATGGTCGGTCCGCGTCGGCAGGCGGATGGGGATGGAGGTCGTCGAGCATCATCTGCGCTGTGCGACCGAGCAACTGCTTCTGCCATTGGCCAAGCTGCGTCGCGGGGACCAGCCTGACCCGAATGAGCTGGTGGATGCGGCGCAGCGTGGACGCGAGCTGATCGCAGCTGCGGAGGAGACCGTAGAGCTCTTGGCGACTGATCTCGCGGATGAGCTGCGAGCGAGATTCAGCGATCCGGACCGCGCGCAGCAGCGTTTGCTCGAGTCGCTGGCCACACCCTCGCATCCAGACGCGCTGCTGCGGATCGCTCGCCAAACCTGTGAGATGGCAGTCACGCTCGCTGCGCAGGTCGAGGCGCTCGTGGAGTGGCCGATCGACGGAGAAGACGACGAGGTCGCGCGGCAGCTTGCAACACAGGTCGCCGACGCCACTGAGCAGCTCGAGCGCGAAGCGACGACGCTCGCCCGGGACGGCGGGCTGAATGGCGTTCCCGACGATCCAACTGGACTCGGCCTCTTCGCGGCGAACTGCGTCACGCGTGGTGCCAAGCTCGTGCGTGCACGAGCGGCGGCCCTCGCGTGGACGAACCGCGGCGTTCCGCTTCCCGATCCGGGAGTGGACGGGGCGATGCTGCGGCGTTCGACCGTTCTCGCCGCCGACCTGTCCGGATCGACGCCGCGCAGTCAGCGCGACCGTCACGGGGACAACGTCGACTGGGTCACGTTGGCGCTGGATCTCGTAACCCAGTGGGGCCGCGCCTTCGGTGGTGCCGAGATCGTTCGCAACGGCGACGAGGTGATGCTCGAGTTCGAGCATGCGGACGGCGCCCTGTTGTGCGCCGCCGTCGTGCAGGTGCATGTCACGGCGCTGCGGACGACGGGACGACCGCTTGCCGACTGGGAGTTCCGCATCGCGGTCGCCGACGGCCAGGTGACGGGGCTGCCCGGCAACGTCGTCGGCGCACCGCTCAACGTCGCATCCAAGCTCGCGAAGTTCCGCAAGGGCGACGCAGACGCCATACGCCGCGTGCTGGTCACACCCCAGGTCGCGGAGGGATGCTCGTCAGCTCTGCGCGAGGCGTTGACATCAATGGACGAGGTGCTGGACCTCGACCCCGACCTTTCGATGGGCATCGACGCTGCAAGAATGCGCTTGACGCCGCAGCGTCTGGAGGCATTGGCCGCCGTCGAGAATCTGCTTGCGGTTCACGCAGAGTTCCCTGCGGCTGACGCGCCCGCCTAGCGGCGACCTCAGGCGTTGAGCGGCGAGGACTGAACGACGACGCCGACGGCGTCGGAGAGCAGCACAGGCACTCGCGAGCTGCTCGGGGAGATGAACCACCACTCTGGCCTCTCGCAAAGGTGCAGAAGGGCGAGGCGCGAGCCGAGCAGGAAGGCTGGAGGGTCGTTGACCTCAACCGGCGCGACGACGGCGCTGCCGTCGTCGAAGATCAGCTCGAGCCCTTTGGCGCCGTCGAGCGGACCTGTCGGAAGCTGGCGTGAGCGCGCCGAGACGACCACCCTTCCCTGACAGAGGGTGAACCCCTCCTCCGGGGTCACCGCGCGCAATCGCGCATGCACCTCGTCCAGGCGTCGACGCCAAGCGTCGGCTCCCGTCGTCCATGGGCCGAGTCGCTGGCGTGCGGTCCATGCACGGAGGCTCCGAGCGCTCGGGTCGGAGTCGAGCTGCGCGCATACGTCAAGCGCGTTCTCCACGTGCGGGAACGGAAGCTCACCGACGAAGCGCACGCCCGCGCCGGTCACGCCCAGCAGGCGCATCTGTCGCAGCAGCACGAGGCTCATGGCGAGCGGCAGGCGGTCGGCCAGCGGCCCGTGGAGGCGCCGAGGATCGTGGCGACCCACACGCGCGCGATCCAGCAAGGCAGACTCGTCGCAGCCGGCTAGGGCGCCGACGAGCGCGAAGGCCTGGTCGCGAATCCCCGCGTCGCGAAAGGCCGACGAGCTTGCGGGAAACGGCATCGCGTGCACGATGCCATGACGCTCGGATGTTCCGAGCCGCCGTACGCTCAGCCCAGCCCCGGCGGGTCGACCGCGTCCACGAACAGGTCGACCTGCAGCTGCGCGCCCTCGACGTAGGAGTACTGCGAGAGGTCGGTGACGCCCTCCTCGACGAGCACGTCCTCGCACAGGAAGGCGTTGCCGGTGCACTCGCGCGCGGGGCGGTTGACGACCGCGTACGCGGCGTCGGCGTAGACCTCGGGCTTGCGGGCGGCGGCCATCGCGGCGTCGCCGCCGAGCAGGTTCTGCACCGCCGCGGTCGCGACGAGCGTGCGCGGCCACAGCGCGTTGGAGGCGATCCCGTCCTTCGCGAGCTCCGCCGCCAGGCCGAGCGCCACCAGCGACATGCCGTACTTCGCGAGCGTGTAGCCGACGTGGCCGCCGAGCCATCTCGGGTCGAGGTCGATCGGCGGCGAGAGCGTGAGGATGTGCGGGTTCTCGCGGCCGCGCAGGTGCGGGATGCACGCACGCGAGACGGCGAACGTGCCGCGCACGTTGATGTCCTGCATCAGGTCGTAGCGCTTGAGGTCGAGCGCCTCGGTCTGCGACAGGTTGATCGCGCTCGCGTTGTTGACGCAGATGTCGATGCCGCCGAACTGCTCGACCGCGCGCGCGACCGCGTCGGCCACCTGCTGCTCGTCGCGGATGTCGCCGACGATCGGCAGCGCTCTGCCGCCAGCCGCCTCGATCTGCTCGGCCGCGGTGTAGATCGTCCCCTCCAGCTTCGGGTGGGGCTCGGCGGTCTTCGCGATCAGCGCGACGTTGGCGCCGTCGCGGGCGGCGCGCAGGGCGATCGCGAGGCCGATGCCGCGGCTCGCGCCGGAGATGAAGATCGTCTTCTCGTGGAGGCTCATGGCGGCCAGTCTGACGGCGCCGCGCGCCTGCCGCGCCGGCCCGGACCGGCTACCGGCTCCACACCGTGGGGCTCGCGACCGTCGCGCCGTCCGGCGCCGGACCGACGTGGCGCACGTCCACGTGCCGGACGAGGCCCGAGGCGACGTCGCAGCCGATTCCGGAGAAGGCGCGCAGCGCGACCACCCGTTCGAGCGGCAGCAGCGGGTCGAGGTCCGCGGCGGTGCCATGGAAATGCTGCGAGTCCGGGTCGCCGCCGAGCTCCGCCCGATACGCTTCGAGGCCGCGCACGAGCGCGCGATCGAGCTTGATCCAGCCGTCGCCAGGGGAGCGGAACGCACGGAAGCTGAAGTGCCGCGAGCAGCGCCCGCCGCGACGGATCGACGCGCGCAGCGCGGCGCGCGTGCGTGGCCCCGCGTTGCCGCTCGAGACGAGTGTCGAGAACGCGAAGCCGCGTTGGAACTCGCGCACCGCTGCTGCCGTACGCTCGCCGTAGGCGCCGTCCACGCGGAGCGACCAGCCGAGCAGGCGCAGCGCGCGCTGCAGCTCGACTGTCGATTCGCCCATTAACCATATTATGGTGTATTGACGCCGCCGTAAGATCCCCGCATGCGTGCGCGCCGGCTGACCGTCCTCGGCGTGCTCGTGCTGTTCGCGATCGCCCTGGCGGTGGCGACGGTCGCCCTCTACGCGGAGCGCACGCTGTTCGACTCGGGCCGCTTCGCCGACCGCGTCGAGGTCGCGCTCGAGGACGACGACGTCTCGCGCGAGGTGGCCGGGACGCTCACCGAGGAGATCGTCGCCGCGAGGCCTGACCTGATCGCCGTGCAGCCGCTGATCGGTGGCGTCGCCGAGCAGGTCGTCGGCGGCTCCGCCTTCCGCTCGCTCGCCGGCCGCGCCGCTTTCGAGTCCCATGCCGCCGTGTTCGACCGCGAGCGCGACAGCGCGGTGCTGATCGTCGGCAACGGCGCGCTGCTCGTGACGCAGGCGCTCGAGGCGACGAGACCCGAGCTCGCGCAGCGGGTGCCGGCGAGACTGAGAGCCAGGCTCGCCTCGATCTCCGACGGGACGCTCGGCCGCGCCTTTGTCGACGTCGTCCAGGTTGCCGAGGACGTCGCGCTGCTCGTCTGGATCGCGCTCGCGCTCGCGCTGATCCTGCTGGCCGCGGCGCTCGTCGCGACGCCGCCGGGCGAGCGATCCGGCACCGTCGCGCGCGCCGGCTGGGCGGTGGGCGCGGTGGGTGCGCTGCTGGTCGTCGCCGTGCAGGTCGGCAGCCTGATCGTCGGCGGCTTCGGCGACACCGACCAGCGGATCGCCGCGCTGCGGGCGGTCTGGAGCGCCTTCTTCGGCGACCTGGCGGTGTGGGGCTTCGCGCTGGCGGCCGTCGGGCTCGTCGTGCTCGCGGCCGCGACCTCGCGCGCAGACGAGCCGACGCTGGCGCGGCGCGCACGGGCGTTCGCGCTGCGCGTCGCCGCGCGCCCGCAGGGGACGCCACTGCGCGCGCTGCGCGTCGTCGGGCTGCTGGCGCTGGGCGTGCTGATCGCGGTCCAGCCGCTGGAGGCGGTGCGACTGCTCGCGCTCGGCGCCGGCCTGTTCGTCATCGCGCTCGGCGTCGACGAGCTGATGGCGATCGCACCGCGGCCGGCGGGGCACGCGCCCGCGACGGCGGATGGCGGCCCGGCCGCCACGGCCGGGCGCGGAGGCGCTGGCGGCGCGCCGTCGGTGCGCCCGTACGCGGGCCTGATCGCGGCCGCGGTCGTGGCGGTCGCCGTGCTCGGAGCGATCGGCGTCAGCGCCGCGACCGACGACACGCCGCCGGAGCCCGGCTGCAACGGTGCGGACGAGCTGTGCGAGCGACGGCTCGATGCGATCGCGATCCCGGCGACGCACAACTCGATGTCGTCTCCGCAAGACGGCTTCCTGCTGCCGAACCAGGAGAGCGGGATCACCGCGCAGTTGCGCGGCGGCATCCGCGGCCTGTTGATCGACATGCACGTCGGTGCGCGCACGCCCCGCGGCATCTACACGCTGCTGAAGGAGGGCGGCAAGAGCCGCGCGAAGATCGAGGAGGCGATCGGTCCCGAGGCGACGCGGACCGCGCTGCGGCTGCGCGAGCGGATCGGCTACCGCGGCGGCGGCGACGAGCGCGTGTACCTCTGTCACGGCTTCTGCGAGCTGGGCGCGATCGACGCCGAGCGCGCGTTGCGCGACGTGCGCGAGTTCCTCGTCGCCGATCCGGGCGCGGTGCTCGTGATCAGCGTCGAGGACCAGGTGACCGCGCAGCAGGCGGCCGCGGTGTTCGAGCGCAGCGGCCTGCTCGACTACGTCTGGAAGGGGCCGGTCAGACCGGTGCCGACGCTCGGCGAGATGGTCGAGGCCGGCGAGCGCGTGCTCGTCGTCGGCGAGGAGGACACGGAGGGCGTGCCCTGGTACCACGCCCAGTTCACGTACGTGCGCGACACGCCCTACGACCTGCCGAGCGCGGACGCGCTGCTGTCGCCCAGAGGCTGCACGATCGGCCGCGGGACCGACGCGAGCCCGTTCCTGCTGATGAACCAGTTCGTCAGCGGAGACCCGCCGCTCCCGCGCCCCGCGCGCATCGTCAACAGAAGAGCAGCGATCCTCGCCCACGCGCGCGAGTGCCGCAGATCGCTCGGCGGCCTGCCTGGCCTGATCGCGGTCGACTTCTGGGAGCAGGGCGACGTGGTGGGCGCATCGCGGGAGCTGAACGGGATCGGCTGAACGTGGGCGTGCGGGCCCGCGCAGTGCGGTCCGTACGATGTGGGCAGTGCAGGTGACTCATTACGCGGGCAACGGGGTGTTCGCGCTGTCGGCCGCGGTCGACGTGCTGATCGCCTGGGCGTTCGTCGCATGGGCGGCGCGCACGCACCCGACGCGGCCGCGGCTGGCTGTCGGCGTCGTGCTCGCGTTCGTTGCGCTCGCGCTCAAGGGCGTGCTGCTGCTGAAGCTCGGCGTCGAGCTGCACTTCGGCGTCATGCACGTGCTGTGGCTCGACTTCGTCATCGTGCTGCCGCTTGCGGCGGCGCTCCTCGGCCTGCTCGCCTGGCGGGCCGGTGGGGCCGCGGTGCGGACGCTCGTGGTGCTCGGCCTGTTGGCGGCCCCGGTCGGCGCGTACGCAAGCTTCGTCGAGCCGAACCGGCTCGTCGTTGAACGCGCCACGGTCGAGCTGCCGGCGGCGCGAGCCGGCCACGACCCGATTCACGTGGCGGTCCTGTCCGACATCCAGTTCGAGCACGTCGGCGACCACGAGCGCGAGGCGGTCGCGCGACTGATGGCGCAGCGACCCGACGTGATCCTGCTGACGGGCGACTACCACCAGGGCTCGCGCGCGCAGTTCGCGCGGGAGCGGCCGGCGATTCGCCGGCTGTTCGCCCGCCTGCGCGCACCCGGCGGCGTGTTCGCGGTGCAGGGCGACGTCGAGGGGCCCGGGGACACCCGGCGAACGTTCGCCGGCACGGGGATCCGCACGCTCTTCGACGAGACCGCGCGCACGCGCGTCGGCGACCGCGAGCTGACGATCGGCGGCGTGCAGCTTGCCTACTGGCGGCCTGCGGCGCGCACCTTCACGCGCCGCTTCGAGCGACTCCGCGGCACGCGCGACGTGCGCATCCTCGTCGCGCACCGGCCGGACGAGGTGCTGGGACTGCGGCCACAGACCCGCGTCGACCTCGTCGCCGCCGGCCACACGCACGGCGGCCAGGTGCAGCTGCCGCTGCTCGGCGTCTTGCAGAGCGGTTCGCGCGTGCCGGGCGAGGTCGCCGCCGGCGGCCTGCACGTGCTCGACGGCCGCACGATCTACGTCAGTCGCGGCGTCGGCGTCGAGCGCGGCCAGGCGCCGCGCTTGCGCTCCGGCGCGCCGCCGGAGATCTCGCTGCTGGAGCTGCGCTAGGCGGGTGGCGCATGGCCTGGCCGTCGCGATGCGGACACCGTGTCAACCCTCGCCGTCAGAAGGGGCGACCGGCCCGAACTCCGCCTCGAGCTGCTCGATCGTGCCGGGCTCGAGTCCCTGACGTTCCAGCATCGCGTCTGCGGAGTCCTCGGGCTTGAGCACGAGCGTCCCGTCGGGGCGCTCGTCCGTGACGACGTAGCGACCTGCTCGGTCGCCGATCAGCGTCACGTGAGCGACATCGGCCACGGTGGTCATGATGGCAGGAACCCTCCGTCTGGTCGATCGCGCTGAGCGCGCGGTGCGGTCATGGGACCAGCGTATGAGCCCGTCTACAGCCTCGAGTGGTGGATCGGTCACCACGACAGCTCCCCCGCCGGCACCGGCCGCCCCAGCAGGAAGCCCTGCGCATAGCCGCAGCCGTGCTCGCGCAGCCAGGCGAGCTGCTGCTCGGTCTCGACGCCCTCGGCGATCACGTCGAGCTCGAGCGCGGCGGCCATCGAGAGGACGGCGGTCACGATCGCCGTGTCCTCCGCCTCGGTGCCGAGGCCGTCGACGAACTCGCGGTCGATCTTGAGCGCGTCGATCGGGAAGCGCTTGAGGTAGCCGAGCGAGGACCAGCCGGTGCCGAAGTCGTCGAGCACGAGTCGCACGCCGATCTGCTTGAGCCGTCGTAGCGTCGCGAGCGCCGCCGCGCTCTGCTCCATCAGCACGCTCTCGGTCAGCTCCAGCTCGATCAGCGCCGGCTCGGCGCCGCTCTCCTCCAGCGCCCGCTCCAGCAGCTCCGGCACGTCGGAGTGCGACAGCTGGCGCGGCGACAGGTTCACCGACACGCGCCGCGGCGGCGGCCCGAAGGCCGGGCCGTGCGGGCCCGCCTCCGCCTCCGTCTCGCGCGCCCACGCCGCCGCCTGCCGGCACGCCTCGCCGAGCACCCACGCGCCGAGCGGTGCGATCAGTCCGCTCTCCTCCGCCACGCCGATGAAGTCGGCCGGTACCAGCAGGCCGCGCACCGGGTGCTGCCAGCGCACGAGCGCCTCCGCGCCGACGAACGCGTCCCGCTCGATCGACAGCATGGGCTGGTAGACGAGCCGCAGCTCGTCCTCGCCGGCGAGCGCGGCGCGCAGGTCCGCCTCCGTCTGCAGCCGCGCGACGAGCGCGGCGCGCATGCGCGCGTCGAACAGCTCGAAGCGGCCCTTGCCGCCGGCCTTCGCGCGGTACATCGCCGCGTCCGCGTCGCGCAGCACCTCCGACGCGCCTGCCCGCCCGCCCGTCACGTACACGACGCCGACGCTCACGCTCAGGTGGTGCGGGCGCCCGTCGAGCTCGAACGGCAGCGCGAACGCCTCCGCGATCCGCTCCGCGATGCGGACCGCCTCCGCCTCGGACTCGAGGTCCTCGCACAGGATCACGAACTCGTCGCCACCGAAGCGCGCGATCGTGTCGCCGGCGCGCAGCGCCTGTCGCAGCCGCGGCGGCAGTGCGACGAGCAGCTCGTCGCCGACCTCGTGGCCGAGCATGTCGTTGACGTTCTTGAAGTCGTCGACATCGCAGAAGTACGCGGCGAGGCTCGTGCCGGGACGGCGCGAGCGCGCGAGCGCGTGCTCGAGCCGGTCGACGAACAGCGCGCGGTTCGGCAGGTCGGTCAGCGGGTCGTGCAGCGCTTGGTGCTCGAGCCGGCGGGCGGCGAGGCGGCGCTCGGTCGTGTCGCGGATCGCGCTGGAGATCAGCATGCCGTCGACGGTGCGCAGCGGGCTGCGCGTCACCTCGACGGGGAACTCGACGCCGTCGCTGCGCCAGGCGATGAGGTCGAGCCCGGCCGCCGCCGCCGGATCCTCGCCCGTAGCCTCCGTCTCGGCCGACCAGTCCGGCACGAGCAGCGCCATCGGCCGGCCGATCAGTTTCTCGCGCGGGTAGCCGAACAGGCGCTCGGCCTGCGAGTTGACGAGCACGATGTCGCCGCGTTCGTTCGCGATCACCATCGCGTCCGGCGCCGACTCGAGCAGCTCGCGGAAGCGCTCCTCCGCGAGCCGGTGCGCACGCTCGCTCTGCGCGAGCTGCTCCAGCGCGCCCTCCGCCTTCTCCCACTCCGTCCGCATTGCAGCGACGAGCAGGCCGGTCAGCGCAGCGAGCGCGACGAACACCTGCGCGCGCAGCAGGTCGAGGTCCTCTGCGCCGCCGGCGAATGGCCCCTGGCCGTCGGCCGTGTAGACGACCGCGATCGTCGAGACGACGAGCGCCGCCACGACGGCGCCGACCTGGCGGAAGCGCATCGCCGCGAGCACGATCAGCGGGAAGATCGGGTAGGCGAGCGTGACCTCCCCACGCAGCACGATCAGCATCACGGCGACGAGCGCGCCGGCCTGCAGGCTCGCCTCGGCGATCCACGCGCGGTGCGGGGGGCGCTGACCGCCGCCGGCGGCGAGCAGCAGCAGCGGCGGCGCGACGAGCAGCACGCCCGTCAGGTCGCCCAGCCACCACACGCGCCAGACCGACCACACGCTGCCCCACTGCGCCACGTCGGCGGCGAGCAGGCTGGCGGTGCCGATCGTCGCGTTGATCGCGGTGCTGGCGGCGGCGCCCGCGACCGCCAGCACGACGACGTCGCGCACGCGCCCAGCGCGGGGTCGAAGTCGAAGCGGGCGAGCAGCGCGCCGCCCGCGACGGCAGCGAGCGCGTTGCCGGCGGCGATGCCAGCGGAGCTCGCGAGCGAGCTGTCGCCGGTCGCGTTCGACAACAGCGCCGCGATGAAGATCGCCGGTGCGACGCGCGCGCCGTAGACGACCGCCGCCGCGAGCGCGAGCCCGCTCGGCGGCCACACGGCGGACACGATGTCGTTGCCGGCGGAGAACGACAGGCCGAGCTTCGCGACGGCGAAGTAGGCGATCCCGACGAGCGCGAGGACGAGCGGACTGCCCGGCGAGTAGGCGCGGTAGAGGCTCCCCTCGCGCGCGCGGGACCACCGCGTCCTGTTGATCGCGTGCTCGCTTA
>Ga0193706_1000479_pt1 | contig 23434 bp, 21 predicted proteins | sample U3c1metaG_FD_160130 | JGI IMG/M metagenome (GOLD analysis project Ga0193706, IMG submission 160130) | Soil microbial communities from a riparian zone of the East river system, Colorado, United States - U3c1 | ecosystem: Environmental > Terrestrial > Soil > Riparian zone | place: USA: East River... | reverse complement strand
GAAGCACGTCGCGGCTGAAGTTGGCTTCGGTCACCACGCGTGCCAGGAGCTCGCCATCGTTGCTTCGGAGCTGTCTTCCAATGCGCTCAAATATGGCAAGGGGGGCGTTCTCGAGCTCTCTCACTTGGAAGACGAGCACGGCAAGGGAATGATTTTCATCGCACACGATTCGGGTCCGCCTTTTCGTGATCTGAATATGGCGATGCGGGATGGCTGCGACGATGTCGGGCCCATCGATCCAGCCACCATTCTCAAGCGCGGGGGGATGGGCGCCGGGCTTGGTGCGGTGATTCGTCTGACGCACTCGTTTCGCGTCGAATCGGAAGCAGACGGCAAGCGGGTGATCGCGATTCGATACTTGCGGCGGCCGGGCACTCGATCGAGGCGTCCTGGCCGGGCGAGCAAATTCCCGCGCTAGTAAATTAGAGCACGAAGCGCGAGGGAGCGTGCCGCGCATCGGTGGCGGCTCGATGGGCACGCTGCTGGGCTGCAACCTCTTACACGCTGAGCGCCATCATGCGATCGATCGGCACTCTTGCGCGCTCGATCAGCTCCTTCGACATCTCGATGCGCGGCTCGAGATCGCGCAGGGCGAGGTACACCTTCTCGAGCGAGTTGCGCTTCATGTGCGGGCATTCGTTGCAGGCGCAGTTTGCGTCGGGGGGAAGCGGAATCAGCTCTTTGTCGGGCGCCGCTTTGGCCATTTGATGCAGGATGCCCGCTTCGGTGGCGACGATGAGCTCGCGCGCGGTGGAGCGTGAGGCGTATTGCAAAAGCGCCGTGGTCGACCCCACGTAATGCGCACGCCTGAGGATCGGGTCTTCGCATTCGGGGTGCGCGATGAGCTCCGCCTGAGGATGGCGTTCGAGAAGTGCGATCAGCTTGCGCTCGCTGAACGTCTCGTGCACGACGCAGCTGCCTTGCCACAGGGTCATGGGGCGGCCGAGCTTCTTGGCGAGGAAGGCGCCCAAGTTCTTGTCGGGGGCGAAGAGGATCTCGCGCGAGGGAGGAATCGATTTCACGATTTTTTCGGCGTTCGACGAGGTGCAGATGTAGTCGCTCTCCGCCTTCACCTCGGCCGAGCAGTTGATGTAGGTGATCGCCACCGCGTCGGGGTGTTTGGCTCGCCAGAGCCGAAACCGGTCGGCCGGACAGCCGTCGGCCAGTGAGCATCCGGCCAGCATGTCGGGAACGACCACGACCTTGTCGGGATTCAAGATCTTCGCCGTCTCGGCCATGAAATGGACCCCAGCGAAGAGGATCACGTCGGCCTGGGTCTTTTTGGCAGCTTGAGCGAGCTGCAACGAATCGCCGAGACAGTCGGCGACGTCTTGGATGTCGCCGTCTTGATAGTAATGGGCCAAAAGGACCGCGTTTCTCTCCCGCTTCAGGCGATCGATCGCATCTTCGAGATCGAGCGGCAACGGGGGGGGGCCGAGGACCGGTAGGGCCGTGCTCATGCTGCGCAATGTAATCCCCGTTGCCCGCGATGCTATTGTTTTGAGAGGGATGCGAAGCGGCTTCCATAGCAATGCGGCATGGCTCGCGACGGGATGCGCCGCGTCGGTCCTCTCGTGCTTGCGCGGCGCTCCCGAGGTGGTGACTCCCCCCGCCGGCGCTGCGAGCGCGGATACACGCTCGGCACCCTCACCCAAGGGGGCGCCGCCGTCCCCAGGTTCCATCAGCTCGAACCTCGCCAAGGACGTCGCCGTGGGGCCCGCGCGACTGTTTCCCGACGTCGGGATGGCTTCCTCGGGCGTGATCGCGGTGCAGCCCGATGGGAGTCGACAGCTCATCGTCGCCGGCATTCGCGTGCTCGATCACCCCGATGGATCGATGGAACGTGCGCGCGAGGTGTTGCCGGGTGGTCCCGCGCGCGTGGTGATGGTTCCGAGCCGTCTCGGCGGTGGCCTGCTCGTCTACGTCCCCGCCGGTGGTAGCACGCAGCTCTGGCGCGCGAAGGGCTGGCTCGATCGGCTGGATCCGCTCGGTGAACTGTGGGGCACGGTCGGCGACATCGTGCCCGGTTTCGACCGGCTCTACGCGCGCCTCACGAGCGGCGACATCAAAGCCATCGATGCCTTGTCGGGCCGGCAGATGTCGCTCGGTCCCTTGCCGCGCGCGACGCGAATCGGTCAGCTCGCCTTTGCTGACGCCTGGCGCGCCGTCGCTGTGGTCGACTTTCGCGGCGCTCTGGCGACGTTCGATGCGGGCATGACGTGGCGCCCCGTACCAGTCGGTGATCAAGGCGTGACGCAGCTCTCGCTGCGCAACGGTGACTTCGTGCTCGAGGCGGCGCGGCAGCGGGTCCTCCTCGGTGCGCGCGGTGAGCTCGAACGAGAAGAAATGCGCGAGCCTCCTCCACGCGGCCGCGAAGCCAATCCGGCCTCCAACGAAGCAGGCGCTTCCGGCACGACGTTCGATACGCTCGCCCGTCGCTGGGCTGGCGACGCCACGGCCTTCGGCCGACGGCCTTTGCGCGCCGCGATCGAGGACGGCTGGCCCGATGGCGCCGAGCACAGCGGCGCGCCCACCGCCATCGTTGCCCACGGCGGCGCTCTCTATCGGGTCGAGCTGCGCGCCGGTGCTGTCGTCGCGTCGCGCAGGGGGGAGGAACGGCCATCTACGCCTTCGCCGCCCCTTTCGAGCTCAGGCCCGTCGCTCGTTTTGCGCGACCTCGCATGGTGATTTCCAGCGGCAACGGCGGCTTCGTCGTACGTGGCGGCTGCGCGCGCGATGCCGCCGCGTCGAGCGCTTCGAGCGACGCTTTCTGTTTTTTCAGCGCGAGCGGCGAAGAGCACGAAGTGAAGCCTCCGAGCAACCTCAAACGCGACAACGCAGTCCTCTATCCCGTCGTCCTCGGCGACGGCCGTGCGCTGTTCGTTTCGCCACCAGAGGGCGAAACTCCCGGCAAGCTTCTCATCGCACAGGGAAAGGGCTTTGCCACCGTCCCGCTTACGATGGAGGCGAACCAAACCGTTTTCAAACGGGGCACGTTGCTCGATGGCGTGGAAGAGCGCTTGCCCGGTGTGCTCGGCGCGTGGGCGCTGTCCGGCACCGAGCTGCGGGGCGTCCGCATCGCGCTCGACGGCAAGGTCGATATCGGTCACGTCACCACCAACATCGAGCGAACCGCGGTCGCCGGTCGCTTTGCGCTCGAATGGGGGCGGGGAGGGCGCGGCGTCGAAACGGTCGATGGTGGGATGACCTTTCGGCCCGTCGATCTGCCCTCGTCGGAGCCTTCGATCCCGCCGCGAAGCGTGGCCTCCTGCGGCGCGGTCGGTTGTGCGCAGGGAGGCTGGTTGCGCGTTGGCTGGGGCGGAGCCCCCGAGGCGACGGATCTCGTTCCCGCCACCGCACCGAAGCCTTCGCGCGTCACCCTGGCTGCACCGCGGGGAATCGCGCTGAAATGCTACCCGACCGGAGAAGTGTCGGGGCCGGCATCGAAACCCGCCGAGCGCAATGCTCCCGCGCCAGTTCGAGCGCGCTCGGCGCCAAACCGCGTGCCGCCTGCGCCCCCGCTTCTACCCGCGGCAAAACCAGGTTGGGCGCCGCCCGGCATGGCTCCGCCCCCGCGCCAACCCCCTATTTTCGTCCCAATGCCGAGTAGGCCCGCCGTTGCGGCGCCCGCCACGCCGATCACTCCTGGCAGCAACGCCTGGTCCTCTTTCCGCGGAGATCCCCCGCCTGCGCTCGCTGGCGGCGACGTCGGTCTCGAAGCGGGAACCGATCCTCCCATGACGACGCAAGCCCGAATCTACGCGTGGGGCGCGCGCGGAGCGGAGTGGTCGCTGAAAGGACACGTCCAGGCGCGGTTCGACGACCGTTTCGAGCGCGCCGGCATCCGTACGACCGCGGCTGCACCCTCGCCTTGGTCGGGAGAAGAGCGCGCCGGCGATGCGCTCGGGCTCACCGCCGGCCAGAGCATCAACTGGTCGTCGCTCCTCGACGGCTCGGGGCAGGCCGCTCTCATCATCGGACAGCGCGGCGCATCCAAAGCCGATCTCTACGCCGCGGCGCAGGGCCAGCCCCTCGTGCCGCTGCGCGACGCGGACCATGGGCCGCTCCCGCTGCCGAACAGCGTGGTTCGGATCGGCTCGACTTGGTTTTTCCTCGTTTCGACGATGACGCCGACCACATGGGCCGCAACCCTCTACCGCGCCGATGGCGGCGTCGTGCGGCGCCTCGCGCGTCTACCGCGCATCCCCGTCCCTGCGGGCGAGTTCGCTCCGAAGCTCATGCGCCGATCGCAGAGCCAAGGCCTCGGCATCTTGGTGCAAGGTGCCCCCGGGTTCGATCAGGTCATCCGCGATTGGTACGTTCTCCCGCTCGATCCCGAGACAGGCGAACTCGATGAGCCGGTTCGGCTCTTCGGGAGCGATCTCGAAGGGCAGATCCCGGAGCGCTGTGCGCCGGATCGCGACGGTTGGCTCGTCAATACCGACCTTAGCCTCGCGCCGGCGATCCAAATCGTGTCGCCCGCACAAGCGAACGTGAGCGCCATCGAGCTGCGCCTTCGCCTCGATCCCGGCTCTGTCTGCATCGACGCGATCGCCGCTCGCGTAGAAGCTTCCGTCTTTTCTCAGCCGGGCTTGCCCGTACGAATTCCGCTTTCTGCCGACGGGTCGCCCCCCGAGCTTCCCCTTGCGGCGACCGATTCTTCGACGGGGCGCCGCATGTTGCTGAAATGCGGGAAGTAATACGAAAAATTACTTGTAGGACGTTGGTGGCTCTTCCAGCCGCGCTATCACTACTTCAACAACGAAAGGTATTTGTGGTTAATCACAGCTTAAGCTGCTGATTCTTCGTCACAGGTCGACGGCACGCTCTGTGCTTATAATGGGGGTGTCCGCGCGAAGTGCGGCCGTCCCCCCCCCGGCCCCTTTGCGCGGGCTTTTTTTGTCAGCGCGAGCCTGACGAACCGCGCAGCTTCTCGGCCATCTTTTCGCCGAGCTCGATCGAGCGCCGCGTCGCGCTTTCGACCGCATTGATGAGCGTCGTGCGAAGGCCCCCCGCTTCGAGCGTATGCAGGCCGGCGATAGCGGTGCCTCCGGGGCTCGTCACCATGTCCTTCAGCCGGCCGGGGTGCTCGCCCGTCTCGAGCAGCAACTTGGCCGAGCCATAGACCGTCTGCGCCGCGAGTAGCAGGGCCGTCTCGCGATGCAGCCCGACTTTCACGCCTCCGTCGGCCAGTGCCTCGATGATGAGCATGACGTACGCCGGGCCGCTGCCGGACAGGCCGGTGACGGCATCGAGCAGCGATTCGTCCAGCACGACGACGCGGCCTGTCGCTTCGAAGAGCTGGCGCGCGATTTTTAGATCTTCGTCCGACGCGTGGGTCCCGGGGGCGATCGCCGTGGCTCCGGCCAACGCCATGGCCGCAGTGTTGGGCATCGTTCGCACGACGCGCGTGTTGGGCGGCAGCCGCGATTCGATGGACTCGATGGGAACGCCCGCGGCAATGGACACCACGAGAGCGTGGGATCGGAGCGCACGCGCGATCGGCCCCATGACCTTGTCGATGACCTGAGGTTTGACGGCCAGCACCACCAGATCCGCCCACGCCGCCAGCTCGGCGTTGTCCTTCGTCACGGCGATGCCGTGTTCGCCGGCGAGCTCCGCGAGGCGCTCTTCGCGTACGTCGCTCGCCAGGATCTGCGCCGGCCCCACGGTGCCTGAATGCAGAAGCCCCTTGATGAGCGCGCCGGCCATATTGCCCGCGCCGACGAAACCGATTTTCTGATCCTTCATGACGAGGCTCCGACTGCCAGTACTGCGAGCTGCAGCTGACTTTCCACGATTCGATCGAGTTTCTCGCGGACCGCCGCGCCGGTGCCGTCCGGTCGCAGGTCGCGGGCAATGTCTTCGTGTCGCAAAAGCAGCGGCACACGGCGCGCGGTCGAAGGGTCCGTGTGCAGCGCCGCCAGCCAGGACGCGGCCAGTACGGCCTCTTGTCCGGCGCGCGCCAGACGGTAACGATTGGCGAGCGTGATCGTGCCGCGCTGGTGCAGCGCGGAGAGCGGCTCGAGGCGATGCCTTCGCGGCAAAAAAAGGCGAGCCGCCACTTTGCCGAGCAGCAAAGCGTGATCGGGCTCGTCGACCAAGACGTAGCGAATGGCATCGATCACGGCAGCACCGACGTCGCGTTGCTCATCGACCGCTTTGCGCGCTTCGGTGCGGGCCAGCTCTAGGTCTTCGGGGCGTACGCCGAGCCTGGCGGCGAGGGTGGTCATGGCGCGATCTTCGCGGGGATCGATGCCATCGTCAGCCGCCGCCCGCCACGCGCCCGCGATCAGCATCTTGGCGAGCTTGGGCTCGAGATCGACGGGGGGATCGAGCTCGGCGGGCGCGATCGGCGATTCGGACAGCAAGGGCACCGATTCTTCCGGCGGAAGTCCAAGCGAGGCAACGAGCGCCGCGATGAGATCCGATTCGTCCGCGTCGAGCTCGCCGTCCGCGGAAAGAATGCTGGAAAGGATGCGCACTGCGAGCGATCCGACCTCGCGCACCTGTTCCACCTTCTTGTCGCTCGGTTTGGTGGTGAAGAGCGCGCGAACCCCGCGCACACCCCCCTCGAGCGTGAGACCGCCGGACACGAGCTCGGCCATCGGCATCCAAAGGGGCGGGCAAACCGGCGCGATGGCCGCCGCCAACCCCGTCATCCATTCGCGGTAGGCCGCCACCGAGGGCACCGCGCCACCGCCGAGGAGGCGCTCGTACACGTCGGCGCGCCGCCGAACGAGGGCCGTCAAGGTGTCTTCGTCGTCGCGTCCTGCCGCCGCCACGCCGAACAAAACGTCCTCGGTCACCGCTTGGAGCCCCCGCGCCAGCTGCGTCTGCTCGGGAAGCGACGGCATGGTCCTAGTCTCTGGCTGCCCTTCGTTTCGGGACGGTTTCCGTCAGCCGAGGCCCGCTTGCGCGGCGCGAACTTTATCGTCCCGCTCTTTGAGGCTCTCGAGAATGATGACGGCCGTCTCTTCGATAGCGCGGCCCGTCACGTCGATGACCGGCCAAGACGGATGCTTGGTGAAGAGCCGCGACGCGTAGGCGAGCTCCTCTTTGACGTGCTCGCGAAGCGCGTAGTTGGTCTCGGAAGGCATGCCCAGTTGGCGCAGGCGAGCCTGGCGGATCTCGCAAAGCTGATCGAGGCCGATGGTGAGCCCGACGATGCGATCCTGCGGCGCTTCTTCGAGCTCGCGCGGCGGGGACACGCCGAGGACGAGCGGAAGATTGGCCACTTTGAGCCCGCGCTGCGCGAGGATGGTGGAAAGCGGCGTTTTCGAGGTGCGCGAGACGCCGACCAGCACGAGATCGGCCTTCTTGAAGTTGCGCGGCTCTTTGCCGTCGTCGCTTTTGACCGCGAACTCGACGGCCTCGATGCGGCGGAAATACTCCTCGGAGAGCGGGAGCATGCTGCTCGGCAGGTTGATCGGCTCCCGGTCGAGGAAGTGTCCGAGCTTGCCGATGAGCGATCCGATGACGTCGACCGCGTCGACTTTGAGCTCGGACGTCGACGCGTGGATGTACTCCCGCAGCTCGGGGCTCACGACAGTGAAGACGAAGAGCGCCCCCTCTTTGCTCGACCGCTCGAGGATCGTGCGCGCAATTTCCTTGGTGCGCACGCGGGTGTGCAGGCGAATAACAGCACCCGCCTGCGGGAATTGGAGAAGCGCCGCACGGACGACCTTCTCCGCAGTTTCCCCCGTGGAGTCGCTAACGACATCGATGAAACGGCCGGCCATGAGGGGCATCCTACTCAATTCAGCGAGAGACGCGACCTTTCCCTAACAAGATAGCTCTTGATCAGGCCGAGCCGCCCCTCCCACAACCTTGTGCTAACACGGCCATGTGCAGGATCCGTATGACGTCCTCGGGGTCGAGCGCGACGCTTCGACGGAAGAGGTGAAATCGGCGTTTCGACGCCTCGCTCAGCGTTTCCATCCCGACAAAAACCCCGGCGACGACGGAGCTCAACAAAAGTTCAAAGAAATCAACGCCGCGTACCAAATCCTGAGCGATCCCGAAAAGCGAGCCGTGTTCGATCGGTTCGGCAATGCGGGACCGGGGGGCGGCGCCGGGTTCGACATCAGCGATTTCGGCAACATCAACATGGATGGGATCTTCGGCGACCTGCTCCGGGGATTCGGCATTCGGACCGGTGACCGCGGCGACATCAAGAAGGAGATCGTCGTCACCTTCGAAGAAGCGGCGTTCGGCGCGGAAAAAGAGCTGACGTACGAGCGGACCGAGGGGTGCAAGGACTGCCACGGCTCGGGGTCGGCCGCGGGGTACGCCAAAGAGACATGTTTGGCCTGCGGCGGGCGTGGGCGGGTGCGGTTTCAGCAGGGGCTCTTTCCGGTCGCCATCGAGCGCAGCTGCTCCAAGTGTTTCGGTACCGGTAAGCTCGTCAGCCATCCGTGTGCGAGCTGCGGCGGGGCGGGGCTCGTCGCTGTCGCGCGGGCGATCGAAATCTCGATCCCTGCGGGTATCGAGAGCGGCTCGACGCGGACCATCGAGCGCGCAGGCAATATGCAGCGTCCCGATCGTCCCCCCGGCGATCTCGAGCTCGTCGTGAACGTGGCCCCGCACCCGTTCTTCAAGCGTTCCAGCGACGACGTGGTCTGCTCGGTACCTGTCTCCTTCGTACGAGCTGCGCTCGGAGGCGAATGCGAGGTGCCCACCTTAGAGGGCAAGGGCAAGCTGAAGATCCCGCCCGGGACCCAACCGGGCAGCATGCTTCGCATCAAAGGCAAGGGAATCGTTCGGCGCTCCCGCAGCGGGCGCGGCGACCAGTTGGTGGAGGTGACCGTGGAGGTGCCGACGGCCCTCACGCCGCGCCAGCGTGAGCTTTTGCAGCAGCTCGCCACGGAGCTCGGCGACGAATCGAAGCCGCAAGAAAAAGGGTTCGTACAGAAGTTGAAGGAGTTCTTCGGCTGACCGGCGGCGGCCTGTGCATCTCCGTAGGGGAAATCCCGAGCGAGAGTGGTAGGCTAGAAGAGGCATGTCGACCAAGAACACGGATTCGGACCGCCGCATCGCCGACCGGCATGCCATCGAGCTGCGCGTCGAGTACCGGCGGCTCAACACGTTCTTCGCTGACTACACGAAGAACATCTCCAAGGGCGGTACCTTCATCCGCACCGAAAAACCGCTCGACGTGGGCACGGAGTTCATCTTCGCGCTGGCCATTCCGCATTTGAGCGAGCCGCTGCGACTGCGCGGCCGCGTGGTGTGGACCACCACCCCCGATCGCGCCAACGATGAATCGCCGTCGGGCATGGGAATTCGCTTCCAATATGCGGACGACAAAGAGCGAACCGACACGGAATCGATCGTCGAAAAGCTGATGCGCGAACAGCTCGGCGATCACCTTTCGGCCAAGCTGCTCGGGAGAAAGGGCTAACCCTTTCTGGACGTCGTTCCCGAGAGCGATGAGCTAGGGAATCGATACGCCAGCTGGCATTGGGGCGTCGGCGAAGCGCGACGGGCCGGCCAGAAGATCGCGCGCGAGGCGCACCTCGACGAGATCGATGGCGGTGCTCTTGGCGACCTCGGCCAACGTTTTATCGGCGGCGGCGTCTCCGGCCACTTTGCGGCTGAGTGAGGTGTAGAAAGAAGCCTCGGTCTTCTGCCCCATCGTACGAGCGGCGCTGAGAAGATCGCCGTCTTTCAACTTGCCGAGCGCCCACGACGAGAGACGTCCCGGCCAACGTCCGTCGTCCTTGATGCTCGCCAGTGCGCGCGCCGCCGTGCCGTCGCTGCGGGTCTTCGCTTCTTTTTCGGTGAAGAGGAGCCAGAGCGCCGCATAGACGATATCGTCGTCGGCGAGCTCGCCGCCGAGCCCTCGCGTGACCGCGGTGCGGGCGGCCGCGACATCCTTTTTCAAGAACGCGCGCTGCGCCGCTTCGAGGACGGTCGCGGCGAGCTCTCGTTTGTCCTGACCGGCGTAAACGAACGCGCGCTCCGTGGCGCGCGTGGCGCCGGCAGTATCCGAGAACCGAAAGAGCACGCGGGCCAAGAGCCGTTCGGCGTGGACTTTGGCGACGGTGTCCTTGGCGCTCCTTCGCGCTTCGAGGCTGGATGTCAGGGCCGAGGCGAGCGCGACGTTGGCTTTGTCCGAAGCTTTCAGGTCTTTCAGCACTTCGAAGGTATTGAGATGCGCTTCGCCGGCGGAGCGCGGGTGCTGTTTGGCCTCGGGCGTTGCGAGGGCGCGCGTCAGCTGCTCGAGGGCGGCTTGCGGCCGCGAGGCCTGACGTTCGATGGCGGCCAGCGTGAGATGTGCGTCGACGGTCGGCTCGAGGGCGACCGAGCTTTCGAGGAGCGGCTTGGCCGCGGCGAGGTTGCCCGCTCGCGTCTCGATGGTTCCCATGGCGAGCTTGACGCGACCCGCGCCGGGCTCGAGTCGATCTTTCCACTCCGGTCGCGAGGCGAGCGTCAGCAGTGGTTCGGAAGCAGCGTAGACGCGCCGGGCAGCGGGGCCGTCGTCCGCGTCGTCTTCGCGCAAGATCGTCTGATAGACGAGGCCGAGCGCGCCGCTCATGAGCGCCGGCTCGGGGTGCGCGACCACCGAGTCGGCCAGCACGAGGGGCGCGCCCTCCGGCAGACCGAGCTGCACCAGCAGCGTGGCCAACGCCACGGCGACGTCGGACGCCGTCGGATCGAGCCGATACGCCTCGAGGGCAGTGCCGAAAATGGCAGCTTTCAGAAGACTCGGTTCGACCGCGAGCTCGGGGTCGTTCTCGGCGTTGCGGGGCCCGGGACTGTCTTTGCGCTCTGGATTCCAAAGCCAAGCCAGGAGATCGCGCCACGCCGCCGCGTCGCCGCCGTTGGCGGCGCGGTCGAGGCGCTCGTAAAGCGAGGGCGGTGTAATTTTGCGAGCCGAGGTGCGATCGATGTCGGCTAGCGCGCCGGCGGCGTCACCATGACGGAGGTGGAGCGCGGCGAGCGACTCGGCACCGGAGCGGAAAACGCGAAACGCTTCGAGCGCGTCTTCGCGACGGGGCCGCGCTGGACCGGCGCGACGTTCGTCGTTCATCTTGAGGGCGCGTTCGATCCATTGGACCGTCGCGTCGCGGGCGGCGCGCAACGACTCGGGCGTCGGCTCGACTAGCGATCGCGTCGCCAGCATTCGCTGTTCTTCCCCCACGGCGGCGAGGCCATTCTCGCGACGGATGTCGCGCATCCACGCTCGGAGCGCAGCCATGTGCTCGTCGTTGTCGCGCCGTGCCGCGCTGCCCGGCGCAATCAAGCCGTTTTGCATGGTCAAGAACGCGACCGCGCGCGCTTCGTCACCACGCGGAGCAATGACCGCGATCGCCGACGCCAGCGCGGGTTCGGCACCGGCGAGCATCTCGCTCCGAAATTCGCCGGCGCGTACGAGGTAAAACGCGCCATTCAGGCTGGCGAGGCCGCGCTCTTGCTGGCCCGCCGCAAACCGGTCTTTGGCGTGGGCGAGCTGTCGCGAAACGACGCCAGCTAAAAGGCCGATTCTTTCGGGGCTCGATTTGCCCTCGCGCAGCAGCTTGTGCAGCGATTGGGCGAAGGCCGTGTCCGGCACGGCGGTGACCTGGACCGTACCCTGCGCCCCCGCTGTCTTCGCGTTCGGCCCTGCGTTCCCGCGAGCATGGCAGCCTAGGAGGAACGAACACGCCAGAAGGGGCGCCACGGCTCGGCAGCAGGGCAGGGTTCGCACACGGAGACCGTAGCATTTGCGGAGGGGCGAAGGGACGGCGCGGGCGGTTGACCACCCCTCCTCTAGGCACTAAACCCCGGGCGGATGTTTTCCTCTCGACTTTTATGCGTAGCGCTCGGCTTGGCGAGCACACTCGGCGCTACAGCGTCGCTCACCGGGTGCGTCGAGCGGTCGACCGAACATCGCATCCGCGCCAACGCTCTCTTCAAAATGGGGGAGTATCGCCAAGCGCTCGTCGAATGCGATCGCGGCCTCGAGCAAAAAGGCGAGGACGCGAGCCTCTGGGTCCTCAAGGGGAAGACCGCGTTCGAGCTGGGGGATTTAGGGCAGGCGCGTGCCGCTTACATGCGCGCCGTCGAGTTCGGTCGCGAGCGCCGCGGCGTGTTTCTCGGCGACGCACATCTCGGCTTGGCGGTGATCGCCACGCGAGAGCGAAATTGGGGCGAAGCACGCGAGCAATTCTCGAAGCTGCTCGAGCTGAACCCGACCGACGGCGCGTCACACGCCAATCTCGCTCGCGTCGATCTCGAGCTTGGCAAGTTGGACGAGGCCGTCCACCACGCCGAAGAAGCCGCGCGTACCCGCGGCAACGACGAGCAGGTCCTTTTCACGCTAGGCAAGGTGTACCTCGCCGCTCGTCGCGTCGGGGACGCCGAAAAGACGTTCCAGCACATCGGTGAGGTCGTGCCGAACTCCGCGTCCTGCCCCTACGGCCTCGCGCTCGTCGCGCTCGACAAGGGGGACACCGCCGGTGCGCTCGCCAAGCTGCGCGAAGCGATCGACCGCAAGATCCCGCATCCCGAAAAGCTCGCCGAGGATCCGGCGCTGGCCAGGCTCGCCCAAAACCAAGAGTTTGTGTCCCTCGCCGCGGCGGCGTCGGCCTCGGCGGCACCCTAGCGATCGCGCGCACACCATTATCTGAAAAGACGGAGGTACCGTGAGCGACACCGTTTCCATCTCGCTTTTCGAGCGCGCCGAGAAGGTGATCCCCGGCGGCGTCAACAGCCCCGTACGCGCGTTTCGCGCCGTCGGCGGCCATCCCGTGTTCATTGCGCGAGCTCGGGGGTCGAAGGTGTACGGCGCGGATGGCGCCGCCTACATCGATTATATCGGCTCGTGGGGCCCGGCGATTCTCGGACACGCTCACCCCGCCGTGGTCGCCGCCGTGCAACGCGCCGCCGAGGGGGGGCTTTCCTTCGGCGCTCCCACCGAGCTCGAGGTGCGCTTCGCGGAAAAGGTGCGCGAGCTTTACCCCTCGATGCAGAAGCTACGCTGCGTCTCGAGCGGCACCGAGGCGGCCATGAGCGCGATTCGCGTCGCGCGGGGCTTCACCGGGCGCGACCTCATCGTCAAGTTCGAAGGGGCGTACCACGGGCACGCCGATCATCTGCTCGTGAAAGCCGGCAGTGGCGCGGCAACGTTCGGCGCGCCCGATTCGGCCGGCGTTCCCGCGCGCATCGCGGAATGTACGCTCACCTTGCCCTACAACGATCGCGCGGCGCTCGCGGCGCTCTTTGCTGCACGGGGAGGGGACATCGCAGCCGTCATCTTCGAGCCGGTCGTGGGCAACATGGGGTGCGTGCCACCCGAACCCGGCTTTTTGACGGCGATCCTGGACGAGTGCCGGCGGCATGGGGCCTTGTCGATCATGGACGAGGTCATGACCGCGTGTCGCCTCGCGCCCGGCGGCGCGCAGCAGCTCTTCGATCTTCGTCCCGATCTCACCTGCCTCGGAAAGATCATCGGAGGCGGCATGCCGCTCGCCGTGTACGGCGGGCGCGAAGACGTGATGAACGTCGTCGCGCCGCTCGGGCCCGTCTATCAAGCCGGCACCCTCAGCGGAAACCCGGTCGCGGTGAGCGCCGGGCTCGCGACGCTGGAGCTCTTGAAACCGGAGCTTTACCGGCGAATCGAAGCGACGAGCAGCGCGCTCGAGGCAGGTCTCGTGCGGGCCGCCAAGAGCAGGGGCGTCACAGTGCGGGTGCAGCGCGTCGGGTCGATGCTGACCGTTTTTTTTCGCGGCGAACCGGTGCGCTCTTGGTCCGACGCGGCGGCTTCGGATACCAAGCGGTTCGCGACCTGGCACGCTGCGCTGCTCGCCGGGGGCGTGTATTGGCCGCCTTCGCAGTTCGAAGCGGCTTTCGTGGGCGCCGCGCACGACGACGATGACATCGCCAAGACCCTCGACGTCGCGTCGGCCGCGTTCGCGAAAGCGAAGGCCTGAAGCTACACTGCCGTCGCATGGCCGATCCCCTTGTCGTTTCTGCGGCGCTGACGGTGCCGGCCAACGAGCTTCACTTCACGTCCGTGCGCGCGTCCGGACCAGGGGGGCAGAACGTCAACAAGGTCTCCTCCAAAGTCGAGCTTCGCTTCAATTTCGAACGTTCCAAGGTGCTGGGCGACGAGATGAAGACGCGCCTTCGCCTTCTCGCGCGCGGCCGTCTCGATGCCGAGGGGCAGATCATGATCGCGAGCCAGCTCACGCGCGACCGGCAGCGTAACCTCGAGGACGCGCGGCAGAAGCTCGTCGAGCTCTTGGTCGCAGCAGCACGGCGTCCCAAGCGACGGCGGCCGACCAAGCCCTCTCGTGGCGCGAAAGAGACGCGCCTGCGCGAAAAACGTCATATCAGCGATCGCAAACGCAACCGCGGCTCACGCACGGAGTCCGAGTGAGCCGAGCCGACTACGAGATAAAGCCCGAAGATCTGCGGCAAAAGTTGGAGGCTGGAGAGCGCTTCGTCTTGCTCGACGTTCGACGTCCCGATGAAGTCGCGGTTTCGTCGCTGCCCAACGCCGTGCATATTCCCATCGACGAAATCGAAGAGCGGGCTTCCGAGCTCGACGCCAACGCCGAGACCGTCGTTTTTTGCCACCACGGCGTGCGTTCACTCTCCGTCACCGTGTTTTTGCGAAATCTCGGTTTTCGCGACGTCACGAGCCTCGCCGGAGGTATCGACCTCTGGTCGCAGCGCATCGACCCTTCCGTCCCTCGTTACTGAGCCGCGCGGGCTTGCTCACGAAGGGCTCTCGGCCCATGAGTTGGACAGGAGGTCGTGTGGGTGCGCGACGTCCGTCTCCGCGGAGGTCGCGCGCGCCGGTCGACGCGCATGCCTTTGATGTAGCGGTCGATCAAAAGAGAAGGCTAAATTGCCACAATGGCGATCTCCCCTCAGGAAAAGCTGCAATCGCAGCTCGAAGAGCTGGCGCGCAATCTCTGGTGGTCGTGGAACCCGGAAACGATAAGGCTCTTTCGGGATCTCGACCCCAAGCTGTTTCAGAGCTCGAACCACAACGCGTTCGAGCTCGTTCGCAATCTGCCGTCCGATCGGATGGCGCAAATCGCGGTCGACGCGTTTCTTCGGGCGCGCGTCGATCGCGCGCACCGCGAGCTGCGCGACTACCTATCGCACGCGAATACGTGGGCCTTGACGCATGCGGCGCCGCTCCGCGTTCGTCCGGTCGCCTACCTGTCGGCCGAGTTCGGTCTGCACGAGTCCTTTCCCATTTACAGCGGCGGGCTCGGTGTTCTCGCCGGTGACCACCTGAAGAGCGCATCCGACCTCGGCTTGCCCCTCGTCGGGGTGGGCCTCTTCTACCGCGAGTCTTACTTTCGCCAGCGACTGGACCGCGACGGCGTGCAGCACGCGGAATACGTGCGATCGCTCGCCGAGAGCATGCCCGCCGCGCCCTTCCGCGGCGCCGATGGCAAGCCGGTGATCATCGAGATCGAGCTCTCTCCCACCGAGGTTTTGCGCGCGCAGGTGTGGCAGGTGCACGTCGGCCGCAACCACCTGCTCTTGCTCGATACGGACATCGAGGGCAATTCCCAGGAGAACCGCCAGCTCGCGGCGCGCCTCTATTTCGGTGATCAGCGCATCCGCATTCGGCAGGAGCTTTTGCTCGGTGTCGGCGGGATCCGCGCGCTGCGTGCGGCCGGCGTCGATTGGGGCGTTTTGCATTTGAACGAAGGGCACAGCGCCTTCGCCACCCTCGAGGCGACACGCCTGCGCATGGAAACGACGCGCGCCGACTTCAAGACGTGCGCCCAAGAAGTGGCGCAGAGCACGGTCTTCACGACGCACACGCCGGTCGACGCCGGGCACGACCGGTTCCCCCCCGCCCTCGTCGACGAGCATCTCGAGCCGCTGCGTCAATCGCTCGGACTCTCGCGCGAGGAATTCGTGGGGCTCGGGCGCATTCGTCCCGACGATCACAACGAGGCACTGTGCATGACGGTGCTGGCGTTCAAGATGTCGCGCTACGCCAACGCGGTATCGGCTCTGCACGGCCGTATCACGCGCAAATCGTGGCAGGTCCTTTGGCCACATCACCGCGAAGACGAAGTGCCGATCGGTCACATCACCAACGGCGTGCACGTTCGCACCTGGCTGGCGACCGCCATGCAGGATCTCTACACGCGCCGCATCGGTGCGGATTGGCGCGAGCGGCTCACCGATCCCGGCATGTGGGCGCGCATCAACAACGTGCCCGACGCGGAGCTCTGGGAGACGCACCGGACGCTCAAGGCCGATCTCGTCCATTTCATCCGCAGGGTCGTCCCGGCGCAGCGGCGCCGCGCCGGGTACCCCGAGGAGCTCGTGCGTCAAGCGGAGACCGGTTTCAACCCCGATGCGCTCACCATCGGATTTGCCCGCCGGTTTGCCACGTACAAGCGTGCAAGCTTGATCTTGCACGATATGGCGCGCTTCACGCGACTCTGCACCAACTCCGAGCGCCCCGTGCAGATCGTCTTCGCTGGCAAGGCGCATCCCGCCGATCGGCCCGGCCAGGACGTGCTGCGACGCGTGCACGAAGCCATGATGGCTCCCGAGCTGCAAGGTCGGATCATGTTCGTGGAGGACTACGACATCAATGTCGGTCGCCACCTCGTGCAAGGGGTGGACGTGTGGCTCAACAACCCGCGCCGCCCCCAAGAAGCGAGTGGAACGAGCGGCCAGAAAGTGCTTCTCAACGGAGGTCTCAATCTCTCGATTCTCGACGGCTGGTGGGCGGAGGCCTACGACGGACTCAATGGCTTTGCCATCGGCGACGCCACGGTCCACGTCGCCACCGAAGAGCAAGATCGTCGCGACGGCGAAGCGCTCTATCGAACGCTCGAGAAAGAGGTCATTCCGCTTTACTACGAGCGCGACGAAAACGACGTTCCCCGCGGCTGGATTTTCCGCATGAAGCGCGCCATTCAGACGCTCGGGTGGCGCTTCAATACCGATCGCATGGTGATGGACTACACGCGCGAGTGCTACATGCCGGCCGCAGGGGCTTCGACCTGCTCGATGCCTAAGTAAGCGTCGACGGAAGTAGCGACGGCGGGTCGCTACGAAAGCAGCTGAAAATGCGCGACGCCGCTACAGCGGTCGCTGATGGCGCGCATCAGGCGCAAACGGTTACTTCGCACTTTCTCGTCGTCCACCATGACGAACACCTCTTCGAAAAACTGGTGCAAGGCGGGCGCGAAGGCTGCGATAGAAGCGAATGCCTGGGCAAAATCGTGGGCGGCGAGGGCGCCGTCGAGCTCTTTGCCGAGATGGGCAAAGGCGGCGAAGAGAGCGATCTCCGTCGCCGGCGCGTCGGGCGCCACTTCCTTGGGCGGCACGGGCGGCCCGCTCGGCGCTTCTTTGGCGATGTTCGTGGCGCGTTTGAAGACTTCGCCCGCGCGTGCGCGCACATCGCTCGCCAGTGCCGCCAGCGCGCGAACGCGTCCCATGACGTCGGTGGGACGGTCGGATTCGGCAGCGAGACAGGCGTCGACGACGTCCATGGGCAGCTCGCCGCCCAAGAGCCCGCGTAGCCGCTCCTTGACGAACTCTCCCAGCTTCGGCGCGAGCTCGGTGAGCGCGAGATCGAGCTTGACCCCCGCGAATCCCGAGTAGGCCTGTTCGACCGCTGCGGAAATCGAGAGATCGTATTTGTGGGCGAGAATGGTGCGCAGCACGCCGAGCGCAGCACGCCGAAGCGCAAACGGGTCGGCCGCTCCGGTCGGCGACAAACCGACGGCGAAGCACCCGGTCAGCGTGTCGAGACGATCGGACAACCCCACGAGGGCGCTCTGCGTCGCGACGTGCGCGGGATCCTTGGCGCCGCGCGGCACGTAGTGATCGCGAATCACGTCGGCGACGAGGGTCGGCTCGCCTTGGGCCATCGCGTACTCGCGGCCCATGATTCCCTGCAAATCCGGAAATTCCCCGACCATGAGCGATACCAGATCGCACTTGGCGAGCCGCGCGCCCTGCTTGGCCGCGTTCACGAGCTCGGGGGGAAATTGCAAGAGCGCGCCGAGTCGCTCGCTCAGCGCCTCGATGCGCTCCGACTTGGCCAACATGTGCCCGAGTCGATTTTGAAACACGATGCCGGCCAGCTTTTCGCGGCGAGCGAGGAGCGGAATCTTCAAATCCTCGTCGTAGAAGAAACGTGCGTCGGCGAGCCGCGCGCGCATCACGCGGTCATTCCCGCGTCGCACGTTTTCCACGTTCTCAGCGGTGTTGACGACGGCGAGGTAGCAGGGCTTCAGCTTGCCGTCTCGGCCGCGCACGCCGAAGTAGCGCTGGTGCCCGCGCATGACCTCGAGGATGACCGCTTCGGGGAGCGACAAATAGCTGGGATCGAACGAGCCTCGCACGATGTGCGGCTCTTCGACCAAGCCCAAATTCTCACCGAGCAGAAACTCGTCTTCGACGAGCTCGCCTCCCGCCTCGCGCGCCGCGGCGAGGAGACGCTCTTGCATGACCTTCGAGCGTTGCTCGGGGTCGGCGAGAACGTGCGCAGCGCGCAGCCGCTCGAGGTAGTCCGGCCCCGAGGCGGCTGCGATCTCGAACGTGCCGGGAGAAAGAAACCGATGCCCGCGCGTGGTGCGCCCGCTCGTTACCCCGGCGAACGCAACGCGCACGACTTCGCCGCCGTAGATCGCGAGCAGCCAATGGATGGGGCGACCGAACGTCACATCGGAAGCGCCCCAGCGCATCGATTTGCGAAAGGGGATTTCGCCGATCAGCTGGGCGAGGGCCGGACCGAGCAGCGCCGCGGTCGGCTCCCCGACGAGACTCCGCGTTCCGGCCAGGTATTTTCCTTTGGGCGTTTCGATCTGCCGCAGCGCATCCACGGCGCACCCGAGTTTTTTCGCGAAGGCCTCTGCGGCTTTGGTCGGCTTTCCTTGGCTGTCGAATGCAGCCGTCGCGGGAGGGCCGGTGAGCTCTTCGGAGACATCGGTCTGCCGATCGGCCAAACCTTCGACGACGAGCGCCAGTCGTCGTGGCGTTCCGTACACACGGACGGGGCCGTGTCCGAGACGAAGGTCCTTGAGTCGCTTCGTGGCCAGCCCGGGTAACGCCGAAAGCGCGCTCGCCACGAAAGATGAAGGCAGTTCTTCTACGCCGATTTCGAAGAGCAGGTCGCGATGCATGTCGGAGCACGGCACGCTACCGACGCCCACGCCGCCGTGCAAGCCTCCGCCGAATCCTCGGCGATCGCGCGCTGCCGGCTCAGAACGTGTAGCGAATCGCGGCTGCCCCGAGCCACGACATGGCGGGGTCGCTCCTGACCGCGCGCTCGAACCCCGGCGTTTTGCGCACACCGCCGTGGAGGGCGAGCGCGTAGTGCGGGTCGACCTGGTACCACTCGACCCCCACCGTCCCCCCGAAATAGAGGTTCCAGTTTTCCGCCTCGCGAAAGCCGTAGGTGGCGAGCAAATCGCTGCTCGTCTCCATGACGCCCAGATCGCCCTCTGCGTACCCCGTCACGCGCTCGCTGAGGCGCGCCGTGAGGCGCGCGCCGCCCCCCATGCCGTAGATGGCGTACCCGCGTGACGGTTCGATGTAGCGCGTGCTGGTGAACGCGATGTCTGCCTCGATGAAGGCCATCAGCCACCGCAAAGGCTCGTAGCCGAGCTGCATGTGCAGCATGGACGCCGTGGGCGATACGTTTTTCAATTTGCCGAGGAACCCCATCGCGCCGACGCTCGTTTCGAGCACGAGCCCTTTCTTGCGCGGAGGAGGCGGTGGGACTTCGAGGGGCGTGCCGGCTTTCTCGGCCCGTTTGGTGGCGGCAGCGCCCGGGGTCTCTTCGAGGGCCGCGGCGACCGCGGCTTGGTCGTATTGCGGCGGCTCCTTGGGGTCGGCGCCCCACGCCAAGGTCGGCACCGCGACCGCCAGGCACCCCACCGCCAAGGCCGCAATCCTCGCCATTCTTATCAGGCTACACGACCCTTTGCGGCACGCCTAGTTCTGCCGCGCCCGCGCAGGCTCGGACTTGGCGCGGCGCCTTGGCCCCGGTCAATCCGGAATGAAATCGCGACGGTTCGCAAGGCACACCAGCGGCAGTCCCGCGGTGCGAATGGCCTCGGCGCCGCCCTCTTGGCGATCCACCAACGCGACGACGCCGACGACTTTCACACCGGCCTGACCCAGCTTGTCGACGGCCTTCAGGGTCGACCCGCCGGTCGTGATGACGTCTTCGAGCACGACGACCGGCATCCCGGGGCTGATCGCGCGATCTCCCTCGACGAGGCGCTTCGACCCATGGTCCTTCTGCTCTTTTCGCACGTAGAGGGCGGCGAGGGGGCGACCACGCTGAAAGCTGACGAGCGACACGGCGCTGGCGAGCGGGCACCCGCCGAGCTCGACGCCAGCGACGGCCTCGCAGGGCGGTAGCTCGCGGAGCGCATCGAACATGAGCTCGCCCACCAAAGCGTGTCCTTCGGCGGTGAGGATGGTTTGTTTGCAGTCGATGAAAAAGTCGCTCTCGCGCCCGGAAGCGAGGATGACGCGTTTTTTCTCGAACGACCGCTCGCGCAGGAGCGCGATCAATCGATCGCGCGACCCACTCATCGCGAGCGCTTGCGCAAAACGGCGCGGGAACCCTTTTTCAAGACGGGCACGACGGGGGGCGGCGGAGCCGGACGCTCTTCGGGCGGCGCGATTTTGCGGCCCGGAGTGCTCGTCTTGGCCACGAGCGTCGGCGCCTTGCGCGGCTCGACCCGCGCCGGGGTACGTGCCTGCGCGGGTTGCTGGCGCGCGCGGGTTCGACCTTCGCCGCCGGTGCCCGTTTGCACGTTGCCGCGCAGAAGTGCGCCTTCGGCGATTCCGATGCCGGCGCCGCGCAAATCTCCCACGACCCGCGCACCTTCTTCGAGGCGCACGCCGTCCTCGCCGGTCAGGTTCCCGGCCACGGCGCCGCGCACCGTAATGCGCCGAGCCGTGACGTCGGCTTTGACGAGCGCACCTTCACCGATGGTGACCTCGCCGGCCACCTCGACGTCTCCCTCGACGCGCCCGCGAATCTCTACGTCGCCATCGCCTTTGATGCTGCCGCGAAGGAATATTCCCTGTCCGATTACCGTGACGTCCGCCATGCTTCCTCCTCGACCGAACCTTGCATCTTTTCGGACGTCAGACGTCCATGTCGACGTTGCCCTTGAACGACGCGCCGTCGGCGATGGTGAGGCGCGCGGCCTTGACGTCTCCGATGAGCCGGCCGCCAGGCATGAGATCGACGCGGTCGCTGGCCGTCACGTTGCCGGTGATTTGCCCGCCGACGGACAACGACGACGCCACGATATCGGCTTCGACCACGGCTCCGGTCTCGACTCTGACGGTGTCTTTGGAGACGAGTTTTCCGCGGAGCGTCCCTTCGATGACCACGTCATCGTCGGTCGTGAGCTCCCCTTCGATGGTGATGCCCTGGGAGATGACTGTGCTTGCCATGATCGTTCCTCTGGGCGCCGCGTCTAGCGCGCACCTTTGCCACCGAGCTCGGGCGGCAGCTCGAAATCCGCGTCGATGCGACCGTTGACCGTCGCGCCTTCCTCGATGGAGATGCTCGCGCCGCGGATCGCGCCCGATACACGAGCGCCGGCGCGGATGGCCACGGCTTCGGTAGCCGAAATGTCCCCCTCGATCGCGCCTTCGACGACGACGGAGCGCGCTTGCACGTCGGCGGTGATCTCGGCGCCGCCGTGCACCGTGAGGTGGCCCTTCAAAGCGACGTCGCCGGAGATGGTGCCTTCGACCCGCAGATCGCCGTCACCGGCGATCCGACCGCGCAGGTTCGTCCCCTTCCCGAGGATCGCCGTTTCACCCTGCGAAGTGCTGCTCGTTCTTGCCATGCTCGACCGCCTCCAGCGCGGGGCGCACGGTAGTATAGATGCAGAGGAGTGTCACGAGCGTCGGTGAGATCTCGCGAACGACGCGATGGGTCACTCACGCGGCGGTGCCGACGATCAAGCCTCCGCGACACGCCTTTTGAACAGTACTTCCGCCGCCCGGGGCGTGGTCAGATAGAGGCCGCGCGCGTAGAGGCGCAGGCGTTCGGCGTCGGAGAGGTCCCCTTCGCGGCCGGTCACCGCCGCGGCGAGCAGGACGGCGGTGCTGACGCTCAAGTTGAGACTGTCCACGAAGCCACGCATCGGCACGCGCACGGCACGTGCGCAGAGCCGCCGCAAATCAGAGGCGATTCCGTTGCGTTCGTTGCCGATCACCAGCGCCAGGCGCGAAATCTGGCAGAGATCCTGGGGCACGAGCTCCCCGTCGGGGTCGGTGGCGACGAACTCGTGTCCCTTCCGAGCCAGCGCCTCCGCGGCGTCGTCGGCCGTTCGATGCAGATGGACGTCGATCCATTTCTCCGACCCTTTGGCCACCGTCGTCGCCACCACGAAGGGCTCGTAGCGCTCGATCACATGAAGGTGCTGCACGCCAAAAGCGTCGCAAGAACGCACCACGGCGCCGCCGTTGTGCGGATCGTGGGGGGCGTCCATGAGCACCGTCACCGCTTCGAGGCGTCGTGCGATGACATCGCCGAGGCGCGCCCGCCTTTGCTCGGTGACGAGCGGCTCCAGCGTTTCGATCGCGAAGCGCGGGTCGACGGCGAGCTCGCGGGACAGATCGGGCCCGAACAGCTCGTTGGCCCGACGAACCCCCGGGGAGCGGCGCCGCATCGTGTGTTACCCGACCGTCTCCGTTGCGACAGGGTTGATGCTAGTGAGACGCGATCTTCTGCCCCATCGCATCGACGATGCGCGTCACCTCCAGCATCATCTCCTCGAACATGGGGAAGGTGAGCGCTTGGAGGCCGTCGGAGAGGGCCTTGGTGGGATCGGGGTGCACTTCGACCATGATGCCGTCGACGCCGGTCGCGGCTGCGGCGCGGGCGAGCGGCACCACCGCTTTGGCGACGCCGGTGCCGTGCGAGGGGTCGACGATGATGGGAAGGTGCGTGATGCTCCGCAAAATCGGCAAAATGCCGAGGTCGAGCGTGTTGCGGGTCATCGTTTCAAAGGTGCGGATCCCGCGTTCGCAGAGAATGACGTTGCGATTGCCGCGCGCGACGATGTACTCGGCGGCCATGAGCCACTCTTTGACCGTCGAGGAGAGGCCGCGTTTCAGCATCACCGGTTTGCCGAGCTCACCGATACGCTCGAGCAGCGAGTAATTCTGCATGTTGCGCGCGCCGACCTGCAAAATGTCGGCGTACTCCGCGACGAGGGGGAGCGTCTCGGCGTCCTTCACCTCGGTGATGACGGGCATGTTCGTCGCTTCCCGTGCTTCGGCGAGGATCTTGAGCCCTTCCTCCTTGAGCCCCTGAAATTCGTACGGGCTCGTGCGCGGCTTGAAGGCTCCTCCGCGCAGCACGTGCGCGCCGTGCTTGCGCACATGCATCGCGGTGGCGAGCACCTGTTCGCGCGATTCGACCGAGCAAGGGCCGGCCATGATGCAGAAAGGGCCGCCGCCGATC
>Ga0193706_1000478_pt1 | contig 23525 bp, 18 predicted proteins | sample U3c1metaG_FD_160130 | JGI IMG/M metagenome (GOLD analysis project Ga0193706, IMG submission 160130) | Soil microbial communities from a riparian zone of the East river system, Colorado, United States - U3c1 | ecosystem: Environmental > Terrestrial > Soil > Riparian zone | place: USA: East River... | reverse complement strand
CACGCTGGTACGTGCCCAAGACGGCCGGCCGCTACCGATACCCCGGCGAGCGCACCCAGTCGCCCATACCGCCGGCCATTGCCGAGCACCTGCGCAACCTCGCGCTGCACGGAACGGGGCTCGCGGACAATGTGTTCATGAAGGTTGGAGACTCCATCAGCGACAGCCAGAATTACCTGGGCTGCTTCAAGGGCGACATCAACAACCGCGCGCCCACCTACGAGTTCAACATCGTCTTGGGTGGTCACGAGGATCTCGCCGAGGCCATCTTTCATTTTCGCTCGGCAAAGATCGGAGAGACTTCGCCCTTCGACCGCGAAAGCAAATGCACCAAGGTCGGCGCGGCCGTCACCTGGCCATTGGAAGGCGATGCGCCCACCCCCCTCGAACAGGAATTCACGGCTGTGAGCCCGCAGTTCGCCGGCATCATGTACGGCACGAACGATCTCGGATTGGGCGGTTCGGCGACGATCGCTCTCGACGTCAAGGTGAGGCCTTACCAAAAAGGGCTGGTCACGCTCGTCGACACCATGCTCGCGCGCGGCGTTGTCCCTTGGCTCAGCACCATCCCGCCGCGCACCGACGACCTCGACTACATGAAGATCGTCCCTGTCTTCAACGCCATCATCCGCAGCGTGGCCGAAGGCCGGCAGATTCCGCTCGTCGACTTCAACCGAGACTTGCTCGGAGTGACTCGATATGGGCTCGGCGGTGACGGCGTTCACCCGACCACCCAGGAGTACAACACCGCTTGTCACCTCGACATGCCGTCGATGGCTTACGGGTACAATGTGCGTAACCTCGGTGCGCTGACAGTTCTCGACCGCTTGATGAAAGTCGTCGTCGAAGGCGCGGCGTCCCTCGACGACACCGCGCCGCAGCTTGCGGGCGAGGGGAACGCGGCGTCACCCTTCGTCATCGATGCGCTGCCGTTTTCGGACATGCGGAGCACGGTCGATGCGCGTGAAACCGCTCTCGAGGCCTATTCCTGCGTCGGAGCGAAAGGCGCGCCGGGTGCCGAATACGTCTACCGCCTCGATCTCGCCGCTCCGACGGCGCTCCGCGCCGTCGTCCTCGATGGCTCGACGAATCACGCCGCGGGCGATACCGCGGTCGACGTCGACGTGTACCTGCTCGACGACTCCCGGGCGGCAACCGGGTGCATCGCCAGCGGCGACGCCGTGCTGCAGACGATGGTCGGTCCAGGTACGTTCTATGTCGTCGTCGATACCACCGCCGCCGGCCCCGAGGTGGCGGGCGAATTCACCCTCGCGGTCGTCGAATGCGAAGCCTCCGACTCGCTCTGTGTCCGAACGGCGAATGGAGAACGCGCGCGTCATTAGCTCTCACCGCGGCAATTCCGCCCGTTTTTCTGGCGCTCGTCCGCACGGCGATGGTGAGAAAAACGGCGCATGTGTTAGTGTCCTTATGCGATGACCAAATCGCAACGACCGTCGCGACCGGCTCGTCCGCAGGAGGCACCGCTCGAAGGCGACGCAGTCGTCATTCTCGACGACCTGGTGCGGCGCGCGGTCCGCTTCGGTGCGAGCGACGTCCATCTCGAACCGAAGCGCGACAACTTGGCGGTGCGCTTTCGCATCGATGGAGCCATGACCGAGCAGGGGAGCGTTCCGAGCGACGTGGGCGGGCACATGGTGTCGCGCATCAAGGTCCTCTCGCGCATGGACATTTCCGAGCGACGCATTCCGCAAGACGGGCAGTTTTCCCTCGATCCGGCGCGTGGCTCGCGCGTCCATCTGCGCGCCTCGACCTTTCCCTGCTCGCAGGGCGAAAAGGTCGTGATGCGAATTTTGCTCGGGCAAAGTCCGATCTCATTCGAACGGCTGGGGATGAACGGCGTCATGCAATCGCGCGTGCGCGAGCTCGTGCTGAAAGATCAGGGGTTCCTCGTGGCGTGCGGGCCGACCGGCTCCGGCAAGACGTCGACCCTCTACGCGTTTTTGCAGCTGCTCAACACGGCCAGCGTCAACGTCGTTACGCTGGAGGACCCCATCGAAGTCGAGCTCTCGCCGATCACGCAGGGACAAACCAACGTGCGCGTGGGCTTCACCTTCGCCGCCGGCCTTCGCGCCGTGCTGCGGCAAGATCCCGACGTCGTCTTGGTCGGCGAGATCCGTGACGCCGAAACGGCGGGCATCGCGCTGCAAGCGTCGCTCACCGGTCACTTGGTGATGACGACGCTGCACACCTCCAACACCGTCGAGACCATCGTGCGCCTGGTCGATCTCGGCATCGAGCCCTGGATCATCGCCAACGCGCTCAGCGTCATTCTCGCCCAACGCCTGGTGCGGCTCGTTTGCACGTCGTGCGCCGAGACCGTCGAGCTGAAGAGCGAAATTTCCGAGGACGACGAGGTGCTGATGGCCCGGGGGGCCCGCGTGGCAACTGCGCGCGGGTGCAAGGACTGCCGCGGCACGGGGTATCGAGGGCGAGTGGCGATCTACGAGATTCTCGAGATGAACGACGAGATCCGCGATCTCATCAAGGCCAAAGCGAGCGCCAAGGCGTACCGCAAGGTGATGCGCGAGCTGCAGATTCCCTCCATCCGCAAGGTGGGCCTCGAGAAGGTGCGCGAGCTCGCCACCACCGTCGAAGAGGTCATGCGCGTGACGTGACGCGAGCCCTTTGCTTTAGTCGGGAACCGTGAGCTCAGCCGTGAACCCCACCGAGAGCCACGCTCGTTGCCCGTAGTCGGTCGGTTGCACGAAGTATCTCGCCGTGAGAGGGGATTCGGAGGCAGGGCCTCCCGCGCGATCGAAGCCGAGAAAAAGCAGCCCCCCGCGTAGTCCCAGGGCGAGGAACGAAGCGAGGTGCAGGCGCGCTCCCGCCTCGAGACCCGCCACGAGACCCGGCCGCACGTTGGCAACCGCGCGATGCGCCGGCTCTTGGTCCGTTTGATTCCAAAGCGCGTAGTCTTCGGCGAGAGCGAGCCCGAGCTCCGCGCCGACCCACGGTTCGAGCGTGCGCAGGCGTTGCCAAGGATAAACGCGCGCCGCCGTCGTCAAACGCGTGAGCACGTGCGCGCTCGCCCCCTTTGCGTCGGGCGAGCCGCCCATTCTCCAAAACCGAGCGCCGTATTCGAAGAGCGGGAGCCGGCGGGTGACATCGACGCTGAAGCCGTCGAAAGCGGCGACGCGCTCGGCGGTCTCGGTACTGCGATGCACCATGATGCCTCGCGGCGCGATGAGCGAACCGTACCCGACGGCGAGCACCACTTCGCGTCGCGCGCGATCCACGGCGGTCGCGCGTCCGGGTTCATCGGCGGCACGAGCCGTCCCTGGGCGCACGAGCACCGCGGATGCCAAGAGGCACCATCGTCGGGCCGTTCGCTTCGCCGCCTTGGTCATGGGGTGGCGAGCGGTCCCGCCGCTGCGCCTTGTTGAATGATACGCCGGTACGCGCGCACCGTGGTCAAAAGGTCGGCCACGTTGGCGCGCTCGTCGGTACCGTGAACGCGTGGAAGGTCCGATTTCGAGAGGACGATCGGCACGAAGCGGTAGATGTCGGATGCGAGACCTTGGAAATGGCGAGAGTCGGTCGCGCCGTTCATCACGCCGGGCACGATGACGGCGTCGGGGAAGAGCTCCTTCAGGGTCGAGCGAATGACCTCGTAGCCGCCACGCTCGGTGCTCGAAAGGGGTGCCGGCTCGGAGAGGGATCGCTCGAGCTTGGCGATCGCCACGCGCTCGTCGCCGATGACCTTTTGTGCGTAGGCCATCACCGTCGCGATCGACTCGCCCGGCAAGATGCGGAAATTCACGACGGCGCGCGCCGTCGAAGGGAGCACGTTGTCTTTGACCCCGGCTTGCATGATCGTAGGCGCGGTCGTCGTCCGCACCATGGCGCTCGTCTCGGCACGATCTCCGGCCCCGCGCAGAACGAGGGGCGATGTCAGCCACAGATTGGAAAGCACGAGGCGCGGGCCGAAGGGCATTTCGGGGGCCAAGAGCTGCAGCGCCTGCTCGAAGGCGGGGGTCAGGCGAGCGGGGAGCGGGCTTTTCTGCAAGCGATCGATCGCGGTGGCGAGAATGCCGATGGCGGTTTCGCGCGGAGGCATCGACGCGTGCCCTCCTTGCGCGTGGGTGGTCAGCTCGAGCGAAAGATAACCCTTTTCCGAAATCGCGATCGACGCCACCGGGCGCTCCACGTGGGGCACGATCCCCTGCGCGACCACGCCGCCCTCGTCGAGAATCCACGCGAACTTCAGGTTACGCGCGCGCAGCTCTTCTGCGATCTTCTTGGCTCCTTGCCGCCCGCCGACTTCCTCGTCGAAGCCCGACGCAAGCCAAATGGTACGCGCCGGCAGCCAGCCTTCCGCGAGGAGCGACTCGAAAGCCTCGAAAAGGCAGATGAGGGACCCCTTGTCATCGATGGCGCCGCGGCCCCACACGAATCCGTCGGCAATCGCGCCATCGAACGGGGGATGTGTCCATTTCGTTTCGGTGCCCGGCTCGACGGGAACGACGTCCTGATGTGCGAGAAAAAGGATCGGCTCGGCCGTCGGGTCCGTTCCCGGCCAGCGGTAAAGGAGTCCGTCTCCGTTGATCGTCTCGTGCACCATTCCCACGTGCACGCGCTGGTAGGTCGCAATGAGAAATTTGCGCAGCTCGGCGAAAGCCAAGCGGTCGTCGTCCTTGGCATCCTGATGCGAGACGGTGGGAAAGCGAATGGCGGCCGCGAGATGCTCAGCGACCGTCGTATCGCTCAACGCATCGCTCGGCTGCGGCGCGGCCGTCACGCGCGGCACGGGCGAGTGCTGGAGCGCCTTCACGCAGAGGACGGCTGCCAACGCACCGACGACGAGAAAAACCACGAGCAGAAGCTTCTTCACGCGGATCGACGATCGCACGCCTGGTGGCGCCAGGAAAGGACCGTCGGACCGCGTTCGTAGAAGCCTCGCTCCTAGCGGCTTAGATGATCGGGCCCTTGCACAAACTCGCGAGACCGAACACGTTCGACGCGATGCCCGACGCGTTCTGGATCGAAATGAGGAGATCGTTGTTGTTTCGCCCGGCGGCGGCAACGACGCGGCCGGTTTGGAAAACGCCGGCGCCTTGGCCGGCAAGCATGAACGGGATGTTTTTGAGGTAGTGCCCGTTCGAGCTGTCGCTCCAGCATTCCATACCGAGCAGCACCGAGCTGTTGAAAAGCGCCGTCTTGCCGCCGCCGTCGTCGATCGTTTTGAGAGCGGCCAAGAGTTGGGCGAACTTTCCCGAGAAGTACGTTCCCATGATGTTCTGCCCGGCCACGTCGTTGCTGTGCTCGAGCGTGTGATGGGCCTTGTCGACGCCCTGGGTGGGCCAGCGGTGACCGCTCGACGCGCCCGACATGGTGAGGGCGACGACGCGAGTGAGGTCCCATTCGAACGCGAGCTTGATGAGCGCGATCATTTGGTCGGCGACGGGCGCCAGCTGATCGCAGTTGTTCTTGTTGGCTCCGGTGCCCGTCGGCTTCGTGGACGTCGGGCACGGCTTGCTCGTCCCCGTTCCCGGACCGAGGCCGGCAAGATCCGCAGCGACCGCTTTTTCGACTTCGCGCCAACCGGCCACGAGACCGTCGAGCTTCTGGGCGTGCACTGAGTCCATGCCCAGATTGCGTTTCGCGTCGGTGATGTCCGCCAATCGGAAGTCGATCAAGCTCTTTTTGCGTTCGAGCGCGGCGCGTAGCTTGGCCGTGTCGGTGCCCGGTTGACCCGAGTCCTTCCCACAGATCGCGTTGACCCGTTGCATCAGCGTGTCGTAAACCTGCCCGACGTCCTGGATCGGCTCGATGGCGTTGCCATACAAGGCGTCGCCGGTTTGCCGCTTGCGGTACGAGATGTACCTCTGCCCCAAGCCTATGTTGTCGGCGTCGGATTGCGCGCCCACGCCGAGATGCAGGCTCGCAAAAGGGAGCGCCGCCAAGGCCGGAACGGTTTGGTAGTAGTTGGCGATGGCGATGTCGATCGACTCGAAGTCCGTGTACGCGTAATACGAGTCGTTTTTCGAATAGTGATAGCTATTGCCGGTCGTAGCGCCGATGAGGCCCGCGCCATGCTCTTCTTGGTAGCCGTCGCTTTTGGGCGATCCGCCGTGGATGCTCATCCCTGAAAATAGAATGAGGTCTTGCGCGTGCGGGGCGAGCGGTGCAAGTGGAGCGGGAAGGCTCGTGACCGCAGTGGTGGGGCTGACCGTCGGCGAGTGAAACGACGGTCCCTTGAAAAAGTGGACGAACCGAGGTGCACCGGCGAACACGCTGGCCTTCGCGTATCCCATCGATTTGGCGATGGGCATCAGCAAAAATGCCAGGGGGCCGAAGCACTTGATCAGATCCCGACGGGTGAGTACGCCCGACCTGCGCATCATGGTGCCTCCGAACGCCGTGAAAAGGCCGATGAACCCGCGAGGGTATGCAGCATGCCGACGATGTCCTGCTTGCCGTTATTGGCGAAATCGAAAAACATCTGCCGGAGCAAGGGATCGTCTCCGGTCGCCTCCTCGCGGCCCGTGTAAAACCGGAAGAGCTGCCGCGCGAAGCACTGCTGAAAGCGGAGCGATCGCGTGAACGCCTTCAGCGCCTCGACGGGAGAGCTCACGGTGAGCTTTCCTTCGTCGAGGAAGCCGACGGTGATGCTCGGGTCGACGGGCTTTCCCTCGTCGAGCGTTCTCCAGCGACCGATGGCGTCGAAATTCTCTTGCATGAAGCCAAACGGGTTGATGAAGCCGTGGCACGCCGCGCAGCGCGGCTGCGTGGTGGCCGTTTCGATCCGCTGCCGTTCCGTCGCACCCGCTGTGGTCGGCACGGTCAAGTCGACGTCGGGCGGCGGCTGGCCGAGCGGCAGGCACATCACCTTGCGCGTGAAGAACACGCCGCGTTTCACGAGCCGCGTCGTGGTCGGGCCGGAGTGCGATGCGAGCACGCCGGGCTGCGTGAAGATGCCCAGCCGTTGCGTGGGGTCGAGCTCCATGAAGGCGGCGGTCGTCGGCGGCATCTTGCCATAGAGAAAAGCGCCCGCGCTCGAGACGAAAGATTGGGTCGATTCTGTGACGTCCTTCATTTTGGGAGCCAGCGTCGAAAGCTGCCGCTCGAGGAAGGTTTTGGTCTCGGTCACGACGGCCGCGGCCACCTCGGGGGTGAACTCGGGGAATACGCTCGCGGCGATGGTGAACTCGTCGGGTTCTTTGACCTCTAGCCACGCGACGAAAAATCGCAGCAACTTGGCGCGCGCCTCCGCGCTGGCGAGGACCTGATCGACGGTCTTTTGCACCAGCGCAGGCGTCGACAAATAGGAAGTCGGCGTCGCCGATGAGAGTCCAACCGTTTCCGGCGGGGCGTCGGCAAGCGTGTAAGTGATGTTTTGCAGCTGCTGGGCCGGCAAAAGCAGGCTGGCGGTGTCCGTCAGCACCTCATCGCGAAACACGTAGCTCGGTGAGGTCAAGGTGAGATCGACGAGCTCGGATGTGGCGCTCGGCGCGCCATACGTCGCCACGCTGGCGGTGAAGAAGTCGGTATATCGCGCTAGCGCTGCATCGGGGGCCGTTCCGCGAAAGGCCTTGCTCACGAATTTCTTGGCTTGGTCGGTAAGACACGCCGGTGAGTTGGCGCTCGCGGTGCAGTCGATGACGCTCGTCGGCGCCGCTTTGACGGCGGTCGCGATCTGGGTCACCCAATTCGTGTACGGGGTGAAATTGGCCGGGTTGAAGCTGAGGTTGTCGGCGTATTCGTAGTTGGTCTGCAGAGGATCGCGAGGGACGCTGGCCACGGCCGTGGTGGTGACGTGTTGGGGCAAGAGCGTCTTCGTCGTGATGTCGAGCTGCGTACGCGTTAGGCGGAAAACTCTTTTGAGCGGGTTCGTCGCCGTTTGGCCCGGGAAATACTGAGCGGCAATTTCAGCCAGTGTAGGAGTTGTGACCACACCTCCATCGCCCGGAGCGCTGCCTCCCGCGCCATTGCCGCCGGTGCTACCACCGCCGCTACCAGTAGTGCCGGTGCCATTGCCGCCCGCGCCGGTGCTCGCGTTACCACCGGCGCCGGTGCTCGCGTTGCCGCCGCTGCCGGTAGCGGCTCGGTCCCGGGCCTTCGTCGGTGCCTCGTCAATCGTGCCCGTGCAGCCAAGGCCAAGCACGGCAAATATCAGGGGCAGTTCGACGGTCCGCCGGGTGAAACGCAGGCTCACTGGGCGCATAGGGGCTCCTCTCCGACAAATTCCGATACGCCCTAACCGAGTGGCACCCCTTTGCGGATTGTTGGTCAGGCCCGATGGTTTTTTCTGACCTAGAGGCAGGTGGCGCGAAACGCGTCGAGATTGGCGTCGCGTTTGATGATCGCGGAAAGCCCGAGATCTTTGGCTTTGGGACAAACTTCCGCCTTCCGGCTCTCGTCGCCGTACTCGACGAGGAATGCGGCCTTTCGTGCGGCGACGAAGGGACCGGCCGGTGTGCAGTTCGTCGCGAGACAGCCAAAGACGATCGTCCAATCGAAATCCGCGACCAGGTCTTGTCGCAGCGAGACATCACCGTCGACGAGCCCGATGGAGAGCCCCAAAGTGTGCGCCGCCGCGGTGAGCAAGCGATCGTAGGCGAGTTGATCGGCGCGGGTGAAGTCGAAGCCGGTGTTCGTGAGGAACGCGGCGAGGCCGCTCGGATGAACACCGTCGCAGTCGGATCGGGCGGCCTTTGCCACGCGATCTTGCATGATCGAGCGCACCGTCGGGTTGCGGATATCCACCCATCGTTCGTTGGGATAGTTGGGAAGCGAAGCGCCGAGGCTGCTGGTCGGAAAATCCGGTGCGTCGGTGCGAAAATCCTCCCTCGTACCTGCGCTGAAGTAGCAGATCACGATACGGCCCGCGCTGTGCAGCGTGCGGATGACCGATGCGGGCATTTCGAAATCAGCGATGTAAACGCGGGCTTCCGCCGACGTGTCGACCATGCCGCCACTGAGCTGGATTTGCCACGTCATCAGAGGCTCGGGCTTCGGATGCGGCGGAGCGGCGTCGCCCGGTAGCCGCCCGTCGAGGGTCGGTGCGTCCGACGTCGCTGCGTCCGACGTCGCTGCGTCCGACGTCGCTGCGTCGAGGGTCGGTGCGTCGAGGGTGGATGCTTCCGACGTCGCTGCGTCAGGGGTCGACCGCAAGACGTCGCCCTCGGCGCCGGCGCACGCCGTCACCATCATCGCGCAAAGTAGCACCTTGGAGCTTCGCATGAGGTTTGGCTGCATTTCCTCCGGCGAACCGGCCGTAGTCTAGCAGCTGCCGCCCTCGAAATGTCGATGCCCAAGCTGCCCGTACGTTGCTTGACCAGGTTTTGCCCCTAGAGGTGCACTGGGAAAATGGATTGCCATCGATGATGCTCGCAAGCTGGACTTCGCTCGAAGCGCAGCCGTTCTGGGTGGCACGGCAACGGCGCGCCATGGCAGAGTGGAGCGTGTCGCGCGAAACCGCTCTGCGACGCCCAGCCGAATCGGCCGACGGCGAACAAGAGTCGGGCCGAAGCCTGCGGGATCTGCTCAGCAAGGCCGGGCGGGGCGGTCAGCTTCTGCGCGAGCCGGCGACGTCCGACGAGGGCCAGTCGCTGCCCCTTTGCTTCGACGACGTGTTCCGCCGTTACGCGCCTTACGTGGGCGCCGTCGTTCTGCAGCTCATCGGTCGCCCCGGGGACGTCGACGACGTGGTGCAAGACGTTTTCATCCAGGCGCACCGCGGCCTGGCGAAGCTTCGCGATCCGGCGGCCGTGCGACCCTGGCTCCGCCGCATCGCGGTGCGGCGCGCGCGGCGGTGGCTGCGCAAGCGCTGGGTGCGGCGCTGGTTTGGCGAATCCGATGTCGACCTGCAGGCGGAGCTCGTCGATGCCTCGGCGAGTCCCGAGCAGAGGGCGCAGATCGCGCACATCTACCGAATGCTCGAGCGCATGCCGAAAGACGAGCGCATCGTCTGGGTGCTGCGGATGGTCGAAGGCGAGACCCTGGAGTCCATCGCCGAGCTCCTCAGTTGTTCGGTGTCGACGGTGCAGCGCCGCCTCCGGACTGCGCAAGCTGCCATGGGGGAGATCCGATGAGCGAGAACGAGCGACTCGGGTTGCCGAAGTTGAAACTCGGCTGGGACGAGGGGCGAACCGAACGCCTTTTGGCAAGTGTTCACGTCCGGATCGATCGGCGCAAGCGAGCCTGGCGCGCGGCGGCGATGTCCGCCACGCTCGTTTCGGTGGTGTGCGTGGCCTTGGTCGCCGCTCGATGGACCGGAGCGCCCACGATCGCGCCGGCTTCGAACGATGCGGCTCGCCAGGTTAGGGCCGAAAACGCGATTCGTCTCCGGGACGGCTCGCGCATCGACGTGAGCCCCGGTACGTCGGAGGTTCGCGTCGTCGAAGAGAGCACCTCGCGCGTCCGTGTGGACCTCGTGCGCGGAACGAGTCGATATTCCGTCGCGCCGAACCCCGATCGAGCCTTCGAGGTCCGCTCTGGATCCGTCACCATTACCGTCATCGGGACCGAGTTCGTCGTGGAACAGCGCGGTGAGGCCACGTGGGTCGAAGTGTTGCGCGGCAAGGTGCGCGTGTCTTGGGCCGACGATCGAGCTTTCCTCGAGACCGGCGAGAGCGGGACCTTTCCGCCCTCGAGCGCGCCCAGCGCCGCGGAACGCGGCGTCGCCGGGCGCGAGGAAATCGATGCACCGACGGCGCGCGGTCCCCACGCCGCCACGCAAGTCTACCGCTCGCGCGTCGCCCGTCACGATTACCGCGGTGCCTACGCCGTGCTTTCGCGCAACCCTGCCCTCGCGGGCGACACGGTGGAGGAGCTTCTCGTCGCCGCAGACGTTGCCCGGCTCTCTGATCACCCATCCGAAGCAGTGCCCTATTTGCAACGGATCATCCGCGAGCATCCACGCGACGAACGAGCGCCCTTGGCCGCGTTCACGCTGGGAAGGACATTGGGGGGACTCGGTCGGACGGAAGAAGCGATGAACATGTTCGGCCGCGTGCGCAGCTCGTGGCCGAAGAGTCCCCTCGGCGAAGACGCGCTGCTGCGTCAAGCAGAGGCCGCAGCGCAGCTCGGGGACATCGGCGCGGCGCGCCGCATTGCCGAGCAATACGATCGAGACTTTCCGAACGGGCGTCGCCGCTCCGAAGTGCGTCGGTACGCGCGGCTGGACTAACGCGAGAGGCGCCGCCGATCCCCCATGGGACGACTGGGAGCTGGCGCGTTCGGGATCATTTTCTTCAGCGCTTTCGTCGCGCGCGCCCAGGCAGCTCCTGACACAGGCGTGCGCGTTTACGTGGCCAATTGCGCCGAAGATCTCGCTTCGCGTCTGCCTGCGGTCGTGAAGCTCGAGATCGACGTCCTTTTGCGCGAGCGAGGCCCGACGCGCTCGCCGCCCGAAACGATCGCCGTGCGCTGCGAAGAGGAAAAGGCTCGCCTCGAGGTCACACTCGAAGGCGTGAGCCATGCGTCGACGATCGACCTGCACTTGCTGGCGGTGGAACACCGTGCGCGCGCGGTAGCGCTCGCGGCCGCGGAGCTGGTGCACTCGGTGGCCGGTCGGCCCCGCGCACCCGAAGCACCACCGACGCTAGCGACGTCGGCGATGTCGCGATCGCCATCGGATCGACCGGCGCCTGATTCGGCGCCGCGCGGCTCGTCGCGGAGAGCGACGTTGCTCGTGGGCGGGCTCCTCGAATGGCGTGGAAATCCGGCGGTCCTCCTGGGGGGGGGCCGTATGGCCTTCCAATACGCGCTCGGAAAGCTCGTCGTTCCCGAGTTTTCCGTCGACGCATCTTTCGGCGGGATCCACGCGCGCTCCGCTCAAGTAGCCATCCGCACCCTATCGGCGGCCGCGCACCTCTATTTCGGCGCGACGAGCGGAAGCGTGCGTTGGGAACTCGGGCCGGGCGCGCGCTTCGGTGGGGTGTATCTGGCCGGCCAACCCGACGCAGGATCGGGCCTCGAAGGACGCACGCTCACCGCAGCTTGGGGCGGTCCAGAATTGCGTGCGCGCGTCGCCTACGGCGCTTCGCAACTCCGCCCGGCGCTGGTCGCGCTCGGCGTTGGAGCCGGCCTCGTCGCGTTGCCCGTGCGCGGGCTGCTCGACGGCACCGAGTCCGTCTACGCGGTCGAGGGGCCGTGGATGTCCGTCTGTGCCGAGGTGGGGCTCGGGCTGTAACTGCTTCGTCACGGCTCGAGCGTGCACGTCAGGTGCCCTTCGAGCGGGCCTAGGGCCGCTCCTCCCGTGACGTGCAGGTCGGCGCGAAACCCGCCCGAGCGACACCATTTCATAGAATCATCGGTGCGCATGCAGAACCCGCTCGGGCAATCGGGGCACGGCGCGCCCGAGCGACAGTTCGCTCCAGCTTCGCCTTCGAGTTGCCGCACCTCGCACACGCGGTGCTCTCCCTTGGGTGTGTTGATCACGGTTGCACCGCTTCCGCCATCGGCCGTCGGAAGATCGAACCATCCACGCGACAGCGGGCATCCCATGGGTTGCGCGTGCACGACACGGAGGGTGCACGCGGCAAGACCATCGTCACGCAGGCGCAGTGGGCGCGCCACGCAATTCGAGCCTCCAAAGTAGTGAAAGATGAAGTGAGAGCTGAAGAGGTGGGTCAGCCTATCGACGCCATCACAGAACGTGCCGAAGGCATCGAAGAGGAATTTGTCCAATGCGAGAAGACGCCATGCGTCTGTCGCGCGCGGCGCGCAGCGACCGCCGTCTTGCGCCGGCACGACGGGCACAAATACCATCGCTCCAAAAAAGTCGTCGCCGCAAGCGTTCACAGCGTCGACGTAGACGGGGGCGGGCTCCGTGCTGTCGTCGTCGGTGCCGCTCACAATCATGGCGAAGGTGACGCCGCGTGGCGCTTCTGCGATCATCGTCTGGCGAGGACCGTGCGGCTCAACGCAGTTGGTTTTGAGAGCAACCACGTCACGGTACGCTTCGAGCGACTGATAGCGCGCTCCCGTCGGCGCCGGTGCCTGATCGACGGCGCGCGCAAACGCGTCCGCGAAAAGGCGCGCGTTTTTGGCATCGGCCTGCGGCGTTTGCCACCGCAGCGCAGGGTCGTCGGCTGGCCCCGTCCAACGCTCGTCGCCGCTCCTCGACGGGTGCACGACGAACACCGCCGTGTTCACGGAGAGCCAGGTATCGCGCGGCGTGGGCGGATCGTCATTGCCCACGAGGAAACTATCGAGAGACGCCGAGAACGCCGCTTTGACGTCCGATCGAAGCTGGTCCGCGACAGGATCATCGCGGTCATCGACGACGACGACCCAGTTGAGGACTTGTTGTGCCGAAGGCTGGATGAACCGTTCCGAAAAAACGTGAGTCGATGGCGGCAAATCCGCCTCCGCGCCCGACCCGCACGCCCCAACAACCAACGATGCAAGCACACCGACCACGTTGACCCATCGCCGAACAGCGGCCTTCTTTTCTCGCGCGCTCGCCAAATGCATCACCAACCCAATGCAACCCTCAGACCCACCCCCAATCGCTCCCAATGACGCCCAACGGCGCATCCCACCATTCCCAGTTGTCGCCCCGCCAACCCAAGTAGCAGCCGCCCCTAGCCCGCATGAAGGGGTGCCTCCGGCGGCGGGCGGCGGCGCAGAGAGGGCGGCACTTCCCCTCGGCGCCATCCAACCCCCCGTTCCGTCGCGCGCCAGCGGCGAGTCTGCTCGCGCAGAACACCGCGATTACAAACGGCGCGCGTTACCCCGTCGCACCACGATGGCCGCCCGAACGCGCGTCCGCCGCCCGAGGCACCCCTGCGGGCGCTCCGTTACAACTCCGCCGAACAGGTCAAGCCGTCGGCAAATCCGTAGCAAGCAGCCCGAACACAGCATGATCGAGCCATCGCCGGTTGCAGAACTCGGCCTGCCGCAAAACGCCTTCGAATCGGAATCCGAGCCGCGCAATGACGAGCAGCGAACGATGGTTGTCCGTCGACGCCGCGACGCGCACGCGATGCGCGCCCATTTGGTGGAAAGCAAAATCGAGCGCTGCCCGCGCCGCCTCGGTCATGAGCCCGCGCCCCGTGGCTTCCTTGCGCAGCCAATATCCGAGCTCGCACGAGCGGTGCAAGTGCACACACGCCTCGAGCCCCACGATGCCGACCAACGTACGCGTGGCGCGCTCACGCACGGTGAACCTCACCGCGCGTCCCGCGTCCCAGTCCGACGCACAAGCATCGGTGAAGCGTTGGTTCGCCGAGGGATCGGAATTGAATGGTACCCACGGCAGCCATTCGCCTAAGTGCGCACGCGACCCGTCCACCGCTTGCCAGAGCTCGCCAGCGTCGCTCGATTCGACCGGAGACAACGCGAGGCGGGGTGTTTCGACGGGATGAGCGCGAATTTCACCGCGAGAAGGAACGACGAGCATAGGAGGACTCGCGCGGTACACGAGGTGAGGAGAGTATGACGAGGGTGGCCCCGAGCGGCTACTTACAGAGCGCTCGGGCGCCGAGGAGTTCGGGGTGACCGGCTTCCGCATCCAGCCAGGTAACATACCACTCGCCGGGCGCGCCTCCTGGAACAACGCTCGGGGGGGCGGGATCGCCCATGGTTCGAGCGATGGTCGTCGGGGGGCCGACCCCATCCCGGGTCATGGCCGCCATCTTGAGCCGATTGCCCTCGAACCAGGCGAGCTGCACGGCCCCGGAGGGGGCGATGGCCAAGGTCGGACGTGCCCCCTTGGGGTCGAACTTCTTGCGCCAGATGATCTGCCCCTTCGACGCCTCCATATAAGCGGCGTTGGCACCGCCGCCATCGCTGTGCCAGACGAGGTAGCACCCCTCGGTCACGCACTCGATGCGGGGGGTATCCCCCTTTTCTCGCTCGCCGGTCACCGCCTGCGATTCCCCGAGCTCGCGGTCTTTGCTGGCATCTTTGTCTCGCGGCGAAGGCTTCTCCGCGGGGGGCTCGAGCCCCTTGGCGAGAGCGGGATCGGCGACGCCGATACGCAAGAGCTGGATCACGCGCTGAGGGTCTCGTTCCACCCGGAAAACGACATCGAGAAAGCCCCCAGCGATACCGATGGAAGGGTAGCGGACGCGGGGTTTGCCCCCTCGCGGTGGATAGTCGGTGGCGCGCACCTCGCCGTTCATTGGCTCGAGCTCCGCCGAGAGGTGACGCAATAAAAGGTCGCTCGAGGCGTCGCTCGCGCGGTCCTCGGCCCAGACGATCCAAAATGTACCGTCGGCGGCGCGCGCGATGGACGGAGGAGAGCTGGACGTCGGCTTACGGCTGGTGATGGCGCGTGCAGGAGCGGCGATGCGACCTTCGGCATCGAGCCACCTCACGCGAATGCCTGCCTCGGCACCCTTCATGTCGACATAGGTAAGCGCGATGCGATCGCCAAACGATAAAAGCTGGGGATGCGCGACGAGCCCACCTTCCGGCGTGACGTCGCGGGGAACCGACGCGCGCATCGCCGAATCGAGCAGCACCGTATACGCGTGATCGTGACCAGGGGACTCGTGATCGTCGGTCCAAGCGACGAGCGCTCCGCGCGGCGTGAACGCCATCGCCGGCCGACCCGAGCCCCCCGGTGAATTGTAGGGACGCGGGTGCGCAAGCCCGGTGATCTTGCAAGAACCCTTGGTCGACGTGGCAAACTGTGCCTGGTCATAAAGCGTCTTGGGGGCGCCGGATTCGGACGCCTCTTTGAACATGCGCAGCGCATCGGGGACGTTGTTGGACGCGAGCTGCGATTGGGCGCTGGCGACGAGGGGCGCCCATTTCGGCCCTTTCGGCGCCATGGGCGCCGGCGCCTCCACGACGGGCGGCGCCATGCTGACGATGGGTGCCGCCGACGAGGCCGCGGGCGCGACCGGCTCTTCGACGGGAAGCGGCGCGGCCGGTCGAATCAAAAAGAGCCACCCCAGGTACCCTCCAGCGGTGATAGCGGCAACGCCGCCGAGGGTAAGGGCCGCGCGGTTGGCGCGCTTCGATCGCCGCGACGACGCGGAGTCGCGATCGAGCGTCGCGCTGAGTGGGCTGCCGCCGGAAAGCCGCGCCAAGGCGGGCGCCATGTGCGCCCCGCCCACGTTTCCCGGTGGGGGCGTTCCGGGCAAGGGAGCGGCCTGCGACAAAACCCCGAGAGCGGCGTGGGGGCTCGCTTCGAAAACTGGCGACGCGTGCGCCGCAGCTCCGCCGCGGTTCGAAGGGGGCGGCTCCGGTGGCGTCGCGCGCACCCGCGACAAGATGTCGCTCGCGTCAGCCAGCGACGTGAGCGAGATCACGCTGGCAGAATCATCCGGCAGCGCGTTGACGAGGTCATCGGCCAACTCTTTCGCCGTTTGGAACCGCACGTCGACCGACCGGGCCAGCGCTTTTTCGAACCACGTTTGAAAGCTCGCCGGCAGGTCCGGTCGGAACACGAGCGCGTTCGGTAGCGGCGCGCTCGCGATTTGGGCGAAGGTCATGGCGACGCCTTGCTCGGTCGACCAGACCGTGCGCCCGGTGAGGCATTCGTACGTCATGCACCCGAGCGCCCAGAGGTCGGCTCGATGATCGACCTGGCCCTGTCCCTTGACCTGTTCGGGGCTCATGTAGGCGGGTGTTCCGAAGACGGCTCCTTCACGGGTGAGGCGCGCCGCCGGTCCACCGTCGTCGAGCGGCATGTAGAACTTGGCCAGTCCAAAATCGAGAATCTTGGAGAGGAGACTTCCCTCTTCGTCCACGGTGAGGAAAATGTTCTCTGGCTTGAGGTCGCGGTGAACGATCCCCGCCGCGTGCGCTTTGGTCAGCCCGCGCGACACCTGATTGACCATCCGCACGGTATTCGGGATATCGATCTGGCGGACGCGCGTCATGCGCTCGTAAAGCGACTCGCCTTCGAGCAGTTCGAGCACCAAGAACGGGCGACCATCTTCGAGCTTGCCGGAGTCGTAGACGTCACAGATGTAAGGGCTCGAGATGGCGGCTGCGGCGCGCGCTTCGCGCAGAAAACGCTCCACCACGATCGCCGACGCAGTGAGCTCAGCGGCTAGAACTTTGACGGCGACGCGCTTGCCGATGTGGATGTTCTCGGCTTCGTAGACCGCAGCCATCCCACCCCGCCCGATTTCGCGGCTCAAGCGGTATTTTTCTACGAGCACGGTCCCGAGAGGGATTTTGGACGCGTTATGCGGGGCCATCAGACGAGGCGCTGTCCACGCTATAGTCTAAATAACTTGGGACACCGAGCGGTTTGACCGTCCGGAGCTCCGTGCGTGGATTCAGGGCCCTTGCTCCACGGGGCGCGTCCAACCCCTGGTCCCCGCGAACGGTGCATTGGCGAAAGTATGCCAGCAGAGGGGGCACTTGTATGCTCCTACGACGAGCCACCCACCTCCGGACCGATAGGAAGCACGTTCCCGAGGTAGGTGCATGCACGCCACGCCGGGGCGGCCCCGCTTTCGTCGACATAGCTCCCCGAGGTCCAAAACGGGTCGCCGTCGAACCACTGAAGCGCCAAGCGGGCTCGCCCGGTCGTAGCTTCGCGCCGGCGCTGAGCGTCGACAATTCGCGCGACCTACCCATGTCGACGCGCCAGCGAAACATTCCTGAAACATCCGGAGCGCAATGAATACTCCATCGATCAACTGGGACAATTCGCGCGGAGGCACGTCGGATGAAAAAAGTGGAGGCCATCGTCAAGCCTTTCAAGCTGGACGAAGTAAAGGACGCCCTCGCCGAGGTGGGGATCCAGGGGATGACCGTGACCGAGGTCAAAGGATTCGGGCGCACGGGCGGAAAGAAAGAGGTCTACCGGGGGTCGGCCTATGTAGTCGATTTCGTCCCCAAGGTGCGAATCGAGGTGGTCGTCCCCGATGGCCTCGTACACCAGGTGCTCGAAGCGATCGAGAAGAGCGCGAAGACTGGTCGGATCGGGGACGGGAAGATTTTCGTCGTGCCCGTCGAAGAGGCGGTGCGTATCCGCACCGGCGAGCGCGGCGAGGAAGCGATTTGACGAAAACAGCGAGCGGCCCTCGGCATACGGGGCGCCCCAAAGGAGAAGGCGGATGAAGCCCAAGGAAGTAGTCGAGTTTGCCAAGAAGAACGACGTCCAATTCGTCGACCTGAAATTCATCGATTTTCCGGGCATCTGGCAGCACACCACCGTGCCCGCACACCGGCTGACCGAGGCATGCTTCGAGGAGGGGTTCGGTTTCGACGGTTCCTCGATCCGCGGATGGCAGCCCATCAACGCCTCCGACATGCTCATCGTCCCCGATCCGGAGACGGCGAAGCTCGACCCGTTCACGGCGCACACCACGCTGAGCGTCATCTGTTCGGTGAGCGATCCCATCACGGGACAACCTTACTCGCGCGATCCGCGCTTCGTCGCCAAGAAGGCCGAGGCCTACTTGCGGCAGACCGGTATCGGCGACGCGGTGTTCTTCGGACCCGAAGCGGAGTTCTTCGTATTCGATCAGGTCCGCTACGAGTCCGGGCCGCAAGGGTCGATGTATTCGATCGACTCGGAAGAGGCGGGCTGGAACTCCGGCAAAGAGGGGACGAACCTCGGCTACAAGATCCGTAACAAGGAAGGCTACTTCCCCGTCCCCCCGACGGACACGCTCGCCAACCTGCGCCAGGAGATGATGCTCACGCTTCAAGCCTCCGGCGTCGAAGTCGAAGTCGGGCACCACGAGGTCGCCACGGCGGGGCAGTGCGAGATTGGCTGTAAATTCGCTCGTCTCTTGCAATGCGCCGATCAGCTGATGTGGTTCAAGTACGTCGTCAAGAACACTGCCAAAAAATACGGCAAAACTGCGACCTTCATGCCCAAGCCGCTCTACGGCGACAACGGCAGCGGGATGCACTGCCATCAGTCGGTTTGGAAAGAGGGCAAGCCGCTCTTCGCTGGCGACGGCTACGCAGGGATGTCCAATGTCGGCCTCTGGTACATCGGCGGCATCATCAAGCACGCCAAGGCACTGGCCGCGCTGACCAACCCGACGACCAACAGCTACCGCCGTCTCGTCCCGGGATTCGAGGCTCCCGTCAACCTCGCCTACTCGAGCCGCAACCGCTCGGCGTCAATCCGCATTCCGGTCGCGGGTATCACCTCGCCCAAACAGCGCCGTATCGAGGTGCGTTTCCCCGATCCGTCGTGCAACCCCTACCTCGCGTTCTCGGCCATGCTGATGGCGGGCCTCGACGGTATTCAGAACAAAATCGATCCCGGCGATCCGCTCGACAAGGACATCTACGCGCTCTCCCCCGAGGAGCTCGCCGAGGTGCCGCACATGCCGGCCTCGCTGGAAGAGGCGCTCAGTTCGCTCGAGAAAGACCACGAGTTCTTGCTGCGCGGCGACGTCTTCACCAAAGACGTCATCTCGACATGGATTGAGTACAAGCGAGATCGCGAGCTCAATCAGGTACGGCTTCGCCCCGTGCCGTACGAGTTCTTCCTCTATTACGACATCTGATCGAGCAACGACCGTCGTTTCTGCCGGCGTCGCTGTTGCGGCGCCGGCACTCGTTTGTCCGGATGGCGGCAGAGACAAGTCCTCGCTCGCCCCGCGGCGCCGCGCTAAAGAGGTAGGAAGCTCTTTGCCCGAAGCGAGGTTTTTGATGAAGGCCGATCCTGCAGCTCGGTTCCAGCGCGTCACGCAGGTGGCGCGCCGTGCGACGATCTCGCGATGGCGCGCGGCGTGCGTCGCGACATGCCTAGCGCTCTGCGCGCCGGCGTCGTGCGGCGACGAAAAGCCCGGCCCGAGCGATACGGACGCGGCCGATTCCTGCACCGGCGAAGGCGATTCCTACAAGGTCGGCCTGTCGAAGACATCGAACGCCGCTTCTTTCACGGTCGAGCTCGTCGACGCCAATCCGGCGCCACCGGGGGTGGGTACCAATGCCTGGAAGCTCCGCCTCAAGGACGGCGGCGGCAATGCCGTGGTGGGTGCGATCGTCAATATCAACCTCTACATGCCGAAGCACCGACACGCTCCGGCCGGAACCGTAGGCGCCGATCGAGGCGACGGGGCCTACGACGTTACGGATCTCAATCTCGTCATGCCCGGGCTCTTCGACGTTACCGTCGAGGTTACCGCTCCCGGTCACATGACGGATAGCGCCCAATTTCAGTTCTGCGTCGGCCGTAAGGGTGACTGAGCCATCCGCGCGTGCGGCGCCTGCGCGCGCCGCGCCGGTGTCGCCTAGCGGCTTATTCGGATTGCGGGCTTTTCATGCCGATACAATCCTGCGTCGCGCCGTCTTTGAAGTTCCTGACGGCATCGAACCGACCGGAATTGCGCACCGCCTCGCTCCACTCGAAGGAAACCTCGCCGAGTCGCCGCAGCTCGGGATGGGGGCCGATGACCTCGGGTTTGTTGGCAAGTACCGCGTTGGGATAAAGCGAGAAGATCGGCATCTTGGCGCGGATCGCCGGGTCGAGATGGCCCGAGGCAATGAGATCGTCGAGCACGTCGAAGCCCATCGCTTGCAGACGCACGCGCACGGTAACGCGGAGCCGTGCGGGATCCGGCGGCGCCCCGATCGTCGCCGTCTTGGAGAGCGGATAGGTGCGGCTCACATGGTTGGCGAAGTACCGCGGGTCCGTTGGGACGAGCGTGACGGCGACGGGCAGCGCATACGATTTCGCGTCGGTCACATCCCAGAACATGTGGGGCTCTTTGTCACCCACACCGCTCAGCTTGTCGCGAAAAAGCCAGAGATCGGGATCGCGGCCTTCGCGCGAGGTGATGTCCTCGTCGTCGGCGATGGCGCCGCTCTCGTAAACCGGCGTCGCCTGGCCATCCACGTAGGCCTTCACCTCGACCCACGCCCGCCTGTCGTGTGATGCGCCGCTTGGCCAGAGATGCCCGGCTCCGACGTTTTCCAACATCACCGTGATGCGCGTTTGATCGACATTCACGATGTGGACGCAGATCTCCTTGACGTGGACGGTGCTGTTCAAAAAATATTGGATACGTTGGCGATGGCGCGACTCGAGGAACTCGTCTTCGGCCGCGTTGCCCGTATCCGGGAAGCGCGCGAAAGCGACATCGACACCGGGAAAGAGATGCTCGTGCAAGTTGCGGGAACCCACGGCGAGGCCCGCTTTCTCGGCGGCTGGGCCGAATCCTTTGAACGGCGCCGGTGACGGTACCATGTGGCAGCTGGGGCAGGGAAGGCCCGCGCCGGCGTCGTCTCCATCGGCGAAAATGGAAGCCTGCCATTCGCTGAACGTTCGCTCGAGGTGCACCGGCGCACCGCTGTTCGAAGGCGGCGCGGGGGGGGAGGGCAACACGATGTCATGACACGATCCACAGAGCTTCGCGCTCTCGGGTGATGCACCCGACATGAGAAAAGAATATTCGGAGCGGTGGGCGGGATTCCTCACGGGATTTTTGAAGCCACCGCGCATGGTGGCGTCGTTCGAGAGGTGAATCGGATTGTTGTGCGTACCCGCGACCGCGTCGGCGTTGTGACAGAAATAGCAAGTGACACCCTGCAGCGCCTCTGGCACTTCGGCGAGATTGAGCCCGTCCGTCGTGGCGCCCCGCTCGACGGCCATGGGGGCGTGGCATTTGACGCAAAACGAGCCGAGGGCACCGTTCGTCTCCTCTTGTCCTCGCCGATTCATCGCTCGAAAGACGGGATCTTTGGAAGCGTAGGCGTGCATGCTCGCCGACCACTCTTGGTAATGTTGGACGTGGCATTCCTTGCATGTCGAGGGGTCGGTCAATTGCGCGACCGTCATCGTGCTGTCCGCCGCTTCGTCGCTGCATCCGATGACGAGCGACGCCGCTGACGCAACGATCGCCGCGTGCCACGCACCGAGCGCGCGTGTCATCTCGACCTTCCGCTCGGCGCGCTCAGGGCGCTCGCGTCGCGCCGGCCTGAATCCACCGACGGATCGAGCAGCGCTGCCCCTCGTCGAGAGGCGTTGCCGGCGGCATTGACCATGAATGGCCGATTGAATCTAGTCGTACGACCAGTTCGCTGCAAGCAGCGTCCCCTGGCTTGACCCTTGCGCCTCCGGGCTTCGGCGCGAGAAGGTCGGCGTGACTCGCGGCTTCTTCGAGAAAGACGAGCCCTCCCTGTCCACCGCCGCTGCCGTGGCACGCGCCACCCGACGAGGTGCAGCTCGGCGCGAAAACGCGTTCGAATAAGATGTTGTAATCGGGCGCATACGCGAGCTCGCATGTATCGACATTGAGCCCGTTCAAGCATGCGGGGCGATCCGGGGCGTCCGTGCCGCAGCCGCCGGCGAGCGCTGCGGACAGCAGACCTGCAAAAGTCCACGTCTGTGCGAATCGCTCGAGGAAGGTGAGGAGCGGGTGACCGGCTGCTGCCGTCGCGAACCGGCGGCCGCGGCCGGCATCGCGGTGTGAAGCGCAACAGCTTGCGTCGGTCATGGCGGGGAGCGTTAATGAGATAGCATGAGGCGACCATGATCGGGCAAAGGCGGCGCTGTCTTCATTCACTCGCGGCGGCGGCGATGGTTTTGACGATGGCTGGTGCCGGAGCGGCCAACGGTCGGTTCCCGCGGGCGCAATACCTGAAGGAATCGGCCACCGACCCGAGCGCGCTCGTCCTATCGGCGACGTACGGGCTGCTCGTCACGAACGACCGCGGCAAAAACTGGTACCTCGTCTGTGAGAGCGGCTTGTTCGGAAATCAGCCGGACGACGGCGATTGGATCGACCCCTTTCTCGAGCTGACGCCGGCGGGGCAGATTTTCTCGGGATCGAACCACGCGGTGCGTACCTCGACCGATCGTGCATGCTCGTTTTCGACCGTGGCTGGGCTGCCCGTCGATTGGCGCTGGTACGATCGGACGAAGACATCCGACAAGGCAAGCGTCTTCGATCTCAGCTTGGAGCCCGTCGTCGGCGACAACGCGGTCGTGGCGCTCGTGTCGTCCCTCGAGCCTTCCGGATTCGAGCATCGGATTTTCGAGTCCCTCGACAACGGCGCAACCTGGGTCCCCCTCGGCAGCAAGCCCATCGCGGCACCGATCACGCAGGCAGCGACCGTCGACGTCGACCCCACCGACCCGAAACGGCTCTACGTCACGGGGCGAGGGCAGACCTCTATTTCGATCTTTGCCTGGTCGCTCGACCGCGGCGAAACATGGTCCTCGAGCGAGATCCCGGGCACGGAGGACGTGGACAATTCGTACATCGCCGCCATATCTCCCACGGATCCGAACAAAATCTGGGTTCGGTCGAGTCGCTGGCTGCTCGATCCGGACGTCGGCGCCGACATCGGAGAAGACAGCCTCGCCTACTCGAGCGACGCCGGAAAGACGTGGACGGAGATCCTACGCAAGCGGGCCAAGCTGATGGGGTTTGCGCTCTCTCCGAATGGCGAAACGGTGCTGGCCGGCTACGGCGATACGAACGACCCCTCCGGTCGTCACGTCGACGACGCGGACATGGGCGTCTACGAAGCAAGCGCCGGCAGCGCGGCGTTCGTGAAAGTCTTCGACGCTTCGGTGACGTGCCTGACCTGGAACAAGACGGGTATTTATGTTTGCGGATCGCAGGACCGCGACCACTTCCACCTCGGATTCGCCACCAACCCTAGCTTCGCGC
>Ga0193706_1000477_pt1 | contig 23548 bp, 23 predicted proteins | sample U3c1metaG_FD_160130 | JGI IMG/M metagenome (GOLD analysis project Ga0193706, IMG submission 160130) | Soil microbial communities from a riparian zone of the East river system, Colorado, United States - U3c1 | ecosystem: Environmental > Terrestrial > Soil > Riparian zone | place: USA: East River... | reverse complement strand
GCTCGTCATCCGGCACGGAGAATTCCGGCTTGGCGCGGCGCCGACTGTCGATGAGAAGGTTGCGCGCGATGGCAAAGGCCCAGGGCGACACCGCGGCGCCCCGCACGAAGCGGCCCCGAAACTGGTGCATCTGCAAGAACGTCTGCTGGACCAAGTCTTTGGCGCGTTCGGCGCCGCGTACCTGGCGTAAAAAGAAGGCGCTGAGGCGGGGCTCGAGGGCGTCATAGAGCTCGGCGAAGGCGGCGCGGTCCCCCTCTGCGTACCGATCCATCGCCGCGTCGGCGCGCGTTTTCCAGGCGGGGATTGGCTCGGCATCGGCGTGCAATCCAAGCTTGTCGCCCTTCAGCGCCGAAAGGAATTGGGCGCCGACGTCTTCCAATCCTTTGCCTCCGCCGTCGCCCACGCGCCCGCTCCCTAAAATCTTGAACCTCGCACGTTAAGGCAAGAAGGTGCCCACCGCGATAGAAACCAGCGGCCATCCTGACACCATTGGGTCGGCCCTGCGTATTCTCTCGTGGACCTTGCCCTTTCCATTCACCGGGAGCAAAAACGCCACGTGAGCGCACTTTCCCCTCCTGAGCCGCCGGCGGACCTGCGGGCGCGCGTGCTCGATGCAGTGGCCCGTTCCCCGATGCCCGATCGACGGCAGGTTCGCTTGCGTGAGGTGGGCCTGCTCATCGCCGCGGGCGCAGCGACCTGTGCGCTCTTTGCGTTCTTCGGAGGGGTTCGCGTCGGGCCCCGTCCGATGCCGCTGGTCATCGCGACCGCGGTGGGGACGGCTGTCATTGCCGTCGCGGCGCTATGGCTCGGCGTGGCGCGTGGAAAATCCATGATCGGCAGGCCGCGCGCCTGGCTTTTGGCCACCGCCGTCCTCGCGCCCCTCGCGTACCTCGCTTGGAAGGTCGCCTCGACGGTCCCCTTCCCCGAGATGGACGCCGCGTGGCCGGAACGGCCCGGTTGGCGCTGCTTTCGGCTTTGCCTTTACTTCGCGGCGCCCCCCTTCGCCGCGCTGCTCTACCTCCGCCGACGGAGCGATCCGGTTCACCCCCGCGCCATGGGCGCGGCCATCGGAGCCTCCGTCAGCGCCGCCGCGACGGTGCTCGTCGATCTCTGGTGTCCCGTTGCGCACCTGCCGCACCTCGTACTCGGTCATCTGTTGCCGATGGCGCTGATGGCTGCCGCTGGCGCGTGGCTCGGTGGGCTCTTCTTGGGTCTCGGCAAATCGTAGGGAGAATGCGCTGTCAGCGGGGAATGCGGTCAATCGCTTCCACGGCACGGGCGACGCCATCTTCAGGCGCTATTTGATCGCGGAGCGCGTGACTTCGCTCACGAAGCTTCTCGTCCGACTGCAGCCGCTGAAGCGCATTCGTCAACCATTCCCTCGACCAATGGCGGTGGAAGATGGGGGGCACGCCGACCCCGAGGCGAAGCATCGCTTTACCCCATGTCTTTTGATCACCGAGGTGCCAAACGATGGCTTGCGGGATGCCAGCGCGCAGAGCCGCCGCGCACGTACCGGCGCCTCCGTGATGGACGATGCCTGCCGCTCGACGGAGCAGCCAGCCATGGGGCACGTAACGGACCCAGCGCACGTCCTTCGGAAGGGGATGGTCGTCGCCGAGCGTCGCGATGCCCGACTGGACGATCGCGGGCACGCCGCACCGCGAAACGGCGTCGACGATCGTATCGGTCAGCTGACGCGCAGAGAGGGCGGGCATCGATCCGAAGGTGATGACCACGGGCTTGCGCTCTCGAACGAATTCATCGAGCTCGGCGTCGGGTGGGACCTCGGCTTCGTCGAGGAACCAGTACCCCGTGACGACCCAGCGCCCTTTCCATGAAGCTCGCTCCGGCGCGATGTGCCTGCTGACCGCGACCAGATTCAAGAGGGGCGATTCGTTCAGCTCGAGCGCAATACCACGGCGCGGTCCGAGCCCCGCTTTCGCGAGAATGGGGTTGAAGATGCGATCCATGAAGCGGGCGCCGAAGCGCATGAACGACGCCGCCAAGGTCCCGGGGAGAAAATCGGTCATGAGCGTACCCGTGACGCGCGGTTTCTGGTGAACCAGCGACGCAGCGAACCCGGTGACGTCGGCGGCATGATGCACCACGAGGTCGACGTCTCGCGTCGCCTCGATGACGCCGGGCACGGCCGCGAGGAGCTCGCGCTGTGCGGCCGCCATGAGGAGACTGCCTTGCTTGAGAAAACTGCGCTCGGCGAGGACGCTGCGCATGACCGTGCGGTAGTCGTCCTCGTTCCACGGTTGCCCAGAGTCGCGAAAAGGGACCTTCGCTCCCTCGGCGCGGCCCTGGTAACGGCGCGCCGCGACGAGGAAGGCGTCGTGTCCCGCTTTGCGCAAGCCTGCCGCGAGAGCAATGTACGGCCGCACGTCCCCCTCGGAGCCGACGGAGGTGACGGCGATTTTCATGAAGCATCGTTAGGGGCGATGGTCGCACACAGCAAGGCCGAAGGCCGCGTCGCGCGCTCGCCCGGCCAACTGTTAAGCGGTTCTCCTGGACTTGACGCCCCCCTCTGGCAATTTGGGGCGAGCGCACGACGTTGCTCTATGCGCGCATCAACGACGCCCGCCTCTTCAGCGTCCCCCTCGCGGGTGGCGAATCGACGTTGGTCGCCGACGCTCATCGCCCCGCGTCGGAAGTGCGCGTCTTCGGCGACGGGCTCGACGCCACCCATTTCTATTGGCTAGAGAGAGAATTGTTGTTCGGAGCTCTGTGGCGGGTCCCCCGGCAAGGTGGCGAGGCGAGCCGGCTCGGGGTCTTCGAGGGCCTCGACTTCTCAACGCCCGTCGCGCGCTCCTCCGATGCGATGATCGCCGCAGGTTCGATTCGGCTCTTTGATCGCGCCTCCGATGTGCCTCGGGTCGGAGCGCGCTTGATTCCGCTCGACGGTAGCGCGCCGCGCGACTTCACCGAGCTGGCGCGCGCGGGTGAGACGGTCCTCGCCATCGATCGCGCTGGCGTCTACTGGAGTGAAACGATGGGGTCCTACGACGCGAATTGGAAGGGCGAGACCCGCGTGACGCGAACGCCGGTCGACGGCGCTTCGCGAGAGCCCTTCTGGACCGACAAACCCGGTCTCGTCCGACCGCACGCGTTGTGGTCCGATGGCGACGGCTGGATCGCCAGCGCCGAGGAGCCTTTCGATGACGGCGTTCGGCACCAGGAAATCTGGCGCATCGAACCGAACGGCGCCGGGCATCTCTTGGCGTGTGATCCCGGCGCGGGCGCTTCGCCTATCCACGTCCAGCCGGCCCTGGCGAACGATGCCGTCTACGTCGTCACCGCGAAGACGATCGAGACGGGTGAACCGGCGCCGCGAAGCACATGGACGATCGTCGAGTTGCCCCGCTGACACCTTCGACTTCACCACTTGAGCGCCTGACGCACTCCGAGCACGTACGTCACGCATGCACCCAGCACGCTCACGCCGAATCCAACGGACAGCTCGTTGACACCGGCAATGCAGCTGCGCGGGATCACGAACCCGTAGCCGATGACGACTGTCGGCACCACGAACGAAACGAGGGGCCAGACAAGAAGCGCGATTTGCCGTCGACCGAGCGGCGCGGGACGGATGTCGGACGCCGTGGCGCTGGCCCCCAAATCTCTTTTCATCGGATGCTCCTTCTTTCGACGTGTGGACGGCGACCACGGCCATAGCGCAAAGCCGGGCCGGACGTCCATGTCCAGTCGTACTGCACTTGAATTGAAGCTGCACGCATACCTGCCGAATGCGTACGATAGCCATTCGTGGAACCAGCGACGCGACGAAGTTCAGCCCAGCGCGCCCGGGTCCTCCTCCTGAGCTTACTGAGCGGTTGCGAGGCCACCCGCGCGGCGACCGCCGCCGACGCCGCTGTTCCCGATACGTGCGAGATCGACATCGACCACCAGCTCTTCCCCGATCCCGCAGTGCCGGGAGAGAGCTATCTCTGTTTCGGATTCGATGCGCAACCGCTGATTCACCAAACTGTCAGAGGCTTGGTCTGGAAATCGCCCGTGGGTGGCGGCGTCCTTTGGCATCATGTGACCCTCAGTGCGGTGCCGGGTGAATTTCCGGATGGTCCCGTCCCCTGTGACGGGATGCCGCCTGGGTCCGTCAATCTTCACGTTTGGGCCCCGGGCGGGAGCCCTCTCCTTCTTCCCGAGGGTACGGGGCTCGTTCTCCCCGAGACAACGACTCGCCTCGTCGTGGAAATGCATGTCTTGAGAATGGACGCGGCGGCGGCGAATCGAGGGTCGCTCGGGATCTGCCTCAATCACGAAACCGTGCAGAACGCCGCTCGATTCTTTGGCATTTTCGCCCCGGTTCCGGCACTCCGTCCGCGATTTCAAGAAACGTCCACCGTTCGATGCACGTTCCCTACGGGGACGCATCTCTGGTCTCTTTGGCCTCACATGCATCGTCTCGGCACCTCCATCGAAGCGGTGCGCGTTCGTAAGACCGGAGACCGTCAAACGCTGCTGCGCGTGGAGCCCTGGGATTTCAACCAGCAGCGCACCTACCCTCTCGATGTCGACCTCGAGAGCGGGGATCGCGTCGAAAGCACCTGCTGGTGGAACAACGTCACCGATGAATACGTGTTTGGGGGACTGCACACCAGCGACGAGATGTGCAATCAGGGCTTCATCGGTTGGCCGGCTCCCGCGTTGGCGTGCGAATAGGCTGGGAGAGGATCGCGGGATCCATCCTCTTGCGGGCGAACCGGCCAAAGAGCGAGCAAAAGCGCGGCCATTTCCCATCCCAGAACGTCAGGTCGCGCGGCGAGCTCGATGGCCGCGTGCAACGCGAACGCGAACGCCAGCCCCAGGCGCTCGGTGCGCGGCCAGAGCAGCAACCAAGGCAGAGCGAGTTCCGTGAATGCAACGGTGGTGGCGCAGACGGCGCGGGACGTCGATGTCGACAACAAGGCGTGGCTCGCCCACCCGTGAAAGGCGCCATCGCTCTGAAAGAGCGCCAGCGTCCGACCATCGAGCCAGTCCGGCCGCAACTTCCCGACGCCGGCCCAGAAATAGATCGACGCCACGAACCACCGCACCAGTTGAACGCTCGAACGGGGCGCCGAGGGCGCTTCGGGACGCCAGGCGAGCGCCGAGGCGCAATCGCCCAATGCCAACACGATCACGCCTTGAAAGAGAAGGTGCAACGTGAAGGCAGCACCGAACGGATGCTGCAGCATGACGAGGTACCCGAGCAGTCCCGCAGCAAGGCCCGCCACCCGCGCATGCACGCCGAGCAAAAAGCAGGTCGCTGCAGCGGTACGCGCAACGCATGCCGCAGCTGTCACCGCATCGGGAAGACGCAGCCAACCGGCGCCCGTCCAATGCTCATCCGGCCAACCGAGCAGCGGCCAGGGATCGGCTTCGAAGGGAAAGCGCAGAAAAACGAAGAGGGGTGTCGTGCGCAGGAGAAACAGCGATCCCAGGGCGATGCGCGACCACGCGAGGTACCGGAGCCGCGGATCCTTCCCGGTTGTCGTGGGAAGCGGCGAGATCGCTTGTATCGTGCCGGAGCTCAAGCCGTGATGTTGTTGATGCATCCCCTGTCACTGCAGTACACCATGCACTTGCGATAGCGTACCTCCCATTCGCATCGCGCCTCAGCGGAGCAGCCGGGATTGACGAAATACGCGAGCCAATGGGCGTCGACGCAGACCGACGGGGGCAATGGACAGCTGCCATCCACCGAAGCATCGATGTCACAGACACCACCCTCGGGAGGACTGATCACGGCATGATCTTCGCTGGCATCCGTCTCGTCGCGCCTGCGGCCCGCCTCACCGGTGATGAGAACTACGTCGGCGGCCGGCGCGCTGGCTTCGCCTTGCGCGTCGGAGGATTGACCGCTGTTGCCAACGGGCTTCGCAGTCGGATCCTCGACAGCGGTCGAAGTGCAATGCGTCATCGATGCCAACGCCAAGAACGCGCTCGCCAGGACGGTCAGTGGGAAATGCTCGCGGAAAAGGGACCGCATCGTCGAACCTCTCACCCGTATCTCCAACGGGCCTATGATCTCCGACCAAGCGTACGCGATGCTATGGCCTTTCACCACAGCGGCGCGGTGTTTCGACCGCCGCCCGGCGCGAGAGTCATGGCGCAGCACGGCATAACAGGGCCGAGGTGGCGTTATGGCGAACAGGCCCACGCGCCTTCGGATACTTGCACGGGCGCATCGAGGTTGACCCGCCGCTCGAGGCTCACCCGGGTCCTTGCCGGGCGCGGTGACAGCTGGCACGCGAGACGCGCGAGCCCCGGCACACTGCGCTCCAGGCTGGCCCCGACGGGCGCATGTCGCCAGCTTTCCGCGCCGCTCAGGAAAGCGGCGAGGTCCACGGAGGTGAAGGGCGCGAGCTCGGTCGGATTGATGACACGCCGGCGCCCTTCATCGTCGAAAACCAGCACCGCGAGACGATACGTCTCGCTCTTCGAGAACATCGTCCAAGCCAAGGATCCCGACCCATCGAGCCAGGAAATCGCAGGTATCACTACACCGAGCGCAACAGCCGCGACGACGTGTCCTGCGCGCATTCCCCTCCGTACGTCCTCGTTGGTACGACCGGTCATCACGACGCGCTGCTCATCGAGGCGATGAACTTCCTAAAAAGACGCGCCATTTCCTTTCGTTCTACTATTTCCGAAATATTAGAAGCGTCGCGTTGTCGTGTTTCCGGAAGGTATCCGCACATCGATTATCACTAAGTCGGACGACGGATGCGCACTTTGGCGATGACGGTGTTAAGGTCCCGCGCTGAGCGCGGAAAGGACCTTTTCTTGCTAACGAACCATCGTCTCACAAGCTCGAACACGGCCTTGGGTGGGGAGCTCGTCTTTTACTCCGATCGCGTGGGGATCGTTCTGATTCATGTCGGAACGGTGGTTGCCCTTCTCGGTCACATCGACGCGGGGCTGATCGCCATGGCGCTCGCCTCGTATCTCGTGCGGATGTTCGCCATCACGGGGGGCTATCACCGCTACTTCTCGCATCGGTCGTTCAAGACATCTCGAACTTTTCAGTTCTTGCTGGCGCTGCTCGGCACCTCGGCGACGCAGAAAGGGCCACTTTGGTGGGCGGCGGCGCATCGGCGCCATCACAAATACTCCGACACGCCCGACGACATGCACAGTCCGAAGCACCATGGTTTCTGGCATGCGCATATGGGTTGGTGGTTCGGTCGAAAGCACGACGAGACGGCCTTCGATTGGGTGCCGGACTTGGCGCGTTTTCCGGAGCTCAAGTTCCTCGATCGCTACTACCATGTCGGGGTCTATGCGTGGATGTTGCTCGCCGCCGCACTGCGCGGTTGGGACGGCTTTCTCTGGGGCTACGTCGTGTCGACCTGCGCACTCATGCACGGAACATTCGCGATCAATTCGCTGGCGCACGTATACGGCTCCAGGCGCTACGAAACCTCCGACACGAGCCGCAACAATTGGTGGCTGGCGCTGTTGACGCTCGGCGAGGGCTGGCACAATAACCACCACCGGTACATGAGCAGCGCCCGCCAGGGTTTCTATTGGTGGGAAGTCGACGTGACGTACTATGTGCTGAAGGCCCTTTCGTGGGTGGGCATCGTCTGGGATCTTCGGCCCCCTTTGGTGCAGCGGCCCGACAAGGCCGAGCCGCGACGGGCGCTGGCAAGTGTCGCGGACGGCGAGCAGCCGCAAATAGCGTCACCCTGATCGGCGGGCGGGTCGACGCGGCCCGCCCCATCGCGCGCGTCGCGCTTTCAGACGCTGGTCGGGTCAGACGCTCGGCGGGCGGCGCCGACGCGCGCGAAAGGCGGCCGCCGCGACGACGACGATACCCAGACCGAGAGGAAAAGCGCGCGTGCGGCGATCGGCCGTCCTGCAAGCGCAACCGACGGTTTCCGTAGGCCCCCCGGCAGGCCTTCCCGACGCACCAGGACTGCCGCCGGTGCCCGTCGTGGCTGCGCCGCCCGATCCACCGCCTCCATTTCCTGCGTCTCCCGTGCCTCCGGATCCGCCCGAGGGATCCCTGCCCGCTCCACCCCCGCTGCTCGATCCACCGCTTGCGCCACTGCCGCCGCTACCCGTAACGCCCGCGGCACCACCGCCCCCGGTCGTTCCGCTGCCTGCGCCACCGCCGGAAGCGCCGCTGCCTGCACTGCCTCCCGAGGCTCCGCTACCCGCTGCGCCGCCCGAAGCTCCGCTGCCCGCTGCGCCGCCACCACCGCGGCCCGATCCTCCCGCGTCCATTCCGCCGCTGGTTCCTCCCGCTCCTCCGGCGCCTGCCGCTCCTCCCGCTCCCCCCGCCCCTCCTCCATCGACCGTCGCGCAATCGATGGCGTCGACCGTGTAGGCGATGGGCATGGTCGTGCCTGCCACGGAGACCGCATAGCTATGACCGGCCTGCGCCGTCCAACCAGTGGGCGTTATCTTGATAGCGTAACGAGACCCGTAGCCCGTCGGCAGAATCGCGACCGCGACGGGCCGATCCTGGCCGGCGTCGGATACGGTGACCGTGGCAGCGTCGAGGTTGATCGTGTCGCTCTGGATGGTCCATCCCGCGGTATCGAGACTGTTCACTTTAAAGACGTCGAAGGGCACCGGTCCCGACGGGGGCCACGGTATGAACGCCTTGCCCGCCTTGCCCGTTCCATCGAGGTTCCAGAAACACGAGGCGGTCGCGGATCCGAGGCCGACGGGACCCAAGGAATTGGCAAGGCACCATCGCCGATGTCCCATTTGGGCTTGGCCGCGGTCGGTCATGTAGAGATCGATGGACGAGACGCCCTTGCCGCCCGAGATATTGCTCTTGCCCGACGCCTCGGCGCCGCCGGCGGTGTAACATTTCCACGTCATCGGCGGCGTATGCGAGAGGCCTCCGTTCACCGATTGCATCAACGCGCATTCCTGCGCATTGGCGTTGCGCGTAGCCTCCGTCGTCACTTCCGGCATCTCGGCCAAGAATCGGTAAAGGTTCAGAATCTTGAGCGCGTTGGTGCGACCGGGCTCCGTGACGTCGCCCGCCATGCACGCATCCGCATTGCCGGTCCAGGTGCCCTCGCTCCTGTCGACACGGTCCGCCGTCCAACGCCGGCAGACATCCGCGGGTCGATCGGCGTGGGCAGCGCTCGTGGAAGCCACGACGCCGAACGCCATGAACGCAGAAAGTTTCAGGCGCCGCATTCGCATGGTCGTCCTCGGGCAGGCGGGTCCCATCAGTGCCTGTCCTGGAAAGTGAGCGGTGGCGCCCCTTTCAGCTCAGGAAAGCGCGGACGAGCCGGGGTCCGCGAGGGCGGTCATGAAGACCGGCTCCGCGAAGCCCGAGTCCCTTTGGGGGCATTCGCCCCCGCCGGGCCGTACCGCGCTCAGCGACGCGCCGACGGCGGAGGACGCTAACCCTTTTCCGCGACGCCGGCCCGGTTGGGAAAACAAAAGAAATAGCGTTGCCCATTGCAGTCTAGGATTGTGGGTCACGGGGGAGGGTGCGGATGAGCTCTGCAGAAACCGTCGGCGAACGGCCGACGAAGACAGCCGAAGCGCCGCCTTTCGTTCTTCTCGTGGACGATGACCCCAGTCAACGCAAGCTCGGCTGTCTTTGTCTTCGCCACGCGGGTTTCGAGGTCGAATCGGCCGCCAGCGCCGAGGAAGCCTGGGTGAGGATCGGGGAGCGCCGGCCGGACGCCATCGTCAGCGATGTCCTCATGCCAAACATCGACGGTTTCGCGTTCTGCGAGCGCGTGCGCGACACGGAGAGTCTCTCGTCCGTTCCCGTGATTCTTCTCAGCGCCCACTTTTGCTCGGAGCTCGACCGGGAGGTCGCGCGGCGCGTCGGTGCTTCGGCCTTGGTGGAGCGCTCCTCGGATTTCGAGGTCGAGCTCGGCGTGCTGCGCAAGAGTCTTGCGAATGGGCATCACGGCGAGACCAAGAAACCCGATCCGTCGCTGCACAACGACCACCTCCGGGCCAACGCCAACCAACTCGCCCGACTCGTCGAGCAAACGCGCAGCGCCACCGGGCGCTATCAGGCGCTTTTCAACAATGCCAGCGACGTCATCGCGCTCCTCAGCCCGGACGGGGTGGTCCTGGAGGCCAACAGTCGCTGGGGAGAAATCCTCGACGTGCCTCCGGAGAGTCTGGTCGGATGGCACATCCGCGATTTCTCACCCCCCGGTCACGAAGACGACAACACCGCGCGGTACCTTCAATCCGTCAACAAGGGGATATCGAAGGATGTGGCTCCCATTCGGCGCGCCGATGGAGCGCTCCTCTACATGGAGTTCTCGACCAGCGTCGTCGCCATCGACGACCAGAAAATGGTCTTCGCGATCGGGCGCGACGTAACGGATCGGATACTCGGGGCGCGCGCGCTGGCCGAGGCGGAAGAAAAGTACCGTACGCTCCTCGAGCGAATCCCCGATGCCATCTGGACCATGAACCAGAAGGGCGACATCACCTTCGTTAGTTCCAACATCGTCAACATGCTCGGCTTTACCGCCGAGGAGATGTGCGGCGAAGACGTGGCCCATCGGACCGAGCGAATCCACCCCGAGGATCGGGCCCGCGTACAGGCCGCTTTCGATGAATTGGTCAGCGCTGGCAAGCCGCTCGACATCGCCTACCGAAGGAAGCGAAAAGACGGCCAAATGATCTGGATTCGGTTTCGCGCCACCGCGAGACAAGCACCCGACGGCGGGTTCTACGCCGAGGGGATGCTGACGGACATCACCGAGACGCGAAAGCTCGAAGAGCAGCTTCGTCATGCCCAGAAGATGGAGGCCGTAGGTCGACTCGCGGGTGGGGTCGCCCACGACTTCAACAACATGCTCAACGTCCTGCTCGGCTATACCGTGATGCTGCTCGAAGACGTGACCGATACCGACCCCATGCACGAGCCGCTCATGCAGATGAAGCGCGCCGGTGAGCGGTCCGCCGATCTGACGAGGCAGCTTCTCGCCTTCAGTCGACAGCAACCGCACGCGCCTCAGATCCTCAGTGTGAACGAAGTCGTCGCCTCGATGGATAAGTTCACCCGCCGTCTCGTCGGCGCGGACATCGAAGTCGTGACTCGTCTCGCCAGCGATCTACCCAGCATCAACGCCGATCCGGGGCAGATCGAACAGGTCGTCATGAACGTGGTGGTCAACGCGCGCGATGCCATGCCCAAGGGGGGAAAGCTCACCATCGAGACCAGCGCCGCCGACTGGGATGATTACGTCGCCTCCTACGACGCGGTCAAGCGCGGCCGCTACGTGATGGTCGCCATCAGCGATGCTGGCATCGGCATGAACAAGGAAACGCAGAGCCGGATCTTCGAGCCGTTCTTCACGACCAAGGACATGGGCAAAGGAACCGGCCTGGGACTCGCCATCGTCTTTGGCATCGTCCATCAGTATGGCGGCCATATCTGGGTCTACAGCGAGATCGGGAAAGGGACGACTTTCAAGCTGTACTTCCCCGCGGCTACGAGCACGGGGGAGAGTGCGCGCCCTCGGCCCTCGCTGGCTCCGTCGACGCGGGGCAGCGAAACCATCCTCCTGGTCGAAGACGAAGAGCAGGTTCGAATCTTCGTCGAGACGGTGCTCTTGCGCCAGGGGTATCGCGTTCTCAAGGCGCAACACGCGACCGAGGCTCTTCTGCTCTCGGAGCAGCATCTCGATGCGATCGATCTGCTTCTCACCGACGTGATCATGCCGCAAGTCAGCGGGCGCCAGCTGGCAGATCAGCTGCTCGCTCAACGACCCGACATGAAGGTCATCTACATGTCCGGGTACACGAGCACGGTCGCCCTCGACCATGGCATCGCGGAGGGAGTGGCGTTTCTTCAAAAGCCGATCCTGCCCGAAGCCTTGGCGCGGAAGGTACGCGCGGTGCTCGATGAGACGTCCCTGGAGGAGAGCCACCATGGCCCGCGCGCCTAGCCGCATTCTCCTGGTGGACGATGAACCCGGCGTCCTCGGGATGCTGAAGACCACGCTCCGCCGCTATGGATTCGAGACCGAGGAAGCCGTCGACGGCCGCGCGGCGTTGGTCCTTGTGCGCAAGAAATCGTTCGACGTCATCGTCAGCGACGTCAACATGCCGAATTGTCCAGGCCTCGAATTCTTGCGAGCCGTGCGCGAGCGGGATCTGGACGTGCCGGTGATCATGATGACCGCCAAACCAACCATCGAAACGTCCGCTCGAGCCGTCGAGTTCGGGGCGTTCCGGTATCTGGTGAAACCGGTGATGCCCGCTGAGCTCAAGGAAGTGATCGATCGCGCCGTCGAGCTGCACGAAATCGCGCGTGCCAAACGCAAGGCCCTCGAGCTGCATGGCATCAGCGACAAGTCGCTCGGTGCTCAAGGCCAGCTGGAGACGACCTTCGCTTCGGCCATGGATAGCCTCTACCTCGTGTTTCAGCCTATCGTGACCTGGCGAACCCGCTCCATTTACGGGTACGAGGCGCTCGTTCGCTCCGCCGAGCCCGCCATGAGCACCCCCGAGCTTCTCTTCGACGCGGCAGAACGACTGGGCAAGCTTCGCGAGATCGGGCTCAGCATCCGGCGCCAGGCGGCTACGGCAGTTCCGCCCAACGGTGCCAAGTTGTTCGTCAACCTGCACGCGGCCGATTTGATGGACGACGACCTCTATGTCAAGCGATCACAGCTGGGGCCCATTGCGGACCGGGTCGTCCTCGAAATCACCGAAAGGGCGTCCCTCCACATCGTGTCCGACTTGCCGTCGCGGGTGCGCCAGCTCAAACGCCTCGGCTTTCAGCTGGCCATCGACGATCTCGGCGCGGGCTATGCGGGGCTCAGTGCCTTCACCCAGCTCGAACCCGATATCGTCAAGCTCGACATCTCGCTCGTGCGAAGCGTCCACGTGGACCACAAGAAGCAGAGCATCGTCCGGCGCCTTTTGGAGATGTGCGGCGACTTGCGTATCGCCGTGGTGGCGGAAGGTGTCGAGTCGATTCCCGAGCGCGACACGCTGATCGACTTCGGGTGCCACATGCTCCAGGGCTTTCTCTTCGCGAAGCCGGCCACACCATTTCCCCCTGTCAACTGGAGCCAGCAGGGGCGCATGAACGCGAGTTGACGTCTCGCCCCGCTTGCTGGGGTACCCTTTCCACGACGCCAAGACCCGAGGAACGAGGAGCTATCGTTGAGCCACGCGCTGGTCGAATCCGCCGTCGAAGCGATGGAGAAATACACCGGCGCCGTGCGCGGCTATCGTCGCGCGCATGGGCGCGGGCTCGTCTGTCGCGGCTCGTTCCAGGCCACGCCCGCGGTGCGCGAGCTGAGCGGGGCGGAGCACCTCCAAGGCGCCGTGGTACCGGCCGAGGTGAGGCTCTCCAACGCGGCGGGCAGCCCGCATGCGTCCGACCATGCCAGCAAGGTGCTCGGCCTCGCCGTGCGCTTCCACCTGCCATCGGGGAAGATCGCCAGCTGGGCGGCCACGAATCTGCCGTCCTTCGTAGCGCGCACGCCCGAGGACTTCCTTCGCGTCGTGACCGCGCGGAAGCCAGCGCTGTTCGGCAAACCAAACCCGCTCGCGATTTTCTTTTACCTGCTCTCGCGGCCATCCGCATTCGCCGCCATGAAGGCGATCGCGACGATGCCGCCGGCACCGAGCTTCGCGCACGTGCGCTTCAACGGCATTCACACGTATTACCTGGTCGCTCTTCACGGCGCGCGACAGCCGTTCCGCTACCGCTGGGAGCCGTGCGCGGGCACGGCCGCCCTACCCAGCGCCGAGCGCGGGGCGCGACCAGCGCACTATCTCTTGGACGAGTTGCGCGCTCGCCTCGGCGCGGGGCCGGTGCAATGGAGCCTCGTCTTTCAATTTCCGACGCCGGTCGATCGGCTCGACGACGCGAGCCGCGCCTGGCCTGAAACGCGTCCAACGGTCGTCGCCGGTACACTCACGGTCAACCGCGTCGACGCGGATCAGGGCCCGCTCGAGACGCTGGTATTCGATCCCACGGGCGTCGTGCCCGGACTCGAGCTGTCGTCCGATCCGCTGCTGCGCTTTCGCTCCGACGTCTATGGCGAGTCGCATCGGCGGCGAGCGAACGAATCGCGCGCCGCCGACGCGCCCCCCGACATGGGCCAATAGCCGGGGTTCAAACGGCGTGGGCCGACCGGTTCAGGTGTCGACCGCTACTCCCGAGGCGCTTCCCGAAGAGACGCGCGTACAAGACGTACGCACCGGTCATGGCCGCGCTGAAGATGAGATGAAACGCGATCGCGCGACCCACCGGCGCGTCGTCTTGCATCGACGATAGGCCGACGATGGGCAATACGACGTAGTACATGCCGATCCACACGACGAGCCCCCACAGGACACCTGCGACGTTGGTCGCAAGACGGCTGGCGCCGTGAATCAGGACGGCGAAGAGCATCCCCCAAGTGGCCGAGATGGCGAGATGGCTGGCGAGCCCGAGTAGCACGGGCGCCAGGTCGAAACCGGGTTGCATGGCCCGCTCGCCGAAAAACGGCGCCGCGGCACCTTTGATCCCGTACCAGACGTCCTTGCCGCCGGCGGCGGACATGACCGTCATCATCAGCGTGAGAACGAGCCCTGCTGTCACCCCGGCAAATGCGCCCCGCGCTACGGCCGCGCGCGTCTCGGTAGGACTTTTGACCATGGATCCTCGCTTTCTACACGCTCGACCGTGCGCCAGGGATGGTGCATCGACCGTGCCACGTCAGATGCGTGCAAGGGACCATCTGCGTCAGCGAGGACGCTACTTCGAGATCATGGTCGGAGACTGGAGGCCGGCAGTCGCGCGGTGTGACCCGGCTTGAGCACGGCGAGGCCCGCCAAGAGGGCGGAACGATACTTCTGCGGCGATTCTCCGAGCGTCTGAATGGCCCAGTCGACGCCTGCTTCTTCGTGGCGGACCACCGTCTTCGGATAGGTGGACTGATTGAGCGACGACAAGGTGGTCAACACCCCTCGAAAGGCGCTCGCCCAAAACCCATCACCGAGGACAATGACCACGTGGCCCAGCGTCTCGGGGCGCGTCTTGCGAGTTACCTCGAGCGCGGCACGACGCGTCGCCTCGGACGGGAACGACGACGTGGGATCGAGGGCGACGATCGAAACCGACCCGAGTGGGCGAACGGCGATGATCGCGTCATGGCAACGAAGTGTGGCGTAGATGTCCTCCGGCAACGTTGCGCCGAAACATCGCATGACGAAGAAGCCGTCCAGGATCCCCATGGCGACACCGGGGGACCGGTGATGCACTATCAGCTGACCGATCGCTCGTGACATCAATTCGCCCACTCGACATGGCTGCATACGGCGCGGCGCTCCGCGCCCGTAAGGGACAAGACCATTCTCTAAGGGATAACGGCTCCCGTGGGCAGACCTTGATGGCGGCCCACATGAAGGCCTCGATGCTCCGTCGTCGGGGATCCGGCGCTTTGCGACCACGCCCCCCGAGCTAGCAACGACGCTGAACTGACAGCGTCATGCTAGCGAGCGTGCACCGAGAGGGCGGCCAACTGGGCGCGCACGTTGGCCAGTTCGGCGGTGAGCGCGCGATCATCGGAAAGGTCGGCCATCCCCGCATGTAGCGCGGAGCGGTGCGCGGGCGAGAGAAGCTCGGCCATCGCGAACAGCAACAAGGTGACGCCTTCGGCACGTTCGGCACCGACGGCGTCGGCGATGAGCGGGTAAGCACTGACGCCGCGGAGCGCGGCGCGGGCCGCCGTCAAAGCCTCCTGGTGCGCGACAGCGCTCGGGGTACGCAGCTCCACATGCGCTGTCAGCGGTGCCACCGCCCGCGCCAGCGAGCCGAGATCGGGCGCCATCCCGAGCTCACGAACGACAGTGTTCAGGCGCTGCGCCAACCCGAGCCAGCCGTCGCCATCGCACCGCAAGCTGAAACCGAGCGCGATGCCGCGTTCCCGCCGACGCAGAACCATCCAGCCACGCGCTCGCCCGGTCAGCGGATCGGCGGGTTGCATCGCCTTCCAGATTCGTTCTGCCGAAACCCAGTGCGGTGGATACTTGAAGCGTGCGACATCGAGAACGAGTGCCATATCGCGCGCCGCGTGGTAGCCGCCGATGGGCGAGAAGTGTCCACTGCCCGTCTGCCCCATCGCCGTGCGATCGTACGACGCGATGACGACCGTGTCGCCGCGTGAAGCGCTGGTGATCGCGATTCGCCAGGCCGCAAGATCGGCGGCATCGGCTCGCACCATCTCCACCTCCGCTCCATTGCAGCGCGCGAGACAGCTCAGCTCGTCGATGTCGAGACCGCGTTTTTGCACCTCCGCGAGCGGAACGCAGCAATCGAGCAGATCCTCGGCGAACCATCGCCACGGACCCTTCCAGAGCCGGCCGGGATCGATCCCCAGCGCGTTCAGCGCAACGACCAGGGACCCCAAGCCGCAGAACGACGGGTCGGACTGGGTATGGAACTGTTCGGCCAGCGGAAAATATCCATCGAGCCCGCCCGCGGCAAGCGCCTCGGCGAACATCTGCCGCCCCTCCGGCGAGGAAAAGGCAATCGTGTCGGGCGGCAACGGGCGTCGGTACAATGTCTCCATCGCCCAAGGATGACCTTGGCGGACCGAGATTGCATATCGGGCGGCGAGGGCTGTCCACGGCCGAGCCGTCCGGTGTCACGGACCGATTCGGACGAGCTCCACCAAGCATTCATTGGCGCCGTTACCGCAGGTGACCGTCATCTCCACTTGGTTCGCATTCCAGCTCCCACTGCAGGAGCTGCGCATGACCGTACCTTCGGTGAGCATGGCGCCCGAAAAGGTGCCATTCGGGCCGAGGGAGGCTTCGCCGTTGATGGCTCCGATTCCGCCGTCGACCACGGAGATGAAATGCAGAGCGCACCCCGTGCCTCGAATTTCCTGCGGAGCGTTCTCGTTGAGGTCACCGCAGCCGTTCCCATCGGCATTGTTGATCTGGTAGGTGCCCAACACGTTCGGACAGCTGGCGTCACCGATGACGACGTCACGATCCGTGCGCACATCCACGGGATCTGTATCCCCGTCGGTGCTCGCGTCGAACCCGCCACCCGCAGACCCCGCACTGCCGGCCTTGCCCGATGCGCCGCCGGCGCCCGATCCTCCCGACCTTCCCGCGGCTCCTCCATTGCCGGACGCGCCCGAGCTTCCCGCACCTCCGCCGCTGCCGGACGCGCCCGAGCTCCCCGCGACGCCACCGCTGCCCGATGCGCCCGCGCTTCCCGCGACGCCACCGCTGCCCGATGTGCCACCGCTGCCCGCTGCGCCACCGCTGCCCGCTGCGCCACCGCTGCCCGCTGCGCCCGATTTCCCCGCACCTCCTCCGCTCCCCGAGGTTCCCGCGCTTCCCGCAGCGGCCCCGGTACCGCCCACGCCAGCTGTGCCGGCACCTCCGGTTCCCGTCGTGCCACCCGAGCCGGCCGTGCCTCCCCCGCCATCGGTCGCACTTCCCCCGCTGCCCGTCGTCCCGTCTGGGTCCGCGTCCGAATTCGTAAACCGAACGCTTTCCGAACCTCCGCACCCCGTGCCTATCGACTGGACCAAAGCCAAGAGCAACCACTGCTTAAGCAAACGCGTGCGAATACGCATCGTCTTTGTCTCTCCTTTCCTCAAAAAGAATGCAAGATTCTCGAGATAGCCCCCTCGTGGCGAGCGCCCCTGGCGACCTGCCGCACCACCGGCAACGGAACTGCATGGCTGCAGTCCCGACGGGGGGCCGGAACGGGGTCTCCATCCCTTCATGATGACCTTGCCCGCGCGACCTGCACGTGGGGCCCAATTGCCCCGTTGTTTCGCAGACCTCCCGATCCTGCAAAGAGGCATTCTCACGCTTGCGCCCCTCTCGAGGGTCCATCACAAGGGATGAACGAAGGAGCGCTTTCCCATGAACCTCCGACCATTCGTTTGGGCCGCAACCGCGGCCGGCATCTCGATTCTCTTGGGCGGGGCCTCACAAGGCAAGACGCCGGCCTCCGGCGTCCCGCGGGCACCTGGCAACCCGGTGTCGGAGGTTTCGAGCGCAGAATGCCCCGCTGTGCCCGACGGTGTACCGATGATCGACGGCCTCCAAACGGCGTGGGCAATACCCCAGCCTTCTTCTTCATCCATCCGTCTTCTGTTTTCCGATCAGGCGCTCGGCTGTGGCGATCCCGATTGGCACGGACCTCCCCCCCCGATAGAGAGGGATTGCATCAACAGCTGGCAATTCGCACTGACCCTCCCGCCGGAGCTTCAGAAGCCCGGCGTCTACGACCTTGCCAGCTACGCGGTCGACTACGCCGACAAAGTCACGACGGTGACCCCGGGCTCAGGCTGCAACGGTGCGGGATGTACGGGGACGGGGTCGGGCAGCGCAGGCGGCGCGAAGGGTCCCGACGCTACGATCGAGATCTACAGCGTGAGCGACGCGTGCATTTCCGGCCGCATCCTTCGCCTCAGCACCGGCTCCAGCAATGCAGAGCCGGATTTCACCGGAGCCTTCAGCGCCGTCATCTGCACGCCTTCACCCTGAGCGAAGAGGCGACGGTCCGGATGTCGGCGACGTGGCAAGCGCCCGGCTGGGCATTCTTGCCGATGGCAATCTCGACATGCCGGTCCACCCTACGCCGGTACGAAGGCCCAAGCCGGGAGGAAGCCCTTGCTGCGATTTCTGACTGCACTTCTTTTTTGCGCCTCGCTCCAGGCCTGCCACCGAAAAGAGGCGCCGCAAAAAAGCGCGAGCGCCGAGGCGGCGACCCATCTCGCGAACGGCATGTACCTGGCGACGGGCATCTTCGATACGAGGACGGCTGCCGAGACATCGGCGGGAGAAAGCCGCGTCCTGACGTTCTACCCTCTTGACGACTCCCTGTCGGAACGAGCAGCGCCGCGCTACGTCACCGTCGACGCCACGCAGCACGTTTCTTTTGTCGAAGCGGCACCGAGCGCCAGCCTCGACCCGACCGGTCGCACGATCCTGGGTGTTGCGCTCGACGCCCCCAACGCAGAGCGACTCAAAGAGTTCTCGACGCGGCACCTCGGCAAAAGCGCAGCCATGATCGTCGGCGATGAGATTGTCAGCGTTCACAAGATTCGAGCGACGATGACGGAAGGCAAACTCCAAATCACGAGCTGCGGCCCCGATGTCGCCAAGGTGCTGTACTCGAAGCTCGCCGCGCGAGACTAGCTCCGGTTCGTCCTCGCGTACGAAAAGACGTAGCTCAAAAACGATGTTCGAATCGCAAGCCTGCCGGCCCCACTCCGATGCGCACATCGCGCCCCCCGCGTGACGGTTCGGCAGACGGCTTGCTGAACGTGAAATACAGCGCCGCACCGCCGGCGAGGACCGTCGCGCCCGCGAGAATGTCGGTCACGGCCGCGCGCAACGTCAACCTCGACTCGGCCAGATCGAGCCGAGCCCGCGTCGTAGGTACGCGCAGGCGCTCTTCGTCCAGATCGGACATGGCGCCGAGCGCGAGAATGCCAGCCACCGTCGTACCAGCGGCGAGCGCTGCCGTGACACCCCATGCCACGTAGGCGGGTGCGCGATTCGGCGCGACAGCTGCGGGCGCGGCCGCCTGACTCTTGGGAGCGTCGAGGCCAAGCACGAGCTTGAAGTGGTCTTGTCCCGCGACCGTGACCACGGTGGTGGAGCTCGAACCTCCGCGCGCGATGGTGATGCGCCTGCGGCCGGGATTGACAACGAGAGCCTCGGAGAGCGGCACCCGCCCCACGACGACGTCGTCGACCAAAATGTCGGCGCCTCGCGCACGGCTCGAGACCTCGACGCGGCCCACTTTGCTCTTCAGGCTCGCCAAGTGCCGTTCCACTTCGCTTTTTCGAACGGAAGGAATTTCCGGGCCTCCTTCGGCCAGGTATTCCTGAAACGCTTTGATGGCCTGAGCATAGTCGTTGAGCTGCAGGCGAATGAGAGCAATGTTGTAGAGAAGCCTGTAGGCGGGCATGAGTTGGTAGGCCCGCTCGAATTCGGCCAGGGCGCCCTCGGAACCTCCCTCGCCATAGAGTTGAAGGCCACGTTCGTAGCGCCTGCGGGCTTCCTGCGCGCGCTCGTCGCTGACACTGCCGGGCGGGCGGGCCGCCCGAGATGCCTCGCCGGCCGGCGATTGCGCGCCGGCGCCGCGTGCGGTGAAGGCGACGACCGCCCCAATGCAGCAGAGACGGCAGAATCGCATCATTTTTTCCATGGGTCGGTGGTGTCGAGAAGGGGAGCCGAAGACTGGCGGCGGGGCGCTGGGTCGATTTCGTGGAGCGGGATCGCGTTGGGCGACGGCGCGGAGGGCGAGATGGAAGCAGGAGGGACCGGCGCGTCCACCGACCGGGGCTGCGCTTCCCTGCCCTCCTTGCCGTCCTTGCGCCCCTTACGCGAGGGCCCCGGGTCCAAACTGATCTGCACGTTCACGTCCGCGGAATCGAAACGAACCCATTCCGTTTGGGTCTGGTATCCCGGAGCTTCTGCCCGCACCTTGTGCAGCGCGTTGTCCTGGGGAAATCCCGCCAACTCGCCGTCCGCGGGCAGGAGCGCGTCGTCGACGCTGATCCGCGCATTCTTGGGCACGGTCTCCACGGTCAGCTTGACGGCGGCCGGCATGGGAGAGGGCGCGAGCGGCAAAGGCGCTGGCTCTGCCGGGGCGGGCGGCGGCTCGGCCGCGGGAGGCTCGGATACCTGGCTCGCGCGCGCGGGGGCTGCATCTTCGGTCGGAGAAGACGACGACCACAGCGCCAGCACGGCGACCATCAGGGCGAGACCGCCGCCGAGCGCGATGGTCACTTTTCGACGACGTGCAGCTGGTGAAGCGAAGGCGGGACGCGAATTCGATTCGGGCCCCGTCGAATGGGTGCTGGTGTCCTGCTGCAACATCACGGTGGGCACGAGCGACTGAGGATCCGGGTATTCCCGCACGAGCCGCAGCTGATCGTCGATGAGGACATTCACGTGCGCGCGCTCCTCGGCGAACGTCTTGCCGGTCAGCGCGCCGACATCCCGGGCCGACACCCGCGAACCGAGTTCCAGCAGGAAATCCTCGATATCGGCCTGAAAAGCAGCGGCGGTCGGATACCGATCCGCCCTTTCTACCGCGAGCGCCTTCATGCACATCGCCTCGAGTCGGGCGGGCACTTGTGGACGAACCTCGCTCGGCCGTGGAACGTCCCCCGCAGCGACCCGCTGCATCACCACCAGATCGCCGACGTCCTTCCACATGCGGCGCCGCGCCGCTGCCTCCCAAAGGACGACGCCGGCCGAGTAAATGTCGGCGCGTCGGTCGAGATCCCCGCCCGTGTATTGCTCGGGCGAAACGTACTGAATCTTTCCCTTGAAAACGCCGGCCTTCGTTTCGCCACTGCTGGCTGTCTTGGCGATGCCGAAGTCGACGAGCTTCACTTGCCCGTCGTAGAGAACGAAGATGTTCGCCGGAGAGATGTCGCGGTGAATGATGGCAAGGGGCGTCCCGTCGTAGTCAGCGAGCTCGTGGGCGTAATGAAGTCCGGCGAGCACGTCGGCGAGGACGCGCAGCTGCATCACGAGGGGAACACCCCCGGGGCCGGTGGCGCGACGGATGAGCCGATGGAGGGACTGACCTTGCAGGTACTCCATCGCGATGTAGTGACGCGAGCCGTCGAACCCCACTTCGTACGTCTGCACGATGTTGGGGTGGTTGAGCCGCGCGGTCAGGCGAGCTTCGTTGAGGAACATGCGCAGAAACTCGGGATCGCTCGCCAGCGATTGTCGGAGGCGCTTCACGACGAGGAGCTTATTGAAGCCCACCGGGCCGGACGCGACCGTCAGAAAGACGTCCCCCATCCCCCCTTTACCGAGTTCGACGATGTCGCGGAACTTGCCGGTCTGCTCGTACATCCCTTCGCCTCCAACCCACCGGCGCTCGCGGAGCTCTGCCGAAGCCATCAGGCAAAACAAGGCCTGCGAGACACGAGCGCCTTTTGCCGTGCACGAAACTCGTCCAGTAGTGCATCTGCGCACCCCGGGTCAACTGAGAATCGAGCCTTCGGACCGCAGTCGGATCGGCGGCGTGGGAGAAGCGAGGCTACGCCGTGCGTGCCTTGACCTTCTCCTTCTTCTTCTGCTTGCGCTCCTTCGCGCTCAGCTTCGGCTTGTTGTTGGTTCTCGGTTTCTGTTGCCCTTTTGCCATTGCGATGCCTCGTTGGGTGTTGAGACGAAAAGCCCGAGCGCGCTTCAGCCTGCGCTCGGGTGAGGGAGGTTAGCGGAACGGGCGCCGAAGTAAACTCGGCCAAGAGGGACGATCAGGGCACGAGGGCGGCGGCGATCCTTCAGGTTGGCCGCCGTCAGCGCGTCCATCATCTTCGTCAAGGTCGCCATGCCCAACTTGTGGCCCGCAATTCGCCGCTCAACGTCGCTGTGGTTGTCCCCGCCAAAATCGATGTGCACGACGACCACCGGCGTCACCTTCATCTGAAAGAGGATGAGCGCTGCCTGGATCTGCGAATTCTGACCGTCGTTCTTCAGCATGCTGAGACTGCTCAAGAGACCGTTCTGCAGAGTCGGTAGCTGGGCGGTCGAGCTCGCGTACGGGTCGATGAAATTTTTCTGCGCCAGCTTCCCCTGCGACTTCACCAGTGCGTTCAATGCGTCGCGCCCGTGGTCGCGAGCCGCTCCTCGTGATTCCAAACGACCGCCCGATCTTGGTCAACTTCGTCAATTGACCACGTTTCTCGTTGTTCGAAGGGCGCCTGCCCTTTATCCTTGGATGAGCTTCGCGACGTTCGTCGACACGCGCCGCCACTGTTGGCTCGGGCGCAGGACGGCGTTTTGTTGCTCGCGAGGGTATCCCCAACCATGCGGCTGCTTCCTTTCGGTCATTTGTTGGCGCTTGCGTTGGCGGCGTCGAGCGCGCTCGATTGTTCTTACGGCGACGCCCCGCCGAATGGGCCGGACGCGACCTCGACGACGACGACCGGCGGCGCCGGAGGCGGAGGCGGAGGTGGGGCCAGTGGCTCGGGGTCGCGCACCGACGGCGGTGACGACGCCGCGGGCACGGGTGGAGCCGCGCCGGGAAAAGACGCCGCTGGATCGACGGACGGCCCGGCCGGGGGAGCGGGGGCCGGCGGCGCGAGGCCCGACGCAGCCACCGTGGACGGCGCAAATGCAGACGCCGGTGGATCAGGTGGATCGGGACCGCCACCTGCAGGTAGAGGCGCTACCCTGCCCTACTGGGAGTACCAGGCAGAGGACGGCGAGACCAACGGCGCTCGCCTCGGTCCGAGTCGCGCGCTCGGGGACCCTGCGTCCGAGGCATCGCAACGACGTGCCGTGCGCCTCGACGCGACGGGGCAGTACGTGCGCATCACCAGCAAGGCTGTGGCCAATGCGATCGTCGTCCGTTACTCCATTCCCGACAAGGGCGAGGGGCCCGATAGCTGGGCCACGCTGAGCGTCTACGTGAACGGCGCGATGCGCACGAAGCTGCATGTGACGTCGCGATGGTCGTGGACCTATGGCGACTTCGGCAACGCGAGCCCCAACGATCCCGCGCAAGGCAAACCGCACCACTTCTACGACGAGGCGCGGGCCCTTTTGGGGGATCTCCCGGTCGGGGCCACGGTCTCGG
>Ga0193706_1000476_pt1 | contig 23548 bp, 15 predicted proteins | sample U3c1metaG_FD_160130 | JGI IMG/M metagenome (GOLD analysis project Ga0193706, IMG submission 160130) | Soil microbial communities from a riparian zone of the East river system, Colorado, United States - U3c1 | ecosystem: Environmental > Terrestrial > Soil > Riparian zone | place: USA: East River... | reverse complement strand
CTGGAAGAGCAGGGCATCCAACTTCCAGAAACCGTCCGCGCCCTTTTGCTTGAAGGCTTCGATGGTCGCCTCCGAGGCGAGGGGTGCATCGGGGTGCATCGGGAGCGGCTTGTGCCGCCACACGATTTTTACCTTGTCGCCATAGGTGTCTGCGATCTGTTTGACGGTCGGCTCCACGCGCCCGCAGAACGGACACTGGAAGTCGCTGAACTCCTGGATGACGACCTTGGCGTTGGCGCCCCCCTTGAACGGGTTCGCGCTCGTCGGCGCAGCGACGGTCTTCTTTTCCGGGGGCGGCGGCTCTTTGCCGTTCTTCATGATCTCGTCGTAGAGCTTCGCGGGGGCGACGCCCTTGGCCAAGACGGCTTGCGCGTTCTTGAGCTCGTCGTCGATGACCGACTTGAACTTCTCGAACGGCTGCGCGCCTACGAGACGGCGGCCGTTGATGAAGAAGTGCGGCGTGCCGCTGGCGTTCATGTTGTCGGCCAGCTCGGCGTCGGCGTCGATGATGTCCTTGTACTTGTGGGTGCTGATGGCCTTCTTGGCCTTCTCCACATCGAGGCCGAGGTCCTTGGCGACGCCTTCGAGGTCGGCGTCTTCGAGCTTGGGCTGAATCTCGAACAGTTTGCCGTGCGCCGCCCAAAAGCCCTTGGCGCCTTTCTCCTTGTAGGCAAAGACGGTGAGCTCGGCGGCGGGCTCGGCGCGGGGGTGGAACGGGAGAGGCTCGTGCTTCCACACGAACCGCACCTTGTCGCCGTACTCGTCCTTGACCTTCTTCAGCGTGTCTTCGACCTTCTTGCAGAACGGGCACTGGAAGTCGGAAAACTCGACGATGGTGACGAGGGCGTGGTCGGACCCGAGCGTCGGGGAATCGCCGACGGGCACCTTCCAGATCGTCTTGTCTTCTTCTTCCTTCTCTTCTTTGCGCGCCTGCTCCTGGGGAGCTGCGGGAGCCGCGGCCTTGTTCTGCTTCGACATCTCGACGTAGACCTTGTCCGGCTTGGTCCCGCCGGCGATGGCGGACTGTGCCTTGCTCAGCTGCGCGTCGATGACTTCCTTGAACTTGTCGAACGGCTGCGCGCCGGAGAGGGCGACGCCGTTGATGAGGAAGTGCGGCGTGCCGTTGACGCCGGCAGCCTTTCCCTGCGCGAGATCCTTGTCGACCTTGTCCGCCCAGGTGTGCGCCTCGAGCCCTTGCTTGAACTTGGCTTCGTCCTTGACGCCCGCTTCCTTCGCCCACTTCACGTAGTTCTCGGTGGTGAGCGCCGACTGGTTTTTGAAGGCGGCGGCGTGAAACTTCCAGAACGCGTCACTGCCCCCGAGCACGAAGGCGCCTTGGGCAGCCTCGGAGGCCGGTTTGGCATTCTGGTGAAAGGGCAGCGGATTGCTCTTCCAGATGACGCGGACTTTGTCCTTGCCGTAGGTCGTCTTGACCTGATCCATCGTCGCTTCGACGCGGGAGCAGAACGGGCATTGGAAGTCGCTGAAGACGACAATCGTGACCGGCGCGTTGCGGTTGCCCCAGACCGGGTCTTTGCTGTCGACCGGTACGGGGGAATCGTTGTCGGACCAGGCTGCGCCCGAGGCGGAGTCGGCCGTGAGATCGAAGCCTTTTCGGCTGTGATCGACGCCGTACATGAGCGCCATCCCTGCCAAAAAGCAGAGGATGAAGCCGACGACGGCTGTTCCCTTGTTCATCATGTTCGTAACCCTCTTGGTTTCGCTTGTTGTTCCGTTTTCTTCATTGGGGAGGCCTCGGCGCATGAAGCGCGCCGGGCCGCGTGCTTTTCGTCAGAAGGGGCGCTCTCGACGGCGCTGTCGCACGCGCGTCGTCCGAACTTCTCCCTCCAAGGTCGCCATGGGGCCGGGGCCGTGCAGCTCGGCCCTGCTAGGCAGCGGGCGGTCGCGGTCGGCCGTCCGCTGCGCGGGTTACGCGCCGCGCGGCGGTCGAAACACGCCGGGGGTGAACCCGGGCTTCGCGGGCACGGACGCATCCGCCCCCACCAGGCTTCGACCGGACATCGGCGCGGTGACGCTCACCTCGATCGGCCGGACCCATGCCTCGGTCACCACCGCTTCGTAGGTGATGACCGGGCTGGCCGGCGCATGGGGATCGATCGGCGCCACCGTGACCGGTGCATCGCTGACGGGCGACACGTCACACGGAAAGCCCGCCTCGAACTTCACGTCTCGGATGGGAAGAACGGGCGGCGGCGCGATGCGGGAGGTGGCCGTCTCATCGCAGATGGGCGCCGCGGCGCGGGCCGACCGAGCGCCGAAAAGTGCGATCGCGAGGCAAAAGCCCCAAACGAAACACCGGATCGTGAGGCGAGGGCCCATGGTCAAAAGCAGCGCGGAGCCTAGCACTACTTTCGCCCTTTTCTCCCTGCCAGATTGGATCTTCCTGATACTTGGCCCACTTGGGACCACCCGGGCACCATGCCGGGCATGGCCTCGGAAGCGTCCGTCGTTTGGAACAAAGCTGGGGAAGAACGTATTCCCCGGGCGTTTGGTCGGCTGTGGCTTTTGCGGCGTCTTGCCCGGGGGGGTATGGGGGAGGTTTACCTCGCCGCGACGTCGGGCATCGAAGGGGCGGAGCGCCCCTGCGTCGTCAAGATCATCCGCCGCGACCACGCCGCCGATAAGTCGTTCTTGGCCAGGTTCTTCGACGAGGCGCGGGTGCAGGCGCAGCTGCAGCACCATGGCGTGGCGCAGGTGCTGGAGGCCGCTACCGATACGACCGGAGAACCCTACGTCGTCGTCGAGTTTGTCGAGGGGCGCAGCCTCGGCGAAGTGCGGGCGCGGGCATCGCATGCCGGCGTCGCCATCGAATGGCCCGATGCCGTGGCCATGGGTGTGAGCGCCGCGGAAGCGTTGGCGCACGTGCATGAGCGCACCGATTCCACCGGCAAGCCGCTCGGCATCGTGCATCGCGATCTTTCGCCGCAGAACATCATGATTGGCTACGGCGGCGACCTCAAGCTGATCGACTTCGGCACCGCGCGCGCCGAAAACCGGCGCTGCCATACCATTTCCGGGGTGGTGTTCGCCAAACCGGGGTACGTGGCTCCCGAGATCGCGGCGGGCAACGGCGGTGACTCGCGCGTCGACCTCTACGCGCTCGGCATCATTCTCTGGGAGCTGCTCGCCGGACGCCGTTTCCTGGAAGGCGATCCGACCGAGCATCTCGCACTCGTCGCCAAGGACGAGCGACGCCCTCCGCCGGTGGCCAAACAAGCGGGCGCGCCGCCGCGGCTCGACGACTTCATCGCCAAGCTCACCGCGCACAAGATGGAAGAGCGCTACGAATCGGCGCGTCAGGTCGCGTCCGATCTGGTCAAGCTGCTCGCCACCTGCGGTCCCTTGCCGAACGGCGAGCGCGGTGTGCGTGCGCGCACCGGGCACATGATGCAGCGCCTTTACCCCGCCGAGCCCGGCAAATCGCGGGCGGAGTTCGACTCGCTCGTCAAGGCCGCGCGGTGGGCGGGCACCGAAGAGTCGTCTCCCAACGCTGCCGTTGCGACGGAGGCGAGCCCCAAGGCGCCCGCGCTGGGTTCGTCTCCGGTTCCCTCGATGCCCCCGCCGCGCAGCCCGCTGCAGTCGATCACCGACGGGGACCCGAACGTGCTCGTCGGTACGCGCTATCGCATCCTCGGGACCATCGGCAGCGGCGCCATGGGCACCGTCTACGAAGCCCAGCATGTCGATCTCTTGCGGCGCGTGGCGCTCAAAGTGCTGTCCCAAGATCGCGCCATGATCACGGACGTTGCCGCCTTCCGGCGCGAGGCGCAGGCGATCGCCACCGTTACCCATCCGAACCTGGTGATGATCCACGACTTCGGCGAATCGGCCGACGGACGCCCCTATTGCGCGATGGAGCTGCTCGATGGTGAAACGCTCGAGCAACGCCTGATCCAGGAGGTTCGGCTCGACTGGCGCGAGGCGGTCAAGATCGGCATCCTCGCTTGCCGCGGGCTCGCGGCGGCACACGCCGTCGGCGTCGTGCACTGCGATCTGAAGCCGGCGAACCTCTTCGTGACGAAGGGCGTCACGGGGGACGTCGGGCTCCGCGGACGTCATGCGGGGGAGCTCAAGATCCTCGACTTCGGCATCGCGCGCATGGCGTCCGAGGCGCACAAACCGGGGGACGGCGAGGGGGAGTTCGCCATCACCGGCACGCCCGAGTACATGGCGCCCGAGCAGGGTCGGTCGGGGGTCGTCGACGCGCGGGCCGACGTCTATGCACTCGGCTGTGTCCTCTACGAGCTTTGCACGGGGCGGCGCCCCTTCGTGGCAGGCTCGGCGGTCGCGCTGGTGGAAATGAAGCGCAAGACCACGCCGGAACCGATGCGGGTGCGATCGCGGACCCTCGGTCTGCCGGCCGCCCTGGACCGCGTCGTGCTGAAGGCCCTCGCGCCGGACCCCAGCCATCGTCACGGAAGCGCCGAAGAGCTGCGCCAGGAGCTCGAACAGGTTCTCGCGGCACCGCGACGCCGGCGCGTCGCTTCCAGGCTCGTGGGGTATGCGGGCATCGCCGGTGCGGGAGTCTTTGCCCTCGCCGCGCTCGGGGTGCTGGAATGGCCGCCCCGGCATGCCGGTTGGCGACCGCGCGAGGTCCTCGTCTCGGGCGTCTCGCAACGGGCGATGGGGGCCGCGACCGAGCTCGGTGGGCGCGCCATGCGGCTTCTCGCCGGAACGACCGACACGCCGCCCGAAGTTCGTGAGTTCAATGCCGACGAGCCGGGCGCCATGGACATCGCGCCGAACGGGGCCGCGCCCGAGGAGCAGAACGACGAGAACGGCGCAACGATGGCGCACGTGGCAACCAGTGGGCCCGCCAACGATGGCGTCCTCGGGACGAATGCCAGCCATGCGCCTTCCGTCGTGCACGCGGGCACGACCACCACGGCGGGGCCGAGCCCAGGTACGCCGGGCAACGCCGTGAACCATGGGCACGCCGCGGCGAACCCCGCGGGCAGCGTCACCGGTCCTTCCGCGCTCCTCGCCGTCCATGCCAGCGCGGCCAGCGCGGCCAGCGCGGCCAGCGCGGGTCCCACCCGCGTCGCAGTGGGTGCGAGCTCTGCAGCGCCCAGGGCGAGCGCGCTGCCGGCAAACCCCGCGGCGCCCGCGGCCACGGCCAAGTCGGAGATCGCCGCGTTGCCGGCTGCTTCTTTCCCGGGGTCCACGGACACGGTGTCGACGGGCCTCAGCGCGGGTGCAGCGGCGCTCGAGGACGGCCTTTCCAGCCAGGCGCTCGTCATCCACCGCGATCTCGTGCAGCGTCATCCGCGCAACGCGCGCGTCTTGCGCGGTTGGGCGGAGAGTGCGGCCGCGGCGCGGGAGTGGAAAGAAGCGGCTCAGGCAGCCGAAACATGGTCGCTCGTCGACAGCACCGTCGAACCGCGGCTCTTCTATGCGCGGATGCTGGCGTACGGAGGAAAACCGCGCGCCGCTCGGCGCATGCTGGAGGACATCCTCGAGGCCCACCCCGAATGCGACGAGGCCCGAGCCCTCATCGCCGACTACCGCGGCGGCAGCGGCGGGGCCCCCAAAGCCACCTCCGCGCGGGTCGAGCAGCCGCAGGGTCAAGAAATCGTTAACGAAATTCCAAGTCAACCCTGAGCGAGCCGGCGGGCCGCTGGGCCCGGCTTGTCAGGCTGCCCCGCGTCGCGTAGAAGAACCCGCCCAGATGGCTAGCGCTGGCCCCCCCGCGACGGCGCACGTCGATACATCGGGCTCGCCGTATGCGGTCATCCTGCGGCTCGCTACGCCGACCGTGCTGGCGATGCTCACGCAAAGCATCGTCAACGAAGTCGACATCATTTTTTTCGCGCACCTACCGTGCCCCGAATCTTCCAACGGGCAGGCCGCGCTCCTGCCGTCGCTCATTCTCCTCTGGGTCTTCGGTGGCTCGCTCTCCGCCATCTCGGTCGGCACGCAAGCCTTCACCGCGCGCCGATTTGCCGAGAAACGCCCCACCGACGCCGGGGCCGTACTCGTCAACGCCCTCTGTTTCGCGACCGTGGCCGGCATCCTCTTCACCATCGCCGGCTACCTCGTCCTTCCGCTCGTCCTCGGCGCGCTCAAAGTCGACGGGGTTCGCGAGGCCGCCGATGGCTACCTGCGCTGGCGTCTGCTCGGCATCACGTCGATGGCGGTGACGTTCGCTTTCAAGGCCTTCTTCGACGGCATCGGCAAAACGCACGTTCACCTCGTGAGCGCCATGGTCATGAACGTCCTCAACGTGGTGCTTTGTTATGCCTTGATTTTCGGCAACCTCGGGGCGCCTCGCATGGGAGTGGAGGGTGCGGGTCTCGCCGGAGCGGTCTCCACCTACGTCGGTCTGTTCATCATGATCGGCTACGCGCTGCTCCCCGACTACAGGGGCTTCCGCCTCTTCGATTTGCGGCGATTTTCCAAGGCAATCACCCACGACATCCTCCGCATTTCGGTCCCGAGCGCCATCGCCACCATCGCGGTGATGACCGGCTTCATGCTGTTCGTGTGGATCGTCGCCAAGCTCGACGCGATCGCCCCCGCCGGGATCGCCGAATCAGCGTGCGGGGTGAGCGAGGCGGTCAACGGCGCCGCCACCACCTGCATCGAGGGGGTTCTCAAGCTGACGTTTACGGCGTGCCTGGCCTTCGGCACGTCCACGGCCACGCTCGTCAGTCAATCGCTCGGCGCGCGCGACCCCGACCGGGCCGCGATGTTCGGCTGGGCGTCGGTGCGCCTCGGGCTCGTTGTTTTTGGCGTCGTCGGGCTGTTCGAAGGTGTGATTTTCACCGATGCCATCGTCAAACTGGTCACCCACAGTGAGCTCGTGCAGCGCGCCGCGCTCATGCCCATGCGCATCATGGGCCTTTGCACGCCGCTCATCGCCGTCGGCATGATCCTCACCCAGGCCCTCTTTGGTGCGGGCAATAGCCGCTTCGTCATGGTGGTGGAGCTCATCTTGCACTTCACTTGCCTCGTCCCGCTCGCCTACATCCTCGGGATCACGTTGAATGGCGGCCTCGTTGGCATTTGGAGCGCGGCCGTCGTTTACGTCATTCTCCTCTCGGCGGCCATGGCCTGGAAGTTCGCGAGCGGCGACTGGAAGGGCATCAAGCTGTGAAAGCGGGCCCGCCGGTCGCCCAGGTGGCGTCGGGTCCGCCAGGGCGCGGTGCGTCGGCCCGCGGAGGCCGAGTTACGTGCTCGACTTGCCGCGCCCCCAAAAACTGATCACGATGGGGGACCCCCTACCCACCCACCGGGGAGTCGTGCGTCGAACTCAGGTCGAAAACAAGCAGGTCTTGCCCATGTCGCGATCCTTTTGGACGCTGCTGCCAGCCACGTTGGTCGCGGTCGCCTGCAATTCCAGCTCGCCACCCTCGTCCATGCCCGAAGGTGGGATGCGCGAAGGGGGCGTGCCACCCCCCGCCGACGCCATGGATCTCCCGCCGACGCCGCCCGACGTGGTTCACCCGGCTGCAAAATTCTGCGACCTGCCCGGGTCGGTCCGCTACGAGACGACAGGGGTCACGATGGTGGCGGGAGGTCAGACGGCCACCATTCCGCCGTCCCTCGCCTTCCTCAAGCTTCCGACGAACTTCTGCGTTCATTACTACGGCAAGGTCGGCAACCCCCGTCAGGTGCGGTTTGCCCCGAGTGGTGAGCTTTTCGTCGCTTCGCCCATCGGCATCACCACCGGAGGCGGCGCGGGTGGCCAGTCTTCGATCGTCTATCTGCCCGACGACAACCGCGACGGCTATGCCGACTCGGTCAGCATCTTTCAGGACCGGCTTCCGCAGACCCAGGGGCTGCTGTTCACGAAGACCCACTTTTACTACCAGGACAACACCAAGATCGTCCGCGTTCCCTACCAAGTTGGCGACAGGTTTCCGCGAGGCGAGCGCGAAATCGTCGCCGATATCACGTACCACCAGTCCCTTTTGCACTGGCCGAAGCCGCTCGACGAAGCCGACGACGGCACCATCTACGTCGGCAACGGCGGCGATCAGGGCGAGGCCTGCGATCTGCAACGGCCCTTCAAGGGCGGCATCGTCAGACTCGACGGCTCTCCGGGTGGACTGCCGATCGCCAAAGGGTTCCGCAATCCCATCGCGGTGCGCTGCCAGCGCGGCACCAACAAATGCTTCGCCATCGAGCTCGCCAAGGACTACTCGGCCGAGGAAGGTGGTCGCGAGAAGCTCGTACCCATCCGCGAGGGGGACGATTGGGGGTATCCGTGCTGCGCGACCAGGGACGTGCCCCATGTCGAGGTCAAGCAGACGGCCGACTGCTCGAAGACCGTGCCCGAGGACGTCTCGTTCCTGATCGGGGACACGCCGTTCGGCTTCGATTTCGAGCCCAAAAAGTGGCCCACGCCGTACAAGGGCAACGCGTTCGTCGCACTGCACGGCACGGCGGGCCCGTGGCAGGGGGCGCGCCTCGTCAGCGTGGCCGTCAATCTCGATACCGGCGATCTGATGCCCTCGACCACGCTCGGCGGTGTCGGCGGCGGAATGCGCAATTTCGGAACGGGCTGGGACGACACTACCCTCATGCACGGGCGTCCCGCGGCCGTCACCTTCGCCGAGGACGGGCGCCTCTTTTTGGCCAACGACAACAACGGCGACATCATTTGGATCGCCCCGTTCGAGCTCGAGCGCTAGTCGAGCCGGCCGGCCCGAAGGCCGGACCCCGGCCGTCGTGGTCAGCGTGGTTGCTACGAGCCGCTACGAGTCGAGCATTCCAAAGGCGGCTATCCCGCGGCGTCGCAAATCGCGACGGATGGCCGAGGCCATGCTCGGCTTGGCGACGAGACAGGCGATGAGATCCGCCGTCCAGCCGTCCAACGTCGACTCGCCGCACACTGCGAGGTTGCCGGCCTCGCCGCGAAGCATGCTTTGCCAAGCGGAGCTCGTGCGGGCAAACCACGCCGTGGCCTGGATCCCTCCTTCGGACGCCTCGAGAATGTTGCCGTCGAGAAGTGCGGCCCGCGCGCTCGGGCTGAGCTCGAGCGCCGCCGGTGTTCCAAACTTGAAGAGTGATTCGACGTGCGCCGCCGTTTCCGCGGCGCCGTGGGCGCGGGCGACCTCGGAGATCGCACGAACGAAGTTTTCGACCCGTTCGTCGTAGCTTTCGACACGCTCGTCGTGCGCGCGCTGAGGACCGTCTTCGGTTTCGCCCGACGCGTCCGAAGAGGCAGGCGCGTCCGGCGAAGGTCTCGGCTCGGTGCGCAGGCCCCGCGGTTCGGCGGCCGTGACGGTCGTCTCGTCCTCTTCCGCGCCGCAGAGCGCAGCTCCGATCCACATGGCTCCTCGGTCGAGGAGCGCGTTTTCGTGCGGAAATTCCGCGGCGCCCGGACGCAAGACCCAACCTGACTTCATGCGCCGATCTTAACGGCCGAGGCAGCGTTGACCAAAAAAGCTGTGGTTTTTGCGGGGGACCGAACGTCTCAGTGGGCGCCGCCGTCGGCTCCCGCGCCGACCATTTGCCGGAAGATGTCGTCGTCGGTCATGACCGCGGGGGCGTGTGTACCCTCGGCACCAGCCGCATGCCCGGCCGCGCCGGCGCCCACCATTTCGCGGAAAAGGTCGTCTTCACTGGTCGAGGCGGGGGACGGCGCGGCGCCAGGTGCGCTGGCCGCTCCTCCTACCATCTGACGAAAGAGATCGTCGTCACCTTCTGCGCCGCTCGGTTCCGGGGTGCCAGTCGGCTCGCTCGGGGCCGGCAGGGAGCCGACCGTGTACGTGTTGCCATAAAGAGCGATTTCCTCCGGCGTGCAGGGCATGGGATGCGAGGGATCCTCCTGAACGCATTCGAGCTGCCACGCCTCGCGCGGCGGCGAGTTGGTTCGTTTCGCTTCCGCGCGAGCGGCGGCCATGTCGCCGAGGAGCAGCACCGTGGAGATGGAAGGTACGTACATGACGAGTGCGAGCCCAATGGCGACGAGCCCCGCGAAGGGGAGAACCACCCGGTAGAGCGACACCACCGGTCGATCGAAGCGAAAGCTGGAGATGAAAAGATTGAGGCCGAGCGGCGGCAGCAAGAAAGCGAGCTCGAGGTTCAAAAGGAACATCACCGCCATGTGGAACGGATTGAGATGAAACCTGGCCGCGAAGGGCAAAACGAGGGGTACGGCGACGAGGATGGCGCTAAACCCGTCCATCACCATCCCCAAGACGAGCAAAAAGATATTGAGGACGATGAGAAACTGCCAGCTCTGCGTCATGCCGAGCCCCACCATGTACTCCAGGATCCGGCCCGGGATCTGCTCCTGCACCACGAAGTTGATGAGCGCATTGGCCATCGCCAAGATGAGGATCACGGCGCCGGCGAGGCCCATCGAAGCCATGGCGACGCGCGGCAAGTCCTTCTTGATCGACAGGTCTTTGTAGATGAAGACTTCGACGACGAAGGTGTAGAGCGCGGTGACGGCGGCGCTCTCGTCGAGCGACGTAAGACCGGTCATCAGCCCACCCAAGATGACGACCGGGATGAGGAGCTCCCACTTGATGAGCCATAGTGCTGCCGCCATGTCGGCGAGGCGCGGCGGGTCGCGTGGCACCTTGGCCTTGATACCTACGTACGCCGAGTAGCCGTAGAGGAGCACCATGATGAGCAGGCCCGGGATGAACGCGGCCTTGAACGCTCGATTGAAATCGATCCCGGCCACCAGCGCGTAGACGAGGATCGGCAGGGAAGGGGGAAGCAGGAGCCCGAGCGATCCGCCCGTCGTCACCAGGCCGAGCGAGAAGTCGTCGGGGTAGTTCTGTTTGCGCAGCGCCGGGTAGAGCAGGCCGCCGATGGCGACGATGGTGACGCCCGATCCGCCCGTCAGCGTGGTGAAAAAGGCGCTGGCGGCGATGGCGACCAGCGCCAGTCCCCCCGGCATCCACCCGAAGAAAGCGCGCGACGCCTGCACGATGCGGTCGGGCGTCTTCGATTCCGCCATCAAGTACCCGACGAACGTAAAGAGGGGGATGGTGACCAGGATGGGGGAGCCGGCGAAGCGCTCGTCGAGCACGGTGGGCGCGATGTAACGCAGATGCCGGTAGGTGGCGTCGGGGTGCGTCAGCCAAGCGAGCTCGCTGGCGCCGCCCATGAGCGCGAAGATGGGCGTGCCGAGCAGGGCGAGGAGCCCGACGAGCCAGAAGAGAGCGCGCATCTAGGCTCCCGCCTGCCCTTCGGGGTTGAGCTTCGGCGCGCTGGCGATGGCGTGAGGATCGGATTCCGCTTTGGCTTGCCCGAGCAGAACGAGCAGAACGCGCACCACGAAGCGAATCCCGATCATGAGCAAGCCGAAAGGGAAGATGAGGTGCAGATCGCGGGTGATCATTCCGCGCGGGCTGTGACCCGTGGGCCCTACCACGAGCGGAGGGTGAAGCTCCGCGGCGGCACTTTCGGGCATGGTGATGGCCGCCAGCTCCTGCTCGCTGTAGTAGGCGTCCCATCCGCCTTCGGCGAGCCACGTGTTCCACTCCGCGCCGCGCAGCCATCCGTCATAGCGCTCACCCTTGAGAACGTGACCGGCCGTCATCAGATCGAGCGAGAGCTGCCTTCGCAGAAGGAACATGTGGCGCCCCCCCTCGCGCATGACGAGGGAGATCTTTTCTCCAGCAGGGGCATCGGCCGGCGCGCCGAAGCTGCCGATGGCGATGTGATCGAAAAATCCCCACACGCCGGCGAAACAAACGACGGCCGACATGACCCACCCCACCAAGATGGCCGGCACCCGCAGCCGCGGGCGCAAGAACCGCAGAAGCGCGTCGATGTTGATGTGCTTGCCGCCGCCCGTCGCCAGCGATGCGCCCACCATGGCGAGCCACCAGGTGAGCTCGGTCCCCACGCCGCGCAGACCGCCCAAGAGCGTGAGCCACGACGAGTCTTGCTGCCAATTGAGCAGGTTGGAAAAATAGCCGGCCCCGGCGTTGCCGGAAGCGCGCCCCACGACGAGCCCCGCCGCCGAGGCGGCCAGCGCGATGGCGACCGCCCTCCGCGGTGGCTGCCGACGCGCGAATCGATACGCCAGGATTCCGAAGACGATGGCCGTCGTGACGGCCCGGAAAATAAGGCCGGAGTGGCTCGTGGTGGAGCTGGTGGCCGATAGACCCTTCAGAACGATCCAAAAAGTGAACGCGGCCACCTCCAGCACGAGCACCGCTGCGCACAGGATCGATTCGAACTGCGTCCAGGCAGTGTCGAATCGGAAAAGCCATGCTCCGAACCCCGACTTCCCAACCACCGCGGTCTCCCTCAGCATGGCGGCGTCAGTCTCTCGCTGCGAGCCGGCACGGTCGCGCTAAAAGCCGCAGGTTGCCAGGCGCGACTTACCGAGGTAACGGCGGGCTCGCCGCTTGGCGATGGTGTTTTGCAAGCGCTGCTCGGGCAGCGCGTCGGGCGCATCGACCACCTCGCGCAGTGTCGCCTCGTAGTTCGCCTTGTCCCCCTTCATGCAGTAGTACGAGCGCGCGAAATGGAACTTCGGCAAGAGCGCCTTGCCCTGGGTCAGCTGGATGGCGCGAGCGAAGTGTTTCTGCGCCGCATCGAGCTCGGCCATCGCGGTGCGGGCATGGTACGAACCGAGCGCGGCATGTCCGTTGGCGTAGGCGGCCGTTTCGTCGAGCGCGACGCTGCGCTCGATGAGCGCTTCTCCGACGTGGAGCTCGGCGACGATGGCAGGGTCGTCCTTGGCCATGTTGGCGCGCGCGAGCCACGCCTGTCCCACCCACAAGAGGTTCATCGCATCGCGCTTCTCGAACGAGGCGAGATATTGTTTGATCGAGCCGGCGTTGTTCTTCGCCTTCTCGAAGCCGGGGGCGCGCATCTGCAAGAGGGCGATTCCGTACTGAATGGCTCGATCGTAAGCAGCGCGGGCCCGCGCGCGGTGGTACTCGGCCTTCGCCTCGTCATCGGCGTCGATGGCGATCTCGTAGTCGTCCTCGATGAAGCCGAAGCCGGTGGCCGTCCACCCCTTGACCAAAAGGAAAAGGGCGTCCTCGTTTTCGGGCGCGAGCTGGTGCATCCCCTCGAACTGTCCCAGCCCGGCGAAGGCGATGCCGCGCGCGACCTCGAAGTCGCTCAGGGTGTCGACGGCCACCGAGCCCTCGCGGGTGCCTTTGATTTGCCCGTTGAGGATGGTGCTCTTGATGCAGCCTACCGTGGCCGCGAAAACAGCGAGCACCCACAAGAACGACAAGCGCGCTTTTCTCATTCGCCTTTCTCTATAACCCCAACCCCTCGTTTCTCACAAGAGCGCCTTTCACGGCGGTCATGTGCGCCACGCGCGCGCCACGCGCGCCCTTTACATGACGGGAAGATTACGGCGAACGCGCGGAGAGCACCGCGCACGAGGCACGCATGCGCACACCGGGGTGTGCATCGGCCAGCAGATCGGCGGCGCTCGCGAAGCGGCCTGCCGTCACGAGCACGTTCATCGCCCGCAGCCGCACTTCGGCGTCGGTCGACGAAAGCTCCTTGACCACCCGTTCCACCGCTACCGGATCGCCGGCGCGGGCGAGCGCGAAAAGGGCGTCGCGCGCTCCACCGTCGGCGAGCTTGCGTAGCTCGGCTGATGCTTTGCTTCGCTCTTCGGTTACCTCCTCGAGACGGATCAGCGCGGCGATCTTGACGGGCACGTCGGCGTCGCGGGCGGCCTTTTGCATGGCCGCGAAAACGTCGCGGTCGGCGATGGGTGCGCGGCCGATGGCGAGCACGCGATCGCGCGACAACCCTTCCCCCATGGCCCTCAGCAGTGCCCGCTGTCCGGCGGCCCGCGCCTCGGGATCGCCTCCCATTTGCAGCAGCCAGGCGCCCGCCTCGATGGCGGCGGCGCCGCTTTGGTTTTCGGCGACGGTCACGATCTCGCGGCGCCCTCCGGCCTTGGCCAGCTCCGGTCGACCCCACGCATCGACGATCGATTGGCGCAGCCCTTCGTCGGCCGTTGCGTACCGATCGCGCAGCGCGAGGACGACATCGGCGCTCGCGACCCCAGCGGCCGCGCGCACCGCGATGGCCTGGGCCACGGTGTTCGGGTCGAGGCGCGCCACTTCCAGAAGCGCCGCGGAATCGGCGGGGTCAGGCAGCTCCAGCGCCGCCCGCAGCGCGGCCAGGCGAACCCGCTCGTCGGGATCGACGTAGAACGTTCGCCGCGCGCTGCCGAGCTTGACTCCCACCGCGGCGCGCGCCGCCACCGCCCGCCACAGCGGGTTCGAGGACGTGGCGTGCTTACGTACGAGCGCTTCACCATCACGTGCGCGATTGCGACCATCCATGAGCGCCAGCGTCGCACCGGCTCCGGGGTCATCGGAACGCTGTGCGCGCTGCTCGAGCGAACCGGCCAAGGGCCGCCAGCATGCGCGCGCCTCGTCGATCCTGGCCAGCGCCTCGGGTCCCTGCGCTTGCCGGATTTCTCGCTCCGCCACGGCCTTGGCGACCTCCGCTACCCGCTTCTGGTCGAGCTTCCCCCGGGCCTTCTCCTCGCCCATCGCGATCTTGAGGGCGACCCGATCGCCACGGGCCGCGGCCTTCACGGACAGGGGCGCCGCGCATCCGACGCCAAGGGTGGCCACGAGCAAACCGATCGCCGCCGCGAGCCCGCCCGTCGAAAGCACGGCCCGCGCCCGGCAGTCGAGGCGTTGCTTCGGTATCGCGCGCTTTTCCACGGCCAACCCGCACCACTCTGTCAGATTTTCGGTGCCAGATCGATCGTCGCAGTAGCGAGGTGCGGCGCGCTCCGCCCATCGGGTCGTTTCCATGACCGAACTATGACGGCGTACCGTAGAGAAGCTGACGCTTGCGTGGCAGATGAAAAGCGGAGTCCCGAGCCTTTCTGCAGGAGGATCCGGATGAGCCAAGTAAAGCCCCGGTCGTTCGGGCAGCTCTTCAACGCCGTCGGTATCGTGCTCATTCACGGCGGCACGGCATACGCTTTTTGGCGCGGCGCCGATGCCGGCCTCGTGGCGATGGCCGTCGCGTCCTACTTCGTACGCATGTTCGCGGTGACCGCCGGCTATCACCGCTACTTTTCCCACCGCACGTACAAGACGTCGCGCGCCTTTCAATTTCTGCTGGCTTTCCTGGGAACGTCGGCCACCCAAAAGGGGCCCGTCTGGTGGAGCTCGGCGCATCGTCGCCACCACAAATACTCCGACACCGAGAACGACGTTCACAGCCCGAAGCAGCGCGGCTTCTGGTACGCGCACATGGGGTGGTGGCTCGGCCGCGACCACGAAGAAACCGATTGGAACCAAGTGCGCGATCTGGCGAAGTATCCGGAGCTCGTCTGGCTCGAGAAATGGCATGTCCTCGGCGTCTTCACGTGCATGGCCATCGCCGTCGCCGTGCGCGGCTTCGACGGGTTTCTGTGGGGCTACGTCGTGTCCACCTGCTTTCTGTTGCACGGGGTGTTCACCATCAACTCGCTCGCCCACGTCTACGGTTCGCGTCGCTACCCAACGACCGATACCAGCCGCAACAACGTCTGGCTCGCGCTCATCAGCATGGGCGAAGGTTGGCACAACAACCATCACCACCACATGAACAGCGCCAATCAGGGCTTTTACTGGTGGGAGATCGACATGAGCTACTACGTCTTGAAAGGGCTCGAGAAGATCGGTCTCGTCTGGGAGGTGCGCAAGGCGCCGCGACATGTCGTCGATCAGCAACCTGCCCCCTCGAACGCCGCGGCCTAGCACCCCATCTTGCATGGTGCCGGTCGGGATACGCGTGCCTATCGCGGCAAGATGGCAGAACTGCAAATCGTGGATCTATCCACGGAGACCTGGGGCCTTCACTTCGGTGGCGGCAGCCGGATGATGGCGCAGAAGCCGGCGATGCATTCCACGCGCTCATCCATGGGAGGGAGACAGCAGTCGGCGGTCGTCTTGCACCCTTCGTCGATCTTGGCGCAGCCCTTCGGCGGCGCACATACCTTGTCGGTACAGAATCGACCGCAACAGTCGATACCGGTCTCGCAAGTCTGGCCGTCCGCTTTGCAGGGCTCGAGAGCAGCGAAGGCGCGTACGTTGCCGCTCTGCAGCTCCTGCCCTCTCAAGTAGAAGGCAGGGTAACTGATGTCGCCCTCGGCGCCGATCTTGAGCGCGGCGACCCAGAGCTGCTTGGCTTCGGCAGCATTGACGTCGCCTGTTTTGAGATTGCCGTAGGTGCGGCGGCTGGTGAAAAACATCCAGAATTGTCCGCCGGCCGCGACCGGCACGCCGGTGGGAAAGAAGTTCTTGTGGAGGTCTCGCGTGCCGGCGGGCAGATAGGTCTGCGTTTGCGCGACGTCTTTGAAGCCGTTGAGCGAAGCCAGCGGCGTGACCTTGTCACCGTGCGCGAGGTCGAGGAACTGGACGTCACTCTCCTGCGGCTGGAGAATCGAGCCGAGCGAGCTGACGAAGTTGTCGGCCGTGCCGAGGGCGAAGACGATGCCCGTGCCGTCCGGCAAGAAGAACGGCCACGACGCAAACAGCGTCGCGTGGGAATAGACCTGGCGATAGTTCGAGAACTTGTTGGTGGCGGGATCGAAGTCCATGGTGGCGATGGCTTTGCCGCCTCCCATCGCCGCATCGGTGAAGACGAGCTTGCGCCCGTCGGCGGAGAAGTTCGGCATCATCGCCTTTTCCACGATGCCGCTGTCGGCGACCACTTGGCCGGTATCGGTCTTGATCAGCTGAGAACGCGAGACGCCCCAAGTGCCGGGGATGTTGCCCGCCGAGAAAGGGCCGCCGGCGGACGGCGCGGCGTGGGTGACGTAAACGGAACCGTCGGGATGAAATCCCGAGAAGGCCGACTGAGGAACGGTCGTCTGGATGGCCGGCGGGTTGGGCGTCGACGTGGGCGTCAGCGCAAAGATAGAGCTGCCGATGTAGGTGATCCCGCCCCCGCCATGGACGTCGGCCACCAAGCGCGAGCCGTTGGCCGAGACCGTATGGCAGCCGACACATTCTCCGGAGAGCGGCGCCCGACTCAAGAAGACTTCCGGCGTGCGAGCACCGGGCAAGAGGCGCAGCACGACCCCTCCCTGGATGTTCTGCGAAGCAGCGAGCGCGGAGTTGTAGGAGCCATAGAAAATGGACCCCTTCATCTTGGCGTTGGCGAAGTTCCATTTTTCGGTGATGGGTCCAACGGCGCGCCCGCCGACCAGCACGACGAGCTCGACGCTGATGGGATCGGTCGAGCCGTCGTTGGAGATGTTGAGCTGGTCCCATACCGCCTGGGGCATTTCGAGCTGAGCCGGGCCTGTCGTCCGCAGACACGCCACCCAATCGAAGTGTTTGCCGCTGATATGCACCCGTAACGCGTCGCTGGCATTGGCGGGCGTGGCCCACTGAAGGACAGGCGAGACGAGGCCGCGCGGCCACACCGTGGCGTCGTACGGGTAGAGCCAGCGGAGCGTGGAATCCGGCGTGGGGACGCCGTTCAGTGCCGTCGCTTCGGTCGGCGTGAGCGGGCCTGGACAGTCGTTCCTCGTAAAGGGCGGAATGCGCTCAGCATCCGTCGTATTGACGTCTGTCGGCGATGCGTCGAGCGGCGGTGCGGACGCGTCCATCTTCGGTGGCGTGATGATGCCCGTTCCACCGAGCCCACTCCCCCCTGGCCCTGAGCCACCCGACGCTCCCCCCACACCCGCGCTTCCTCCCGACGTGGACGTCGACGTCGACCCGGCCGCCCCCGGCGGTGGGCGTTCGATCGGCGGCGTGCTCTCTCCGCACGCAACCGCGAGCCAGCCGCCCAGCGTACATCCAACCAACCATCGCCACGCCATTCGCGCCATGCGTTCACTCCAAGTCGCTGTGGCGGGTCGATGGGTGTCGACCTGGCCCGCGAAAGTGACCGATTTGTTAGTTCAGTGGAGGGAGTCACCTTTTCAAGGGCGGAATTAGTTGGCGTGCGGCCTGCAATTTTCGGGGGCCGCGCTCGCGGACGCCCGCGGCGCAAGGGCGATCCTCCGTGTCCACCCACGCGATGAGGTAACCGCCTTGTTCCCATCGCACGAGAAGAACCGCCAGGACACCAGTGCCGTCGCCAGGGCCGCCAGGGTCTCTGTGGGGACTCCCTGGTGTTTAAGCCCCTAGATCTCTTGGCGGGCTGCCCTCGCCGAGCAGGGTGCGCCGGTCATCCGTTGCAAAGGAGCCGCAGCATCAAGCTGCCGTACGACAAGGAGCTGTAAAAGGCGCGCTCGAAGATCGAGTGCACGTTCAACCTCCTCAAGCAGGCCCGTCGCTTCGCCACTCGCTACGAGAAAGCGCTACACAACCACGCGGCGCTGGTGGCGATTGTGTCGGCTGTTGGCTCTGCCGCCGAATCGGCCGCAATTCTCGATGTCTGCCACCGACTGGAGCTCCTCGGCGACGATACCCATCGCAGTGGCAAGGAGACCCTTGATCGAGTTGTGGCCATGCGCGTCAAGTTAGCCAAGGTCCTCCAGGATGGATGAAATCGGGAGCGGGAGCGGGAGCGGGAGCGGGAGCGGGCCGGATTCAGGGGCAGGCCCTAATTGGCGTGCGCCCCTGACTCCGCGCTCGTCTGCGCCTTGCCCCCGCTCCTCACGCGAAAGGCCTGGCGCTCGAGCGCCGCCCCCACGAACCGCGAGAAGAGCGGATGCGCTGCGACGGGCCGGCTCTTGAACTCGGGGTGGAACTGGCAGCCCACGAAATAGGGGTGGTCGGGCAGCTCGATCATCTCCACCAAGTGCTGGTCGGGTGACGTGCCCGAGTAGACCAGTCCGGCGGCGCGCAGGCGATCGCGGTAGGCGTTGGCGAACTCGTAGCGATGCCGATGGCGCTCACTGATCTCGGTCGTTCCGTAGGCTTCGGCAGCCACCGTCCCTGCCTGCAAGATGCACGGATACGCGCCGAGGCGCATCGTGCCCCCCATGTCCACGGTGGTGCGCTGGTCGGCCATGAGGTCGATGACCGGGTGCGGCGTAGCCTTGTCGAACTCCGTCGAGTTCGCGTCCTTGAGCCCGCAGATGTGACGCGCGAACTCGACCACCGCGAGCTGCATCCCGAGACAGATTCCGAAGTAGGGAATCTTGCTTTCGCGGGCGAAGCGAATCGACGCGATCTTTCCCTCGGTGCCGCGCTCGCCGAATCCGCCCGGCACCAGAATGGCATCGAGGCCGGCCAGGGCGACTTCGGGGCCGAGCCCTTCGATGTTTTCCGAGTCGATGTATTCGAGGTCGACGCGGCAATCGTGCGCGAGGCCGGCGTGCACCAGCGCCTCGTGCAGCGATTTGTACGAGTCGCGCAGATGGACGTACTTGCCGACCACCCCGATCTTGACGGCACCGCGCGACGGCTTCTTGAATCGATCGACGATGCGGATCCACGCCGACATGTCCGGCTGGCGCGACCAGATGTTGAGCCGCTCGGTGAGCTGCTCGTCCAGGCCCTCGGCGTGGAAGAGCAGCGGAAGCTCGTAGATGCAGGAAGCGTCGATGGCGGCGATGACGCTCTCCACCTGCACGTTGGAAAAGAGCGAAATCTTCTCCTTGATGGCGCGCGACAGGGGCCGGTCGCAGCGACAAAGCAAGATATCGGGCTGAATGCCGATCTCGCGCAGTTCTTTCACCGCATGCTGCGTGGGCTTCGTCTTGAGCTCCCCAGCGGCAGCGATGTACGGGACGAGCGTCACGTGCACACTCACGCAATTTTGCGGTCCGAGCTGGACCTTGAGCTGGCGCAGCGCTTCGAGAAACGGTAGCGACTCGATGTCACCTACGGTTCCACCCACTTCGACGATCGCCAGATCGGCGTCGCCCGCGCCGGCGATCACGCGCGCTTTGATTTCGTCGGTGACGTGCGGAATGACCTGCACCGTCGCCCCGAGGTACTCGCCCCGCCGCTCCTTGGAGATCACCGCTTCGTAGACGCGCCCGGTGGTGAAGTTGTTGTGCCGATTCATCCGGACGTGCGTGAAGCGCTCGTAGTGCCCGAGATCGAGATCGGTCTCGGCGCCGTCGTCGGTGACGAAAACTTCCCCGTGCTGGTAGGGGGACATCGTGCCCGGATCGACGTTGATGTAGGGGTCGAGCTTGATGTGCGTGACGCGCAAGCCGCGCGCTTCCATCAGAGCTCCGATCGAAGCAGAGGCGAGCCCCTTGCCGATCGATGAGACGACCCCGCCCGTGACCATGACGAACTTTGTCCGCTTGCTCATCGCTCGCCTCCTTCGCGCTCCCTACGTCGTGGATGGACCAAGTCCGTCTTCTATCGGCGCTACGGGCGACCGACGATCTCAGCGCGCGGGACGGCCCTCTCGCACGCTGAACAGGGCCATTCTAGAGGGACTTTGCGTGACGTCAAAGGAGGGACAAGAGCGCACCGATGTGGTAAATGATGAGATCCCAGTGCTGGTGACGTCGCGACGAGCCCCGACGCCCCGCTTTCTCGGCCGGCCGGTCGCCACACCGAAAAACATCCCCGAATAGCGGGAAAAGGGGTGCTAGAACGCCCACCGTAGGGAAAGGGGCACCGCACCATGGAGTCGCTCGGCATCATCGGCTTCGACTCGTTCCACTTCGCGGTGGAGAACCTCGAGCGAAGCCGGATCTTCTACCGGGAAAAGCTCGATTTCGACGAGGTGGCGCGCGCGGGGGAACTCCTGGTCCAGCGAAGCGGGCAGGCCTCGACGGTCTTCGGCGCGGGCGACGTGCGGGTATGCGTCTCGACGCCGCTTCACGAGGACTGCCGCGCCGCGCGTTACCTGCGCCGCCATCCGGCGGGCATCATGAGCCTCTCGTTCCGCGTCGAAGATCTCGACCGCACGCTCTGCCTCCTCGAGCAGCGCGGCGCCACCGTCCTCGCCGATCCCATCGAGGACCGCGACGCTTCGGGAGGGCGCTATCGCTCGTTCGAAATTGCCACACCGCTCGGCGACGTGGCCTTCCGCTACATCGAGCGCACCGACTACGCTGCGTTCGGCCCTGGCTTCGAGCAACTGTCGGCGCGCCCTCGACCGAATCGGCTCGGTATCGAGTGCGTCGATCACGTGACGGCCAACGCCCTCACCATGCAGCCGCTCATCCTCTTTTATCGCGAGGTCCTGGGGATGGAAGAGTTCTGGCGGATCAGCTTTCATACGGCCGACTTCACGCGCGAGATGAAGGCCGCCAAGGGAGAGGCGCATCCCCCGACGCAAACCCACGCCGACGCCCACGGTACCGGCCTTCGCTCCATCGTCATGTGGGACCGACAAGGGGACATCAAGTTCGCGTCCAACGAGCCCTTGCGCCCCTGGTTCCGCGAAAGTCAGATCGCGCGCTTCTGCTACGACAACAACGGCCCCGGAATCCAGCACCTTGCCATGCGGCTGCCGGAGATCATCCCCGCCGTGCGCGACCTCGCCGGGCGCGGGCTCCCCTTCTTGCCGACGCACAAGAGTTATTACCGTTTCATGCCCGAGCGCCTCGAGAAGCTCGGCATCCGCAACGTGAAAGAGAGCTTCAAGGATCTCGACGACCTCGAGATCCTCATCGACGGAGAGAACGACAAGTACATGCTGCAGATCTTCATGCGTGAGGCGGCCAGCCTCTATCGCGACGATCGCGCCGGTCCCTTTTTCTACGAGCTCATTCAGCGCTGCGGCGATCAGGGATTCGGCTACGGTAACTTCCGCGCGCTCTTCGAGAGCATCGAACGCGAGCAAGACACGCACAACCACGCCAACTCACCCGCGGGATAAGACGTGATCGATCGGCACACGCTGGGCTTGGTCCCCGAAAAACCGCACACCATGGCGCGCGGCCCCGACGGCCGCATCTACTACGAGGAGATGATCACGCGCCAAGGTTTCGACGGCGCTTTCACCTACCTCTATCACTCGAACCCGGCGCCGACCTCCACCCGTGTCCGCACCAGCGAACGAGGCTTCGCCGTGCCCAAGGTCGATCGCGAAGCATGCGAGCCGCTGCAGCGGCGCCTCTACGACTCGGGTCGCGTGACGCGCGGATCGATGCTCTGTTACGAGCGAACGCCTCTTTTTTTCAACGAGCACACCACCATCTGGCTCGCGCGACCGAGCGTCGCCGACGAGGTGTACTTCGCCAACAACGACGGCGACGAGCTCTGGTACGTGCAGGAAGGCAAGGCCCGCCTCGAGTCGAGCTGCGGCTACCTCGATGTCGGTTCCGGGGACTATGTCTTGATTCCGCGATCGATGGTGCACCGCTGGCATCCGGCCGGCGAACTGCGTCTCCTGGGCGTCGAAGGGCGATCCGGATTCGAGATCCCTGCCACGTACCGCAACGTCGTCGGACAACTTCGAATGGACGCTCCTTACACTCACCGCGACTTCGTACGTCCTGCGGCGCCGGTGGCCCGTCCCGGCCAGCCCGTGGAAGGGCCGAGCGCCCTTCTCACCAAGAAGCGGGATGCGTTTTCACTGCACGATCTGCCGCGCTGCCCGATGGACGTCGTCGGTTGGGACGGCTTCGCGTATCCCTTCGCCTTCCCCATCGAGAAATTCCAACCCAAGACGGGCGCGCGGCATCTGCCGCCGACGGTGCACTGCACCTTCGTCGGCAGCAAGGTCGCCATCGGGTCGTTCGTCCCCCGGATGCTCGACTACGGCAAGGACGCGATCCCTTGCCCGTACCCGCACTCCAACGTCGACTGCGACGAGATCCTCCTCTATCTGCGTGGCGATTTCACCAGTCGCCGCGGCGTCGGTCCCGGCGCCATCTCGTTTCATCCCTCCGGCATTACGCACGGCCCCCACCCGGGAGCCTACGAAGGGAGCATCGGGCGTCCCTCCACCGACGAGCTCGCCGTCATGATCGACACCTTCGCTCCCTTGTCAGCTACGTCGCAGGCGGCGAATCTCGAAATCGCGGGCTACCACGACACGTGGGGGAAGTAAGGCGCTCAGAAGCGTCCCACCACGCCGACGCCCACGCCTCCCGTGCCGAGCGCCATCGGCGTCGGCATCCAAAACAGGTTCTTGTCATTGGGCTTCGGCGGATCGGGCGACGGTGCCGGCTCGGCGGGGGCTTTGGGGGCGGGGCGCACGGACGCTGGTGGCGCGTACTGGGTGGGCATGAAAATGCCTTCTATCGCGACGAGAAGGCCCCCCGCTTGTCCAAGGCCGCCAATCGCCGTCGCGATCGATCGCATCACGACCCACACCTGGCTGCAGTCGGGTTCGTCGGCGGCGCAGCCGTTGTGCGAAATGGCCACCCATGGACCGATGATCGGCGTGCGCAGGTCGCGAGCGCCGGGCGCGTCGGGAAACGCGTACGACATCCCTGCGCCGGCGCCGTAAAAGAGGGCGGTCGTCGCCAGGCCGACGCCGATGACGCCCCATCGCGCAGCGGGCGGCGGGTAAGCAGGTGCGTCCCGTTCGGTCTTCGCGCTCTCCCTCTTGGCGCTCTCCGCCTTGACGGGCTGGTTCTTCGCCGTGTCCTCGGACTCGGGTTCTTCCGCTCGGGCCTGGGCACCGAGAACGAGGAGGACCATCGCGCACGGAGCGGCAAGAGCAATCGGGCGCATGGGGCGAACTCTTTAGCACCCCTGACGCTCTTACGTCAGGTTCTCTTTTCGGCTCGCCGCCGCCGTTG
>Ga0193706_1000475_pt1 | contig 23569 bp, 21 predicted proteins | sample U3c1metaG_FD_160130 | JGI IMG/M metagenome (GOLD analysis project Ga0193706, IMG submission 160130) | Soil microbial communities from a riparian zone of the East river system, Colorado, United States - U3c1 | ecosystem: Environmental > Terrestrial > Soil > Riparian zone | place: USA: East River... | reverse complement strand
TCGGCGTGGGAGATCGCGACCTTGGCCAGCAGCTCGACGGTGATGTCGTTGTCCACCTCGCCGTCGCGGACGAAGCCGCAGTGGCCGTGCGAGGTGTACTCGCAGAGGCAGACGTCGGTGATCACCGCGAGGTCGGGATGGGCCTCCTTGAGGGCCCGGACCGCCATCTGCACGATGCCCTCGTCGTCGTAGGCGCCGGAGCCGGACTCGTCCTTGGCGGCCGGCACGCCGAAGAGCATGACCGCGCCGACGCCGGCGGCGGCGATCTCGCCGGCCTCCTCGACCAGGCCCGAGATCGAGAAGCGCTCGATGCCGGGCATCGACTCGACCTCCTCGCGGATTCCCTCGCCGGCGACGACGAAGGCGGGCTGGATCAGGTGGGCCGGGGACAGCTCCGTCTCACGGACGAGACCACGCAGCGTGTCGGTGCGGCGCAGGCGGCGCAGGCGGGTGCTTGGGAAGGGCATCGGCAGCGAGTTTAGGCAGTAGCGTTCCCCGGGTGCGGGCACGGGGGCTGGTCAAGAGGTACGGCGACAGGGAGGCGCTGAGGGGGGTCGACCTTGCCGCCGATCCGGGTGAGCTGGTGGCGATCATCGGGCCGAACGGGGCGGGCAAGACGACGCTGCTCTCGATCCTCGCCGGGATCCTCCCGCCCGACGCCGGCGAGCTGGGGGTCGAGGGAGGAGCGGTCGGCTGGGTGCCCCAGCAGGCGGCGCTCTACCGGCGGCTGACCGTCGAGGAGAACCTGCTGCTGTTCGCGCGGCTGGAGAAGCACGAGGACCCCCACGCTTCGGTCGAGGAGATGCTGGAGCTGTCCGGGCTCGGCGAGCGCCGGGGCGAGATCGTCGCCCGGCTCTCCGGCGGCAACCAGCAGCGCATCAACATCGCCATCGGGCTGCTCTCGCGCCCTGCGGTGCTGCTGCTCGACGAGCCCAGCGTCGGCCTCGACCCGCGCCAGCGGGCGCGGCTCTGGGAGTTCGTCTCCGGCCTGGCCGGGGGCGGCACCACGGTGATCTTCTCCACCCACGACATCCAGGAGGCCGAGCGCTACGGGCAGCGGCTGCTCGTCCTCGCCGACGGCGAGTCGCTCTTCGACGGCGGCGCCGAGGAGCTGCGCGAGGCGGTCCGCAGCGAGGCGCCCGAGGCCGCCGACCGCGACTTCGAGACCGCCTTCGTCGCCTACCTCCAGCACCGGGGGCACTGACCGTGCGCTGGCTGCTGCTCAAGGACCTGCAGATCCTGCGCCGCTCACCGCTGCAGGCGTTCCTACTCGTCGCCTACCCGGTGCTGATCGCGGTCCTGGTCGGCTTCGCGATCTCGCGCAGCCCGGAGAAGCCGCGGATCGCCTTCCTCGACGAAGTCCCGACCGACACGCGGGTCAGCGTCGGCGGCCAGCAGCTGCCGGCGGCCGGGGTCAGCGACCGCATCTGCTCGCGCGTCGAGTGCGTCCGCGTCAAGGACCGCGCGGAGGCGGTCGACGAAGTCGAGTCCGGCGCCGTGCTGGCGGCCCTGGTCCTGCCCGCCGACTTGGTCGACAAGATCAACTCGCTGTCGACGCTGACCCCGGGCACGCCCAAGGTCGAAGTGCTCGTCAACGAAGAGGACCCGGTCAAGGCGCAGCTGGTCGACGAACGCATCTCGACCCTGCTGGCGCAGGCGAACCTGGCGATCGCGCGGCGGATCGCCGGCGAAGGCGGCCACTACCTCAACCTGCTGATCGACGGTGGCAAGTTCACCGTGATCGGCCAGACCTTCGACATCCTCGGCCTCCGCGCCGCCGCCCAGATCCTCACCGCGCTGGAACCGGCGCTGGCGTCGGGCCCGCTGCGCAACTCGCTCCACCAAGTGACCAGCTTCGCCAGCCAGGCGCGCGACAACCTCGACGTCGCCGGACCGCTGATCAAGCGGATCGCGCAGCCGATCGAGGTCAGGAAGGAGGCCGTCAGCGGCTCCTCGCCACCGCTGGAAATCTTCGCGATCGCGGTCGCCGCGACGCTGACGCTGGCTTTCGTCACGGTCCTGCTGGTGGCGGGATCGCTGGCCCTCGAGCGCGAGGAGAACGCCTTCCCGCGCCTGACCAGGGGACTGGTCTCACCGGCGGCGCTGCTGGGAGAGAAGGTGCTGCTGGGGATGGCGGTGGGCCTGGTGGTGACGCTCTTGATGCTCGGCGGCATGCAGTTCTTCGTGCCACTGCAGTGGAGCCGCATCGGGCTCTGGCTGCTGGCGATCCTGGCCGGCGGCGGCGCTTTGGCGGCGGCCGGGGCGGCGCTCGGGGCCGCGGCGCGCGAGGTTCGCGCCGTCTCCCTGCTCGCCTTCATGGTCACCCTGCCGATCGCCTTCCTCTCGCTGGTCCCCTCCGGAGCGGTCGGCGGCGGTGTCTTCGACCTGGTCAAGGTCGTCACCGCGCTCTTCCCCTTCAAGCCCGCGCTGCAGGCGATGACCGCGGCGCTCGACTCGGCCGGGCCGGGCATCGGCGGGCCGTTGCTCCACCTGGCGATCCTTATAGCCGCCTACGGCCTGATCGCCCGCTTCGCGCTGCGGCGCTTCACCGCGGTCTGACCCACCCCTGAAGGGTTGTGGTGCCCATAGGCCCAATAAGTCTTCAGCTTGCGGGTAGGGTCGGGCGATGCGCGTCCTCTTCATCGGCGATGTCGTCGGCAGCCCCGGTCGGCGCGGGCTGCGCGAGACGATGCCGGCGCTGCGCGAGCAGCACTCGCCGGACCTGATCGTCGTCAACGGCGAGAACACGGCCGGCGGCGTCGGCATCACCGAGCGCACCGCCAACGATCTCTTCGGGGTGGGAACCGGGGTGATCACCACCGGCAACCACGTCTACCGCCACCGCGAGGCCTACGACTTCCTCGAACGCGAGCGGCTGGTGATTCGTCCCGCCAATTACCCGCAGGGAAATCCCGGCCGCGGCTACACCGTGGTCGACGCCGGTGGCATGCGGGTCGCGGTGATCAACCTCAGCGGCGCGATCGGCCTCAAGGTCGCCCGCTCCCCCTTCGACACCGTTGACAGCATCCTCGACCAGGTCGAGGCCGACGCCGTCGTGGTCGACTTTCACGCCGAGGTGACCAGCGAGAAGGTGGGGATGGGATGGCACCTCGACGGGCGGGTCGCTGCCGTGTTCGGAACCCACACCCATGTGCCGACGGCCGACGGGCGGGTGCTCCCCCAGGGGACCGCCTTCATCTCCGACGTCGGCATGACCGGATCGCGGACCAGCGTGCTGGGCGTGAAACCGGAGCAGGCGCTGGCCTCGATGATCACGCAGATGCCGACCCGCTTCGAGACCGCCGAGGACGACATCTGGGTGATGGGTGCCCTGGTCGAGGTCAACGAGCGGGGACTGGCTGACTCGTTCGAGCAGGTGATGGTTCCGGCCCCCCTCCCTCAGCCTTAGTCCCGACCGTCGCCAGGGCGACGAGCAGCAGCGGGTAGAACCAGACGATGTAGAGGTAGAACCAGTGGTGCATCGTCACCTCGAGGGCGATCAGCAGCCCGGCTCCCAGGGCCGCCACTTGGACCAGCGACTTGCGCTTGGGTCGAAAAGCCAGGAACAGCGACAGGGCGGCCGTGGCGACAAGGATCGCGGTGCGCAGCGGTTCGAGCGACGGGACTTGTCCCCAGACGCTGAACGGAGAATCGCGCCCCGATTGAAACGCGATCGTCCTCTCGTAGAACGTCTTCAGGCCGGGGTCTATCGCTGGCCACAACATCACCGCTACGCCCACAAGAACAAACCCGGCGAGGAACGCGAGCCCCCCGTTTCGCCGGGTGAGGACGCCCGAGAACGTAAACCTCGCCCGCAGGGTGTCCTCACCCGGCGCCGCCGGGGCCTTGTACGTCAGAAGCATTGGCACTAGTAGCGCGGGGGCGAACTTGGCGAAGGTGGCGAGGGATGCCAGGGCTCCACGCGCAAGAGGTCTCGCGAGAAGGAGCAGCGTGGCGACGAGGAGCAGCGCCACCAGGGTGTCGTTGGAGTTGGCCTCCAATGCGAAGGCCGTGTAGGGGTAGGCGGCCCAGCCGAAGGCGAGGGTGGTGGCGAGGCGGCGGCCGGAAGGCCCAGGTCGGATGCGGATCCCCAGGAGCAGCAGGAATCCGAAGGTGAGGAGGTCGAACGCCACCGCGGCGCCGTGGGCGGCCGGCAGGTCGTCCCAGCTGCCCGACCAGGGCCAGATCAGCTCAGAGGGGACGTAGGCGTAGTAGTTGACCGGGCCGTAGGTGTCGCCCTGGGAGACGTCGTCGGGAAAGTTGTCGTAGATCGGTTCGCCGTGGGTGATGCGGTCGGCGCCGACGACGCTGGCGTAGCCGACGTCGATCGCGCCGGAGTCGGCGACGTTGAGGCCGAGCCGGAAGCCCATCAGGAAGAGCGCCGCGACCAACATCCAGGCGACCGGCCAGACCGGCCGCAGGCCCTCGCCGCGGCCGCGGAAGCCGATCCACAGCGACCGTCCCAGGAGATAGAGCAGGACCGGATATTGGAGCGGCACCGAGACCCCGACCTCGGCCCGGTTGAAGAAGAAGTGGGAGACGCCGAAGCCGAGCAGGACGAGCAGGTCGAGATTGGCGACCCGCCGCAGCCGGCGCCAGTCGACAAGGCCGAGCAGGAAGATCGCGCAGAGCGGCACGAAGACGTAGGGCGCGTCGAGCTTGTGGCCGAAGGCGCCGGAGTAGCCGCGCGACATCTTCCAGGCAACCTGGTACCCCGTCCACGACTCCTTCACCTCGCCGCGACCGAGACCGACGATGACCAACGCGACCTCCTTGCCGTCGACGAAGTAGGCGACCTCCCAGTTGCCGTCGACCACGTTCGCGACCGGCGCCAGCGGCCCGTTCTCGCGCTGCTCCTTGACCGCATTCGGGTCGCGGTCCGCCACCCGAATCGCCGCCGCTGCGGAGATCCGGTCCGGCGCCGCGCTTGCCGTGGCAGGACCGATCAGGGCGACGAGGATCAGGGCGCAGAGCACCCTCCGCATCAGCCCGGACCCAACCCGAAGTGGTCGAGGACGACGGGCGCGACATCTCGCAAGGTCCACTGATCCTTCTCGTCTGCCGACTCCGGCCCGCAGCCAACGAACAGCAAAGGCCCGAGCGAGTCGCCGGCGTGCAGCGAGCCGTGGCTGCCACCGCCGGCGTGGGTGACGCCGCCCCAGTCGACCGCCTCGAAGCCGAGCTCCAGGGAGACGATGAAGTCACCGGCGTGCGGGGCGCTCAGCGCCGACCAGACCCGGGCCAGCGGGTCGGGGTAGGTCTCACTGCTCAGCCGCCCGTCCTCGACGGTCGCCTCCAGCACCGCTGTCTCGCCCTCGATCTGCCAGCGCCCGCCGCGCCGGTCAGCGACTTGGTTGCCGGGACGGAAGCGCAGCGTCTGGCCGCCGCGCTCGACCACCGCCCACTCGCCGCCGAGGGGCGGGCCCGGCTCCTCGCGGCGCAGCGGCAGACCGTCCGAGCCCGCCAACCAGCAGACCAGGTCGACGCCCTCGATCACGGTCAGTTTGGCCGCCACTGCCGCCGGCTCGGCCCGCTCGTCCTCGCCCGGCAGCAGGTAGACGTGGGCGGCCCGGCCGGTCGGGCTGACCGCGAGCTGGGCCAGCTCCGGGCGCTCGTCGGAGGGCTGCAGCACCGACCACTCGTGGCCCAGCAGCTCGGCCAGTGGCAGGCCGCGGTGGACGTCGGTCTGCGCGTGGTCGGCGAGCAGGATCAGCGCGTGGTCCTCGAGGAAGGCGTCGAGCCCACCCGCGGCATCAACGAAATCGGCGAAGCAGCGATCGGCCTTGGCGATCGACTCGACGCTGGCCTCGGGCCCGTGCCGGTGCGAGTAGTTGTCGTTGTCGGGCAGGGAGAGCAGCAGGAAGTCGAAGAGGTCCTCCCTGAGCAGCTCCGCCGAGCAGCAGGCGGCGTAGCCGTCGCGGCTGCCCGGGATCGAGGTCGACTTGCACGGCACCTCGCGGCTGGCGTAGAGGTCGCCGTAGAAGAGCTCGGTGGGGCCCCAGGTGTGATGGCGGAACTTGAGCCGGGTCGCGTCGACGGCGCGTCGCATCAACCCCTCCAGCGAGACCTCGTGGCGCTGGCGTCCCCGGTAGATCAGGAACGGCGTGCAGGCGGTCCGGGCGCCGGCATCTTCGAGGCTCTCGAAGATCGTCTCGATCTCCGGGCTGAGGTGAGCCAGGTTCATGTTGTAGACGAGGTCGTAGAGCGCCCGGAAGACTCCGAAGGCGCGGGTCGCGTCAAGCGAGGATCCGTACTCGATGTAGCGTCGCTCGAGCCGGTGGTACCAGTTCATGCCGCTGATCCAGTGCCGGTCGGAGCCGACGCCGGTGACCATCTCCGCGCAGGCGACCGGGGTCACCGAGGGGAAGCTGGAGACGCAGTCCTCGACGAAGACGCCGCGCTCCAGCAGCGCCGCGAAGGTCGGCGCGCGCTGCTCGGCAATGGCGCGGTGGAGCATGTCCGTACGCAGCGAGTCGACGTAGGTGAGAACCAGCTTCTTGGCGGGCGGCATGGCCGCAATGATGCTCGACCGGGCCGCTCGACCGGTGCTAGCGGAGGACGCGGAGCCCGGCGTGCTTGCGCTGGGCGCGGCGATGGCGGGAGATGCCGAGCCAGACGAGGGCGACGATCACCAGCAGGATCGCCACCGGCAAGACCAGCGCCACGCCGACCACGACCAGCGCCGCCAGGGCGACGATGAAGGCGAGGGCGCCGCCGCCACTGCCCTCGCGGCGGCTGGCGCCGGCGATCAGATCGCTGATGACCAGGCAGGCCAGGACGGCGCCGACCAAAGCGAGCACGGCGCCGAGCGCTCCGTCGAGGAGAAAGCCGGCGATCAAACCGATCACCGCGGCGAGCAGGGTCATCCGGCCCCGGGCGGAACCGTGGGTGCCGGTCGTGCCGGCGAGCATGCCGATCGCGATGCCGATGCCTACGTCGGTGAGAAAGTCCACGTGCGAAAACCTAACCTCCCGAGCGTCGCGGCGTCGATCCGCCACACTTCGGTGCATGAGCGAGGTGCCTCCACCGCCCCACCGGCGTCGTGCCCACACCAGCGGCCGGGACCTCGAGCGCTACGCCGGCCTCTTCGCCGAGCGGACCACCGTGATGCGATCCTCGGCGATGCGCGACCTGATGGCGGTCACCGCGCGGCCGGAAGTGATCTCGCTGGCCGGCGGCCTGCCGGACACCTCGACCTTCCCGCCCAAGAGCTTCGCCGCGCAGATGACCCGGATCGCCCAGGAGTCCGCCGCCGAGGCGCTCCAGTACGGGCCGACCGAGGGCTTCGAGGAGACCAAGGACTGCATCGTCGAGGTGATGGGCGCGGAGGGAATGCTGGTCGACCCGCACGACATCATCGTCACCACCGGCGGCCAGCAGGCGATCGACCTGGTCTGCAAGACGCTGGTCGATCCCGGCGACGTGGTGATCTGCGAGGCGCCGACCTATCCCGGCGCGGTGCCGGTCTTCTGCAGCTATCAAGCCGAGGTGATCCAGGTCGAGTGCGACGGGGACGGGATGCGGGTCGACGAGCTCGAGAAGCTGCTCGAGCGGCTGCGCGGCGAGGGACGGCGGCCGAAGTTCATCTACACCGTGCCCAGCTTCCAGAACCCGGCCGGGGTGACAATGTCGCTGCAGCGCCGCCAGCGGCTGGTCGAGCTGGCGCGGTTGCACGAACTGCTGGTCGTCGAGGACAACCCCTACGGGCTGCTGCGCTACGGCGGCGAGCCGTTGCCGCCGCTCTACCAGCTCGACGGTGGCGACTTCGTCATCTACATCGGCACCTTCTCGAAGATCCTCTCGCCGGGGATCCGCCTCGGCTGGGCGGTGGCGCCGCCGCCGGTGATGGAGAAGATCGTGCTCGGCAAGCAGGCGGCCGACCTCTGCACCTCCACCCTCACCCAGTACTTCGTCCGCGAGTACTTTGCCGAAGGCCGCTGGCGCCAGTACGTCGAAGACCTGGTCGAGATCTACCGCGGCCGCCGCGACACGATGCTGGCGGCGCTGCGCGAGCACTTCCCGGCGGCGGCGAGCTGGACCGAACCGCAGGGCGGCCTGTTCATCTGGGCGACGCTGCCGGAGTACATCGACACCGGCGACCTGCTGGCGAAGGCGCTGCGCGCCGACGTCGCCTTCGTCCCCGGCCAGGCCGCCTACATCGACGAGCGCGGGCGCAACTCGATGCGGCTCAACTTCTCCGGGGTGAGCGACGCCGAGATCCGCGAGGGCATCCGTCGCATCGGCGCCGTGATCGCCGAGCAGGTCGAGCTCTACGAGGCGCTGACGGGGGAACAGGCGACCCCGGCGCGGCGCGGCGAAGCCGACGGCGCCGACGTGCTCCCCTTCCGCAAGGCCGGGGAAGCGTCCGGGTGAAGGTCGCGGTCCTCAAAGGCGGCCGCTCGCTCGAGCGCGGCGTCTCGCTGCGCTCCGGGGCGCGGGTCGAGGACGCGCTGGGGCGACTCGGTCACGAGGTCGTCGCGCTCGACGTCGGCGGCGACCTGGTCAAGCGCCTGAGCGCCGAGCGTCCCGACGTCGCCTTCGTCGCCATGCACGGCGTCGGCGGCGAGGACGGCACCGCGCAGGAGCTGCTGGAGATCCTCGGCATCCCCTTCACCGGCCCCAGCGCCGCGGCCTGCGCCCGCTGCATGGACAAGGGGCTGGCCAAGAACACGATCCGCGAGGCCGGCCTGCCGACCCCGGACTGGTTCGCCTTCAGCCAGGCCGCCTTCCGCGAGCTCGGCGCCGCCGACGCGCTGGACCGGCTCGAGCAGAGCCTCGGCTTCCCGCTGGTCGTCAAGCCGAGTCGTGGCGGCTCCTCGCTCGGCGTCAAGTTCGCCGCCGGCGCCGCCGAGGTGCCACAGGCCCTGGTCTCCGCCTTCAGCTACGACGATCGGGTCCTGCTCGAGCGCTTCGTCGCGGGCAGGGAGCTGGCGGTCAGCGTGCTCGGCGACGAGGCCCTGCCGGTGGTGGAAGCGATCCCGGCACAGGGCGACAGCTATGACTTCGAAGCCCGCTACGAGATCGGCCGCACCCGCTTCGTCTGCCCCGCCGAGCTCGACGCGTCCGCGGGCACCGCGGTCACCGAGGCTGCCCTCGCCACCTACCGGGCGCTCGGTTGCTCCGGCTTCGCCCGGATCGACCTGATCCTCGCCGCCGACGGCCCCCAGGTCCTCGAGGCCAACGCAATCCCCGGCCTCACCGACACCAGCCTCCTCCCCCAAGCCGCCGAGGCCGCAGGCCTCACCTTCGAGCAACTAGTAGGCCGCATCCTCGACCTAGCTTTGAAGCCGGCCGTCGCTTGAGCGTCCGCCCCGGTAGGGGTGGAGCGTCTTGTACTTTTTTGCTGCCGCGGATCTAGGACTGCCGTGCGCGACCCCCAAAAAAGTTAAGCGAAACCCCTACCGGGGCGGACGCTCAGGAATCGCCCTGCGCAAAGTCTTCCGGAGTTACCTCGTCGAGAAACTCTTTGAATTTGTCGACGACCTCCTCGGTGTCCTCGACCTCGTGCTCGAACTCGATCGCCGACTCCTCGATGACGTCCTCGGCGGCGAAGATCGGCGCGGAGACGCGGACCGCGAGGGCGAGGGCGTCGGAGGGGCGCGAGTCGATCTCGACCTCGGAGCCGTTGACCGAGACCGTGATCGAGGCGTAGAAGGTGTTGTCGCGCAGCTCCGTCACCGAGACCCGCTCGCACTTGGCGTCGAGCTGCTCGAGCACGTCGGAGAGCAGGTCGTGGGTCATCGGCCGCGGCGTCGAGGCCCCTTGCAGCTTCATCAGGATCGCGGCCGCCTCGGGATGGCCGATCCAGATCGGCAAGAACCTGTTTCCGTCGACCGTCTTCAACAACACGATCGGCTGCTTGCCGACCATGTCGAAGCTGACGCCATAGATCTGCATCTGCTGCACGAGAAGGGCTCCCGACCGTGGTTGGTGGCCAAGTATAGGTCGGGCGAGTGGGCGATCCTGGATTCGAACCAGGGACCTCGTCCTTATCAGAGACGCGCTCTAACCAACTGAGCTAATCGCCCGCGGCCGGCGATGATAGCGGCGGCGGGCCGGAGGGTCCGGCGGCGCCTCAGCGGCTGCGCTTGCGCAACCCGCGGGCGAGCGCCTGGGCCTCGTCGAGGTCGTCGAAGCGCAGCTCGGCGACGATCCCCTCGCCCTTGGCCCGTACCACCACCTCGTGCCCCAGCGCCGCCTCCAGCGCGTCGCCGGCCGCCTCCAGCGCCGCCGCCTGCTCCGGGTCGACCGGCGCCCGCCTTGGCCTGGCTTTTGGCTGGCTGGCCAGCCGAACCCTGTTCTCGGTTTCGCGGACCGACCAGCCCGCCCGTACCGCGTCGCGGGTGAGGCGACGGCGCACGTCGTTGCCGCTGGCCCCCAGCAGCGCCCGCCCATGACCCTCGCTGAGCTCGCCGGACTCCAGCAGCCCGAGGGTCTCGTCGGGCAGCTCGAGCAGGCGGATCAGGTTGGAGACGGCCGGGCGGCTGCGGCCGACCCGCCGGGCCAGCTCCTCTTTGGTCAGGCCGAGATCCTCGACCAGCGCCGCGCAGGCCTTCGCCTCCTCGACCGGGTTGAGGTCCTCGCGCACCATGTTCTCGATCAGCGCCGCCTGCAACCGCTCCGCCTCGGCCTGCTCGCGGACGACCGCCGGCACCTTCTCGAGCCCGGCCTGCTGCGCCGCCCGCCAGCGCCGCTCGCCGGCGACCAGCTCGTAGCTGCCGTCGGGGAGGGGGCGGACCAGGAGCGGCTGGACGATGCCGCTGGCCTCGATCGAGGCGGCCAGAGCGGCGAGGGCCTCGGGGTCAAAAGTAGTCCGCGGCTGGCCGGGGTTGGGCTTGATCAGGCCGACGGGAAGTTCGCGCAGCTCGCCCGCATCGGTGTTGGCGGCTTCCGGCAGGATCGCCGAGAGCCCGCGGCCGATGCCGCGTTTGGTGCTAGCCACGGCTGGCGAGCTCCTTGGTCAGCGCCTGGTAGGCGAGGGCGCCGCGCGAGGAGGGAGCGTGCTCGGTCACGGGCAGACCATAGCTCGGCGACTCGGCGACTCGGACGCTGCGCGGGATCACCGTCTCGAAGACCATCTCGGGAAAGTGCTGGCGCAGCTCCGACTCGACGTCCTGGGCGAGCCGCGTGCGCTCGTCGTGCATGGTGATCAGCAGTCCCGCCACCTCCAGCTGGGGGTTCAGCTCGCGCCGGATCATGCCCAGGGTTTCGAGGAACTGAACGAGGCCCTCCAGGGCCAGGTACTCCGCCTGGACCGGGACGATCACCCGGTCGGCGGCGGTCAGGGCATTGACGCTGACCGGTCCCAGCGCCGGCGGGCAATCCAGCAGGGTCACCGCGAACCGCTCCCGGACGGGGCCCAGGCGCTCGCGCAGGCGCGTCTCCGAGCCGTCGATGCGAGGCAGCTCGACCGCGGCGCCGGCCAGGTCCCGGCTCGCCGGCACCAGCCAGAGGTTGTCCGGGCCCGCCGGGCGGGCGGCCTCGGCCACGGAGACGTCGCCGGTCAGGCAGTCATAGGAGGAGGGGTGCATCTCCCGGCCGCCGCCCAGCGCCACCGTCGCATTGCACTGTGGATCCAGGTCGACCAACAGGGTCTGCTGACCCGCCGCGGCCACACAGGAGGCGACGTTGACAGCCGTCGTCGTCTTGCCGACGCCACCCTTCTGATTCGCCACCGCGTAGACCGTCCCCATGTCGCAGCCACCCTAGTTATCCACGCGAAGGGGCGGGAGGTCGGATAGCCTGCGCTCCGTGACCGAGCCTGCCGATTGGCCCCAGGAGCCCGCCGAGCGCGTCCGCGAGCTCGTCGAGGGGGTTCTGGACGAACTCGATCTGGACGGAGACGTCGAGATCGAGGAGGACGACGATCGGATCGCGGTCAACATCGCGGGGGAGGACGACTACGGCCTCCTGATCGGCAAACGCGGTCAGACGATCGACGCCCTGCAGCTGCTCTGCTACCAGGCCGCCTTTCGCGGCCTGCGCGAGCGCAAGCGGGTCACCGTCGACGCCGCCGGCTACCGCGCCCGCCGTCGCGAGATCCTCGAGGGGCGCGCCGATCGCGCCGCGGAGCAGGCGCTGAGCGGCAGCCACGTGGTCGAGATGGACCCGATGAGCGCCCAGGAGCGCCGCGTCGTCCACGAGCGCCTCAAAGAGCGGGCCGGGGTCGAGACCTACAGCGAGGGCGACGAGCCCAACCGCTGCGTGATCGTCGCTCCCCTAGTCGCGGAGTGAGCTCAGACCCCACCGCGGCGCTCGATCCGGCCGGCCGCGAGGCGCTGGGCAAGGTCCTCGAGCTGCTCGCGGCGGAGCGGGCCTCGGTCAGCTCGGTGGTCGACGAGCGCGCCTGGCGGGTCCATGTCGCCGACAGCCTCACCGGCCTCGACGTGCCCGAGCTGTCAACCGCGGGGCGCATCGCCGACGTGGGCGCTGGCGCCGGCTTCCCCGGCCTCGCCCTGGCCGTCGCCCTCCCCGACGCCCAGGTCGACCTGATCGAGTCCGTGGGCCGCAAGTGCGCCTTCATGACCGCCGCCATCGAAGCGGCCAGGATTGTCAACGCGACCGTCCTCAACACCCGCTCCGAGGACTGGGCGTCAGCCGGCGGCCGCGAGTCCTACGAGATCGTCGCGGCCCGCGCCGTGGGCCGCCTCTCGACCCTGGCCGAGCTCGCATCCCCGCTCCTCGAGCCAAACGGCCTGCTGATCGCCTGGAAGGGCAAACGCGACGAAGAGGAAGAGGAACAACTCGCCCGAGCCTCGGAGTTCCTGGCCATGCACCCCGAACAGATCCTCGAGGTAGGCAACCGCGCCGGCAGCCAACACCGCCATCTCCACGTAATCCGCAAGTCCGGCCCCACGCCCCCCGACCTACCCAGAAGGTCCGGCATGGCCAAGAAGCGCCCAAAAGGCTGAGTTCTCGCAGCAGGTAGGAGGGCGGGTAGACCTCAGCTGCGGGTCCCCATCAGGACCCACCCCCCGCCACCTACCGTCTCTTCTTTTTCTTTTTGGGCGGTTTAGGAGGCGGTTTCGCGGCTGCCGCCGCCGCAGCTCCCGCAGGAGTCGCCGCGACCGGCATCGGGATGATCTTCTGGATCGTGTACTGCTGGCCGATCGTCCAGACGTTGGTCGTGATCCAGTAGAGGATCAAGCCGGCTGGGAAGCTGATCACGAAGGGGACGAAGACCAACGGCAGGATGAACATCATCGTCCGCTGGCTTTTGTCGGCGGTCACCGACATGACCAGGCCCGAGATCAGCTGGGTGCCCACGTAGAGGACCAGCAGGGCGATCAGGACGCCGCCGGTCGCTTTAGCGGTGAGGTCGGGGATGAAGAGGAAGGACTCGCCCCAGTTGCCAGGCGGCACTTCGCTGCAGACTTTCGCGGTCTGGCCACAGATGTCGAAGCGCATGTCGTGCTGGAGGACGTAGAAGAGGGTGATGAAGACCGGCAGCTGGGCGACGAGCGGGATGCAAGAGGCGAAGGGGTTGACTTTGTTCTCTTTGTAGAAATTCATCATCTCTTGCTGCATGCGCTGTTTGTCGTTCTTGTATTTGGCCTGCAGCTCTTTGATCTGCGGCTGCAGTGCCTGCATCGCGCGCATGCCTTTGAGTTGTTTGTAGGTCAGCGGGATCAGCAGCGTCCGCATGCAGATCGTCAGGGCGATGATCGCGCCGCCCCAGGAGAGGCCGGCCGAGTCGTGGAAGAAGTTGAGGACCGAGTCGGCGATGTCGACCAGGAACTGCGGCGCCAGCTGGAAGGCGAGCGGCAGCATCAGGCGCTGGCCTCACGGTGGTACTCAGCGGGATCGACGGGGCCGACCCGCAGCGTGAACTTGTCCGGCACCGGATCGAAGCCGCCGTGGCTGAAGGGGTTGCAGCGCAGCAGGCGCCAGGCGGCGAGCAGCAGGCCGCGGACAATGCCGAAGCGCTCGATCGACTTGGTCGCGTAGGCCGAGCAGGTCGGCTCATAGCGGCAGCGGCGCGGACGGGATGGGGAAATCCAGCGCTGGTAGGCCGCTATCGGTGCCAGGAAGACGCGTTTCACGTGGAACGCCCCCCGGCGAGCGCCTCTTCGAGGCTCTTCGTCACGCCGCCGGTGCCCTCGCGCTCGATCAGATCGCCGAGCTCCGAGCGGGCGACGATGACGAAGTCGTGCCGCTCGGGCAGGCGGTCGGAAAGTCCCCAGAAGGCCTCCCGCAGCGCTCGCTTGACGCGGTTGCGGTCAACCGACCCACCGACCTTGCGGCTGACCGACACGCCCAGCCTCACGTCCTCGCGCTCCTCATCACGGCGGGGGAAGGTATAGAGAACGAGATAGCGGGTCGCATGGGATGAACCGTCGCGGTAAACGCGGTCGAACTCGCCGCTACGCGAAAGGCGCCGTCGCTTCGACGCCATCTAGGGGGTGAGGCGCTTCCGCCCTTTGCGGCGCCGGCGGCTGAGGATCGCGCGGCCACCGCGGGTACTCATCCGCGCACGAAAGCCGTGCGTCTTGGCGCGCTTCCGCTTCTTCGGTTGATAGGTGCGCTTCATGGGGTCGGCAGTATACGGACGACAGGCAGCGACGACGGCCGGAAATCTTTTCTGCGGGATTTGCGGAGCGCCGAGGATGCCTGCTCAGGCACGCCGCTATGGTCGCCCGCTAGGTGCAAGATGACTCCTCACGACACGAACTCGACGCCCTCTGGCGGGCGACCCAGGACAGGCTTCGCGCCTCGGTCCCTGAGTCGACCTTCCGCCTTTGGCTGGAGCCGCTGTGGGCGGTCGGCAGCGATGCCGACACCCTCTACCTGACCGGCCCGGAGGGGATTCGCGCCTGGGCAGAGCGCCGCTACTCCTCCCTGATCGGCCAAGCCCTGGCCGCTGCCGGGACGCCCTTGCGGCAGGTTCATTTCAGCGCCGATCAGAAGGGTCCAAGCGGCGCCTCGACCTCGCTCGACGGGGCCGAGCTCAACCCCAATTACACGTTCGACCGCTTTGTCATCGGCAACGGCAACCGCCTCGCCCACGGCGCCGCCCTCGCCGTCGCCGAGGCCCCCTCGGAGGCCTACAACCCGCTCTTCCTGCACGGCCCTCCCGGCCTCGGCAAGACGCATCTGCTGGCGGCGATCGCCAACTACCTGCGGGCCAATGCTCCCGGGCTCAGCGTCCGCTACACGACCGCCGAGTCCTTCACCAACGAGTTCGTCGGCGCCCTCAAGTCAGCCGGTGCCGAGGGCTTCAAGGCGCGCTATCGCGACATCGACGTGCTCCTCATCGACGACGTCCAGTTCCTCGAGGGCAAGCCCGCCACCGAGGAGGAGTTCTTCCACACCTTCAACGCCCTCTATGAATCCGGCAGCCAGCTGATCCTCTCCGCCGACCGCATTCCCAGCGAGCTCTCGACCCTCGCCTCGCGCCTGCGCGACCGCTTCGAGTGGGGGCTGACGGTTCCGGTCGAGCCCCCCAATCTGGCGACGCGGCTGACCGTGCTCCGCCGCCTCGTCCAGGAGGCCGGGGTCGAGATCGCCGACGCCGAGGCGCTGACCGAGCTGGCAAACCGGATCGACGCCAACGTGCGCCAGCTCCACGGCGCACTCACCCGCGTCCTTGCCCACGCCTCGCTGATGGCGCGCCCGCTCAGCACCGAGCTGATCGCCGAAGTGATCCCCCGCGGCCGCTCGGCCCAGGCCACCTCGGTCGAGGAGATCCAGCAGCGCGTCGCCGAGGGCTACGGCATCTCCCGCGCCGAGCTGATCGGCTCCAGCCGCGCCGCGACCCCGCTGCGCGCCCGTCAGGTGGCGATCTTCCTCACCCGCGAGCTGACCGATCTCTCGCTGCCCCAGATTGGCCGGCTCTACGGCGGCCGCGATCACTCCACCGTGCTCAACTCGCTGCGCCGCGTCGAGGCCGGCCTGGCCGCCGACTCCGACCTTGCCGAACGGGTCCAGGACTTACGCGGAGCTATCCACAATCCCGCCGGCGAGCAGCGCTGACGGCCGATGGCACTGCAAGAATCAATCTTTTCCCACAGCTCCTCCACAGGCCAGAAACCGCGTTCCGACGCCATTTCCTCCGTGGCCACCGTTTTTTCAACAAGCCCTAACCCAACTTAAGAAGGCGACTATCACTTGAAGCTCACGACCAAACGCGAAGAACTTGTCGCCAAGCTCTCGATCGTTTCCAGGGCTGTATCGACGCGCGCCGCCACCCAGGCGCTCTCGGGCGTCCTCCTCACCGCCACCGCTGGCCGCGTGACGCTTTCCGCCACCGATCTCGACATGGGTCTGGAGACGACCCTCGACGCCGAGGTCTCGAGCGAGGGCTCGGTGCTGCTGCCGGGGCGGCTGCTGGCGGAGGTCGCCCGCTCGCTGGCCGACCCGACGGTCGAGATCGAGTCCCGCGAGGCCGAGCACGACGTCGAGATCCGCAGCGGCAGCTCCAGCTTCCACCTGCGGGTCCTCCCCGCCGAGGACTTTCCGAAGCTGCCGACGCCGGGTGAGGAGCCGGGGCTGAAGATCCCGGCCAGGGAGCTCGGCGCCAGCATCGACCTGGTTGCCCGAGCGGCGTCGCGCGACGATATGCGTCCGGTGCTGACCGGCGTCTTCGTCGCCGCCAAAGGCGCGGAGATGACGATGGTGGCCACCGACTCCTACCGGCTGGCCGTGAAGCGGACCGAGCTGGAGAGCGAGCTGGGTGGCGAGATCGACGCCAACATTCCGGCGCGAGCGCTGAAAGAGTTGGGTCGTATCCTCTCTTCGGAGAGCGTCGAGGAGGCGACCGTCTCACTGCTCACCAACCAGGCCATCTTCCAGGCAGGGGCAATTACCCTCACGACGAGGTTGATCGAGGGCCAGTTCCCCAACTTTCGACAGCTCCTGCCGGAGTCCTACGAGCACGACGTCCGCCTGCCGCGCACCGACTTCCTCGACGTCACCCGCCGGGTCAGCCAGCTGGCGCAGCGCAACGCGCCGTTGCGGCTCTCCTTCTCGCCCGGGGAGCTGACGATCGCCGCGGAGACTCCCGACGTCGGCGATGCCGAGGAGACGATGCCGGCGGCCTTCGAGGGCGAGCCGCTCGAGATCGGCTTCAACCCGGAGTTCCTCAAGGAGGGCATCGAGAGCGTCGAGGGCGACGAGGTGCTGCTGCGCCTGATCTCACCGCTGCGGCCGGGCCTGCTGCAGCCGGTCGAGGGCGAAGACTTCCGCTATCTGGTGATGCCGATCCGGCTCAACGTCTGAGGTGCTGACCCGGTGCTCGTCACCGCGATCGAAGCAAGCCCGGTTCGCAGCCTCGATCAGCTCCGGGTCGAGCTCGAGCCCGGCATCGTCAGCGTCGTCGGTCCCAACGGGGTCGGCAAGACGAACCTCGTCGAGTCGCTCTACTTCGCTCTCACCGGCCGCTCCTTTCGTACCTCCGACCGCCGCGACCTGATTCCCTTCGGCGGCTCGTTCGCACGGGCGCAGGCGACCGTGCGCGACGGCGATGGCCTCGAGCGCGAGCTGCTCGCCTCGGTGAGCCGGACCGAAGGGCGCCGCCACCTGCTGGATGGCAACCCGGCGGATCCGGCGACCCTGGCCCGCAGCCGGCCCCCGGTTGCGGTCTTCGCTCCCGATCGGCTGACCCTGATCAAGGGCCCGCCGTCGGAGCGCCGCGCCCACCTCGACGGCTTCGTCGCGGCGCGCTGGCCGGCCCGGGCGGAGCTGCGCAAGCGCTACGGACAGGCGCTCGCGCAGCGCAACGCGCTGCTGGCGCGACTGGCGGGAGGGTTCGGCGGGCCAGCCCAGCTGGACGTCTGGGATGTCAGCCTGGCGGAGGCCGCCGCGCCGCTGGTTGCCGCCCGCGACGAGGCGATCGCCGAGCTGAGCGGCCCCTTCGCCGCCACCGCCGCCGAGCTGGGCCTGGAAGGCGGGGCAAGCCTCGAGTACGCGCCCCGAGCGGCCGGCTCGGCCGACGAGATCCGGGCCGGTTTGGAGGAGCGGCGGGAGCAGGACGTCCGCATGGGACGAAGCTCCTGGGGCCCGCACCTCGACGAGTTCAAGACGGCGATGGCCGGCCGCTCGCTGCGCCGCTACGGCTCTCAGGGCCAGCAGCGGGCTGCCTTGCTCGCGCTCCTCTTCGCTGAGCGCGAGGCGCTCTTGGTCGCGCGCCGGGTGACGCCGCTGCTCCTCCTCGACGACGTGATGAGCGAGCTCGACCCCGGCCGCCGCGAGCGTTTGGTGCGGCGCCTCGACGATGGCGGTCAGGCCCTGATCACCGCCGCCGACGAAGAGTCGCTGCCCGCGCCGGCGCTGACCTCGGTGGTGCGGATGCCGCCGCCGGCCCGTCCGAACGCCGCCGCCGCATGAGTCGCCGCCGCGCTCCCCGCCAGGCCTCGTCGGCGTTCCGCGTGGCCCGGGATCGCGCCGCTCCGCGGACCGGCCTGGCGGCGGCCCAGGCGGCCTGGCGGGGAGCGGTCGGAGAGCAGCTGGCGGCGGTTGCCGAGCCGGTCTCCGAGCGGGCCGGCACGCTGACGATCGAGTGCGCGGACACGGTCTGGTCGCAGGAGCTGGACCTGATGCAGGAGCAGTTGCTGGAGCGGCTCAGGGGGGAGTTGGGCGAGCGAGCGCCCTCAACCCTGCGATTCCGCGTAAACGGCGATCGCTTCTAGATCCAATTTATGCACGATTTGCAGGGAATTTGTTTCAACCGTCCCGCTCTTCCGCAGCACTCAACTGGTATTCTTATGGCAACTCGCGTTATGCCCCGACCTGTGTGGAGTGAGCCTCCAGGCGTCGGGGTTTTCTGTGTCAACCGGAAGGGACTCATTGCCTGAGAACAAATCCAGCAGCGCCACGTCAGCCTCATACGGCGCCAAGGACATCACCGTCCTCGAGGGACTGGAAGCGGTGCGCAAGCGTCCCGGCATGTACATCGGTTCGACCGGTCCCCGCGGGCTTCACCATCTCGTCTACGAGGTCGTCGACAACTCCGTCGACGAGGCGCTCGCCGGGCATTGCGACAGCGTCCGCGTCGTCCTCCATCCGGACAACAGCTGCACGGTCACCGACAATGGCCGCGGCATCCCGGTCGAGACGATGGCGAAAGAGCAGCGGCCCGCCGCCGAGGTCGTGCTGACCGTCCTCCACGCCGGCGGCAAGTTCGGCGACGGCGGTGGCTACAAGGTCTCCGGCGGACTGCACGGCGTCGGCGTCTCCGTCGTCAACGCGCTCTCCGAGCGCCTGCATCTGCAGATCAGCATCGACGGCCACGTCTGGTCCCAGGACTACGAGCGCGGCAAGCCGATGACCGAGCTGACCAAGGGTGAGGCGACCAAAGAGCGCGGCACCCAGATCACCTTCCTGCCCGACCTGGAGATCTTCGAAGAGATCGGCTTCGACTTCGACACCCTCGCCGAGCGCCTGCGCGAGACCGCCTTCCTCACCCGCGGCCTGCGGATCGAGCTGATCGACGAGCGCGGTGAGACCAACAGCGTCGTCTTCAAGTACGACGGCGGCATCGAGGACTTCGTCCGCCACCTCAACGAGAACAAGGACGAACTGCATCGCAAGGTCATCTACTTCGAGGGCAGCGACGAGGAGGACGGCGAAGTCGAGCTGGCGATGCAGTGGAACTCCTCCTACCAGGAGTCGATCTTCAGCTTCGCCAACAACATCAACACCCACGAGGGCGGCACCCACCTCTCCGGTTTCCGCTCGGCACTGACCCGGACCCTGAATGCCTACGCGCGCAACAAAGGCCTCCTGCACGAGAAAAAAGACGAGAACCTCGCCGGCGAGGACGTCCGCGAGGGGCTGACCGCAGTGATCTCGGTGAAGCTCCACGACCCGCAGTTCGAGGGTCAGACCAAGACCAAACTCGGCAACCCGCCGATCCGCGGCCTGGTCGAGGAGACGGTCAACCGCAAGCTGGCCGAGTACTTCGAGGAGAACCCCACCGACGCGCGGCGGATCATCAGCAAGGCGATCGAGGCCTCGCGGGCACGCGACGCGGCCCGCAAGGCACGCGACCTGACCCGCCGCAAGTCGGCGCTGGAGAACTCGACCCTGCCGGGCAAGCTCGCCGACTGCTCCGTCAAGGACCCGAGCCTGGCCGAGATCTTCGTGGTCGAGGGAGACTCCGCCGGCGGTTCGGCCAAGCAGGCCCGCGACCGCAACACGCAGGCGGTGCTGCCGCTGCGCGGCAAGATCATCAACGTCGAGAAGAGCCGCATCGACAAGGTCCTCGCCAACAACGAGATCCAGGCCCTGATCACGGCGATCGGCACCGGTGTCCACGACGAGTTCGACCTCGAGGGCGCCAGGTACCACAAGATCGTCATGGCGACCGACGCCGACGTCGACGGCGCCCACATCCGCACCCTCGTGCTCACCTTCCTCTACCGGCAGATGCCGGCGCTGATCGATGCCGGCTACGTCTACATCGCCAAACCGCCGCTCTACCGGGTCAAGCAGGGCAATCAGGAGACCTATCTGGAGCGCGAGTCCGAACTCGAGGAGCTGTTGCTGCGCGACAAGCTCGAGGACTTCGAGCTGACCGACGCCGTCGGCAACACCAAGAAGCTGACCTCGAGTCGCTGGCAGGCGTACGTGCGACGTTCGAAAGAGTACGAGGGGTGGGGCTCCTCGCTGCAGGCCGAGTTCGGCCACGAGGTCGTCCGCTTCCTGGAGGAGTCGAACCTGCTCGACGAAGGGGTGAGCAGCGTTGAGGCTGCCGCCGACCTGCTCCGCGGCGACGCACCCGAGGGCGCTCCCTTTGACACCGAGGTGCTCGACGTCACCGAGACGCTGTTGGTCGTCAAGGCGATCGAACGCAAGAGCGGTCTCGCTCGCACCCACCGGCTGCCGGCCGAGCTGTTCTCGAACTTCGACTACCGCAAGTTCACCGAGGTCCACGAGGCGCTGCTCAAACAGGTCGGCCGACCGCCGTTCGAGATCCAGTTCGGCGGTCGCCGCAACATCGCGCTGTCCTTCCAGGCACTGCGCGGAGCGGTCCTCGAGCTGGCTCGCCACGGCGTCCAGCTGACCCGCTTCAAGGGCTTAGGGGAGATGAACGCCGACCAGCTGCGCGAGACGACGATGGACCCCGCCAGCCGCACCCTGGCCCGGGTGACCCTCGAAGACGCCACCGCCGCCGACCAGATCTTCTCGATGCTGATGGGCGACCAGGTCGCGCCGCGCCGAGCTTTCATCGAGGCCCACGCGAAAGAGGTCCGCTTCCTCGATGTCTGATCCGAACCGAATGGAGACTTACTGATGGCACTTGAGGCGCTGACTGGCCGCATCGAGGAGCGCGAGCTCGAGAAGGAGATGCGCTCGTCCTACCTCGACTACGCGATGAGCGTGATTGTCGGGCGGGCGCTGCCGGACGTTCGCGACGGGCTCAAGCCCGTCCACCGCCGGGTGCTCTACGCGATGCACGACGTCGGCCTGCAGCCGACGCGGGCCTACCGCAAGTGCGCCTTCATCGTCGGCGAGGTGATGGGCAAGTACCACCCGCACGGCGACTCGGCGATCTACGACACGCTGGTGCGAATGGCGCAGGACTTCTCCCTGCGCTACCTGCTCGTCGACGGTCAGCGCAACTTCGGCTCGATCGACGACGACCCCGCGGCGGCGATGCGGTACACCGAGGCGCGGCTGACCCGCCTCGCCACCGAGCTGCTGCGCGACATCGACGCCGATACCGTCGACTTCGGCCCCAACTACGACGAATCGACCCAGGAGCCGCTGGTCCTGCCGGCCCGCTTCCCGAACCTGCTCGTCAACGGCACCTCGGGGATCGCGGTCGGGATGGCCACCAACATCCCGCCCCACAACCTGACCGAGGTCGCCGGCGCGGTCGCCGCTTACATCGACGACCCGGAGATCGACATGGCCGGGCTGATGGAGCACATCAAGGGCCCGGACTTCCCGGGCGGCGGGATCATGAGCCGCGAGGGAATCCGCGACGCCTACGCCTCGGGCCGCGGCAGCATCAAGGTCCGCGCTCGCGCCCACGTCGAGCCTTTGAAGGGGGGCAAGGAGGCGATCATCGTCACCGAGCTGCCGTTCACGGTGAAGAAGCTCGGCGACGGTGGCCTGGTCACCAAGATCGCCGACCTCGTCCGCGACAAGAAACTGGAGGGGATCTCCGACCTCCGCGACGAGTCCGACGGCTCGGGGATGCGGCTTGTCATCGAGCTCAAGCGCGGCGGCCCGCCGGCCAAGGTCGTGCTCAACAACCTCTACAAGAAAACCTCGATGCAGACGACCTTCGGGGCCAACATGGTGGCCCTGGTCGACGGCGTCCCGAAGACGCTGAGCCTGCGCGAGCTGATCCACCACTACGTCGACCACCAGCGCGAGGTCGTCACCCGCCGCACCCAGTACGAACTGCGCCGGGCCGAGGCGCGTGCCCACATCCTCGAGGGGCTGCTGGTCGCCCTCGACAACCTCGACGCGGTGATCAAACTGATCCGGGCGTCGCCGGACCCCGACGCCGCCCGCGACGGCCTGATCTCGCAGTTCGAGCTCTCGCGCGAGCAGGCGCAGGCGATCCTCGACATGCGCTTGCAGCGCCTGACCGCGCTCGAGGCCGACAAAGTCCGGGCCGAGCACGCCGACCTGATGGAGCGGATCGGCGAGTTGCGCGCGATCCTCGGCGACGAGGCCAAAGTGATGGCGATAGTCAAGGAGGAGCTGGCCGAAATCGTCGCCTCCTACGGCGACGAGCGGCGCACCGAACTGGCCCACTTCGAGGGCGACGTCGGGATCGAGGACATGATCGCCGACCAGCAGATGGTGATCTCGCTGACCGCCTCCGGCTACGTCAAGCGGCTGCCCCTGGCGACCTACCGCCAGCAGCATCGCGGCGGCGTCGGCGTGATGGGGATGAACCTCAAAGACGACGACTACATCGCCCACCTGCACATCTCCTCGACCCACGACTACCTGCTCTTCTTCACCAACCGCGGCAAGGTCTACCGGCTCAAGGTCTACGAGCTGCCGGAGGGCTCACGCAACGCCAAAGGCAGCTCGCTCAACAACCTGCTGCCGCTGCGCGAAGGCGAGAAGGTGATGGCGGTGATCCCGACCCGGGACTTCAAGGAGAACAAGTACCTCGCCTTCGCGACCGCCAAAGGCCTGATCAAGAAGACCGAGTTCCTCGCTTACAACACGCCGATCCGCGCCGACGGGATCATCGCGATCAAGGTCCGCGAGGGCGACGAGCTGGTCCAGGTCCGGCTCACCTCGGGCGAAGACGACATCCTCATCGTCTCCCACTCCGGACACGCCTCGCGCTTCTCCGAGCAGCTGGTGCGGTCGATGGGCCGCGACACCAGCGGCATCAAAGGGATGAACGTCTCCGGCAAGGACAACCGGGTGCTGGCGATGGATATCGCCCGCAACGACACCGAACTGTTCGTCGTCACCGAGAACGGCTACGGCAAGCGCACCCCGGTCTCCGAGTACCCCGTCAAGGGACGCGGGACCAAAGGCGTGCTGACCGCGAAGCTGACCGAGAAGAAGGGCGGCCTCGCCGGCGCCCTGATCGTCGGCGAGCACCAGGAGCTGCTCTTCATCTCCCAGAACGGCATGGTCCAGCGCACCT
>Ga0193706_1000474_pt1 | contig 23598 bp, 18 predicted proteins | sample U3c1metaG_FD_160130 | JGI IMG/M metagenome (GOLD analysis project Ga0193706, IMG submission 160130) | Soil microbial communities from a riparian zone of the East river system, Colorado, United States - U3c1 | ecosystem: Environmental > Terrestrial > Soil > Riparian zone | place: USA: East River... | reverse complement strand
CCCACTCGGCGAGTTCGAACTGGGCTGCGGGGGCATGGTTCCAGGAGAGGTGCAGGTGGTGGCCGCAGCCGTGGCCGGCGTCGCCGTCGTAGCCGACCCAGCGGAAGGGGGGCGCCGTGAGGCCCTGGACCGGCTCGGCCCAGAGGGCGAGGCGGGTCAGCGCCGCCCAGCCGGCGTCGCATTTCGTGCCCCCGCCGACCGGCACGATGTCGACGGCGAGGCCGTTGTAGTGATCGGAGCCCTTGACGTGGCAGCCGTTGCAACCGGCCTGCTCGCCGTTTGGCAGTGGCCCGGAATAGCCGTCGGTGACGTAGATCGGGTAGCGCTGGGCGATCCAGCGTAGGTCCGGGAGGATCCGGCGGTCGACCATGTCGCCCTCTTCATGGGGGATCGAGGCCGGCAGCGGCACGATCTTGCCGGCGGCGTAGACGAGGCGGGTGGGGCTGGTTCCGGGCGCGGCGGAGGCGGAAGCGACGACGCAGAGGAGCGCCGTGCAGGCGAGCGCGACGGCGAGGCCGATGCGCTCGACGTCGTAGCGAAAGCCTGTGGATCGGTCCCTCATCTCCCGGCTTATCGACAGCCCCCCTCGCCGGCCTTGAATCCCGCCGGATAGGGTTCGCGGCCATGCCAACGGTCCGCGACGCGACGTTCGATCTCTTCCGTGCCCACGGGATGACGACGATGTTCGGCAACCCCGGTTCCACCGAGTTGCCGATGCTCGCCGACTACCCCGCGGACTTTCGGTACGTGTTGGGTCTCCAGGAGGCCGTGGTGGTTGGCATGGCCGACGGCTTCGCCCAGGCCTCCGGCAACACCACCGTCGTCAACCTCCACACCGCGCCCGGCGTCGGCAACGCGATGGGGGCGATCTTCAACGCCCAGGCAAACCACTCGCCGCTGCTGGTCACCGCCGGCCAGCAGGCGCGGGCGCAGATCACTCTGCAGGCGAACCTGACCAACCGCGACGCGACGCGGATGCCGCACCCGCTGGTCAAGTGGTCATACGAGCCGCCGCGGGCCGAGGACGTGCCGCTGGCCCTCGCCCACGGCGCCCACCTCGCCTCGCTGCCGCCGCGCGGCCCCGTCTTCGTCTCGCTGCCGATGGACGACTGGGGGGTCGAGGTCGACCCGGGCGACGCCCAGGCGGCGATCGACCGTCGCGTCAGCGGCCGCGCCACGGCGGATCCCGAGGCGGTCCGCGCCCTCGCCGCCGCCCTCGACGCCGCCACCAACCCGGTCCTGGTCGCCGGCCCCGACATCGACGCCAGCGGCGCCTGGGATCTGGGCATCGCCCTCGCGGAGCGGCAGCGCCTGCCGGTCTGGGCCTCGCCGCCAACCGGCGGCAACCGGCTCGGCTTCCCCGAGGGGCACCCCAACTTCCGCGGCGTCCTGCCGCCGGCGATCGGCCCGGTCGCGCAGACGTTGGAGAGCCACGACCTGATCCTCGTCGTCGGCAGCTCCGTCTTTCCCTACTACCCCTACATCCCGGGGCCGCTGCTGCCCGAGGGGGCGAAGCTGGTGGCGATCACCAGCGATCCCGACGAGGCGGTGCGGGCGCCGATGGGCGACGCGATCGTCGCCGACGTCAAGCTCAGCCTGGAGGCTCTGCTGGCGGCGGTGCCGGAGTCGTCCCGCCCGGTGCCCGAGCCGACCCCGGGGCCGGGGGAAATTCCAGCGACCGACCCGCTCAACGCCTCGACCGTCCACACCGCCCTGGCGGAAGTGATGCCCGACGACGCGATCGTCGTCCTCGAGTCCCCCTCCAGCACCCTCGCTCTGCGCAACCAGCTGCGAATCTCACGCCCGGGCAGCTACTACTTCAGCGCCGGCGGCGGCCTCGGCTTCGGCCTCGCCGCGTCGGTAGGCGTCCAGCTCGCCCAGCCCAACCGACCGGTCGTCTGCGTGCTCGGCGAGGGTTCGGCCCAGTACGCGATCACCGCCTTCTGGAGCGCCGTCGCCTACCAGACCCCGGTCACTTTCCTGGTTCTCCGCAACGAGGAGTACGCGATCCTCAAGTGGTTCGCCGAGGTCGAGCAGGTCAGCGGCGCTCCCGGCCTCGACCTGCCGAAGCTCGACGTCGCCGCGGTCGCCGAGGGCTACGGGGTCACGGCCCACCGGGCCAGGGACCGCGACGAAGTCCGCGCCGCCCTCGCCGCCGCCCTCGCCTCCTCCAGGCCGGAGCTGGTCGAAGTCCCGGTAGCCCCGGGGATGTCACTCTTCTAGGCGAGCCATGGCCCTGCTCGAGCGCAAGCCGCAGTCGCTCGCCCCGCAGGTAGACGAGCCGGCCCCGGACCGTGCCCCGGACGAGATCGCCGCTGGGACCCCGCAGCCCCTGCGCGGCGAGCTGGAGGCGCTGCTGGGAGCGGACCGCGTCCTCGCCAGCGCCTCCGACATAGTTCGCTACGCCTCCGACGCCAGCCCCTACCGGCTCTTCCCGCAGGCGGTGGTGATGGCCCGCGAGGCCGGCGACGTCGCCAAGGTCCTCGCCTACGGCCGCGAGAAGGAGATCCCGGTCACCTTCCGCGCCGGCGGCACCAGCCTCAACGGCCAGGGCCAGAGCGACGGCATCCTGGTCGACGTGCGGCGCCACTTCGGCGGCATCGCGGTCGAGCAGGACGGCGCCGTCGCCCGGGTAAAGCCCGGCACCGTGCTCGGCCACGCCAACCGCGTCCTCGCCCCGCACGGGCGCAAGCTCGGCCCCGACCCGGCCAGCACCGACATCGCCACCGTCGGCGGCGTCGTCGCCAACAACTCGGGGGGGATGCGCTGCGGCACCGTCAGGGACTCCTACTCGACCGTGCGCGCGATGACCCTGGTCCTGCCCTCGGGGACGACGATCGACACCGCCGCGGCCGATGCCGAGGAGCGCTTCGCCGCGGCCGAGCCGGAGCTGGCCGCCGGCCTGGAAGAGATCCGCGACGAGATCCGCGCCGACGCCGATCTGAGCGAGCGCATCCGCCGCAAGTTCGCGATCAAGAACACCACCGGCTACCGGCTCTGCGCCTTCCTCGACGCCGAGCAGCCGCTGGAGATCTTCCGCCGCCTCGTCGTCGGCTCCGAGGGCACGCTCGCCTTCGTCGCCGAGGCCGTCTTCGAGACGGTGCCGCTGCCGGCCCGCACCACCACCGCCTGGGTCCACTTCCCCGACATCGACCAGGCGATCGATCCGGTCCGCGAGCTGGTCGACGCAGGCGCCACCGCGGTCGAGCTGATGGTCGCGCCGGCCCTGATCACCGCCGCCTGGAACATGGTCGGCGCTCCGCAGGAGTGGAAAGAGCTGCCGCCGGAGTCGGCGGTGCTGCTGGTCGAGTTCGGCGCTGAGGACGACGAGGCGCTGGACGACTACGTCGCCAGGGCGGGCGAGATCTTTGCCGCCCGCGAGACGATCCGCCCGATCGACTTCACCCGCGAGGCGGAGGGGATCGAGCTGGCCTGGCGTGTGCGCGAGGGCCTGCACGGCCTGATCGGACGGCTGCGGCTGCCGGGCACGGCGCTGATCGTCGAGGACGTCTGCGTGCCTCCGGAGCGGATCGCCGAAGGCGCCCGCGACCTGCAGGCGCTGCTCGGCCAGCACGGCTTCCTGGCCGGCGTCGCCGGCCACGCCTCCGCCGGCAACCTCCACTTCATGCTGACCCCGGACTTCGCCAAGCAGGAGGACCTCGATCGCTACGAGGCCTTCATGGCCGGCCTGGTCGAGCTGGTCGTCGACAAGTACGACGGCTCGCTCAAGGCCGAGCACGGGACCGGGATCAACATGGCTCCATATGTAGAGCGCGAGTGGGGCGCGAAGGCGACCGAGCTGATGTGGCAGGTGAAGCGGCTGGCCGACCCCGACGGCGTGCTCTCGCCGGGCGTCGTCCTCAACCGCGACGCCGGCGCCCACCTGCGCAACCTGAAGACGACGCCGGCGATAGAGGAGTCGGCCACGACCTGCGTCGAGTGCGGCTTCTGCGAGCCGGTCTGCCCCAGCCGCAACCTGACGACGACGCCGCGGCAGCGGATCGTGCTGCGGCGGGAGATGGCCCGCCAGCCCGCCGGTTCGCCGGTTCAGCGGGCGCTGCTGGAGGAGTTCGAGTACGAGGCGATGGAGACCTGCGCCGCCGATGGCTCCTGCCAGCTCGCCTGCCCGGTCGGGATCGACACCGGCCTCCTGATCAAGGAAATGCGAAAGAAGCGCCACACCGAGCGCGCCGAACGGGCGGCGCTGGCGACGGCGAAGCGCTGGGGCGCGGTCGAGGGCGCCTCCCGCGTCGGCCTCCGCTTCGGCGGGCCGCTGGCGCGGCGGACCGAGCGCGGCAAGGCGCTGCCGCCGCCGGCGCCCGGCAAGCTGCCGCCGACGATCCACACCGGCGCCGCCGCTGTCTACGTCCCCTCCTGCACCAACCGCATCTTCGGCGCCGCCGGGCCGAAGAATCGAGCCGGAGGCGACTTATCGGCCCATCGGCCCTGGGTTGTCGAGGCGCTCGTCGAGGTCTCGGCGCGCGCCGGGTTGCCGGTTTGGATTCCGGAGGACGTGGTCGGCAGCTGCTGCGGGCTGCCCTGGGGCTCGAAAGGGTTCGGCGACGCCCACCGGCAGAAGGCGAACGAGATGGTCGAGCGGCTCTGGGGCTGGAGCGGGGAGGGAGCGCTGCCGGTCGTCGTCGATGCCGCCTCCTGCACCGGGTCGATCGCCGACCCCGGCGCCGGCGTCCTCTCCGAGGAGAACGCCGAGCGGCTCGCAGGGCTGGAGATCCTCGACTCGGTTGCCTGGGCCCACGACCGGCTGCTGCCCTGGCTGGGGATCGGCGAGAAAGTCGGCTCGGCCACCGTGCACCCGACCTGCGCGACCCGCCACCTCGGCCTAGCCCACCGGCTCGAAGCCCTCGCCGAAGCCCTTGCCGACGACGTCTACGTCGCCCCCTCGGCGAGCTGCTGCGGCTTCGCCGGCGACCGCGGCATCTCCCATCCCGAGCTGACCGCGGCGGCCACGGCGCCCCAGGCAGCCGAGCTGTACGGTCGCAGCTTCGACGCCCGCCTCTCCAGCAACCGCACCTGCGAGATCGGCCTCGAGCGCGCCACCGGCGAGCCCTATGAGTCCGTGCTCATCCTGCTCGAGCGGCTAACGCGGGCCTGACGCCTTTCCGGCGTCGACGGTTTTCGCGTCGACGTCGCGGATCAGCGCCGACGTCTTGGCGTCTCTCTCCATGCGGCGGTCGAGCAGCGGGTTGATCAGGCCGCGCAGGGCCGAGACGTAGCGCCACCACTTGGGGACGAAGACGCGCGGCGCGCGCTCCTCGATCCCGCGGACGAGCCCGGCAGCGGCCTCCTCGGGAGTGATCCGCTTCAGCAGGAAGTCGGGGGAGAGCTCTTTCAGCCGGCCGCCGTCTGGCTGCGCGAAGGCGTCCTGGACCAGTTTGGTGTCGACCCAGCCGAAGTAGGCGACGGTGGCGCTGGCGCCATGGGGGGCGAGCTCCACCCGCAGCGCCCGGCCCAGCGACTCGACCCCGGCCTTGGCGACCGCGTAGGGGCTGTTGCCCATGCCGTTGGCGAACGCGTAGACGGAGGAGACGACGACCATCTGGCCGCGGCGCTCGACGATCTGCGGCAGCGCCGCGCGGACGGTGCGCCAGACGCCGAGCAGGTCGACCTCGAAGACGCGCTCCCACTCCTCGCCGGAGATGCCGCGGACGGTGGCCAGGCGCGACTGGGCGATGCCGGCGTTGGCGACGGCGACGTCGAGGCCCCCGAGCTTCTCCACCGTCTCGGCGACGGCAGCGAGCATCGCGCTCTGGTCGGTGACGTCGGCGGCGACCCCGATCGCCCGCGGGCCGATTCGCTCGGCCGCCTCGCGCGCCTCCTCGGCCTTGAGGTCGAGCACCGCGACCGAGGCGCCGCGCAGGTGCATCTGGCGCGCCGTCTCGAAGCCGATCCCGCGGGCGGCACCGGTGACCAGGGCCACCTTTCCGTTCAAGTCGTAGACGGGCACGGGGCGCGCAGGCTATCCCCTCCTAGAATCCGCTGCTCGTGCCCGGATTCAACCCAGTCGATCCCAAGCAGTCCTTCCCGGAGCTGGAGGAGCGGGTGCTCGGGCGCTGGCGCGACGGCGACGTCTTCGCCCGCTCGCTCGCCAACCGCGAGGGGGCCGAGGTCTGGAGCTTCTACGAGGGTCCGCCGACCGCCAACGGCCGGCCTGGCTCCCACCACGTCCTCGCCCGCGTCTTCAAGGACGTCTACCCGCGCTACAAGACGATGTGCGGCTACCGGGTGCCGCGCAAGGCCGGCTGGGACTGCCACGGCCTGCCGGTCGAGCTCGAGGTCGAAAAGCAGCTCGGCATCGCCTCCAAGCAGGAGATCGAGGAGCTCGGGATCGCCGAGTTCAACCAGCGCTGCCGCGAATCGGTCTTCGAGTACGTCGAGGAGTGGAACCGGCTGACCGAGCGGATCGGCTTCTGGATCGACCTCGACGACCCCTACGTCACCCTCGAGGACGACTACATCGAGTCGGTCTGGTGGTCGCTGCGCAAGCTCTGGGACGACAACCGGCTCTACGAGGGCCACAAGGTCGTGCCCTACTGTCCCCGCTGCGGCACCGCCCTCTCCTCGCACGAGGTCGCGCAGGGGTACAAGGACGTCGAGGACCCCTCCATATACGTGCGCTTCCCGCTGCTCGGCGAGGACGGCACCGAGAGCGGCGAGTCGCTGCTGGTCTGGACGACGACGCCCTGGACCCTGCCCGGCAACGTCGCCGTCGCCGTTTCGCCCCGCGTCACCTACGTGCGGGCCAGGGTCGGGGGCGAGACGCTGATCCTGGCCGAGCCGCTGGTCGAGAAGGTGCTGGGCGACGACGCCGAGATCCTCGCTCGCTTCCCCGGCTCCGAGCTGGTCGATCGCCGCTACCGCGGCCCCGTCTTCTCCCTCGAGGACGGCGGCCCCGCCAGCGCCTTCCGCGTCCTCGCCGGCGACTTCGTCACCACCGAAGACGGCACCGGCCTCGTCCACATCGCCCCCGCCTTCGGCGAAGACGACTACGCGGTGGCGGCCGCCAACGGCCTCTTCGATCCCACCCAGCACGGCACTCTCTACAACCCGGTCGGGCTCGACGGCAAGTTCGACCGCCGGGTCAGCGGCTTCGGCGAGCGCTTCGTCAAGGACCCCGAGGTCACCCGTGAGCTGATCGCCGACCTCGAGCGCCGCGGCCTGCTCTTCCGCGAGCAGGTCTACGAGCACGCCTACCCGCACTGCTGGCGCTGCGGCACGCCGCTCCTCTACTACGCCAAGTCGAGCTGGTACGTGGCGACTTCGCAGGCCCGCGAGCAGCTGCTCGCCAACAACGAGACGATCGGCTGGCACCCGGAGCACATCAAGCACGGCCGTTTCGGCAAGTGGCTGGAGAACAACGTCGACTGGGCGCTCTCGCGCGACCGCTACTGGGGCACGCCGCTGCCGATCTGGGAGTGCCAGGGGGAGGACTGCGACGGCCGCTTCTGCGCCGGCTCGGTCGCCGAGCTGCGCGAGCGCTCCGGCGGCGAGGTCCCCACCGACCTCCACCGCCCCTACATCGACGAGGTCACGGTCGAGTGCGAGCGCTGCGGCGGCGAGATGCGCCGGGTCGAGTCGGTGATCGACACCTGGTACGACAGCGGCGCGATGCCCTTCGCCCAGTTCCACTACCCGTTCGAGAATGAGGCGGAGTTCGAGGAGCGCTTCCCGGCCGATTACATCTGCGAGGCGATCGACCAGACCCGCGGCTGGTTCTACACGCTGCTGGCCGAGTCGACCCTGCTGTTCGGCTCCTCCAGTTATCGCAACTGCGTCTGCCTCGGCCACATCCAGGACCCCGACGGCCTGAAGATGTCGAAGAGCCGCGGCAACGTGGTCGACCCCTGGGACGTGCTCTCCGCCCACGGTGCCGACGCCTTCCGCTGGTACTACCTGACCGCCCAGCAGCCCTGGTCGGGCTATCGCTTCTCGGTCGAGACGGTGGGGGAGTCGGTGCGCCAGTTCCTGCTCACCCTCTGGAACACCTACTCGTTCTGGGTGCTCTACGCCAACGCCGAGGACCTCGGCCCGGTCGACTTCGCCGGCCCTCCGCAGGCCGCCAACGACCTAGATCGCTGGGCGCTCTCGCGCCTGCAGGCGACGACGACGACGGTCCGCGAGCGGATGGACGAGTTCGACTGCACCGCCGCCGGCCGGGCGATCGCCGAGTATGTCGAGGAACTGTCCAACTGGTACGTGCGGCTCTCGCGCCGGCGCTTCTGGGACGGCGACCGCGCCGCCTTCTCGACCCTGCGCCACTGCCTGCTGGAGACCGCGGCGCTGCTGGCGCCGTTCACGCCGTTCCTCGCCGACGAGATCCACCTCAACCTCGCCGGCGGCGCCGCGGGGGAGGCCGGCGGCGAGCCGGATTCGGTCCATCTGCGCGATTACCCGCAGGTCGACGGGGCCCTCGCCGACTCCGGGCTGGAGACGGCGATGGAGGCGGTGCGGCTGACGGTCGAACTGGGCCGAGCCGCCCGCGCCCGCGCCAAAGCCAAGGTCCGCCAGCCGCTGCGCCGGGCGGTGATCGTCGCCAACGACGCCGAGCGCGAGGCGATCGAAGCCCGCGCCGACCTGGTCACCGCGGAGCTGAACGTCAAGGAGCTGGACTTCGTCACCGACGAGGGCGAGCTGGTCAGCTATACCGCCAAGCCCAACTACCGTGCCCTTGGCCCTCGCTTCGGCAAGCGGATGCCGCAGGTGGCCGCCGCCGTCGAGGCACTCGATGCCGCCCACGTCGCCGAGGTGATGGCGGCCGGGGGAGAGGTCGGGATCAGCATCGAGGGCGACGAGCACACGCTCGGCGCCGAAGAGGTCACCCTTGCCCTGCAGCCGCTCGACGGCTACGAGGTCGAAGCCGAGGCCGGCCACGCGGTCGCCCTCCAGCTCGAGCTCGACGACGAGCTGCGCCGAGAGGGCCTCGCCCGCGAGATCGTCCACGCCGTCCAGATCGCCCGCAAAGAGGCGGGCCTCGAGATCACCGACCGCATCGCCCTCTCACTCAGCGGCGACGAGGAGCTGCTCGCTGCGGCCCGTGCTCACGAGGACTACCTGGCAGGCGAGGTCTTGGCAACCGCCGTCTCTTACGACGGCGTCGGCGGCGCCAGCGCCAAGATCGACGGCCGCGAGCTGAAGATCGCCGTCAGCCGCATCTGACCAGGGCTACGTCTCTGCAGGGGGTCGAGTGACCTCTCTCAGAGGCTCCCGAGCCAGCAAGCCGAATTGCCTCAGGCAATCTGCTGCGCAACGGCCTCTGAGAGAGGTCACTCGACCCCCTCGCCCCTCGCAGCTACGAGTCCTTTCCCTCGCCGATGATGAAGTCGGTTTTGGCCGAGTCGGAGAACTTCACCCAGCAGTGCTCAGGGGCGGCGCCGGCGACCTCGACCAGCGCCGCTTCGATCCGCTTGGCGATCTCCGCCTTCTGCTCGTCGCTGCGGCCCTCGAACCAGTGGACCTCTACGAACGGCATCTGTCGATAAGGGAGCGGCGCCGCGCTAGGCGAGCGCCGGCTCCAGCTCGGCCTCGAGACGGCGCTTGGGCATAGCCCCGACGATTTTCTTGGCGATCGCCCCGTCCTTGAAGAGGATCATCGTGGGGATCGAGAGCACCTCGTACTGGGCCGCCGTCTGCTGGTTCTCGTCGACGTTGATGCTGACGATCTTGAGGTCGTCGCGCTCGCCGTCGATCTCCTCGAGGACCGGGTGGACGACGCGGCAGGGACCGCACCAGGGGGCCCAGAAGTCGACGAGCACCGGTCCTTCGGCATCGAGGACGTCGGCTTTGAAGGTGGCGTCGGTTACGTCGGTGAGTTTCCCAGTCACTGAATATCGGTCTCCCGGAATCGAGGTTCGTAGCTCAATACTTCAGAAAGTATAGCGGCGCTGTCCAAACCGCAAAAGCGGCACTCGCCAGATCGCCTCGGCGACGATCGAGCGGTCCATCTTCGAGCTGCCGGCCTGGCGGTCGCGGAAGACGATCGGCACCTCGACCACCTTGAACCCGGCCTGGATTGCCCGGTAGGTCATCTCCACCTGGAAGGCGTAGCCGCGGGCCTGGACCGAGTCGAGGTCGATCGCCTCCAGCACCTCGCGCCGGAAGCACTTGAAGCCGCCGGTCAGGTCCTGGACGTCGACGCCCAGCACCAGCCGCGCATAGGCGCTGCCGCCGCGGCTGATCGCCTTGCGCAGCGGCCCCCAGTCGCTGACGCCGCCGCCGGGCACGTAGCGGGAGCCGAGCACGAGGTCCGCCCGCTGCGCCGCCTCCAGCAGCCGTGGCAGGTAGGCCGGGTCGTGGGAGAAGTCGGCGTCCATCTCCAGGACCAGCCCGGCGCCGCCGGCAAGGGCGTGGCGAAAGCCGGCGATGTAGGCCGGGCCCAGCCCTTCCTTGGCCCGCCGGTGCAGAACGCTGACGTTCTCGTGCCGCGCGGCCAGCCGCGCGGCGATGTCGCCGGTCCCGTCGGGGGAGCTGTCGTCGACGATCAGGACCTGCGCGGCGGCGGGCAGCTTCGCCCGCGCGGCTTCGACGAAGCCCTCGACGTTCTCGGCCTCGTTGTAAGTAGGCAGGACAAGCCATGGGTCAGGCATGCTGTCGATGCTATGACCAACGCCGAGATCGCCGCCGCGCTGGATGAGCTGGGAGTTCTCTACGAGCTCGACGGCGCGGTCAAATACCGGGTGCTCGCCTACGGCACCGCCGCGACCGCGATCCGCGAGAGCCCGGTCTCGGTCGCCGAGCTGGCCGCCGCCGGCCGGGCCACCGAGATCCCCGGCGTCGGCAAGACCCTGGCGGAAAAGATCGACGCCCTGCTGGAGACGGGCGAGATCCCCGCCGCCGTGAAGCTGAAGGCGAAGTTCCCGCCGACCCTGATCGAGGTGACCCGGGTGCCGGGCCTGGGCGCGAAAACGGCAAAGCGCCTCTTCGACGACCTCGGCGTCGCCACGCTCGAGGACCTACAGGAGGCCGCCGAGTCGCACAAGATCCGCGAGCTGAAAGGCCTCGGCCCGAAGGCGGAGGAAAACGTGCTGGCCTCGCTGGAGCGCCTCGGCGAGCCCGGCGAGGGCAGCGGGCGGCTGCTGCTCTCCAAGGTCCGCCCGATCGCCGAGGAGCTGGCGGCGGCGCTGCGCGAGCACCCGGCGGCCAACCGGGTTGAGGTCGCCGGCTCGGCGCGACGCTGGGCCGAGACCTGCAAGGACATCGACATCATCGCCACCGCCGAGGAGCCGGCCGCGCTTGCCGAGCATCTCGCTTCCCACCCGTTGATCGCCGCCGCCGGCACGGCTGGGCCGAACGGCGTCCGGGCGCAGACCCACAACGGCGTCTCGGTCGACCTGCGGATCGTGCCGCCGGCCGCCTTCGGCAACCTGCTGCAGCACTTCACCGGCTCCAAGGCCCACAACGTGCAGCTGCGCGAAGAGGCGGTGGGACGGGGCCTGTCGGTCTCCGAGCACGGCATCACCGACACCGAGAGCGGCAAGGTCGACCTCTGCGAGACGGAGGAGGGCGTCTACGAGCGCCTCGGCTACGCCTACATAGAGCCGGAGCTGCGCGAGGGCCGCGGCGAGCTGAAGGCGGCACGGGAGGGGAAGCTGCCGGAGCTGATCTCCCTCGACGACATCAAGGGCGACCTCCACTCCCACACCACCCTCTCCGACGGCCGCAACACGCTCGAGGAGATGGCCGAGGCGGGCCGCGAGCGCGGCTACGCCTACATGGCGATCACCGACCACTCCGCCAGCCACGGCTTCGGCGACCATGTCACCGCCGAGCGGCTCTGGGAGCGGATCGCGGAGGTCCGCGCCTGGAACAAGGGCAAACGCGGCGTCCGCCTGCTCGCCGGCTCGGAGATCAACATCGGCCTCGACGGCACGCTCGACTACCCCGACGATCTGGTCGAGGCGCTCGACTGGGTCGTCGCCAGCGTCCACACCTCCTTCTCGGTCTCCGCGAAGGAGATGACCGAGCGGGTCCTCGGCGCGATCGAGAACCCCCAGGTCAACTGCATCGGCCACCTCACTGGCCGTCTGATCGGCCGCCGCGAGCCCTACGGGATCGACGTCGAGGCAGTCGCCGAGGCGGCCGCCCGCACCGGCACCGCGATCGAGATCAACTCCAACCCCAACCGCCGCGACCTCTCCGACCGCCACGCCCGCCTCGCGGCCGACGCCGGTGTCGCGATCGTCGTCAACACCGACGCTCACGGCGTCGACACGCTCGACAACATGGCCTACGGCGTCGCCACCGCCCGCCGCGCCTGGCTCACCGCCGCCGACGTCGCCAACACCCGTGACTGGCGCGAGTTCAAGCAGCTCGCGGGCATTCGCTGAGGACTTACCGGGGTCAGGGCACCGGTAAGTCCTCAGCGAATCTAGGCGCGGCTGAGGCGGTCGCTGCGCAGGCCCGGCGTCCGCACCAGCTCGATTGGCCTTAAAGCCGAGTTAGGGACGACGTAGAACTTGACGCCGTCGCGGTGCTCGATGCCGAGCACGGCGGCCTCGCGGGTGTGCCAGGCGAGCGAGACGATCAGCGCGTAGCCGGCGCCGATCACGGCGACGCCGGGGAAGAAGAGGCCGAGGCCGCCGGCGATCACCGCGCTCGCTCCGATCGGCCAGAGCCTCCCGACGACGATCCGCGAGGGGGACTCGGACGGCAGCGAGGTGGCGGTGCGCGCTCGGGAAAGGACGTCGCGAACGTCGTCCGCGGCGCGCTCGGGGCGGCCGAGGTAGATGCCGATCGCCAGCGAGGCCAGCCACCAGGCCGTGGCTACGAGGACCACGGTGGTGTCGCCCGCGCGGTTGGCGCCCAGCGCCGAGATAGCTCCCAGGACGGTCGCCTCGGCGCCGGTGATGAAGACGGTGACTCGCAGCAGGTCCGTATAAGGCACTTGTTACTCCACCAGCCATTCGAGGATCGCCAGCCAGCCCTCGGGGCCGTCGACGATCAGGTCGGACTCTTCGGGCAGCTCCGGCGGCGCCTCCGGGGAGACGATGCCGACGCAGGCGGCGGTCGCCAGCTCGCCAGAGTCGCGCAGCTCGCGCAGGCGGCGGAAGGCATCGAGGTCGGTGCGGTCGTCGCCCGCGTAGACGGCGGCACCCAGCGGCTCGCCGGCCAGCAGCGAGGCGACCGCCGCGTCCTTGCCGCCGCCCCCGACCGGCCGCAGCTCCAGCACCTTGCGCCCCCAGCGGGGTTCGAGCCCGGCGTGCCCGCCCTCGACCGCGATCTCGTGGGCGCAGCCCTCGGCACGTCCCTCGTCCTCGGCGCCGCGCCAGTGCAGCGCCTGGATCGCGCCCTTGTCCTCCAGCCGCAGCCCCGCGGCAAGCAACGGTTCCAGCTCGAGCCCGGCGATGAACTCGGCGGCCTCGGTCTCGCGCCCGGCCAGCGACGGGTCGGGTCGCGGTGCCTCGTCGCCGGGAAGCAGCAGTTCCAGCCCGTGGTTGCCGGCATAGGCGATGCCGTCGAGCCCGACCAGCCGCCGCGCCTCCTCGGCCTGCCGTCCGGACACACAGCCGACCAGGCCGTAGCGCTCGCTCAATCGCGCCAGCGCCTCCCGTGCGGCCGCCGGCACCGCCGCCTCCTCGGCCCGCTCGGCGATCGGCGCCAGGGTCCCGTCGACGTCGGTGAGAATCGCCGCTCGGGAAGGGTCGGCTCGCAGCGGCTCAAGCAGCGTGGCCCAGGCGCCTTCCCCCGTCTCAAATTCGCGAGGCACGGCATCTAGTATCGCCGCATGCCGTCCCCCTCAGGGCCGATGCCCTCGCATGAGATTCTGCGGCTGGCGGCGATCGGCACCCTCGCCGGTGTTTTCAGCGGCCTCTTCGGCGTCGGCGGCGGCACCGTGATCGTGCCGTTGCTGATCTTCTGGTTCGGCTATGGCGAGCGCCTGGCAACCGGCACCAGCCTCGCCGCGATCGTCCTGATCGGCCTGCTCGGGGCGATCGCCCAGGGCGGCATCTACGGCAACGTCCACGTCGAGACCGGCCTGCTGCTGGCGATCCCCGCCGTCGTCGGCGTGGTGATCGGGACCGCGGTCCAGCAGCGGATTCCCCAGCGCGCCGTCTCCTACCTCTTCGCGGCGTTGCTGGTTGGGATCGCGATCGAGCTGATCCTCTCGTGAACGAGGCACTGGCAATCCTGATCGCGGTCGCCGGCGGCCTGGCCGGCGGCCTGGTCGGGGTCGGCGGCGGCGTCCTCTTCGTGCCGGCGCTGACGATCTTCCTCGGCCTCAGCCAGGTCGAGGGCGAGTCGACCTCGCTGCTGATGATCGTCATCGTCGCCCTGGTCGGCGCCTACCGCCAGAACGGCTACGGCAACGTCCGCGTCCGCGAGGCGCTGATCATCGGCGCCCTCTCGCCGCTCGGCGTCCTGATCGGCGTCGCCGTCGCCAACAACATCCCGGAGCGCGCTCTGCAGCTCTCCTTCGCGGCGCTGGCACTGTTCTTCGCCGCCCAGCTGGTCCGCCGCGCCCGCTCCATGCCGTAGGAGCGACTATCGCCATCGTCTACGCTCAAAGCGTGGATTCGCTCACCTGGGAAGGCGACCTGCCGCATCTGCGATCTCCCGTGTTGGTCTGTGCCTTTCGCGGCTGGAACGACGCCGCCGCGGCCGCCTCGACGGCGCTTGGCGCTGTCGCCTCCTCGCTCGACTCGGAGCTGATCGCCAGGGTCGACCCCGAGGACTACTTCGACTTCCAGTCGACCCGCCCGACGATCAGCCTGACCGAAGGCCAGGCGCGCCGGATCGACTGGCCCGAGAACAACCTGATCGCCGTCCGGGTCCCGAGCGCCGACCGCGACCTGGTCCTGCTCGACGGCACCGAGCCGAACTTGCGCTGGCGCACCTTCTCGGAGACGATCGCGACCGCGGCCGACGCGCTCGGGGTCGAGCTGGTGATCACCCTCGGGGCCCTGATCGCCGAGGTCTCCCACACCCTGCCGGTGCCGATCACCGGCCTCGCCTCCGACCAGGAGCTGGTCGAAGAGCTCGAACTGGAGCGCTCCAGCTACGAGGGCCCGACCGGGATCGTCGGAGTGGTCCACGACCTCTGCCAGAAGGCCGGGATCAGCTCCGCCTCGCTATGGGCCGCGGTGCCCCATTACGTCGCTGCCGTCCCCAACCCGAAGGCGGCGCTGGCGCTGCTGCGCCGGCTCGAGGGGCTGACCGGGATCGCCGTCGAGGCTTCCGAGCTGGAGGAGGAGACGATCGACTACGAGGAGCAGATCGGCCGCGCCGTCGCGGCCAATCCGGAGATCGAGGAGCTGGTCTCCCGGATCGAGGCCGAACAGGTCGACCTGCTGAGGGAGGGCGAGGAGCTGCCCTCGGCCGACACCATCGCCCGAGAGTTCCAGCGGTTCTTGAGGCAACGCGGCAACTAGCTCGCGCGGGCGATTCTCGGCTGAACTCGGAGCGGGGGAAGGTGGGGCATCCCTCTCCCTCGCTGGGCTTTTCGCCTGAGGAGTTGCCCCATCCGAGAAAGGCCGGTTGGGCGAAAAGCTAACGCCGCTCGTACGAGGATGCCCCACCTTCGACAAGGCCGGGATCGCCTCAAGCCCCAGCAGTCTCGGCGGCGTTCGATTGGAGGGGGCACCCCCGCCCCCTCAAGCCAACCCCGAAGCTAGCCGCCTACGACTCCGCCGCCGGGCAGATCAGGCGGTAGTCGCACCAGCCGCAGACGCTGGGCGAGGGGCGCGGCTCGAAGTCCTGGCCGAGGATTCCCTCGCCGACCTGGAGCACCGTTCGCTCGACTCGCTCGGCGTCGTCGGGCTTGGTCGGCGCCGCCACCTTGTCGGCGTCGAGCACGTAGTAGTAGCTGCCGGCACTGGCCTCGACCTCCCAGGCCTCGCGCGCCGCCAGCCGGTAGAGCGCCAGCTGCAGGTCGCTCTCCAGCTCGGCCGCGGTGCGGCGCTCGCCGGTCTTGTAGTCGATCAGCTCGTAGTCGCCGTCGGGCAGGCGGTCGACGCGGTCGACGCGGCCGCGGACGTGGTGCTCGCCGACCTTGAAGTCGAACTTGCGCTCGAGCCAGACCGGCTCTCCCTCGGCCACCCGCTCGCGCTCCCAGTAGAGCCGCAGCGCCTCGCGGGCGCGATCGCGGAACTGCAACTCGTCGTCGGTCGCGCCGAAGCCGGTCCGCCTCCAGCCGGTCTCGAAGAGGCCGGTCAGCTCGCGCAGGCCGTCCTCGTCGTTTGCCGGCGGCTCTTTGTGAAAGCGCTCGAGGACGTTGTGGATGAGGATGCCGAAGCGCTGGTTGATCGTCGGCTCCTGGGGGATGCCGAAGACCCGTGCGAACTTGTACTTCAGCGGGCAGGTCAGGTAGAGGCTGAGGTCGGAGGCGGAGAGGCTGAGGCGGCCGTCGCCACGGCGCGGCAGGAACGCCTCCAGCGAGGGCTCCGCGCGGGCCGCGATCAGCTCGCGCCGGCGACCGCGCTCGTGCTCTGAGTCGAGCAGGTAGGAATCGAGCGAGGAGGCGTCGAGCTCGGCCTGCTGCTCGGTGGTCGCGACTTGGCGCAGCAGCCCGTTGACGGCCTCGATCGCCTCCGCCGTCGGCTCGTCGCCGGGGCGCTGGGCCAGCGCCGCCAGCTTCAGCAGCTCCAGGTAGCGGGCGATCGCGCGGTTGACGTCGATCGCCGTGTCCAGGCGCGGCTCGGAAAGCTCGCGACCCGCCCGCCAGGATGCCTCGAGCACCTGCTCGCGCAGGGTGCGGTAGGTGGCGTGCAGGCCCTCGGCGGGGCCGAACAGCTCCTCGCCGTGCTCCTCCTCCTCGCCGGCGGCAACCGCCAGCGCCTCCGCGTAGAAGCGCGACGGCTGGGCCTCGCCCTCCTCGCCGCGCTCCAGCCGCGAGAAGACCAGGGTGCTGCGCGCCGGCCAGCCGATCCGCGACCAGTCCGCCTCGCCCTCCAGCCCGAGCACGAAGACGTGGTCGAAGCCGATCCCCTTGACCGCGTCGATCGCCATCCCCTGCACCGAGGCGGGCGAAGGAGGCTCCTCGCCGCCGGCCGGCTCGACCCCGGCCTCGGCGACGGCGCTGAGGTAGGCGACGAAGCCGCGGGTAGAGCCGTGCGGCTCGCGCCGTGCCCAGGCGGTCGCCAGCTCGGCCAGGCGCGAGAGCCCGAGCAAGCGCTCCGCGACCTCTGGCTGGGCGGCGAAGAGGCGCTGGCGCCGCAGCCCCACCCGCTCGATCAGCCGCCGCACGAAGACGTCGGCGCGGCGCTCCTCCATCGCCGCCGAGGCGGCGTTGTAGAGCTTCAGGAAGGACTGGATCCGCTCCCGCGCCTCGGGCTGGAACTGAGGGCTGTCGAGGGCGGCCTCGCAGGCGGCGACCATGTCCTGCTTGCGGCGCCGAGCGATCGTCGTCAGCCGCGCCAGGTCGCCGGGGCGCAGTTCGACCGGCGGCCGGGTCAGCGCCCGCGCAACCGCCGGCGAGTCGTCGGGCTTGGCCAGCGCTCGCAGCCAGGCGATCGCGTCGCGCACCTCGGGGCGCTGGAAGAGCGCCGCCGGGCCGGAGAGGTGGAAGGGGATGCCGCGCTCCTCCATCGCCGCCGCCACCGCGCCACCCTGGCGGCCCGGCTCAGCGACGAGGACGCAGATCTTCTCCGGGTCGGCGCCGGCGGCGAGCAGGTGCTCGACCTCGCGGGCGACGGCCTGGGACTGGGCGCGCTCGTTGGCGCAGCGCCAGAAGCGGAGTGCAGGCTCGCGGAAGCGGTGCCCCAGAACGACGACGTCGCCCTGGGGGAAGAGGTCTCGGAACCAGGCGCCCGGGAGCTGGGCGGGAGGCGAGGGGGGGTCCTGCGGGCGGGCGAGGGCGTCCGTTCTCGGACCCCCCCTCGCCTCACCCTCGGCAGGTTCGCTTAGGTCGGTTTCCTCGAGGGCGTAGAGGTGGTTGGGGTTGTCGCGGGAGAGGGCCTCCAGGATGGCTCGCTGGGCCGGGGTCGTCTCCTCGAGCTCGTCGACCATCAGGTACTCGAAGCGGGTGGCGATCAGGCGGCGCAGGTCGGGGCGTTCGGCGAGCAGGCAGTCGAAGGCGAGGAAGACGTCGCCGCGGTCGAGGCTGCCGGCCTCGGCGAGGATCCGGTCGTGGGCTGTGTAGAGCTCGGCGAACTCGATCTCGCGCCGCATCGACTCCAGGTCCGCCTCGTCGGAGGCGGCCTCCTCCTTGGCCCGGGCGCGCTGCTCCAGCGTCGTCGGCCCGACCCGTTCGGACTTGAGGGCATCGATGCGGGCCAGCAGGCGGGCCAGCAGGCCGGCGGGGTTGCCGCGGATCTCGTGACGGCGCAGGGGCAGCTGGTCGAGGCGGTCGAGCAGCATCGCCAGCCGCTCGGCGGGCCCGAGGACGTCGAAGAAGGGATCGAGGCCGGCGGCCTCGGCATGCTCGCGCAGGAGGCGCTCGCCGATCGTGTCCCAGCTGCCGACCCAGAGCTCCTCGAACGGCCCCTGCACGAGCGCCTCGGCTCGTTCCCGCAGCCGTCGCGCGGTGGCCCGGGTCGAGCCGATGACGAGAATCCGCTCGGGGGGCGTGCCGCCGTCGGCGAGCCGCGCCAGGCGCCGCGCCAGCAGCTCGGTCTTGCCGGTGCCGGCGGCGCCGAGGACCAGCAACGGGCCGTCGCCGTGGAGGCCGGCGCGCTCTCGCCCGCCCGCCTCCATCGCCGCCGTCGCCTGCTGATCGCGCATCGTCCAACGCTAGCGCGCCATAGCATTCGGCCGATGGACGTTTTCTCCGCAGACTGGCTGGGAATCTGCCGCCGTATCGTGCTGGTGCAGCGGGCGATCTTCGCTGCCGCGGCGAGCAGCGAGGATCGCACCGTCTACGAGGGCGTCGGCGAGGGCGGCGACCGCACCCTGGCGATCGACCGGCGCTGTGAGGATGCGGTCTTCGCAGAGCTGGATGCGCTGGCGGCCGAGGGGGCGTCCTTCGTGGCCGTCTCGGAGGAGCGCGGTGAGGTCTCCTTCGGCTCGGGCGGAGCGGCGAGGGTGGTGATCGACCCGATCGACGGCTCGCTCAACGCCCGCCGCACGATTCCCTCCCACAGCCTCAGCATCGCGGTCGCCTCCGGCTCCTCGATGGCCGACGTCGAGTTTGGCTTCGTCCACGACTTCGGCGCCGGCGAGGAGTTCGTCGCCCGCCGCGGCAAGGGATCGATGCGGGGTGGCGCCGCCGTCCGGGTGGCCGCCGAGGCGGGCAAGCTGGAGATCGTCGGGCTCGAGTCGGCCGAGCCGGCATGGTCACTGGCGGCCTTGGAGGCCCTGGCCGGGAAGGCGTACCGGCTGCGGGTCGTCGGCTCGATCGCGATCACCGCCTCCTACGTCGCCGCCGGTCGCTTCGACGCGATGCTGAGCCTGCGGCCCTGCCGCTCGGTCGACGCCGCCGCGGCGCAGCTGATCGTCCGCGAGGCCGGCGGCGAGGTCGCCTTCGGAGACCTTGCCCTCGAGGAGGCGGCGTTGGACCTCGGCGCTCGCTATCCGATCGCCGCCGGCCGCAGCGCCACCGCCCTGGCGACCGTGCGCGCCGCGCAGGGCGCAGCCGAGCCCGTGTAACCACCCCGCTAAAAGAGGTTAAGAACGTGTGTTCGCAAAAGAACGTATGTTCGTTACACTCGGCGGACGCCAGGCAGGCAAAACAAAATTCGAAGGGATTACATCTTCATGGCAGAGAGCAAAAACGGCAGCAAAGCGAAAACTCAGGCCAAGCGCGCGACCACCGAAGCTAAAAAATCGGCCGCCGCGAGCGCCAAAGCCACCAAGCGGGCCGCCACCAAGACGGCCGTCGCTGAGAAGAACCAGGTGCAGACCGTGGCCGAGGCCGCCGTCGACGTGCCGGTCGGCATCGTGCTCAGCGTCAGCGACCGCGTCTCCGACCTGGTCGAGCCGTGGACCGGCCGCGCCAGCGCCGAGAAACAGCTCAAGTCCTACCGCGCCCAGCTGCGCAAAACGGTGAAGCGGACCGAGCGTCGCGGCACCACCGCCCGCCGCAAGGCGACCACCGAGGCCCGCAAGACCCGCAACCGGGTCGAGCGCGAAGCCCGCAAGCACCAGCGCACGGTCGAGACCACGCTGAAGCGCAACCGCAACGAGGTCGAGTCCCGCGTCCGCCGCGCGATCGACGAGCAGACCTCCCGAGCACAAGGCTTGGTCGATCAAGTCACGGATCAGTTTGCTTCATTGCGCTAAGTCGCACCTCGCATTCCTGCAGCACCGACCGCCCCGATCTTCGGGGCGGTCGTCGTTGGGCTAGCGGCCGGTGACGAAGACCGGGGTCGAGGCCGCTGGCTCGTAGGGCCAGCCGTCCTGGGCGGGGGCGAAGGCGCGGAACTGGAAGCGGACACCGCGGCTGTCGTCGTCGCTGAAGGAATAGGCGTAGCGGAAGCGGCCGTGGGCATCGGTCTGCACGGTGCGGAACTCGGACCAGTCGCGGCCGGGGAGGCGGAACTGCAACTCGACCGGGCGGCCGCCGGGGGGAATCGGGGCGCCGTCCTCGCCGACGCGCCCGTCGAATGCCACCGGTGCCCCGCCGACCCGCGCCGAAGCCGCCGACGCGCGCATGCGGATGCCGCCAAGAACTCCGAGGCTCACCTCGCCGCCGCTGGCGCGGGCAAGGGTCGGGGTGCCGTCAAAGACGACTTCGACCCAGCGGCTGGGTCCCGGCGCCAGGCGGGTCGCGAAGCTGCCGTCAGCCGCCGTCCGGGTCGTCGTCGTGCGCTGGGACGGGTCGGCGCCGGCGGCGAAGCTCTCGACGATCGAGATCGGCAAGCCGCCCAGCCCGGGGCCCGCTGCCGAGGCCAGCCTTCCCGCGTAGGAGACGGCGCGCCCGTAGGGCACCGACCGTCTCGTCGGCCGCTGCTCGAACGTGTCGATCGCCTCGCGCCGGCAGCGTCGCTGGCCGTCTTTTCGCCCGCAGCGCCGCCAAGCCAGCCGCCGGCCACCGAACCCCGCCGCGATCGTAGCCCGGGCCTTCAGCGGGTTCGACAGCACCATCCTGGTGCCGTTTCCGCGACGCTCGGCAAAGCCGGGGTTGCCGGCCAGGTCGTAGGCGGTGGCTTTGAACTCATAGGTCCCGGCTGGGAACGAGTCGGAGTCCCAGTGGGCGACGAGGCGGCCCGCTCCGGTCGCCGTTGGCAGCGGCGCCCAGGGCTGGAGCGATCTCGCTCGCCGTACTGCGATCGACCCTCGCGCCGGGTCGAGCCCGGCCAGCCGGTCGCCGGCCGTCGCCTCGATCCGCTCCGGCTCGGCTGGGTCCTGGAATCTGGAGAAGGCGACCTCTGGCCCGCTTTCGTCGATCCGCACCGTGACCCTCGCCGGCGCTGCCTCCCCCGTGTTGCCGGTGGCGTCGCGGGCATAGAAAGCGACGCCATGCGCTCCCTCCCCGGTCACCATCGCGGCGACCGAGTCGCCGTGCTCGAGCCGGGGCACGCCGCCGTCGACGGCGATCGCGGTAAACGGCCCGCTGGGCCCGTCCGCAGCCATTCCCGAGAGGGCGTCGGTCGCCTTCGCGGCCAGCCATACCGGGCCGTTCGCCCATCCCGGCCCCGGCCCCGACAGCGTCACTTCGGGACGACTCGAGTCGACCCAGACGATCGCGCTGCCGATCTCCGCCGACCGCATCCCCGAGCCGGATACGGCTACGGCGTGGACGACGCTGGCCCCCTCGGGCAGGATCCCCAGCGAGACGGTGTCGTCGCCGATGCCGCCGCGGAGGTCGGTCTCGGCCACGCTGCACCAGGCCGGCGAGGCGCAGGGCGCGCTTTCGCCGGCCCGGTCGACCGCCACGGCATAGCCGCGGATGCCCGAGATCGGGTGGGGCCCGGCCGGGTGCTCGATCCTCAGGACCGCCGGCCGGCTCCCGGGGATCCAGCTGGCCGGTGCGAGCGGCCGGGCGGCCCTTGGCCTGGTGTTGTCGAAGCGCAGCGCCACACTCGCCTCCGGCCCTCGCCCGCCTTCTGGGCCCTCGAGCCAGACGTCCGCCGTGTAGATGCCCGGTTTTTCAGAGAGGGAGATTTCGAGGCCCGCCTCGCTCCTAGCAAGCCTGACCTCGGGGATGACGACGCCGGCGCCGCTGCGGACGCGGTAGCCGACAGCGGCGATCGGGAAGCCTGGACCGGCTATGGGAGGCTGCTCCCAATCGAGCCTGAAGCGGCTCTCGGCCTGCCAGGCTGCTTCGCTCGATACGCGCAGGTCGATCGGGCGCAGCTGCGAGATCGGGTCCGGGGAGGAGTACGCGACCCTGGGAGACACGGCGACAGCCAGCAGCGCCGTCGCCAGCGCCAGGGAGGCGAGCGCTCCGCCGCGGCGCCTCACGGCCCGAACTCCCCCGCCGGGTCGCTGCTCGCGGAGCCGGCCGAGCCGCCTTCGCTCGCTGGCTCGGGAGCGGAAGCGATCTCCGGTTCGGGGGCGTATTCGACCGCGCCGCTCGTGGCCGGCGTGGAGACTGCCGCGGGCTCTGCCGCCGCCACCGGGGCGGGGTCGCGATCGGGGGAAGCAGCGGGCGGCGGCGACGCTGGCGCGGGCTGGTACTCGACGCCGCTGTCGGCGCTTGACTCGGCGCTGAGGGTTGGGTCGAGAGTGCGCACCATGGCCGGCGCCTTGGCCGGGCCCTGACCGATCTCGAGTGGCGCCGGCACCACGCCGCTCGCCACGCAGGCCACCGCGCCGCCGGCCGTGCCGACGCAGATCGCCACCGTCTTGGCCAGCGCCGCCATGCCGGCCCCGCCGCCGCCGCTCGTCGCGACCTGGGACAGGGCCGAGTCGGCCGTCCCGTTTCCGCCGAAACGGGCGGCCAGCTCGGCGAACGCGTCGTGGGCGCGGTCGAGCAGGGACCGGCCGACCGGGAGCGCGGGCGCCAGCGCCGCCGCCGCACCCGGCGCCGCCCGATAGGCCCGCAGCGTGGCGCGGCAGGTGCCGCAGGCTCGGAGGTGCTCGCGCAGCGTGGCGGCATCCTCGGCCCCGGCCTCGCCGTCGCAGAAAGCGGAGAGCAGAGGCCGCATCTCCTCACAGCGGCTGCCGTCCTGGCTGCGCGAGAGGAGGAGGCGGAAGCGCTCCCGGCCCTCGGCCAAGGAGCGGTTGATTTTGGTGTGGGAGAAGCCCGTGATGGCGCCGATCTCCCTGTAGGAGTAGCCCTCCGCCAGGAGGGTCAGCGCCCGCAGCTCCTGCGGCTTCAGCGCCTGCAGCGCCTCGCGGCTGCGGGCGATCGCTTCGTGACGCTCGGCCCGCTCGGGTGGGCCGTCGGCGTCGGCCGGGATCAGCGCCACCCAGTCCTCGCGGTCGGGCGCCGCTGCGGCCGCCGCCGGGCCGCTGAGGATCCGCTCGCGGTCCCGTCGCACCGCCAGCGCCTCGTGCTTGACGACGGTATGGGTCCAGCGGATCAGTTCGCGTGGGTCCTCCGACGGGGCCTTGACGAGAAGGATCTCCAGCGCCCGCTGCAGGGCGTCGTCGGCGTCGTCGGCGCAGAGCGAGTAGCGGCGGGCGGTGCGCCGCAGGGCCTCCTCGTGGCGCACATACGTTTCGACCGCGGCTCGTTTCCGGGCGCCTTCGGCGATACCCGGCAGCACCGCGCCTTCTCCATCCCCACCACTCGAACTCACCGCTCAGCTCCCCCTGGCCGCT
>Ga0193706_1000473_pt1 | contig 23612 bp, 20 predicted proteins | sample U3c1metaG_FD_160130 | JGI IMG/M metagenome (GOLD analysis project Ga0193706, IMG submission 160130) | Soil microbial communities from a riparian zone of the East river system, Colorado, United States - U3c1 | ecosystem: Environmental > Terrestrial > Soil > Riparian zone | place: USA: East River... | reverse complement strand
TGCTTTCGAGCTCTCCGGCGATGGCATTGGGGAGCGAGGCGCCGACCGCCGCCGTCAATGAAAGGCACTCCGGGCGTAGTGACACCCACACGGGCTTGCCGGGGGCGACGTCGAGATCGCGCTGCTGACACCGCGGACGAATGACGAGGGCGCGTGCGAGCGCGACGCGTTGTTGTTCCCCGCCCGAAAGCTGGTCGATGCGGCGGCCCGTGTGCGCCCCCATCCGCACCGCTTCCAGCGATTCCTGCACCCGCTGGGCGATCTCGCGCTTGTCGACGCGCCGCTCGCGCAGTCCGAAAGCGACGTTCTCGCCTACCGACAAATGGGGCCAGAGGGCGAAGCTCTGGAACACCATGCCCGTATGGCGCTGATGCGGTGCGAGGCGGGTTACCTCCTCTTCGCCGAATCGGATCGTGCCCTGGTCGGGTACGACGAAGCCCGCGATCGACCGAAGAAGCGTGCTCTTTCCACATCCGCTCGGACCGAGCAGGAGCAGAAGCTCACCTGCACGTACCTCGAGGTCGATGCGATCGAGCGCAGCGACGTCGCCGAACCGAACGACCAGTCCGCGGAGGGTGACGGCGATCATGGGCGCGATTCTTCGCCCGTATGTTAGAACATTTGGACGCCGTTTCTTGGTTAGAGCCGCAAGCTGCTTGACTTGACCCCGTAGTCGTCAACCCTCGGGTTTCTGGACCACTCATGCAAGAGGTGGATTTTTACGAGCTTTCGCGTGCTGTGCAGGAACGGTTCGTCGCTTGTGTGGGGGGGCAAGGACAGCCGACGCCGGTGCTTCAGGCCAGTGCCGGGCAACCTCGCGGGATGCTGGCGTGGCTCGGTGTCGCCGCCGGAAGCGTGATCGCGCTCCTCGGCGTCTACCAGGTGGGGCTCGGGAATCTCGAGAGCGGTCTGGCGCTTCACCCACCGCCGTTCATCGGCGCCTATGCGCTGCTGTTCGCGACCATCTTGGTGGCGTTCCTCCAGGTCTTCTCCCGTTTGCAAGCTCGCCAGGCGCTCCCCTTTCCCGCCGGGATCTACCTCTTCCCCAGCGGCGTCATCGACGCGCGCACCTCCAAGCTGCGCGTCTTCGCCTTCACGGCATCGACGCCGCCCATCGTGTCTGGCGAGAATCTCGTGCTGACGTTCCCCGACGCAACCTTCACCTTCCCCGTTGCGGCCGGCCATCTCGAGCAGGCCAAGAGCGTCATCGAAGAGGCGGAGAGCAGAGTCGAGAGGGCCCGCGCGGCCGACGACAAGAAAACGCTCGCTCTTCTCGACCCGCTCGTCGATGTGGGCGTTGCCAACCCCTTCGGCCCCAAGACACGCATGATGCGCCAGGCGCCGATCTGGGTCCGCCAGGGCATTCTCATGGGCATCGCCGCGGGGGCGTTGCTCGCGCCCGGCGTGTGGTGGCTGCGCAACCGGACCAGCGACGAAGGCATGTTGGGCGAGGCTCACCGCCAGCGTTCCGTCGCGGCATACCATGCCTATCTCGCGCGCGGAGGTCGGCGCGACGAGGTGCGCGACGTCTTCCTACCGCGTGTCGAGCTTCGCGACGCGGTCAAGGAAGGAACGGTCGAGGCCATCGAGCGCTACATGGCCGCCCACCCCCACTCCGGCATCCCATCGGAGGTCACCGCCGCTCTCCGCCAAGCGATGCTGATCGCGCTCGAGGCCTTCAAAAAGGTCGGGACGGTGTCGGCGCTCAACGAATTCAGCAAAAAGCATCCCCACAAGCTCATCGACAACGAGCTGCGTCAGGCCATCCACGCCGTTTACCAGGGGGCGCTCGCCAAATACCGCAAGGAAGCGAGCAGCAGAGACGCAGCCGTGGTCGCTTTCGTCGAGCGCCTCTTGGCCGTCGCAGAAAAGAGCGGCCCCAAGGTGGAGATCCGTTTTCGCCGCAAGGTGACGCGCACGATGGAGATGGCCGATGCGCAGATCAAGCGCAGCCCTTTTTACATGGGCGTGGTGTCGCTGCCGTCCCAGTATTTCGACGAATCCCACGCGCGTAGCCGCGAGGAGGCGGCCGGCAAGACACTCGCGGCTCGCTTCGCGGCCTCGTTCCCGGCCGACATCCTGTCTCTGGAGATCGGCGCCCCCCTTACCGATCCCGATGCGCCTCTGCCGGCCGCGCCGGTTCCCACGATCTTCGTCGACCACTCCTCGCAGGTCTCCGGCCCTTCGTACCTCACGGCCAGGCCGCGCGGCGTCTTCGTCGGATTGGCGCTCGTTTTCGAGGCCACGTTCCGTCTGCCGGACGACACCAAGCCGATGCACTTCAAGCTGCCGACGTGGCGTAACCCCGACGCCAAGATCGAAAAGGGGGACGGCCCGCTCGAAGCGGCGGTCTACGACGCCATGACCACCACCGCGTTCGCGCAGTTTACCAACAAGTACCTCGCCACTTTTTTCAACAAGCCGGAAATCCCGCCGCCCGGCGATACCAAGCCCGCCAGCGTGTCTCCCGAGCCCAAGCCAGCCACGCCGCCGGCCGACGCCAAGCCGGAGTAGAACGGCGCCGCTATTTCCGCCACTCGGCGAGCGTCGCTTCGATGCGATGGATCGCGAGGGAGAGCGTTTCCTCGTCGGGCAGGAAGGTCATGCGAAAGCGGTTCCTGTAATCGACATTGAACGAGCTACCCGGCACCACCAGCACGTGCTGACGCTCGAGGAGCGTCATGGCGAACTCGGCGTCGTCGAAGGAACCGAGGCCCTCGGTCCGTACGCCGACGAAAGCATAGAGAGCGCCCTCGGGTTTCTCCGCCGTCAAGAAGCGCGATTGCGCCAGCGCTTGCATGACCGCGCGGCGCTGCCGGCCGAGGCGCCCCTCCGGCGCGGTGAGGTCGTAGATGCTCTGCACGCCGCCGAGCGCCGTTTGCACCGCCCACTGACCAGGCACATTGGCGCAGAGACGCAGCGACGCCAAGAGCTCGAGACACTGGAGGTACTCCGCGGCGTGATCCTTTTTTCCGCTGAAGAAAACCCACCCCGTGCGAAATCCGCAGGCGCGATAGACTTTGGAGAGCCCGCTGAACGTGGCGCACAGCGTGTCCTGGCAGAGTCGCGCCACCGGCACGTGCTCGGCGCCGTCATAGAGGACTTTGTTGTAGATCTCGTCGGAGAAGAGCACGAGCTGCTTCTCTTCCGCGATGCGTACCAGCTTCTCGACGACTTCGCGCGGATAGACGGCACCGGTGGGGTTATTGGGATTGATGACGACGAGCGCTTTGCAGCGCGGTGTAACCAGCCTCGCGACTTCCTCGGGATCGGGGACGAAGTTCGCTTCGGGGCGGCAGGGATAGTACACCGGCGTGCCCCCGGTGATGACGACGCCGGCGGTCCACAGCGGATAGTCGGGGGCCGGCAAGAGGACTTCGTCCCCCGGCTCGAGGAGCGCCTCCATCGTCATCATGATGAGCTCGGACACGCCGTTGCCCATGAAAACGTCGTCGGCGGTGACGCCGGCGATGCCCTGCGTTTGGGTATCCATCACCACCGCTTCGCGGGCCGGAAAGATCCCCTTCTGATGGCAGTACCCCTCGGCCAGTCCGAGGTTCTCGATGGTGGCGATGCGCATCGTCTCCGGCGTGCGAAAACCGAAGGCGGCGAGGTTGCCGATGTTGAGCTTGATGACGTCGTGCCCCTCACGCTCGAGCTCCTCGGCGCGACGTGCGAGCGGACCCCGGATTTCGTACCGCACGTGATGCAGATGGCGCGCTGCGCGCAGGGTAGGGGAGCTCGGAAGGTGTGTCATGCGAAGCGCCAGTTATGCTTGCCCGGACCGCTCTGCGCAAGGGTCGCGCCCGAAACGCGGCCAGTCGTGTAGCATCGCGCCATGCGAAATGACGCCCAGCTCTACAGCCTGATCACGGCGAGTCTCGCGATGCTCCTGACGGCCTGCGATAGCCCGCCGCCCGCCGCCTCGGGGGCGCCATCCGCCTCGGCGGCGGCGACCGTTGCACCGAAGGTCGACGAGCCGACAGCGGCTTCGGCCGCGCCGTCGGCTACCGCCCCTGCGCGGGCTGCCAAGCGCAAGGATCCAGCATCGTGCCCCAAGGATGGGCCGGTGGTCTTCGAAGACGCAACCCTCGAAACCGTGGTGCGAAGGCAACTGCAAAAACCGTCCGGACCCATCGCGCGTGCGGAGTTGAAGAAGGTCAAGACGGTCGATCTCTCTCAATCGACGTCCAACGACGCGCTCGACCCCTGCATCTTCATGCACCTCACCGGTCTCAAAGGCCTCTACTTGGCGCCGGGGGATCTCGATGATCTCTCGCCGATCAAGGGCGCGACGGGGCTCAACTCGCTGCGCGTCTCGGCGACGAAAGTGTCCGATCTCTCGCCGCTCGCGGGAATGCGCGCGCTCGACCGGCTCGACGTTGGCCGCACGCCCGTACGCGATCTCAAGCCGCTGGCGTCGCTGACCAGCCTCACCGAGCTTCAGCTCGACGACACCGAGATCAGTGACATTTCACCACTGGCCCATCTCGAGAAGCTCGAAATGCTTCTCCTCAAACGCACCCGGGTGAGCGACATCGCGCCCCTGCGCGGTCTGCGCAAACTGAAGCATCTCTACATCGAGGGGTCCCTCGTCCAGGACATTTCGCCTGTGCAAGGAATTGCGGGTTTGAAGGTCCATTGACGCCTCGGGCAGTCGCGGCGGAAGACGCGACGTGCCTTTTTTGGCTCAGAATGTGCTTAGCCAGGCTCCATGACGCGTGGGCGTTGGCTTGTCTTGGCGGGTTGCCTGGCGCTCCTGCGCTTCTTTCCGGCGTGTGCGAATACCTGTCTCAACCCCCAGCCGGAACCCCCCGGCGGTGGCTGCAACGAGGCCAACAGCTCCATCCGCCCGCCCAATGACAGCGGGGCCGGAACGAGCGGCATGGATGCCCGATTCGCCGCCGATGCGGGCCCCGATGGCGCACGTGACGCCGCTCCGGACGACGGGGCGAACCCAGGTGACGGAGGCGCCGACGAGCAGGCGGATCGTGCGGACGGCTCCTCGGACGATGCGCCCGATGATGCGGCCCCAGAAACGTCCAGCGACGGCGACGGGGGTGCACCGAGCGACGCTCGGGAGGGCGGCCCCGACGATGCGCCCGATGCCGTTCCCGACGCCGGCGCGGCCGACGGTTCGAGCGACGCGCTCAGGGACGGCGCGGACGACGTTTCGAATGTCGACGGGAGCGACGGGGCCTAGGCAAACGGGCGATCCCAAGGGGTATGACGCGCCAGCCTGTGCCAGTGGCACAAAGTGCGCCACGAATGCCCCAGAAGCCCCATTTCAGCTGTTAACTGACTTCTGTCCGGGGTGGTGTGGAAAGTGCTACGGGTCGCACTATGGCGCGCAATCGCTGGCTGATGCTTCTTGGCTCTCTCGCGATTGTCGCGAAGCTCCAGGGCTGCGCCGGCCACACGTGCGAAGTGGATCCGCTCAACCCGCAGCCCGAGCCTCCCTGTCCCCAAGGCGAGACGGGCGGCGCTGGCGGCACGACGGGCGGCACAGGCGGTAGCGGTGGTCCGTCGACTGGCGTCGGCGGAAGCGTCGGCGGCGGCGGCGGCGCGGGCGGCATCGGGGGTGACGGCGCTGGCGGCACGGGTAACCCGACCGGCGGAGCAGGGGGAACGATCGGCACAGGTGGTACAGGCGGAGCAGGTGGAACGGCTGGCGGCGGTGGAGCGGCTGGCGGCGGTGGAGCGGGTGGAAAAGGCGGTGGAGCTGGAACGGGTGGAACCGGAGGGTCGGGGACCACTGACGGCGGGACATCCGTGGATGCAGCCGCCGACGCTGGGCGCAGCGACGCTAGCACCGGTGGACGCGGTGGAGCCGCCGGTGCAGGTGGCAGCGCGGGAACGGGTGGCCGCGGCGGCTCCGGCGGCGTCGGTGGCGGCGCAGACGGTGGACCCCAGGACGCCAGCGGCGGAGCTGCCGGCGTGGGCGGCACCGGCGGAACAGGCGGTGTCGGTGGAACAGGCGGTGGTGACACCGATGCGTCGTCTGACCGTTCGTCTGACGGTTCGGTCGACGCGCCCGGAGACGGCGGGGACGCGCCCGATTCGTCCGGCGATGTCACGCCGCCGCAGGACGGCGGCTCGCCCCCGGCCGATGCCAGTTCGGATACGCAGGACTCCGACGGCGGCGGCTAATGCGCGCGCCGCGCGGGCGAGCCGCGAGCGCTCAGTTCACTTCCGCGGCTGCGGCTTCTTCGCGGCGGGGCTCCGCGGACGTGTCCCCTTGCTGGGCGCGCTCGATCTCGGCCTCCATTTCACCGCACAGCGTCTTCCAGTAGAGAATCGCGCTGGCCCGTAGGCTGTAGAGCGGGTGCGAAAAGCTCTGGGGCGTGTTCTTTTCCACGAAGAAATGCCCAAACCACGCGAACCCGTAGCCGAACACCGGCGCCAGCAGCAGAAGGGAAACGCGTCGCTTGAGAACCCCCGCCACGAAGCACGCTAGCGCCAGGCTCATTCCGATCATGTGCAGCTTGCGATTGAGCGGATGCGAATGCTCGCGCACGTACTCCAGCCAGAAGGCGTCGAAATCTGATTTTTCCGTTTCCATGTCCCCTACCTATCTTCTCGCACCACACGTGTCAGCCCATGAGAGCGCCCTTGTCGCCCGACCGATGCGTCGGAGCGACTGCGCCATGTCGGTACTCGCCCGAGGACGCGATCAGAAGCTGACGTTGACGGTATTGAGCGACGGCACCTTGCTCCAGGTCATGCCGCGTACGACCCCGTCGACGCATTCCTCGATCTTGGCGTTCTTCGGTTTGGATGAGATGTCGGCCCCGACCGCAGCCCCGTCGTAGATCGCGACGGTCATCGTGACCTTGGTCGATCGCGGGACCTTGCACTGATCATAGCGCTTGAGATCGAGGAGAGGCGCGCGTAGCGCATCGTCGGCCATGTTCGTGCGCGCCGTCCCTTGGGGGATGGCCTTGATGGCTTGGTCGACGGTGGCGTGCGGAGGAAAGTCGATCTTCGGTGGCGCCGACGTCGGTGTTGCGGCCGACGCGAGCGACGGGGGTGGTGACGAGGTCGGTGCTTCCGTCGCAGCCGGCTTCTCTGGCGGCGGCGTGGCGGCCGCGGTCGCGGTCGCGGGGTTTTCGGCCGGCGTTTCCGGGGGAGGGGTCGAGGCGGCCCCGCCGCCGCAGGCGGCCAATCCCAATAGCAGCGGTAACAGGAGCGGGCCGACCTTGCGCGGCAGCGATAGCGATTGGGCAGCGAGAAACGGAGTCGTTACGGATAGACGGTTCTCGGCTTTCATACCGATAAGGCTAACCGATTTCTCTCGTGATGCGCCAATCCGTTTCAGCGACTGGTACCGACGACCGATTCCCACTTCGTTGCTTTGGCCGCGAGCTTGGGGTGACTCACCAGCAAGTGCCAGACCACCGCGCAGAACCCTTCCGTATGAGGCGTAACGCGCTCTGGCGAAACGGTGGGAATGATGACGCAAGCGTCCGAAACCTGTTTCGTATAGCCGCCATCGCGGCCGACGATGCCGTACACATTGGCGCCAACCTCTTTGGCCAGTTCGAGCGAGCGAACGAGGTTGACCGATACGTTCTTCTCGCGATTGCCACCCCCCACGGAGAAGACGAGCAGTGCGTCGCCGCGCCGCAACCGAGAACCCTTCAACCATTCAGAAAAACAGGTGTCCCACCCCTCGTCGTTGACCCTCGCCGTCAGCTCGGAGACGTTGTCCGTCGGCGTGTAGGCCTCGAATCCACAGATTTTGCGAAAGTCGTTGACCGCGTGGCTGGCATGGCCCGCCGAGCCACCCACCCCGAGAACGAAGAGTCGCCCTCCACCCTCCCGGACGCGGGCGAGGCCATCGACCACGGCCTCGATCGCGGACACGTCGAGTTTCTGAATGAGAGCGATGCTTTCATCGAGGAAGGTCTTGCTGAACGGGGTCATCGCGCGGCTCCTTGGTTTACTTGCGCGCGGAGCCTAGCAGAGCCCCTGCGGCGGCTCCAACGCTCCCGCTCCGCGACTCCGATTCGGAGAGCTCCCGGACGGAGAGCTTGGCACCGCGGATGACCTCGCGCGCGAGCTCGACCAGCCGTGCGTGGTGCGTGAAGAAGAGAACCTGCATGCGCTCGGAGAGCTCGCCGATCAGCTCCAGCGTGGCGCGAGCGCGGTCGTCGTCGAAGTGGACCAGGATATCGTCGAGGACGACGGGCATGGGGTTGCCGTGGTCCGCGTACCGCTCGAGGGTGGCCACGCGCAGCGCGAGGTAAAGCTGGTCGCGGGTGCCGTCGCTCATGGCCTCGACCCCGATCTCGGCGCCGCCCGAGCGCACGCCGCGCAGAACGGGCTGGTCCTCTTCGTCGAAGTCGGTGCGCAGGCTGATGAAGGATCCCAGCGTCAGCCGTCGAAAAAGCTCGCTGGCCCGGCTCAAGATGGGCCCCTGGTTCTTCTGCCGATAGCTCTCGATTTCGCGCGCCAGGACGATGCACGCCGTGCGGGCGCGAAAGTACCGCCCGGCGAGCTCCCGCACGCGGGCCAGTGCTGCCTCGGCGTCGGCAGCTGCTTCGGCAGCTTTGGCCTTGGGGTCTTCGAGGTCCTTGAGGCCGGCTTCGGCGCTGCCGATGCGACGATCGATCATGCTCGCGCTCTCACGCAGCTGTTCGAACTCGACGTCGACCTCGGCGAGGCGGGCCGTGACGGCGTCGATGTCGGCTCCGCCCGCTTCAGCCGAAAGGGCGTGGTTGCCGCCCAGCGTGTGCAGCTCTTCGTCGAGCCGAGCAAGCTCGAGCTCGAGCGCGCGAATTTCGTCGGACGCGCGTTCGGCGCGCTCGAGCGCCTCCATGGAGTCGGCCCCCACCGCACGCATCATCTCCTCGACGCATGCGGAGGCGGCGAGGTGACGCTCGCGCTGACCTGCGAGCTGGCGCGTCGCGTCCTCGAGCTGACGATCGAGCTCTCTTCGCGCCGCGAGCGCGCTCTTGCCGCGGTGGTAGCGGTCAACGATTTCGGCCGCAGCCCGATCGGCGGGCACGTCGACGAGGTCGAGCGCGTGATCGCGGGCGATCCGCTCCACGTCGGCGCGGAAGGCGACGGCTTCGCGTTCCAATACCGCCGCGCGCCGGCGCGCCACCGCCGCTTGATCGACGTGGTGGACGGCTTTCTCCAAAAGCTCGATGGTCGCCGTCACTTGCTCGGGCGACGCCTGCTTGTCGAGGCCGAGCGGAGCAACCGCCTCTTGCCAGGCACTTTCCAGCTCGGCCTTGACGACGTCCTGCTCCTTGTCCCGCGCCAAGAGCGCCGCCAAGTTCTCTCCTTGTTCGGCGATCTCGCGATCGAGCCGTTGCCGTTCGAGCGAGGTGGACTCGATGAGGGAGGCGAGCTCACCGGCGCGATCGAGCAGCTCCGCGAGGGAGAGGGGAGTGCGTTCGCCGGAAGGGGAGGCGCCGAGCTGCGCGAGAAGCGCTCGCAGCCGCTGGCCGTGGCGCTCGACCGCCGCGCGGAGCTCCTCGACGCCGCCATCGGCCTCGCGCAGCGCTTCGCCCGCGCGAACCAGGGCGGCGTGACGGACGAGCCATGCTTTCATCTCGAGCGGCGAGCGGGGATCGATGCCGAGCGGGCGCCACAGTGCGCGCCAGGCTTCGTCATCGCGTTTCCTTCGCGGGGCGATCTCCGCCTCTCGCTCGCCGAGCGCTTCGAGCTCGCGCAAGCACGCGTCGCGATCCGCGCTGAGCGCGGCGAGACGGCTGACCCGCTCGGCTTCGCGCCGCAAGCGGTCGGCCAGCTCGTCGGCCGCGCGTACGCCGGCTTCGTACGCCGCCACGTCGCCCCGGGCCAGCGTCGGGTCGGCGCGGCCTTTGGCGCGCGCGGTCGGAACGAGGCGGGCGCGAAGACCCCGCCAATGCTGGTCGCGCTGATCGCGCGCGGTCGCCAGGTCATGCTCGCTCGGGACGTGTCCTCCTCGCTCGAGGGCGTCGATGTCGCGCCTCAGCGCATCGAGCCGGGCTTTGCTCGAAACCTTGCGCTCCGCCACCTGGCGGCCGTCTTGCGCATGGTTCACCAACCTTTCGGCGAACTCCTCCACCGTCTCCGGGGGTGGAACGGCCATGACTGCTACTTCCATCCAAGGCCGGCCCCCGAGGCCGAGCGCGCCGAGCTCGGCGCGGGCACGCTCTTCGATTCTGGCGCGGTCGGCCTCTGCGCGAGCGAGGCGATCTTCGAGCTGGCCTTCGCGTTCCGCGCGCGAAATGGCTTTCTTGAGCGTCGCGGCGTCACGCGCCGGAGGAAGGGCGTCGCGCCGCGCGCACAGCGCGGCGTGACGAGCCCGGTGCTCGGTGAGTCCACGTTGTGAATAGAGCTTGCCTTCGCGCCACTTGGCTTCCTCCAGCGCGAGCCTGTGCACCGTTGCCTGCGTCGCGGCATCGATCCTGAAGCTCACCGCCGTTTCGAGCGGAACTTCGCGGCCAGCCCGGCGCAGCGCGGCCCGCGCCGCCTCCTCCTGTTCCTCGATTTCGCTGCGGAGCCGGGGCAGCTCGGTCGACGCCCGCAGGTGACTGCCGAGTCGCTGGCCGAGGTCGAGCGGAACTTCGTCGAAGCGAACGAGCGATTCGGGCAGGACGAGCGTGACCCGGCGCTCGGCGAGGTCGGCGAGATGGGTCTCTAGGCGCGCGACTTCCCGGTCGGTCTCCTCGATGATGCGCAGCTGCTCCACGCGCGCCGCCGTGGCGTGCGGTGGCAAAACGGCGGCCTCACCGAGCGCGCCGCGTCGCTCCGCTGCCGCCTTGCGCTTGGCGAGAATGGGAAGCGCCCGGCGCAGCCGCTCCAATTTCGTTCGCTCGAGAGAGAGGCGTTGGCGAGCCGCCTCACATTCTTTTTGATCGCGGCGTAGCTCGCTGAGGCCGCTCGTTTGTTCGCTCATCGAGTCCGGCGACATCGATTGTTCGCGCGTTCGTTTCTCGGCTTCGGCCAGGGCCTTCAGTGCTTCGTTGAGTGGGCGCGCGTGCCCCTTGGGTGTAAAGAGCGCGTCGGCCTCGGCGGCCAGTTCGCGCTGCACGCGGTGCAGCTCGCCCCCCGCCATGGCCGCGCCGAAGAGGCTCTCCCCGACGTGCCCGCGGCCGAGTAGCAACGCTTCGCCGCCGCGGCGGAGCGACTCGTGGTCGAGTCCGAACATGCCCAGAAACTGTTCCTGTGAAACGCCGCCGAAGAGGCGGCTCAAGGTGCTTTCCTCGATCGGGCGTCCCTCGCGATCGAGGAGCGTGTTGTCCTTTCCTTTGCGGCGTACGATGTCGAACGGCGCGCCGTCCGCTCCGCGCAACGTTCCGCCCACCCGTAGCTCGGGCATCCGGTGCAGGTGGGCGTCGGGGGTGTTGCGCGGGATGCCGTACAAGAGGCCGGTGATGGCGCGCAGCGCCGTGCTCTTGCCTGCTTCGTTCTTGCCATAAATGACGTGGGTGCCGCCCGAGGAGAGGTCGAGCTCCACGTTGCTGAACGGACCGAACGCGAGGAGGCGGAGCTTGACGAGCCTCAAGTCCCCTCCGCCGCGAGCAAGCGGGGGATGAGCGTCGCTTCGACGTCGCTGACGAGCTCGGCGAGTCGCGTCGCGTCGAGAACGAGCGCGTCGTCTCCCTCGCGCAGCTTGAGCGGCAATCGCTGCGTCAGGTCGCCGAGCTCGGCCACCAGCATGGCGTGCGCCTCGGGATCGTTCTTCATCGCATGGATCGAACGAGCCAATTGTCCGATGGCGTCGTCCTGTTCGCGGATCCGCGCGAGATCGATGGCGCCCTGGGTCGACAACACGATGTTCTCGATGAAGATCTGGCCGGGCAAGTCGTTGGCCGCGAGCCGGATCTCGCTCGTGTATTGCTCCTTGTTGGCAAGGAGCGTCGCATGCGCTGCCGTCGTCCCTTCCAGGGCGACGCGCGCCGCCAGCACGCGCCCTTCCGCGGCGGCAAGAGCACGCTCGAGATCGCCACGGACGAGATCGACGACGTCGTGTCCGTTCTGCGCAGCGGTCACGTCGGTGCGCACCAGCTCCCAGCGCACGGCGTCGAGGGCGCGGTGCTCGACCGCGACGACGCGTCCGTCCTGCACCGTGACCAGCGACGCACCTTTGGTGCCCGTCTCGCGCATGTGTCGTCCTTGCAGGTTGCCGCTGAAGACGATGTGCGGCTCGGTGCCGAGCACTTCACGATGATGGACGTGCCCGAGCGCCCAGTAGTCGTAGCCTTTGGCCACGAGCGTCGGCAGGCGGCAGGGCGCGTAGTTCTCGTGCCCCGGACGTCCCCCCACAGCCGTGTGCAGAAGTCCGACGTTGAAGGCGCCCCTCGTGGCGTCGGGATAGCCCGCGGCGAGATCGTCGGTGACGGCGCGCGTGCGAAAGCCCTGACCGTGCACGCGCACGCCGTGGGCCGGCAGATCGAAGGTGGAAGGTGCGTTGACCGCGAGCTCGTGGACGTTCTCCGGAAAACGCAGGTGTTTCGTGATCTGGCTCTGGGCGTCGTGGTTGCCGCGGATGAGGACGACTGCGATGTCAGCGGCGCGAAGCCGAGCCAGCTGATTCAAAAAGAAAAGGCCGGTGCCGTAGTCCTTCCAATCGCCGTCGTAGATGTCGCCGGCGATGAGGAGAAAGGCCGCTCCTTCCTCGAGGCAGAGCTCGATCAGGTTCTGAAAAGCGCGCCGCGTCGCGCCGCGAACGGCTTCCACGGGTGCTCCTTCGTACCGCGCCAGACCGCGTAGCGGGCTGTCGAGGTGAAGGTCAGCGGCGTGGACGAACTTCATTCCGAGAACCGGGGATAGCATAGCCCCCCCGCGAGCCGGCACTAGGGCGCTCCGCGACTCGGGCATTCTCTTTCCGACCCGTACGTGGGAACATGCCCGGCCATGGAAATCGAAGTCCGCGACGGGCACGGCGGCCGCAGCCGCACCCTCATTTTCAGCCGTCCAGCCAAGAAGAACGCCCTCACCTTGGCCATGTACGCAACCATGGCGGAGCGGCTCGACGAAGCCGCGGGGCATTCCGAGGTGCGCGCGGTCATCATCACCGGCGCCGGTGATGTTTTCACGTCGGGCAACGATCTCGGAGATTTCATGGCCCATCCGTCGATGGATGCCGATCACCACGTGGTGAAGTTCCTGAAAGCCCTGGTCCGGTTTCCCAAGCCCATCGTGGCCGCCGTCAACGGGGTCGCCATCGGCATCGGAACGACGATGCTCTTGCACTGCGATCTCGTCCTGGCGGCGAGCTCGGCACGGTTTCAGTTGCCGTTCGTGAAGCTCGGTCTCAGCCCGGAGGGGGGCTCCAGCCTTCTTTTGCCGCGGCTGGCCGGCTTTCAGCGCGCGTCGGAGCTGCTCATGTGGGGCGAGCCCTTCGATGCGGCGACGGCCTACCGCTTGGGGCTCGCCAACGACGTCTACCCCGATGGGGAGCTCAGCGGCCAGGTTGCTTCTCGCATCGACAAGCTGCTCGAGCTCCCGCCGCAGGCCGTCGCGGCCGCCAAGGAACTCTTGCGCCGGCCCGTGCGCGAGGAGCTCGAACGAACGATGGCGCAGGAATCGGTGGTGTTCGGTCAAAGACTCGGATCGGTGGAGGCCGCCGAAGCGTTCACGGCCTTCTTCGAGAAGCGCAAGCCGCGCTTCGTTTGACCGTCGCGGCGTCGTCGCGTGCCCCCTGGCCGCCCCGCAGCCTGCCGATTCCGACCCTGTCCCACGGCGGGGTTATTCCCCCGAGATCTCCGGCTCGTTGCGCACCGGGAAGTTGACGGAGTTGGCGATGAAACACTCGGCATGCGCCTGCTCGTGGAGCGCCCGCGCTCGATCGACGCTGGCACCGGGTGCAAGCCTCACGCGCGGACGAAGCGTCACTTCGCGAAACCGGAATTTACCGTCGATCTTCGCCAAGGTTCCCGTGGCGCGGTCATCGTAGCCGACCACCACGATGCCGGCGCGCGTCGCCAGCGCGAGGTACGAGAGGCAATGGCATTCCGCGAGAGCCGCTACCAGGAGGTCTTCCGGGTTATGGGCCTTGGCGTCGCCGCGAAAGGCAGGCGCCGAGGAGCCGACGAGCGGTGGCTTGCCCTCCACTTCGACGAGCAGGTCGCGGCTGTAGGCGTCGTAGCTGGTCGTTCCGCCGCGCGAAGCGCCGGTCCAGGTCAAACGGCATTCGAAATGATGCTCGTGCGAGGAAGGGGTCCGCATGCTGCGCAGTGTAATGGGCCCGCGTCGCCCCGCACGCTTCTCATGTCTCCGCGGAAGGTTGCACGACGTAGGCATCCTCCTCCGCGACGTAGGTCGCGAAGATGCGATTGGGCCGGCAGCAGACCGGGCAATCCTCGATGTAGTCCTGCACGAGACCGCCTCCAGGGTCGGGATCGGTATCGACCTCTTCACCACAATGCGGGCACAGGTAGAGGGACATGTCTTACAGCGCCCGCGACGAGAGCCGCAGGCCTTTCGGAATGAGGAGGGCGTCGAGCCAAGAGAACGTACCCTGCACCACGAGCGCCAAGAGCGCCGCCGGAACCGACCCTTCGAGAATGAGACCGGTGTCGCGCAGCGCGATTCCCTGCAAAATCGGGTTGCCGAGCCCTTCGGCGCCGATGAGGGCGGCGAGTGTCGCCGTGCCGACGTTGATGACGGCGCTCGTCTTGATGCCCGCCAAGATGGCCGGCGAGGCCATGGGGAGGGCCACACGGCGCAGCTTGGTGCCAGGTCGGAGCCCGATGGCATCGGCGGCTTCACTGAGCGACGAGGGAATCGAGGTGAGGCCGGTGAACGTGCTCTGCACGATGGGCAGAAGCCCGTAGACGAAGAGCGCCACCAGCGCCGGCGCCGTTCCGATCCCGAGCAACGGGATCAGAAAGGCGAGCAACGCCAGCGAGGGGATCGTTTGCAAGAGCCCAGCCCCGGCCAGGGAAAGAAAGGCGACCGGTTTGGAGCGCGTTGCCCAGATGCCGAGCGGAACGCCCACGAGGACGGCGAAAAAAAGCGAGATCCCGACCAGCTGGAGGTGGCGCGCCACGTTGCGAAGCACGCGCGGCACGAGCTCTTCGCCGTCCCCCGTGGGCGCGGGCGCACGCCGTACGTCCCCCAGCGCATCGCCGAGCAGCTGGTGGGCCCCTTCTTCGGCGGCGAGTCCTTGCAGGGCAACCGCCGCATTGGCGCGCATCATGATCTTCTCGTCGACCCGACCGACCAGCCGCGTCATCGCTTGGAGCGCAGCGGGCGCTCGCGTGGCCAGATCGCGCCGATAGAGCAGCACGGCGTCGTAACGCGGAAAGAAAGCAAGATCGTCGCGCAGCAAGACCAGCGACATTTTCTCGATCTGAGGGTCGGTCGTATAGATGTCCATCACGTCGAGCTGCCCGCGCGCGAGCGCTTCGTACGCAAGCTCGTGCTGTACGCCGCGCACCTCGCGCATGGCGAGACCATAGCGACGGGAGAGCCCGGAAAAGCCGTCCCCTCGGCCGAGGAATTCGTGGGTGAAGCCGAGGCGGAGATCGGGGTGCGCTTTCAAATCGGAAATGGTGGCGAGGCCGAGGCGCGTTGCCGTACCTTGCGTCACGGCCAGCGCGTAACCGTCGTTGAAACCGAGCGGGTCGCTCATGGCGAGGTCCGCTTGCCCTAGCGCGGTGCGCATCTCGGCGGGCGATCTCGCGCCGCCAGCCTTGAGGATCACCTCGGCGATGGTCCCCGTGTACTCCGGGTAAACGTCGATGCTGCCCGCTTTGAGCGCCTGGTAGGTGATCTCCGTGCCGCCCAGGTTCTTGCGGTGGGTGGCGGTCGCGGTGCCCGTCTCTTGCACGAGCGCGGTCAGCGCGGCGCCGAGAATCCACGACTCGGGAAATCCCTTGGAGCCGATGACCACGGCCGGTGCGCCATCATCGGCGGCGGCGCGGTTTGCCCCCCACGTGAGCGCGAGCCACAAGGCCATCGCCACGCTGCGAAAAAAGCGCGCGCGCGTCACCGGACCTCGCCGTCCAAGGGCATCTGCACCCGCTGGGCCTGGAAGAACTCGGTCACGAACGCGTCCTTCGGTCGCTTCACCAGCTCGGACAGCGGCCCTTTTTGGACGACCTTGCCGTCATGCAAGAGCGCGATTTCGTCCGCTACGAACGCCGCTTCGGTCAGATCGTGGGTCACGAAAAGGACCGTCTTCTTCAGCTCGCGAAAGATGCGGCGAAGGTCTTCTTGCAGACGCACGCGGATGATGGGGTCGAGCGCCGCCAGGGGCTCGTCGAAGAGCAAGATGGGCGGATCGAGCATGAGCGCGCGCATCAGCCCGACCCGCTGGCGCTCGCCGCCGGAGAGCTCGACCGGGTAACGACGCAGGTGCTCGGCCGACAGTCCGACGAGGTCGATCAACGCCGCGAGACGGCTCTTGGCGCGCGCCGGCGTCCATCCGTTCTGGCGAGCGACGATGACGGCGTTGTCCTCGACGTCGAGGTGCGGAAAGAGGCCGCCGTCCTGGATGACGTAGCCCATGCGCAGGCGTATCGCCGGCGCTGTTCGCACGTCGAGGACCTCACCGCCGATGGTGATCGTGCCCTCGTCGGGCAGCACGAGTCCGAGCACCAGGCGCAGAAGCGTCGACTTGCCCGAGCCACTCGACCCCACGAGAGCGAGACACCGCTCGCCGTCGATGGTGAGATCGGTGCGTGCGAGTGCCTCTTTGCTGCCGAAGCGCTTGCGGACATGGGAGAGGACGATCACGCGGGCTCGGCCATGGTAGTCCGCGCGCGTCTGCGTGTTCAGGCTTTCTTGCGGCGCTCCACGCCGAAGTACTGCACGCTGAAGAGACGGCGTTCGTCGGTCCAGATTCGAACACAGGTGAATCCAGCCGATTTCGCCAGCTCGGCGAACCGTCCGGGGTCGTATTTGTACGAATACTCGGTGGTGATCGGTTCCCCCTCGTCGAAGCGGAACACCGACGTCCCCACTTGCACCGACTGCGGGCGCAGGCTCACCAGCTGCATTTCGATGCGCCCTTCCTCTTCGTCGTAAAAAGCACGGTGGCGAAAGGCGTCGAGATCGAAGGCTCCCTCGAGCTCGCGGTTGATGCGGGTGAGCAGGTTCAAGTTGAAAGCGGCGGTCACGCCCTCGTCGTCGTCGTACGCCGCTTCGAGCATCGATCGCTCTTTCCTGAGATCGACACCGATGAGCAGCCCGCCGCCCCCTTGGCAAAGCCCCGCCACGATACGCAGAAAATCCCGCGCCTGATCGGGCTCCAGGTTGCCGATGGTCGAGCCAGGGAAGAACGCCACCGTACGAGCCGCGCGATCCCCCTTGGGGAGATCGAACGGCTCGGTATAGTCGGCGACCACCGGGACCACCCGCAGGGCGGGGTAGTCGCGGGCGAGCTCGCGCGCGGCACGCACCAGGTACTCCGGCGAGATGTCGACGGGAACATAGGCGTCGAGGTCGGGTAGCTCGTCCAGCAAGATGCGCGTTTTGGTGCTGCTGCCGCTCCCCAGCTCGACGAGCCGCGCTCGCGGTCCGATGAGCCACGCCATTTCCCGCGCATGCTGCTTCAGAATGCCGATCTCGGTGCGCGTCGGGTAGTACGCGTCGAGGTCGCAGATACGATCGAAGAGCACGGTCCCCGCAGCGTCGTAAAAATATTTGCAGGGCAGCGATTTGGGAGAACCGCCGAGACCAGCCAAAACATCGGTGCGAAAGTCGTGAACGGGAGTGGCGCGAACCTTGCGAACGGTCTGACTCTGATTCATGTCGATCTCGCGAGCCGAATGCCCGAAAACTGCCAGCGGGCGCTCGGCGGAAAGAAGTTGCGATAGGAAGCGCGGATATGGCTTGTGCTCGTCACGCACGACCCGCCCCGCAGGACCAATTGATTGCACATGAATTTTCCGTTGTACTCACCGAGCGCTCCCGCCCAAGGGCGATACCCCGGGTAACCGACGTACGGGCTTTGCGTCCATTCCCAAACATCCCCGAACATCTGATACGGCCCACCCCCCGGTTCGGTTTCGCGGCCTGCGTTCGCGCGGTCACGAGCGACGGGCTCGAGATACCCTCTCTCCACGAAGTTACCGGCGAGGCGCACCCCCTGCGCCGCGACCTCCCACTCGGCCTCGGTGGGGAGGCGCGCTCCGGCCCAGCGCGCGTAGGCATCGGCTTCGTAGAAGCTCACGTGGCACACGGGCGCGTGCAGGTCCAGGCGGCGTACACCGCGCAGACCGAACTGTGATCGATCGCTGGCTCGTCCTTCGTATTCTCGGTCGACCTCCTCCCAGTAGAGCGGGGCTGTCCAGCGGTGGGCGCGCATGTCGCTCCAGCCGTCGGCGAGCCAGAGCTCGGGCCTCGTGTAACCGCCATCGGCGATGAACGCCAGGTATTCGGCGTTGGTGACGAGGCGCGTAGCCAGCGAAAATCCCTGGAGGAAGACCCGGTGGCGGGGGCGCTCGTTATCGAAAGCAAAGGCAGGGTCGGTCGCATCGTGCCCAATCGACCGCAGTCCCTCCTCGAATCGCAGCCAGCGCAAATCCGGCGGAAGATCCCCACCCGGCGGCGTCCCTGCCGTGGCGCTCTCGTGCGCGTCGATGCTGTCCCCATCTTTTTCGATGGGCTCGACCCTGTACGCCGGCCGAAGCGGATTGCAGGAGAAGGCGTGCAGGATATCGGTGAGCAAGAGTTCCTGGTGTTGCTGCTCGTGCTCGAGGCCGAGACGCGTGGCGAACGCCACGTCGACGCCGGGCTGGGTGGAGCGCGAAGGCCCGTCCGGCAGGGTCAGGAGCTCGCCCATGGCGGCGTCGACGTGCTCGCGATAACGCCGCACTTCGTCGAGACTCGGTCTCGTCAAGAGCCCGCGCTCGGGTCGCGGGTGTCGACTCCCGACCGCGTCGTAATAGGAGTTGAAAAGAAAGCCATATCCGTCGTGAAAAACGCGGTAGCCGGGCAGCGCCTCGGTCAGCACGAAGGTCTCGAAAAACCAAGTCGTATGCGCCAGGTGCCACTTGGTCGGGCTCGCATCGGGCATCGACTGCACGACGCAATCTTCGTCGTGGAGCGGCGCGGCCAGCGTCGTCGTGAACGATCGCACCGCTCGGAAGCGCTCCGCGAGCATGTGCCCTCTGTTAGCGTGCATTGGCCCAGGAGGACAGTGTGCAAATTCGGCGCGCTGCTCGGAGATTCGCGGTGGAAGCGAGACCCGCTTGCCGCGCTTGACCGAGACCGAAGCTACGCGCGTCGCCTCGCTCGAGCTCGAGGCTACGCTTTCGCCGAACGATGCGTCCGATCGGGCGCTGTTCTTGCACTTCTCGCGAATCTACCGACGCGCTGGGCTGCTGCATGACCGGCGGTCACGACGCGTTGCACGAATCGCTCCACTTGCGGAGTGAGTCGATAGTTCGCGCGCCACACGAGCTTCACGGGCAGCGGCGGGACTTGAGCGGGCTCCACATGGATGCGCGCTCGCGGCGCTTCGACGACGGCAAGAGCCGGCGCGAGGCCGATGCCGACTCCACCCGAGGCATAGGACAAGAGGAGCGACGCGCTCGGCACGTCGATGGTCGAAACGGGGCGCACGCGATGGCCCTCGAGAAAGGCATCGAGCAACCGCCGCCCCTGGCTGCCCGCGGAGAGACGCAGGACCGGTTCGTCGCGCAGCCGTTCGCGCAGCGCACGACGTTCACCGCGCCGACGTGGGCCCACCCAGAAAAACGGCTGCCGAAAGAGGCGCCGTTCGTGCAGCCCCTCCATCGTCTCGGTGGTCGTGACCACGGCGAAGTCGATATCACCGCGCGCGACCGAGCGCGGCGCCGCGAGCGAATGCATCGTCGTGATCTCCAAGCGAAGGCCGGAATCCTCTGCGAAAAGGCCGCGAATGACGGGCAAGAGCAAGCCGTTGCCGAGATAGTCGCTGGCGGCCACCCGCAGCGTGGTCACGGCGCTCCCGGAGAGCGAGGTCAAGAGCCCAAAGGCGGTCTCGACCTCGTCGAACAGGCGCGCCACGGCGACGAGGGCCGTTTCCCCGACCGCGCTCGGCCGCAGGCCGCGCCCCTCCCGCTCGAAGAGAACGACGCCGAAGTGCTCCTCGACTCTGCGCATCTGCTGACTCACCGCGGAGGGGGTTTTGTAAAGGCGCCGGGCGGCCGCCGCGACCGAACCGGTTTGCGCCACGGCGAGAACGTCGCGCAAAGCAGGCACCAGGGCAGGATCGATCATGAAGTCTATCTTAATCGAAAGCCCATCAACATTCAGTAGACCTAATCATCGCCCCCTGTCAGAATCCTCCCCATGGGCCAGAGTCTTTTCGACAAGGTGTGGGATCTGCACACGGTACGCCGCCTCCCCTCGGGGGAGACCCAGCTTTTCGTGGGGCTGCACCTCATCCACGAAGTGACGAGCCCGCAGGCCTTCGGCATGCTCCGCGACCTCGGTCTCGGCGTGCTCATGCCGGAGCGAACGTTTGCCACCCTCGATCACATCGTGCCCACCGACGGCCACCAGCGGCCGTTTCGCGACGGGCTGGCGGAGGGCATGGTGACGGCCCTGGAAAATGCCTGTCGCGCCCATGGCATTACGTATTTCGATCGTGCCTCGGGACACCAGGGCATCGTGCACATCATCGGACCCGAACTGGGGCTCACCCAGCCGGGCCTCACCATTGCTTGTGGCGATTCGCATACCTCGACGCACGGCGCGTTCGGGGCCATCGCGCTCGGCATCGGCACGACGCAGGTACGCGACGTGTTGGCGACCCAGTGCCTGGCGCTGACCCGTCTCAAGGTGCGGCGCGTCGAGATCACCGGGAAGCTCGGGCCGGGTGTCTATGCCAAAGACATCATCCTTCATGTGATTCGCCATCTCGGCGTCTCGGGGGGCACTGGATACGCGTACGAGTATGCCGGGTCCGCCGTGGAGGGGCTCTCCATGGAAGAGCGGATGACCCTCTGCAACATGTCCGTCGAGGGGGGCGCACGGGTCGGTTACGTGAACCCCGACGAGAAGACGTTCGCCTATCTGAAAGGGCGCGCGTACGCGCCCAACCCCGCCTCGTGGGAAGCCGCGGTCACCTTTTGGAAATCGATCGCCTCCGATCCCGACGCTCGCTACGACGATGTCGTTCGCTTCGATGCCGCGGCAATCGCGCCCACCGTCACCTGGGGCATCAACCCCGGGCAGGCCATCTCCGTCAAAGAGCGACTGCCCGCGCCGGAAGAGGCGATCACGGCCGCCGATCGGTCGCTCGTCGAGGAAGCGCTCGGCTACATGCACCTCGCCGCCGGACAACCCATCGAGGGTACGCCCATCGGCGTCGCCTTCATCGGCAGCTGTACCAACGGCCGTCTCTCCGATTTTCGCGAAGTAGCCCGGTACTTGCGCGGCCAGCACGTGGCTCCCCACGTGCGCGCGCTCGCCGTGCCGGGATCGATGGAGGTGGCGCGCGCTGCCGAGTCGGAAGGGCTCGACCGCGTGTTCCGCGAAGCGGGTTTCGAGTGGCGCGAGCCCGGGTGTTCGATGTGCCTTGCCATGAACCCCGATCGATTGGTGGGAGACGAGCTCTGCGCGTCGTCGTCGAACCGAAATTTCAAGGGCCGGCAAGGGAGCCCCACGGGGCGCACCATCTTGATGAGCCCGGTCATGGTCGCGGCGGCGGCCGTCAAGGGCGCCGTGGCCGACGCGCGCGACGTTTTCGCCATCGGGAGGGCATGATCATGGCACTCCGCAAAATCGAGCGCATCGTGGCACCCGCGGTGCATGTTCCCGGGGAAGACATCGACACAGACCGCATCATCCCGGCGCGGTTCCTCAAATGCGTCACCTTCGATGGGTTGGGAGAACAGCTGTTCTACGACGCACGATTCGCCCCGGACGGGTCGAAGACAGGGCACCCGCTCGACGATCCGCGCTTCGCGGGCGCCAAAGTGCTCATCGCCGATCGCAACTTCGGATGTGGCTCCTCACGCGAGCACGCTCCGCAGGCGATCGCCAAACGGGGCTTTCAGGCGCTCGTCGCGGAGAGTTTCGCCGAAATTTTCTTCGGGAATGCGACGACGCTCGGCCTACCCTGCGTCGCCCTCGAGCGGTCGTCCCTCGACCAGCTGGCGGCCCGGACGCGGGCTCGCCCGGAAACGATCGTCACGGTCGATCTTATCGAGAAGGTCGTCTCCACGGACGACGGCTGGCGGTCCCCGCTGTCCATCCCGGAAGGATCGCGCCAGGCGCTGGTCGCGGGGCGATGGGACCCTCTGGGTGAGCTCCTGGAGGGGCGGGAACAGGCTCAGGCGCTGGCTGCCTCCCTTCCTTACGCGCGGCTCGAGCGCATCGGAACCGAGGGAGGCAGGCGCGCTTGACCTACGCGTAGCGTCAGATAAGCACGCGACGTTTGCGCGGTGAACCTCATTGCACCATTGCTCTGGTATGCGAGGTCTGCGAGACTACCGCTGCCGACTTGAGGTGACAGCGTGGACGACCAACACACCCCTACCAACGATCTCGATGCGTCAGTAACGAAATTCTGCCTTTCTCTTGAACGGGATAGGAGGACGCCGGAGGGGCGCAGCCGCTCCGAGCGGGAGTTCCGCGAGCATTTCTTCCCTTACGACGACGGCGTTGCTCGGGATCGCATCCTCAAGTTCCTCCCTACGGACGTGCGCGGTCCCATCATCGCCTCGTGGGGCATCCGCGGGCGCAAGGCGGCGATGCGCGACGACGACCCGAAGGTCCGCGCCGTCGTGCACGACGCGTTCGTCGCCGGTGACATCGACGACCAGACCTTCGAAGACGGTCTCGCCCCCGAGCTCATCATCGGCTGGGTCGAGCTCGCCGATTGGTGGCGTTTCTGGCGCGGTGGAAAACACACCAAGTACTCGATTCAACGCGCTCTCGAGACGGCCTATGACCTCGAGCTGCTCGACGCGCGCTGGTTCCTCGACGCGCTCGAGAGCGGAGGGGGCAAGCTGCACGGCACGGACGTGCTCGTGGAGGGAATGAGCAAAACCGAGCTCGCCGATTGGATCAAGAAGATTCACGAATCGGGCGACGGCTCGCCGCGGGGGCTGCTCAACGCCCTCGGATGGCCGACGTTGGTCGCCAAGACGTCGAATGCCGTTCTTCTTTCGGCCATGGACGCCTTCGCGCAGAAAAACGGCCTGGTGAAGGACAAGTTCAAGGCCGACGAAGGGGAACCCGACGGTCACCGCGGGTCGACGCCGCCGTCGCGCCCCTCCGGTTGGTCGGAGGGCAAATCGCTGACCCCGAGAGAGTCTCCTTCTTCGCGAGATGTCTCGGCGTCGGCAAAAGAGTCGGGCGCCAAGGGGTCCAAAGAGGGCAAAGACGTGCCCGCCGACGCACCTCCACGGGAAGACATCGAGCTTTCGCCTCCCAATGAGGCGCTTTTGCGCGAGCTCGAGACACCTTCGCGTCCCGACGAGGGGGACTGGCTGGAAGATCCGGTCAACGTTCCGGCCGGTGAAGCGGTCGATGATCTCGACGTCGTCCTGACGCACCCCGATCAGTCCGATCACCCGGATCCAACCGATATCACGCAGATTTTCCACCGCGAAGACGATCTCTTCGGGCCGAACGGTTCGGAACAATCGCCGGAGCCGGTGGCAGCAAGCGGTCCGTCGCGCAAAGCGGCTCTCCCCGGCCTGCCCACGAAGCGCGGAAAGACGGTC
>Ga0193706_1000472_pt1 | contig 23614 bp, 25 predicted proteins | sample U3c1metaG_FD_160130 | JGI IMG/M metagenome (GOLD analysis project Ga0193706, IMG submission 160130) | Soil microbial communities from a riparian zone of the East river system, Colorado, United States - U3c1 | ecosystem: Environmental > Terrestrial > Soil > Riparian zone | place: USA: East River... | reverse complement strand
GCGATCCGCACCGCCGGCTTCTGCGTCCTCATCTCGACCCGCGAGCCGGCCGCCGAGGAAGCCGGCAGCGGCGAGTACCACGCGCTGCTGATCGGCTCGGTGCTGGGGATGGTGCTGCTGTCGCAGGCGCAGAACCTGGTCACCTTCTTCGTCGCGATCGAGACCCTCTCGATCCCGCTCTACATCCTCTGCGCCACCAACCTGCGCCGCGAGGGCTCGCTCGAGTCGGGGCTGAAGTACCTGATCGTCGGCTCGCTCGGCTCGGCGACGCTGCTCTACGGGATGGCCTTCCTCTACGGCGGCACCGGCTCGACCAACTTCGAGGGGATCGCAATCGGCATCGCCCACAACGGCGTGCTCGGCGACCCGCTGATCTTGATCGGGATCGCGATGTGCGCGGTCGGGCTCGCCTTCAAGACCTCGATCGCCCCCTTCCACCAGTGGACCCCAGACGTCTACCAGGGGGCGCCGACCCCGATCACCGGCTTCATGGCGGTGGCGACCAAGGCCGCCGCATTCGCGGTCTTCGTGCGCTTCTTCGACGTCGCCCTCGGCCCCCAGGTGGAGGAGTGGCAGCCGGCGCTGGCGGTCCTGGCGGCGATCTCGATCGTCGTCGGCAACGTCGGCGCCCTCAGCCAGGACTCGCTGAAGCGGATGCTCGGCTACTCCGGCGTCGCCCAGGCCGGCTACATGCTCGGCGGCATCGTCGTCGCCTCCGAGGCCGGGGTCAGCTCGCTCGTCTTCTACCTCGCCGGCTACGCCTTCATGAACCTCGCCGCCTTCGCGGTGATCGTCGCGCGCGAGCGCGAGACTCCCTTCGGCGACTCGATCCGCTCGGTCCAGGGCCTCGGCCGCGAGCGGCCACTGCTGGCCTGGCCGCTGACGATTGCGATGCTGGCCCTGGCCGGGCTGCCGGCGACCTCGGGCTTCATCGGCAAGCTCTACCTGATCGAGGCCCTGGTCGAAGGCGACTACACCTGGCTCGGGGTCTTGATCGCGATCGGGACGATGATCTCCCTCGCCTACTACCTGCCGGTGGTGGCGGCGATGTGGATGCGCCCCGCCGGCGAGGCCGCGCCAGGGGCAACCCCGGCGATCGCCGGCGCCGCGCCCGAGGCCGATCCGGTCGATCCCGAGGCCGGGCGGCGCTGGTACCTGGTCGGACCGGCGCTGCTGGCGGCCGCCGCGACGATCTTCTTCGGGGTGATCCCGCAGCCGCTGGTCGAGTTCGCCGAACGCGCCGGCGCCTCGCTCTTCGGGTAGGACGTCCCATCGGCGTCCTGCTCACCGCCGCCGCGATCGTCGCTGCCGTAGCGGTCGGCGTCTGGTCGGAGCGCCGCTGGCCGCAGGGGGCGGCGCTGGCTTCGCGCCAGGCCTTGCTGCTGCTGCTCTACGTGCTGCTGCCGCCGGTGATCTTCTTCAACCTGGCCGCCAGCGACGTCGACCTGGCCCACGGCGTCGGCCTCGGGTTGGGGATCCTCGCTTCGGCGATCGGGGCCTTGGGAGCCTGGTGGGTGGCGAGCCGGGTGATGCGGCTCTCGGCGCCGCAGACCGGGGCGGTCGTCTGTGCAGTGCTCTGCGTCAACACCGGCTACCTCGGCTACCCGCTGACCGTGGCCCTGCTCGGCCACGACGAGCTGCCCACCGCGGTCCTCTACGACGTGCTCGTGACCGGGCCCTGCCTGCTGCTCGGCGCCTTCGCCGTCGGCGCCGCCTTCGGCACCAAGGCCGGGGAAACCCCGCGCCAGCGGGTCGGCGCCTTCTTCACCCGCAACCCGCCGCTGTACGCGGCGATCGCCGGCCTGCTCGCGCCGCAGGCGCTGGCCCCCGACGTGCTGGTCGACCTCTCCCAGGTGCTGATCGTCGCCATCCTGCCGATCGGCTTCTTCGCCGTCGGCGCCACCCTGGCCGAGAACGCCGAACACGGCGAGCTGCCGATGCCGCCGCCGCTGACCCGGCCGGTGATGCTCGCGATCGCCACCCGCCTGGCGGTGGTGCCGGCGCTGCTGATGCTGCTGGCGGCACCGCTGATCGACCTACCCGCCGCCTACCGCCTGCTCTCGGCGATGCCCTCCGGCCTCAACACGATGATCGTCGCCCACGCCTACGGGCTCGACATGGAGATAACCGCCGAGGCCGTCGCCTGGTCGACCGCGATAGTCGTGGGGGCCGCTCTAATCTCTCTCTTGTTCTGATGCTCCAGCACGTCGGAATCGAGCTGCAGGCCGCCGACGTCGACCGCGCCGTCGAGTTCTTCACCCTGCTCGGCTTCACCCGGGTCGAGCCGCCGCCCGCCCTGGTCGACGGCTTCACCTGGCTTGAGCGCGACGGCACCCAGGTCCACCTGATGCACGACGAGCGCCCCACGGTCCCACCCCGGGCGCACCTCGCCGTGGTGACGGCCGACCTCGAGGCCACCCTCTCGCGCCTGCACGAGCATGGCTTCGAGGCCCGGCCCGGCCGCGAACACTGGGGCGCACCTCGAGCCCACGCGATCGCCCCCGGCGGCCACCGGGTCGAGCTGATGGCGAAGCCACCGCCCGCCTCGGCCTGAAGCGGCGACCTAGGAGGGGCTAGGAGGACGGCACGATTCGAATGCCGTCCACGTAGCTGCGCCCGGGTTCGGCGTGGCACGCGTAGTCGCCGCGAGGGCTGAGATAGAGCAAGCCGAGACAGGCCCCGATCGCGCGCTGGCCGTAGGCATTGGGATGGAGCGATTCGCGGCTGGAGCCCTGGACGAAGGCGAGGCGGCGCACCCACTCGGCGCTGGCCGGCGACGGGCCCCCGAGGCCGGCCCGGCGGGAGCGCCGATCGCAGAGCTGGTGGCCGTCGAGAGCGTGGCGGAGGTCGAGGAACTCGGCCGCGACCGAGGCGCTGGCGGCCCGCATCGCGGCGACGATCGAGCCGGTGCCCTCCCCCGCCGCCCAGTCGGCGTCGGCGCCCCAGACCGGGCAGCCGCCCTGGTTGAGCCGGCTCCAGCCGCTCTCCGGGTACCGGATCCAGTGGCCGGCGGGGAACGGCGACGCGTAGCCCATCGCCACCAGGCGGTAGTCGGAGCGCCGGTAGCCGGCCTCGGCCATCGTCGCCCGGACGCCCCGCAGCGCCTTCAGCAGGTCACGCTCCATCGCCGCGAGCGCGGCGGCGACACCGGCCTGTGCCTCGCCGCGGCAGAAAACCGGGTCGCTCGCGGAGCTGCGTGCCCAGTCGAGCGCGCACCCGGCCACCAGCTCGCCGAAGCCGACGTCGTTGGCGCCGACGGTGAGCACGACCATCCGCACGTCGTCGTGCCGGGCCACCGTGGCCAGCAGGTCGGCCTGCGGCGGTTCGCCGAAATGCTCCCGCCCGCCCATCGCCGCCGGCCAGACGTTCGCCGCCTTCGCGCCCGAACAGGCGAGGTTGACCTTCTCCGCGACCGCCACCGGAGCGCTGCGGATCGGGGCCACGTCCGAGCGGTGGCACTTGTTCGCCTCCGAGCCGCCATAGACGCGGCCGGCGTCGTAATCGCAGCCCCAGCCGTCGCAATCGAAGGCGGCGCGGTCGGTGCCCGACCTCGTCCCGAACGGTTCGGAGCCATTGCCCAGCCAGCGCCCGCCCTCGCCGGAGACGAAGCTGTCCCCGAGCGAGACGATCGCCGTGGACCCCGAGCTGGGCCGGGCCTCCGCCCCCGCGACGCCGAGCGCCAGCGCCGCTACCGCCGCCATCGTCGCGGCGCCTGTCGTCCCCCTCATAACCGCCTCCGAATCCGCCGTTAGAGCTGGGTGACGAGCAGGCCGATCAGGGTGACGAGGATCCCCGCCCCTATCCGGGCCATCGAGAGATGGAAGGCATCGATTCGGTCGTTGACCCGGTGCAGCTCGGCATCGACCTTGTCGAAGCGCTTATCCACCTGCTCGAACTGCCGGTCGACCTGCTCGAACCGTCGGTCGACCTGTTCGAACTGCCAGTCCACCTGCCGGAATCCGTCGTCGACCCGCCGGTTCAGGTAATCGAGCCGCTCATCGGTCCACGCTTCTCTCATCGCCTCCATGATGACACCGTAGACAACAAGTTGCGCCGTGTCCGCACCTGAACGTCGCAGCTCTGTGCCAGCTAGGTCGCGCGACCGGCGCGCTTGGAGGCGAAGAGGTCGTTGTCGGCGAAGCCGAGCAGGTCGTCGACAGTGGCGCCGTCGGCGGGGAACATCGCGAAGCCGGTCTTGGCGGACACCGGACAGGCCTCGTCGGTTCCGAAGCCGCGCCGGGCAATGCGCCCGCGCAGCCGCGCCGCGACTTCCTCGGCCTCTTCGGAGTGGGCCTCGGGGACGATCACCGCGAACTCGTCGCCACCCTGGCGGAAGACGGAGTCCTCGGCTCTCACCTCGTCGCTCAGCGCAACCCCGATCTCGGCCAGCAGCCGGTCGCCCTCGAGGTGCCCGAGCCGCTCGTTGACCGCCTTGAAGCCATCCAGGTCGAGGAGGACCAGGGCGAACTCGCGCGAGTGGCGGCGGTGCCGGGCGATTTCCTCCGCCAGGCGCTCGTGCAGGCTGCGGTAGTTGCCGACGCCGGTCAGCTCGTCGCGACGGGCCAGCGCCCAAAGCGCTTCGTAGCTGGCGCGCAGCCGCCGCGCCAGCAGGATGACCCCGGCCGCGATCACCATCAGGCAGAGCACCTCGACGAGCGCCAGGACAAGGGTCTGGCGCTTGGAGAAGGAGCCCAGCAGCAGCGGCAGCAGCAGGCCGGCGACGATCGCGAGCAGGCCGGCGACGAGCAGGCCGGCGCCAATCGAGCGCCGGCCGGTGGGATCGGGTGCGGGATGTCTAGTCATCATCGAAATTAGGTAAGGCGTTAACCGGTACCCGCAGGATAGGAGGGTAAGCCCCAGTCGTCTCCAGCCGCCACTACGATGCCCCGGTGCGCTATCCGGTCGAGCAGTTCACCGCGGAGGAGAGAGCGATTCTCGCTCCGCACTTCACCAACCTCGATCGGCCCGTCTTTGCCCTGGTCAACCTGCCCGAAACGGTCAAAGGGGCGCTTTTTGCCCGCTATTCACGCTATTCCGGGACCGTCAGGCGGCTTTACCTGGAAGAGTTCGCGGCCGACGCCCCAGCCGCTGGCCGCCCCTTCGACGCCGAGGAGGGAGCGCGCGCGGCGCAGCTCTACGAGCGCGTCTTCGTCGGCTACGGCGACGACTCGATCGCCCAGGTCGGCGGCGCCCACGTCGCCTGCGAGTGGGTCTCCAACATCCTCACCAAGCTGCTGCAACGCGGCCGCCTTGCCGCCTACCTGGAGCAGTCGACCCGCTACATCCCCTACGACCAGCCGCTGCCCGACGGCGGCTATCGCTTCTACCGCGACGAGGAGCTGGGCCCCCAGTTCGGGGCGGCGATGGACGAGGTGTTCGGGATCTACTCGCGCTCGCTGACCCAGGTCGAGGCCTGGGCGGCAGAGCGCTGGCCACGCGGGGACGGCGAGCCGGAGGGCGCCTGGCGGCGCTCGATCCGCGCCAAGGCACTCGACCTTCTGCGCGGCCTGTTGCCGGCGGCGACGCTGAGCCACGTCGGCATCTACGCCTCCGGCCAGGCCTACGAGCAGCTGATCCTGCGGCTGATGGCCTCGCCGCTGCCGGAGGCGCGCGAGTACGGAGGGATGATCCTCGCCGAGCTGAAGCGGGTGATGCCGAGCTTCGTCTCCCGGGTCGAGCGCCCCGACCGGGGCGGTGAGTGGGTCTCTTACCTGGAGCGCCGGCGCGAGCAGACCGAGAGCTGGGTCGCCCGCCTCGGCCTCGACCGCCGCGGTGACGGCGAGGGCGCGCCCTCGGTCGAGCTGACCCACGTCGACGGCAGCGAAGAGGACCTGCTCGCCGCCTGCCTCTTCGAGGCCGCCAACGCGCCGGAGACCGAGGTCTTGGCCCGCATCGACGTCCTCGACCGCTCCGAGCGGGCGGAGCTGCTGGCGGCGGTCGTGGGCGAGCGCGCCAACCGCCGCCACCGGCCCGGCCGCGGCTTCGAGGCGCTGCGTTACCGCTTCGAGATCGTCTCCGACTACGGCGCCTTCCGGGACCTCCAGCGCCACCGCATGCTGACCTGCCAGTGGCAGCGCCTCGGCCCAGACCTCGGCGCCGGCGTCCCCGACGAGGTCCACGAGGCCGGCGCCGGCGGCGAGTTCGAACGGGCGCTCGAGGTGTCGCGCGGGGAGTACGAGCGGCTGGTCGCGGCCGGCTCCCCGGAGCTGGCCCCCTACGCGCTCAGCCTCGCCTACCGGATCCGCTACACCCTCGACCTCAACGCCCGCGAGGCGATGCACCTGATCGAGCTGCGCAGCGGCCGTGAGGGCCATCCCGGCTACCGCGCCGTGGCCCAGGCCATGCACGAGCGGATCGCCGCCGTCCACCCCGGCGTCGCCGCGGCGATGAGCCATGTCGACACTTCCGCCGAGCCACGACTGGAGCGGATCATGAGCGAGATTCGAACCCACCGCAAGCAGGCGCATGCGGCGCAGCAGACCGAGGCGCCGCCGGGGCTGAACCCCTTGGGCTGAGCGGTCCTGGGTAGGGGCTTCGCTTAACTTTTTTGTGCTGCGAGCAGCGGCCGTCCGAGGTCGGAAGCGCCAAAAAAGTACAAGACGCTTCGCCCCTACCCAGGACCGCTCTCCCAGGGCGATGCAGCTGGCGGCCAGAAGTTAGTCGCGTTGCTTGCGTTTGCGGCGTTCGGTGGGGTCGGCGTTGCCGTCGGCCGGGGAATCGTCTGGGTCTGAGGATTCCAGGCTTTCGGCGGCTTTCTCGCCTGGGGTTGGCCAGGGGATGGCTTCTCCCGCGGCCCAGGCGGGGGGGCGGCCGCCGGGGAGGCGGCCGGTCAGGAGGAGGCCGAAGTAGATGAACCAGATCACCGTGAACTCGACCCGGAGCAGCAGGGCGGCGACGCCGATCGCCATCCCCAAGGAACCCCAGAAGCGGGTCAGCAAGCCGGTCCGCATCGCGAACAGGCAGGGATAGAAGAGGGCGACCGCGAGGCCGAGACGGCCGCCGAGGCCGAAGCCGGTGGCGATGTCGCGGGTCGAGGCTTCGCTGACCGCATTGGCCGCGGCTTCGTCGGCGACGCTCGTAGCGGTGCACTGTTTCAGCGCCGCCGCTGAAGAGCCGCCGCCGAATTCTTCGCCGAACTCCTTCGCCCCCAGATCCCCGAGTTCGGATCGGCAGTCTTCACCCGCCGCCTTGACGGTGATCCCGGGCTTGGCGTTGCCGGCGACGAATTCGTCCGCGGCTTCGTTGGTGGCGACGGCGCTGAGCATGGCCGCCGCGGAGAGGAAGAGAGGTGCGGCCACGACCAGCCCGATCAGCTGGTAGCGCATGCGATCGCTGCGGGCGGCAGCCGCTCGGAACAGGACGACCAGCGGCGCCACGAAGAGAGCGAACCCACACGCCTGGAGGACGCTGGACAAGGTGACCGAAGAGCTGTGCTCGTAGACCGAGCGCAAGAGCGCCGCATCTCCGTCGCCGCTAATCCCCCCGATCACGAAGGCCGAGGCGATGACCAGGGCGACGCCCCCCAAAGTTGCCAGGCCCGCCGGCACCAGCCAGCGGCCCTCCCACTCCAGAATCTCGCTCTTGTCGCGCACCTCGGCCCCTCTCATCGCAGTGGAACCGGGGCGGCGCCCCGGGAGGGGCCGTACGCTACCGGCCATGAGCAACGCACAGCACACCCCCGTCGTCCCGCTCGAGGCCGGTGCCGGCCCCGAGAACCCGCCCTGCCCGGCCTGCGGCGAGCCGCTCTTCGGCTGGCTCTCCGAGCGGCCCGGACTGCGCGGCCCGGTCAGCCGCTGCGAGAGCTGCGGGCTCGGCGTCGTCGGCGCTCCGGGAGACCCCGAGGAGGCGCTGCGCCAGCTGGGTGGCCACGGCGAGGGCAACCCGCGAATCGCCAACCGCGCCAGCTTCGCCGCCTGGCTCGGCAACGCCGGCTGGGCCGGGCTGGGGCCCGGCGCCCGCTACCTGTTCACGGTCGAGTCGGTGCGGCGACTGGTGGCGCGCCGCGACCAGGTGCTGAAGGCACGCCGCTGGGCGCCGGCGGCCGGCCTCGCCGCGACCTGGCAGACCCTGCTCAACAGCGTCACCTTCGGCCACAACGTCGCCCTGGCCGCCCTCGGGCGCGGCGACGCGGCAAAAGCGACCCATGGCTGGCAGCGGCGCATCGACGGCCTGGCCAGCGTCGTACTGGCGATCCCGGCGCTGGCGATCGCGATCCCGATCGAGCTGGCCGGCGGCCTCTGCGGCCGCGGCGCGGTGATCTCCCTGCGCTTCGAGCTGCTCTAAACGCCTCCGAGACCGCGGGGCAAGCAGTTCAAGGACGCAGGGAGCCTGAATAGCAGCGCTATTCAGGCGACCGAGGACGCCGAAATGCGCCGCCCCGGTGGCCTCAGGAGAGGCCTTCGCGGGCCTCGCGGACCAGGGTGACAGCCTCGGGAAAGAGGACGCGGATCGCGTCGCGGACCTGCATCGCCTGCTCGTCGGCGTTGCCGGCGAGGTCGAGCCGGCCGATCGAGGCGACGGTCATCTCGACCGCCAGCTTGATCGCGTTGTCGGCCCAGGCGACGCGCTGGGAGGACTGCATCTGCTCCGACAGCTCCTCCATCCGGGCGCGGAACTCGTCGGGGTCGCCGAACAGGTTGAAGGGGCTGCCCTCCATTCCCCCATGTAAGCAGACCCGCGCTAGCGGCAGCACAGAGTCCTGACGTCCCGCGCGCCACACGTGCGCCGGCCCCACTTAGCGTCGGGCCATGGCCAATCGGGGTGACCGGCAGAGGGGATCGGCGAGCGTCGAGCAGGCGGGCCTGGCGGCGCTGGTCGCACTACTGCTGATCGTCGCGATCACGGCTGTCGCGGCCGGCGGCAAGGTCGATGCCGGCCGCGACCTGGCGGGCACGATCGGTCGGCGCCTCGCCTGCGGGCCGCGCCTTCCCGACGCCTGCCGCCATCACCCCTTGGCACCCGCCTACGGCTGGCCCCTGGCGCGGCTGACCCGGGCGCTCGCCCCAGCCCCGGTTGCCCTGCCCGGCCCCTCCGGGCTGCCACTCGTCCCAGTCGACTTCCGTCGCTGCCGGCGCGAGAGCTGTGCCGTCTACGCCGGCTCCCGCCTGACTGCCTCGAACCGCCGCATCACCGCCTTCACCCAGCTCTCTGACCGCCGCTCCACGCTCGGCTGGGTCGAGCTCACCTACTGGCTCTATCGCCCCGGCCTCCGCTGGGAAGCAGTCCGCCGCCGCGCCACCCAGGCCGACGTCGAGGCCGCGGCCGGCACCCCGGTTCTGCTGAAGGACGACCCCGCCCTGGTCCCGCTCGAGACCCTCCCCGGCCACGACCACTACGAGTTCCCCGCCGCCGAGCGCCCGCCCTGGCAGGGCCACGTCGAAGCGCGCTATCCCGGCTGGTCGAGCTGATCTCAATCCGATCCCGATCCTCGATCCGCTCGCTTAGGAAGCCTTGGCGGCTGCCTCTTCCTGACCGGCCTCTTCCTTGGCCTGCTCGATAAGCCCCCGCCAGTCGGTCGTCCGGAACACCAGCAGGATCGCGGCGAAGCCGAGGACCACCGACCAGGCCGCCATCGCGATCTGGGTGCCGACCGAGAAGGAGAGGACGGCGGTGCGGGTGGGGCCGGTCAGGGTTGCGACCAGCAGCGCCTGCTGGGCGCCGGCGCCGCCGGGGGTGAAGGGGACGATGTTGGCGATCGCCTGGACGCTCATCACCAGCATCACGTTGCCGACGGAGCCGCCGAGGCCGAAGGCCTCGAGGAAGAACCAGAAGGCGGCGAAGCGGAAGAGCCAGCCGATCCCCTGCCAGGCGGCGACCTCGCGCAGGTAGCGGCGCGGCTCGGTGAGGATGACCAGGCCCTGGCGGACCCGCGCCCAGAAGCGCCGCACCCGGTGCGCCAGCAGGTAGATGCCGACGGCGATCGCCACCAGCCCCACCCCGACGAGGATCGCCAGCACCTGCGGGTGTTCGACCCAGAAGGCGATCTCGAAGGCCGGCAGATCGGGGATCCGCGGCAGCGGCGGCAGCAGCCCCTGGCTGATCGCGTAGAAGAGGACGAGCACGCCGACGCTGGTGTCGAAGACGGTCTGGACCAGGAAGGAGGAGGTGACCGCCGGGTAGGAGGAGCCGGGGATCTGGCGTTTGACCAGGAAGACTTTGGTGACGTCGCCGGCGTGGGCGGGGATGACCGCGTTGATCCCCGCCCCGGCGAGGTAGGCGGCACTCAGCGGCAGGAAGGGGATCGGCCGCTCGGGGTAGGCGGCGCGCAGCACGTTGCGCCAAGCCCGGGCGCGGGCCAGCTGCATCGCCAGCAGGCAGAGCAGGGCGATCGAAAACTGCGCCCAGTCGATCTCCGAGAGATGGCGGAAGAATTCCGCCGAGACGTTGAAGAAGTGCTCGAAGTTGGATCCGAGATCGGCGAGCGGCATCGCAGCTACACTAGCCCGCTCTTGCCGGACGCCGACACGCACACGCCACCCCAGGTGCCCCCCCGCGACCCCGCCGACGAGGCAATGTGCGCGCGTGCCCGCGAGCGCTACGCCGGCGACCGCAAGAGCCGCTTCCGACGCCGCCGCAAACGCCACGCTCAGATGCCGAGCCTGATCATCATCGGCGGCCTCAAGTGCGGCACGACGAGCATCCATCACTACCTCGGCCTGCATCCCGAAATCCAGATGTCGAAGCCGAAGGAGCTGAACTTCTTCGTCGAGGAGCTGAACTGGGACCTCGGGCTCGACTGGTACGCCAGCCGCTTCGACGACCGCTTCCAGGTCCGCGGCGAGTCGTCCCCGCACTACACCAACCTGCCCCGCTTCGAGGGCGTCGCCGCGCGCATCCACGAGCACTGCCCCGACGCCCGCCTGCTCTACATGGTGCGGGACCCGATCAAGCGGATCCTCTCCCACTGGGTCCACGCGACCGGCGCCGGCTATGAGACCGGCGACCTGGTCGAGACCCTCTCCGAGCCCAACTCTTCTTACATGAACCGCTCCAAGTACTGGATGCAGCTGCAGCCCTACCTGGAGCTGTTCGAGCGCGCGCAGATCGAGGTGATCACCCAGGAGGAGCTGCAGCGCGAACGCGAGGAGACGATGCGCAAGGCCTTCGCCTTCGCCGGCGTCGACGAGACCTTCGTCTCCGAGCAGTTCGACCGCGAGTGGGAGAAGTCGGGCGCCAAGGAGGGCGACAAATACCAGCTGATGGAGAAGCTGATCAAGCTGCCGGGCTTCCGCTCCTTCGACCGCAACTTCGACCGCCTGCCGGAGCCACTGCGCTGGCGAGTCGAGAAGCTGGTCCACGATCCCGACCAGCCACCGGCCGAGAAGCCGAAGCTCCCCGACGACCTCTTCGAGACCGTCCGCGGCCGCTTCGGCGAGGACGTCGCCGGGTTGCAGAAGTTCGCCGGCCGCGAGTTCGCCGGCTGGCACGACTACTCCTGAGCGGCCGCGGGGTAGGCTCGGCGCGATGCGGCGCCTCCTTCCCGATCCCGGCCCGACCACCGTCGAGCAGCAGCTCGACGGCTACCGGCCCTGGGAGCAGGCGCGCGAGGAGCGCCCACTGGTGGCGATCAACTTCGCCGCCACGGTCGATGGCCGGGCGACGATCGGGGGCGTCTCCGGGCCGATCGGCTCAGCCGCCGACACGGAGATGCTGGCCCGCCTGCGGACCCGCTTCGACGCGGTGATGATCGGCGCCGGCACGATGCGGGCCGAGCGCTACGGCCGCCTCGTCTCCGACCAGGAGCAGCGCGAGCGCCGCGAGCGGATCGGCCTTCCCCACGACCCGCTGATGGTGATCGTCAGCGGTCGCCTCGACCTGCCCTGGGACGCGCCGCTGTTCACCGCCGGCGGTGGCCGGGTGCTGATCTTCACCGCCTCGGAGGCCGAGCCGCCGCCGACCGCGACCTCGCTGCGGATCGTCCGCCACGAGGGCTTCGTCAACCTCGCCGAGGCGCTGCGCCAGCTGCGCCAGGAGCGCGGCATCCGGGCGCTGCTCTGCGAGGGCGGCCCCGGCCTGCATGGTGAGCTTGAGGGCGGCGATGCCGTCGACGACCTTTTCCTGACGATCGCCCCAAAGCTGACCGGCGGCGAAGCGCCGCGCATCATCGAGGGCGAGCTGCCCTCCCCCGCCGAGCTCGAGCTGGCCTGGCTGCTGGAGGAGGACGGCGAGCTGTTCGCCCGCTACCGGCGGCGCTGAGTTAGCTTTCCCCGATGGACTTCAACCCCAGCCCCGAGGTCGCGACCCTGCGCGAGCGGGTCCTCGACTTCATGGACGCCGAGATATATCCGGTCGAGCGCGAGATCATGGTGGCGCTCGACGACGAGGTCGCCCCCGGCGTCCCCTACCCCGAGGTCCTCGTCGGGATCCGCGAGAAGGCCAGGAGCGAGGGGCTCTGGAACCTCTTCATGCCCGACGAGCGCTTCGGGCCGGGGCTGAGCAACTGGGAGTACGGCCTGCTCTGCGAGGAGATGGGGCGCAGCCCGATGGCGGCGGCGATGGCCTTCAACTGCGCGGCGCCGGACACCGGCAATATGGAGATCCTCGCCGAGCACGGCACGGCGGAGCAGCGCGAGCGCTGGCTGGAGCCGCTGCTGGAGGGACGGATCCGCTCCTGCTTCTCGATGACCGAGCCCGAGGTGTCTGGGTCCGACCCAACCCTGCTGCAGGCGCAGGCCGTGCTCGACGGCGAGGAGTGGGTGCTCGACGGCCACAAGTGGTTCACCTCCGGCGCGATGGGGGCCGAGCTGGCGATCGCGATGGTCGTCACCGACCCCGACGCGCCGCCCTACGCTCGCGCCTCGATGATCTGCGTGCCCACCGACACGCCCGGGTTCAATCTGGTGCGGCCGATCCCGGTGATGGGGCACGACAAGGGCCCCGGCCACTGCGAGATCCGCTACGAAGGCTGCCGGGTCCCGAAGGACAGCCTCCTGGGGGAGCGCGGCGGCGGCTTCGCGATCGCCCAGGACCGCCTTGGCCCCGGCCGCATCCACCACTGCATGCGGGCGATCGGGACCGCCGAGCGCGCCCACGAGATGATGTGCCGGCGGGCCAACGAGCGGGTCGCCTTCGGCGGGCCTCTGGCCGACAAGCAGTTCGTCCAGGAGGCGATCGCCGCCTCGCGGATGGAGATCGACCAGGCCCGGCTGCTGACCCTCTATGCCGCCTGGAAGATGGACACCGAGGGCAAGCGGGCCGCCCGTCAGTCGATCTCGGCGATCAAGGTCGTCGCCGCCAACATGGTCATGGACGTGCTCGACCGGGCGATCCAGATCCACGGCTCCCTCGGCATGACCGACGACACCCCCCTTGCCGCCCTCTGGCGCTTCAGCCGCATGCTGCGGCTAGCCGACGGCCCCGACGAGGTCCACAAGATGGTCCTCGCCCGCCGCGAGCTGAACCGCTGGGCCAAGCGCGACGAAGCCGCCGCTGCGGGCGAGCTGAGCACGAAGCACGCTCCGCGCATGGTCTGAGGCAAAGAAAGGGCCGGGCTTTCGCCCGGCCCTTTCTGGGACGTCAATACTCGCCCCCACTTTCCCGATCGTCGATCAGCAGAAAACGTTCACCATGAACCCATCGAGGACCGCCGGGTCCGCAGCAGCACCAGCAGGATCGGTGATGCCAACGTCGACGGTGTTGTTGGCCGCCTGCAACCGGTTGTCGGTGCCGATGATCCGCGCAGAGGCGCCCTGAGGCGAAGCGCTGCCGGTGATATCGGTGGCGGTGCCACCGGTGGCGCAGTTGGTGATCTGCCGGTTGAAGGTCACCCGGAAATCGCCTACTCCCAGTCGGGTGGCGGAGACCGCGCCGGAGCCGGCTACGAGGCCACCGGTCTCGTTGACGATCGCCCAAAGGAGATCGCTTTTCGGGACGAACGAGCCGGGAGCCTGGCCGCCGATTTTCGCGGCGTTGGCGGCGTTTGCCGCGTTCGGTACCTCGCCGAGGCTAGCCTCGTCGACTTTCGCGCCGGTGACGGCGTTGTCGGCGAGTTTCGGCGTGGTCACCGCAGCGTCGGCGATCTTCTCGGTTTTGACCGCCCCGTTGCCGAGCTTGCCGGCCTTCACGGCTTCTTTGGCGATTTTGCCGGTTTTGATGGCGCCGGCTTTGATGTCACCGGTCCCGATCGTGGCTGCCGCAAAGGCGGTGGCGCCGCCCAGGACGAGGAATACGGCGATTGACGACATCACGTTCGCGTACGTGAGTCGCGTGCGAATCTGCTTCACGGAAGTTCTCCTTGATTGAGACGAGTGGACAAAGTGACGACAGGAGCCCCCTAAAGAGGCGGGGATACGCTGCTCAGCTGCTTGAAAAGGACCCTTTCAGGGCACCAAGAAGCTGTCAAGCGCAGCGGACGCGCCCCGGCGCGCTCAGCCGCCTCGGCGCTCTGCCTCGTCCGCCGCTTCGGCCAGGCGCTCGACCAGGCGGGCGAAGGCCTGGATGCCGTCGTCGACCTTGCCGTAGCCGCCGGCGGCGTAGCGGGCGTAGACGCCCTCGAGGATGATCGCCAGCTTCCAGTAGCCGAGGGCGACGAAGAAGTCGAGGTCGGCGAGGTCGCGGCCGGAGCGCTCGGCGTAGCGGCTGGCCAGCTCCTCCCTGGTCGGGAAGCCCGGGGCGAGGTTTGCCGGCTGGCCGAGCGCGATCTCCGCCTGCTCGGCGTCGGGCCAGTAGGCCATCAGCAGGCCGACGTCGGCGAGCGGGTCGCCGAGCGTGCAGAGCTCCCAGTCGACCACCGCGGCGACCTCGCCGGTCGGCGTCAGGATCATGTTGTCGAGGCGGTAGTCGCCGTGGACGATCGTCGCCGGGCCCTGGTCCGGGATGCGGGCGGAGAGGCGCTCGTGGACGGAGTCGATCGCCGCCAGCTCGCGCGTCTTCGACTTCTCCCACTGGCCCTGCCAGCGGTGCAGCTGGCGGGCGACGTAGTCCTCCTTGCGGCCGAGGTCGCCGAGACCCGAAGCGTCGGGGTCGACGGCGTGGATCGCGGCCAGGGTGTCGGCGACGCGCTCGCCGATCGCCCGCCGATCGGCCTCGTCCGGGAAGGCGTCCGCCTCGGCCAGGCCGCGCAGGATCGGTCCCTCGACGAACTCCATCGCATAGAAGGGAGCGCCGCTGACGCTCTCGTCCTCGCAAAGGCCGACCACCGGCGCGACCGGGACGTCGGTGGGGCCGAGCGCGGAGACGACCTTGAACTCGCGGGCCATGTCATGGGCGGAGCCGAGCCGCTTGCCGAGCGGCGGCCGCCGCAACGCCCAGCGGTTGCCGCCGGCGTCGCTGACGCGGAAGGTCAGGTTCGAGTGGCCGCCGGCGATGCGCTCGAAGGAGAGCGGCGGGCTGGCGCTGGGGACGTGGAGCGCGAACCAGGCTTCGACGCCGTCGCGATCGATGCCCTCGGGCGCCGCGGCTGAGCCGTCGCCGCTGCCTGTAGCCTCGTCGCCCATCGCCGCGCAAGCATATTCCCGACGAGGCCGCCACTTGAGCCCATCGCTTGCCAACAGGCTGAGGATCGGCTTCGCGATCGGCTTCGCCGTGCTCACCGCGATGGCGGTGATCGGCGTCGGCCGCTTCATCCAGCAGCGCCAGGACTTCGAGGACGCGGTAGCCCGCTCCTACCAGGTGGAGATGGGCGCCCGGGTGCGGCTGGCTCACGGCGACGGCAACCGCCAGGCCGCCGAGGCGACGGTCGCCGCCCAGGGCGAGCGCCGCGAGGAACTCCGCGACCAGATCTCCGCCGACACCCGCGACACCACCCTGCTCGTCGCCGCCGGGCTGATCGCCGGGCTGACCGGCGCGCTGCTGCTGTTCAGCGGCTTGATCGCCTCGATGCGGCGGCCGCTGGAGGAGCTGGTCGACGCGGCGGGGCGGCTGGCCGGCGGCGACCGCAGCGCCCGCGTCCAGGTCGGCGGGCTTTCGGAGACCGCGACGCTCGGCGCCGCCTTCAACGAAATGGCCGACGAGCTGGAGCAAGAAGCGAGTCAGCGCGACCGGCTCGACCGGCTCAAAGACGAGTTCGTGCTCACCGCCTCGCACGAGCTGCGCAGCCCCCTTACCTCGGTCCAGGGATTCGCCGAGCTGCTGATGCTGGAGCGCGACACGCTCACCCCCAAGCAGGTGGAGACGGTCGAGATCATCCTCGACAACTGCCGACACCTGGTCCGCCTGCTCAACGACCTGCTCGACCTCGCCCGCAGCGACGCCGGCCGCCTCGCGATCACGCCGGCGCCGACCGAGGTCGGCCGGCTGGTCGACGACGCGGTGCGGACGATGCGCGCGCAGACCGAGACCGCGAACCAGGCCCTGACCCAGAGCGTCGAGGCGGACTTGCCCCCGATCGACGTCGAGGCGGACCGGATCCGCCAAATACTGGTGAATTTGCTTACCAACGCGCATGAGTACTCGCCCGAAGGTGCGTCTATCGAGGTCACCGCCCGGGCAATTGATGCTGAAGTGGAGATTGCCGTGACCGACAACGGGCCGGGGATACCCGAGAGCCAGCTGGAACACATCTTCGAGCGCTTCGTCCGCGGCGACGCGGGCTTGACCCAGCGCGTCGGCGGGACCGGCCTTGGCCTGGCGATCTCGAAATCGCTGGTCGAGCTGCACGGCGGCAAGCTCGAGGTCGACTCGACTCCCGGCATCGGCTCGACCTTCAGCTTCCGCCTGCCGGCGTCGAGCCGATGATCCGGGTCCTAGTCGCCGACGACTCGGAGACGATCCTGCTGCTGATGCGGACGCGGCTGGAGCTGGCCGGCTACGAGGTCGAGACCGCGGCCGACGGCCAGGAGGTGACTGAGCTGATGCAGAGCGGTGTGCCCGGCGAGCTGCCGGACCTGCTGCTGCTCGACGCGATGATGCCGCGCAAATCAGGCATCGACGCCCTGCGCGAGCTGCGGGCCGCCGGGGTCGATACCCCGGCCCTGATCGTCAGCGCCCACCAGGACGCGACCGACGCCGACGCCCCCAGCGACCTCGAGGTCAGCGGCTTCGTCAACAAGCCGATCGACTTCGAGCGGTTGCTCGACAGCATCGCCGAGCTGACCTCCTAGCGCAGCCGACTTTCACCACACCCCAGTGGGGTCAAAATCGGCTGTGGCCCGAGACTCAGCTCTTGGCGATCTCCAGCCGGATCTCTTTGCCCTTGAGCTTGGTGCCGTCGAGGAACTCGACCGCACGCTCGGCTTGATCCGGGGAGACCTCGACGAAGGAGAAGCGGTGCAGGACGCGGACGTCGAGGATCGACTCCTCGGGCAGCACCGCGCCCTCGCGCAGGGCCCAGCGCAGGTCCTCCTCCTCGATCCCGCTGCGCTCGCCGCGGTTGACGAAGAGCTTGACGCTGTCGCGCTTCTCCTCGGCGTCCTCGGCTGCAGGCTCGGTGGTCTCGGCAGCATCCGGCTCGGCCGCCTTCTCGCTCTTGCGGGCAACGGCCTTCTCGACCTGCTCGTGGCGCTCGGCGCGCTCGCGACGGCGCGGGCGCGGCGCGTGCTCCAGCCGCTCCTCCGGGGTTTCCCACTCGCCGATCGTAGTTTTGACGTCACGCTCGATGCGCTCGATCTCGTCGCGCTGGGCGGGGGTGACGAAGGTGATCGCGCGGCCGGTGCGACCGACCCGGCCGGTGCGGCCGATGCGATGGACATAGGTCTCCGAGGAGTTGGGCACGTCGAAGTTGATCACGTGGGTGACATGCTCGATGTCGAGCCCGCGGGCGGCGATGTCGGTCGCGACCAGCAGCCTCACGCGGTGGTCCTTGAAAGCGATCATCACGCCATCGCGGACGCCCTGGCTGAGGTCGCCGTGCAGCGCCTTCACGTCCAGGCCTTTGTCCTTCAGCGTCTTCTCCAGCTTCGAGGCGCCGATCTTGGTGCGGGTGAAGATGATCGCCTGCTCGGGTTCTTCGGTCTTCAGCAGCTCGACCAGGCGCACCGTCTTGTCTTTGGCCGGGACCTCGATGTAGGCCTGCGCGATCGCGTCGACGGTAAGCGTCTTCGGGGTGATCCGGATCGTCTCCGGGTCGTACATATAGCCCTCGGCGAGCTTCTGGATCGGCGGCGGCATCGTCGCCGAGAAGAGCGCCGTCTGGCGCCCGCTCGGGCACATCCGCAGGATCTTCTCGACGTCCTCGATGAAGCCGAGGTCGAGCATCTCGTCGGCCTCGTCGAGGACCACGAAGCGGGCCGCGGTGAGGACCAGCGAGCGGCGGGACATCAGGTCCTTCATGCGGCCGACGGTGGCGACGACGACGTGGGCGCCGGAGCGCAGCTGCGATTGCTGGGTGCGGATCGGGGCGCCGCCGAAGACGGCGACGATCTCGATGTCGAGGTGCTCGGCGTAGGTGCGCAGGGCCTGCGTCACCTGGATGCAGAGCTCTCGGGTGGGAGTGAGGACGATCGCCTGCACCTCGTTGTTCTCGGGATCGAGGTACTGCAGCAGCGGCAGCCCGAAGGCGGCGGTCTTGCCGGTGCCGGTCTGAGCTTGGCCGATCACGTCGCCACCGCCCAGCAGCGCCGGGATCGCCTGTTCCTGGATCGGCGTCGGGTCCTGGAAGCCAAGCTCGTCGATCGCCTGCTGGATCGGCGGCGAGAGGCCCAGGTCTTTGAAGGCGATCATTTCGACGGGTCCAAGAGGAGCTTGCCGGTGGTGGTACGGGCGATCAGGTCTTCGTGGGCGCGGGCCGCTTCCGACAGCGGGTAGACGTCGCCCACGGTTGCCTTCAGCTCGCCGGCGGCGACGGCGCCGAGCAGCTCGCCGATCATCGGCGCGGCCAGGTCGCGGCGGGCCAGCAGATGGGCCAGCCAGAAGCCGACGACGGTCTTGGAGCCGCGCAGCAAGGAGGCGGTGGAGACGTCGCGCTGTTCGCGCGAGGCGATGCCGAAGACGACCATCCGGCCCAGCGGAGCCAGCGCGCCCAGCTCGGCGTCGAAGGCGTCGCCGCCGCTCATGTGGAGGACCGCGTCGACCCGCTCGCCGCCGTTGGCCTCGCGGATCGCCGCGCCGAGGTCCTCGGCGCGGGAGTCGACGCAGGCGTCCGCCCCCAGCTCCTGGACGAGGGCACGCTTCTCCTCGCTGGAGGCGAGCCCGATCACCTTGGCCCCGGCCGCCTTGGCGATCTGCACGGCGAAGGTGCCGGTGCCGCCGGCCGCGGCCTCGACCACGATCGTCTCCCCCGGCTCGATCCTGGCGCAGCGCTTGACCAGCGCCAGCGCGGTCAGCCCCTGCAGCAGCATCGCCGCGGCCTGGTCGTCGTCGACCTGGTCGGGGATCGGGATCAGCAGGGCCTCCGGGACGAGGGCCTTCTGCGCGTAGCCGCCGCTTCCGAGCAAGGCCGCGACCCGGCGCCCGTCCGGAGTGCGGCCGGCGATCTCGGCGCCCGGGATCAGCGGCAGAGTCTGCTCGGCGAGATAGTCGTTGCGGGTGGTGTGGGTGTCGGCGAAGTTGATGCCGGCGCGGGAGATCTCGACCACGACCTCGCCCTCGCCGGGGGTCGGCTCCTCTAGATCGACGAGCTCGAGCACGTCGGGGCCGCCGAACTCCTGGATCTGGATCGCCTTCATCGGCCGCGGAGTCTCGCAGGGCAGGCGCTAGGCTGCCGTCCGCGTGTCGCTCACCGTCGTCGGATCAATTGCCTTTGATGCGGTCAAGACTCCTTTTGGGGAGCGCCAGCGCATGCTCGGCGGCGCCGCCGTCCACTTCTCCCTCGCCGCCAGCTTCTTCACCGAGGTGCGGCCGGTCGGACCGGTCGGCGACGACTTCGGCGCCGAGCAGTTCGAGGTCCTGGAGAAGCGCGGCATCCTCACCGACGACATCGAGCGAATCGAGGGCGGCGAGTCGTTCTTCTGGCGCGGCCGCTACGAGTTCGACCTCAACGTCGCCCACACCGAAGACACCCGGCTCGGCGTCTTCGCCGAGTTCGAGCCGAAGCTCTCCGACAGCTCGAAAGCGGCCGACACCCTCTTCCTCGCCAACATCCAGCCCGACCTGCAGCGCCAGGTGCGCGCGCAGTGCGCCGCCCCCCGCTTCAGCGGCCTCGACTCGATGAACCTCTGGATCGAGACCGCAAAGGACTCGCTGCTGGCGGCGATCGCCGAGGTCGAGTGCCTGGTCGTCAACGACGCCGAGATCCGCCAGCTGACCGGCGAGTCGAACCTGGCCCGGGCCGCGCGCTCGGTAATGGAGCTGGGCCCGCGCGCCGTCGTCGCCAAGCAGGGCGAGTACGGCGCGGCGCTGTTCACCGAGAACGGCTTCTTCGCCCTGCCCGGGTTCCCACTCGAGGACGTGCGCGACCCGACCGGCGCCGGCGACAGCTTCGCCGGCGGCTTCTTCGGCTACCTCGACGGGCTCGACCGCGAGGCGAACGACGCCGACCTGCGGCGAGCGATGGGCTACGGAACCGTGCTCGCCTCCTTCAACGTCGAGGAGTTCGGGACCGAGCGCGTCTCCCGCCTCAGCCGCGAGGAGATCGACGAGCGCTTCGAGGCGCTGCGGGCGATGACCCAGTTCGACGCGCTGCCGGCCGCCTGAGCCACCACAGGCTGTTAACGGCCGGCGAGGTCGAAGTGAAAGAATGAGCGCCGCCATGGCCTCGGACTCACTCACCGTCACCGACAACCGCACCGGCAAGAGCTACGAGCTGCCGATCGAGGACGGGACGATCCGCGGCCTCGACCTGCGGCAGATCAAAGTCAGCGAGGACGAATTCGGGTTGATGTCCTACGACCCGGCCTTCACCAACACCGCCTCCTGCCGCTCCTCGGTCACCTACATCGACGGCGCCGCCGGCATCCTCGAACACCGCGGCTACTCGATCGAGCAGCTCTGCGAGCGCTCGACCTTCCTCGAGACCGCCTACCTGCTGATCTTCGGTGAGCTGCCGACCGGCCCCCAGCTCGACCGCTGGGTCTTCGACATCACCCACCACACCTTCGTCCACGAGGACCTCAAGCAGTTCTTCCAGGGCTTCCGCTACGACGCCCACCCGATGGGGATGCTGCTGGCCGGGGTCGGGGCCCTCTCCACGTTCTATCCGGACGCGAAGCAGATCAACGACCCCGAAGAGCGCTACATGGCGGCCGTCCGCCTGATCGCCAAGGTGCCGACCCTCGCCGCCTTCTCCTACCGGCACAACATGGGACTGCCCTACGTCTACCCGGACAACGACCTCAACTTCGCCGAGAACTTCCTCTCGATGATGTTCAAGAAGACCGAAGACAAACACGTCCCAAAGCCGGTCCTGGCCCGGGTGCTGGACGTCCTCTTCATCCTCCACGCCGACCACGAACAGAACTGCTCGACCAACGCCGTGCGCGGCGTCGGCTCCTCCGGCGTCGACCCCTACTCGGCGGTCGCGGCCGGTGTGGCGGCCCTCTACGGGCCGCTGCACGGCGGCGCCAACGAGGCGGTGCTGCGGATGCTGCGGCGGATCGAGTCGCCGGACAACATCCCCGACTTCCTCGAGCGGGTGAAGGCGCGCGAGGAGAAACTGATGGGCTTCGGCCACCGCGTCTACAAAAACTACGACCCGCGGGCGCGGATCATCCAGCAGCACATGGAGGAGGTCTTCGAGGCGACCGAATACAACCCGCTGGTCGAGATCGCCCGCGAGCTGGAGAAGCGCGCGCTCGACGACGAGTTCTTCACCTCGCGCAAGCTCTACCCCAACGTCGACTTCTACTCGGGGATCATCTACGAGGCGCTGGAGATCCCGACCAACATGTTCACGGTGCTCTTCACCATCCCCCGCACCGCCGGCTGGATGGCCCAGTGGATGGAGATGCAGGACGACCCCGAGAAGAAAATCGCCCGGCCGCGCCAGATCTACACCGGCGAGCGCGAGCGCGAGTACGTGGCGCTCGAGGAGCGCGACGGGCCCGAGAAAATCTCCGGGCCCCCGGCGCGGCGGCCGAAACGGCCGCGGCGCGGCGCCTGAACCTTTCCCTGTTGGGGCCGGGTGCCCCTCCCCCGGAGGCCGTTGCGCAGCTGGGGTGAGCTCCCGGAGTTCCAACGCTTGTACTTGAGCCTCCGGGGGAGGGGCACCCGGCCCCAACCATCGCCTAGGCTCAGGTCGTGGCTCGTGGGCGCTGGAGGTTGACTGTTCGCAGTGGCTCCGAGGTGGAGCATGCTCAGTTCGACGACCTCGATGAGGCTGTGGCGAGCATGCGGGAGCGGGCGTTGGCGATCCGGGCGCGGGGGCCGGTCGAGACGGTCTCGATGCTGCGGGACTTCGGGCCCGAGGCTCAGGTCCAGGCGCGGCTGCAGCTGACGGGGCGGGGGTTGCTGCGCAAGCCGATCGCCGGGATCGACGTGCGTGGCGACGGGACCTTCATGCCCTACCGCGGCGGCGTCGGCCGTGAGGAGCTGGACCCGGCCGGCCACGACACGCCGTTCGACCTCGTGCGGGAGACTCTGGAAGCAGAGCGACGATGAGCGATTCCAGCACCGAGATCCCCAAGGGCAGCTACGCCGCCGGCGAGCGGGTGAAGCTGCCGGCCGGCGCCGAGCCCCCCTTCACGGTCTTCATCAACGGGATCGAGAAGCGCGAGGGCACCGACTACACGATCGAGGGCGGCGAGATCGTCTTCAGCCAGCCGATCGTCAAGGAGAAGATCGGCACCGGCCGCTGGCTGGCGATGTACCTGGGCCTCTTCGGCACCTACCGCCGCAACGACACGATCGACCTCCAGTTCAGCCGCGACGGCAAGGTCCAGCTGCTCCCCGACCTCGCCGTCGTCCCCTACCCCGAGGCGCCATGAACATCGGCTTCCTGCTGCTCGCCGACCACAGCGAGGCCGTCAACGGCAAGCTCTACCTCAACGGCGGCGGCTGGAACGTCCTGCGCCTACCCGAGCTTCCCCACGAGTGGTCCTTCCACATCGGCCTCGGCATCGACGTCGCCTGGCACGAGACCAACGACCCCCATGAGCTCGTCGTCACCATCCAGGACCCCGATGGCATCGAGCTCGGCGAGGGCCTCACCGCCAGCTTCGAGACCGGCCGGCCGCCCGGCATGCCCGCCGGCCAGGAGCAGCGCCTGGTGATGTCGATCGGCGCCACCGCCAGCTTCGCGACCTCGGGCCCCCATGCCGCGGTCGTCCAGGTCGACGGCGAGGAGATCGGCCGCGCCCGCTTCTACCTGATGGAAGCCACGCCCGAAGAGGACCTCGTCTAGAAGACGTAGAGCAGCAGGAAGGCGATGATCGCGAAGGCGGCGCCGGCCGCCTGGATGCCGCGGTCGCCGGCGACGATCGCGGCCATCGAGCGGTCGTCGTTGCGGTCGTAGATCAGGTACAGGTAGCGGAAGATCCCGTAGACCACGGGGGGGATCGTCAGCATCATCCGGCTGCCGATCTGGGGTGAGTTGACGGTGTAGATGGCGTAGCTGATCACCGTCCCGGTGGTGACCAGGGAGACCATCTGGTCGAGGAAGGGCAGCGAGTAGTGCTCGAGGACGGGCCGGGTCGAGGTCCCCTCGTGCAGCTCGGAGACCGCCTCCTGGCGGCGCTTGGTGAAGCCGAGGAAGGCGGCGAGCATGCCGGTGCAGAGGATCAGCCACTCGGAGGCGTGGGCGTCGACGGCGCTGGCGCCGGCGGCGACGCGGAGGATGAACAGCCCCGCCAGCGTCATCACGTCG
>Ga0193706_1000471_pt1 | contig 23630 bp, 21 predicted proteins | sample U3c1metaG_FD_160130 | JGI IMG/M metagenome (GOLD analysis project Ga0193706, IMG submission 160130) | Soil microbial communities from a riparian zone of the East river system, Colorado, United States - U3c1 | ecosystem: Environmental > Terrestrial > Soil > Riparian zone | place: USA: East River... | reverse complement strand
CTCGAGCACGAGCTGGTCCACCACCGGCGCGGCGACATTGCCTGGAACATGGCCGGCCTGGCCCTGCTCGCGGCAAACTGGTTCAACCCGATCGCCTGGTTCGCCTTCCACGCTTTCCGGAGCGACCAGGAGCTTGCCTGCGACGCCGCGGTTGCCAAGCGCGCCTCGCGCGACGAGCGCCACGATTATGCCCGGGCGCTGGTCAAGTCGGCCAGCCGCCCCGGGCTGATCGCCGCCTGTCCGCTCAACGCCGCCGAGGAATTGAAGCATCGCCTCCGGATGATCGGCAATCATCGCGCCGGCAAGGCGCGAATGGCGGGCGGAGTCGCCGCCTTTGTCACCCTGCTCGCCGGCGGCCTCGCGGTCAGCAACCCGGCCCGGACGGTCGAGCCGGCCGCGCACTTCGCCGCCGTCGCCGAGACGTCAGCGCCCGCCGACGCCCCGGTGCTGCTCGCCTCGGCCGCTCCGGCGCCCGCCGCGGTTCGGCCTGCCGCGTCCGCGCCCCGTCACTTCGCGCGCCGCCTTGCCCGCATGGTCCGGGCCCCCGCGACGGTTTCGAAAGTGACATCGCGCGAGAAGATCACCCTGGCCGGCGTCGCGGTCGAGCCCGAAATGCCTGAGGCCGCGTCCTTCCGCTTCGCATTCAATGACGTCGAGCCGGCCGTGTTCCGGGTCGCCCGGATCGAGCTGCCCTCCGAGGCGATCGCAGTCCCGACGGCGGCGATCGCGCCGGTGGCCGCCCCCGCGCCCGCTTTTGCCTCCGCACCGCCCCCGGCTCCGGCGGTCCGAAGGCAGCGCCTGATCCTGCGCGTTGAGAACGGAATCGTCCGGATCTCCGGCGATGCCGATGCCGAGCGGATCACGGCGGTCCAGGCCGCGATCCAGCGCGCAATGGCCCAGAGCAACGACGCCGAGACTCGCGCCAATCTGGGCCGCGCCGTCAACGCGCTCGAGCGCAGGCTCAAGGAGCTTGGGGTGATCACGACAATCAATTGATCGGGGAGAAGGACATGAACGTGAATGTGAAGGGTGCGGCGCGCTTTGCCGCGGCCGCGGCTGCGCTGGCGATAGCCGGTTTCGGCCTTGGCGCGCCGGGCATGGCCCATCCCCATGGCGACGAGGACGGCGCCGTCGTGAAGACTGAGAAGGTCATCGTCATCCGCGAAGGCGACGGCAAGCATGACGGCAAGACGAAGCGCGTGCGCACCTTCCACATCGAGGGCGACGGCCCGATCGCGGCCGATTCCGAGGGCCGGCGAATCCGAACCTTTCACATCGAGCGCGACGGGAAGGCCGGAGACGGCGAGCGCCACGTCCGGGTGATGCGACTCGACGGCGACCGTGTCGCCGATTGCGGCGGCGAGCCGGTGGTTCGGTCCGAGACCGGCGGCGAGAATGACAAGACCAAGGTCATCATCTGCTCGAAGGGCGAGCTTACCCAGGCCCAGCGCGTCGAGAAGATCGAGAAGGTGCTCAACCGAATCCAGGCGAACGACGATCTCAGCGCCGAGCAGAAGGAGCGGGTCACCGCTGCCCTGCGCCGCGCGATCGAGGATATGCGCACCACCACGCCCTAGACCTTGATCGTCTCAGGCCGTGCCTGAGGCGTGAATCAAGGTCTCGACAAAGGGTTCGGCGACCCGAGGCTGGTGCCGACCCGGCCCGCGAGGGCCGGTGCGGGAGGGCGGGAGCTCTGGAGGCTTCCGCCCTTCTTCGCGCCATCCGCTTGGTTTTCGAGCCCGCCGGTGCCACATGCCTCGGCATGGACGATTGGCCCACCGGACGCGTCGAGACGGTGCACCCCTTGGTCCGGCGGCTGCTCGCGCCCAATCCGTCGCCTTTCACCTTCACCGGCACCCAGACCTACATCGTCGGGCGCGGCGAGGTCTCGGTGATCGATCCCGGCCCCGATCTGCCCGAGCATGTCGAAGCCCTGGCTGAAGCGCTCTCCGGCGAGCGCATCGTGGCGATCGTCTGCACCCACACCCACCGCGACCACAGCCCGGCCAGCCGGCCGCTCGCCGCCTTGACCGGCGCGCCGATCATAGGTTGCGCGCCGCTCGCGCTCGACGATGACGGCCCGCGCTCCGACGCCGCCTTCGACGTGGATTATCTTCCCGACCGCATCCTCGGCGACGGCGAAAGCCTGGAAGGCGAGGGCTGGACTCTTCGCGCGGTCGCAACGCCCGGCCACACCTCCAACCATATCTGCCTCGCTCTGCCGGAGGCGGAGGCCCTGTTCACCGGCGATCACGTCATGGGCTGGTCGACCACCGTGGTGGCGCCCCCCGACGGCGACATGGCCGATTATATGGCCAGCCTCGATCTTCTCCTTGGCCGCGACGACCGAGTCTATTTTCCCGCGCACGGCCCGGCGGTCGAGGATCCGCGCGGCCATGTTCTCCGCCTCGTCGAGCATCGCCGCGGGCGCGAACGCCAGATCCTCGCCCACATCGAGGCGGGTGAAGGGCGAATCCCTGTGATGGTCGAGCATATGTATCGCGACGTCGATCCGCGGCTTCACCCTGCCGCCGGCCGCTCGGTGCTCGCCCATCTGATCGATCTGGAGGCGCGCGGCCTGGTCCGGCGCGAGGGCGAGGCATGGACGATCGCCGCCTGACCCGGCCGGTCCTGGCCGCGGCGGCGTTCGCACTGCTGCTGGTCGGCCTCGCGCTCGGCTTCGTGCTTCGCGCGCCCACGAAGGCGCCGGCGGTCGATCCCCAGGCGATCGCCACCGCCACCCTGCTTTCCGTCCGCGACCAGGGGCGGCTGGTGCCGTTCACCGCCACCTTCGTCGCGACTGCGAGCGCAAGCGAGAGCCATCTCGGACTTACCGCCCGCAAGACTTTGATGATGCCCGGCACCGTCCGCTACGGCCTCGATCTTACCCGGCTTCGGCGGTCGAGCCTGGCCTGGGACGAGGCGACCCGAACCCTGACCGTCACATTGCCGCCGCTCGAGCTGTCGGGGCCGAGGATCGACCTCGAGCAGGTCCGGGAGGACAAGGAGGGCAGCCTGGTCATGGCGCTCGCCGATTCCGAGAAGGAGCTCGATAGCGAGAATCGCCGCGAGGCCCAAGACGATCTGATGCGCCAGGCCCGAGCGCCCGAGCCGATGCGCATGGCCCGCGACGCGGCGATGCGCGACGTGGCACGAAGCTTCGCGATGCCGCTTCGCGCCGCCGGCATCGACGCGAGCGTCGCGGTCCGTTTCCTCGACCCGGCGGGGCGCGAGGAGGCGATGTACCTCGACCGGCCGCGGCAGCTCGAGGAGACGCTTCGGGACCGCCAGGCGAACCGCTGAACGTGAGCCGCCTCGCTTGAAGATGGGCCGATTCCGACCTATGTCGCGTTCACCACTCCGCGCCTTTCTAGATCACGGTCGGGGCAGCGGAAGGCGAAGCTCAACAGGCATTTGGGAGCGGTTCGGCCCGGGTCCGCGCTCCTTTCGGGAGTGGCAGTAATGAACGCACCGAATGCGAGCCTCAAGGGGCTCGACCTCCGCGTCGAGATCGACCGGCTGCGTAAAGAGCGCAACGCCGTCATCCTCGCCCATTATTACCAGGAGCCCGCGCTCCAGGACATTGCGGACTTCGTCGGCGACAGCCTCGATCTCAGCCGAAAGGCCGAGGCGACCGATGCCGATGTGATCGCCTTCTGCGGCGTCCGATTCATGGCCGAGACGGCCAAGATCCTGAGCCCCCGGAAGATCGTCGTCCTGCCCGACATGAATGCCGGATGCAGCCTCGAGGATTCATGCCCGCCCGATGCCTTCAAGGCATTCCGCGAGAAGCATCCCGACCATATCGCGCTCACCTACATAAATTGCTCGGCGGCGGTGAAGGCATTGTCCGACATCATCGTCACCAGCTCGTCGGCCGAGATCATCCTCAGCCAGATCCCGATGGATCAGAAGATCATCTTCGGCCCGGACAAGCATCTCGGCGGCTATCTCGCCCGCAAGACCGGCCGCGACATGCTGCTCTGGCCGGGCGTCTGCATCGTCCACGAGGCCTTCTCCGAGACTGAGCTTTTGAAGCTGAAGGCGCAATATCCGGGCGCGCCCGTCCTGGCGCATCCCGAATGTCCGCCGCACATCATCGACCATGCCGACCATGTCGGCTCGACCTCGTCAATCCTCGATTATGCCCTTCGCTCGCCCGACCAGATCCTGATCGTCGCCACCGAGCCGCGTATCATCCACCAGATGGAGCTCAAGGCTCCGCACAAGAAGTTCATCGGAGCGCCCGGCGCGGACGGGAACTGCAACTGCAACATGTGTCCGTACATGGCCCTCAACAGCATGGAGAAGCTCTACGTCGCGCTGCGCGATCTTGAGCCCCGGATCGAGCTCGAGGAGGGCCTCCGCCTCGCAGCCAAGAAGTCGCTCGACCGAATGCTCGACATGGCCGGCCGAACCGTCGGCAAGGGCGACGTCGGCAAGCCCTTCTTCGCGGGCGATTGACGGCCCCGACAGGCCGTCATCCTGAACTTGTTTCAGGATCCAGTTTTCCACCCGCACGGACGCCCGCCGCTGGATGCTGAAACAAGTTCAGCATGACGTAAGGGGTTTGGAGTCACGCTTCCGTCCGCTGGATTGGGCTGAATGAATTCGCTACGTCCCAAGCCGATAACACACCCGGAGTCCGCCCTTGTCCCGCTTCCTCCTCCCAGCCGCTTTGCTTCTCCTCGCCGCCGCCGCGCCGGCCGCTTCCGACGATCCCTGGCTGTGGCTCGAGGATATAGAGGGGGAGCGGGCGATCGCTCAGGTCAAGGAATGGAACAAGGCCACCGAGGACCAGCTCACCCGCGATCCCAAATATGAGGACTATCGAAGCCGCGCCCGCGCCATCCTGGACGACGAGCAGCAGATCGCGACTCCCGACCAGATCCTCGGCGACAAGGTCGCGAACCTTTGGCGCGACGCCAGTCATACGCGCGGTATCTGGCGAATCTCGCCGCTCGCCGCCTATCGCGCCGGCAAGCCCGAATGGCGGACCCTCATCGACGTCGACGCCCTCGGCAAGCAAGAGAAGCAAAGCTGGGTCTGGCACGGCGCCGACTGCCTGGCGCCGGACTATCTGCGCTGCCTCGTCTCGTTGAGCCCGGGCGGCACCGACGCCGATCTCGTCCGCGAGTTCGATCTCGGGACCGGCCGCTTTGTCGAGAACGGCTTCAGCGTCCCGCAGGCGAAGAGCAATGTGGCATGGGCCGATCGCGATACTTTGCTGATCGCCACCGATTACGGTGAGGGCTCGCTCACCTCGTCCGGCTACCCCCGGATCCTCAAGAGCTGGAAGCGCGGCACTCCGCTCTCCGCGGCGAAGACCTTGTTCGAGGGCGAGGCCGGCGACGTCAGCGTCGGCCCGGTCGCGATCCAGAGCGGCGACAAGAGATGGCTGTTCGTCAATCGCGGCAAGACATTCTGGACCAATGAGTATCGGCTGGTCACGCCGGCGGGCGCCCTGGTTCCGCTGCCGCTGCCGGCCGACGCCGAGTTCGAGGACGTGATCGCCGGCCGGCTGATCGCCAAGCTTCAAAGCCCGCTTTCCGTCTCGCCGGGTTCAGAGCTCGAGACGGGCTCACTAATTGCCTGGCCGCTCGACCGGATCGCTGCCGGCGCTGCAGCCACGCCGCAACTGGTCTTCGCGCCTTCCGCGAAGCAGGCGGTCGAGGAGGTCTCGGCCTCGGACAATATCCTCTGGGTCAAGTTGCTCGACGACGTCTCCGGCAAGCTGATGGCGATCGCGCCTCCGCCTGCGAACGAGAGCGTGGCGGCCTGGGCCGGCAAGGCGATCCCGCTCGCACCGAACAGCACCGTCCACATCCTCGCCGCCGGCGGCGATCCGGATCTGGCCTTCGTCACCGTCGAGGCGATGCTGACCCCGCCCTCGCTCTATGCGGTCCCGGCCAGCGGGCCCAGCAGCCTGGTCCAGTCGCTCCCGGCCAAATTCGATTCGAGCCTGTTCAAGGTCGAGCAGCGCTTCGCCACGTCGAAGGACGGCACGCGCATTCCCTACTTCCTGGTGCGCCGCAAGGATTCTTCCGGCCGCGTGCCCGCGCTTATCCATGCCTATGGCGGCTTCCGCGCCGCGCAGACGCCCGGCTATCTCACCGGCCAGCCCTATCGCGCCGGTCCGCTCGGAATGTTCTGGGCGGAGGAGGGCAATGCCTATGTCCTCGCCAACATAAGGGGCGGCGGCGAATATGGGCCCGAATGGCACAAGGCCGCCCTTCGCGAGCACCGCCAGCGCAGCTTCGACGATCTTCACGCCGTCGCCGAGGATCTGATCCGCACCGGAGTCAGCGCCAAGGGCAAGATCGGGATCTCGGGCCGCTCGAACGGCGGAGTCCTGGTCGGCGCGGCGATGAACCAGCGGCCCGATCTCTATTCGGCGGTCATCTCCGGCTCGCCGCTCCACGACATGAAGCGCTATTCGCATCTGCTCGCCGGGGCGTCCTGGATCGACGAATATGGCGATCCCGACAAGCCCGAGGACTGGGCCTTCATGTCGCTCTACTCGCCCTACCAGAATGTGAAGCGCGGCGTGCATTATCCCGCCGTCTTCTTCTATAGCTCGACCAAGGACGACCGGGTCCATCCCGGCCACGCCCGCAAGATGGCGGCGCGCCTCGGCGAATATGGGAACCGATTCTACTTCCATGAATATCTCGAAGGCGGCCACAGCGTCGGGGCAGACCATGTCGAAGACGCCAAGCGCGCCGCCCTGCTGATGGCGTATCTGAAGCGGGAGCTTGGCGGGGCAGGGGCACGCTAAAACGCCCCGATTCCCCCTACAGGATTTCCGGAAGGGGGTTAGGGGGTGGGCGCGAGCGCAGCGAGCCCTTCCTAGTGCGCCGACTGAAGAAGGCCCCACCCCAGCCCCTCCCGGAAATCCGGGAGGGGCTTTATCAGGAAGGCCAGAGGAGCCGAATGACCTTCTCCCTCCCCGAATTCGACCTCGACGCCTTCATCCGCGCCACCCTCGCCGAGGATCTGGGCAAGGGCGGCGACATCACCTCGAACGCGGTGATCCCAGCCGACGCCCGGTTCGCGGGCGTGATGGACAGCCGCGATCCGATCGTGGTGGCCGGCCTTCCGATCGCCGAGGCGTTTTTCCGAGCGCTCGATCCGCATATGGAGATCGTCCGCTTGGTCGAGGACGGCGACCGGGCCGAAGCGGGCACCGATCTCCTCCAAATCTCCGGCAATGCCCGGGCGATGCTCACCGCCGAGCGATCGGCCCTGAACCTCGTCCAGCACCTCTGCGGAATCGCCACTCTGACCCGCGCCTATGTCGATGCGATCGCAGGCACCGGCGCGATCCTGCTCGACACGCGCAAGACCATTCCGGGCCTTCGGGTCCTCGAAAAATATGCGACCCGGGTGGGCGGCGCGACCAACCACCGGATGCGGCTCGACGACGCGGCGATGATCAAGGACAATCATGTCGCGGTCGCCGGCGGAGTTGCCGAGGCGGTGCGCCGCGCCGTCGCCGCGGGGATCGGGCGGATCATCGTCGAGGTCGATCGGCTCGACCAGATCGGGCCGGCCCTCGCCGCCGGCGCCACTCACCTGCTCCTCGACAATATGGACGTGCCGACGCTTCTCGAGGCCGTCGCCCTCGTCGGCGGCCGGGTGCCGACCGAGGCTAGCGGCGGCGTAACCCTCGAGACGATCCGCTCCAAGGCCGAGACCGGAGTCACCTACGTCTCCGTCGGCCGGATCACCCAATCCGCCCCCGCCGCCGATATCGGGCTCGATTTCAAGCTGTTGTGAGCGTCACGCGCTTCGTTACGGTTGCATAGCGCGGCGGGAAGCCTATTTTGCGCGCCATGCGACCAGCTTCCATCCTCTATTTCGAGCGCCTTGCGATCCTCTCCATCCTCGCCGGAATGGTCTTCACCTGGATCGGCTGGGAAGGCCAGGTCGCCGGTGTGCGCGCTTCCGGCTTCTCGCCGGCCGTGGCCCCGCTCACTCTCGGCTTCGCTCTCGCGATCCTCCTGCTCCTCATCTTCCTGATCTCGCGCAGGGGCATGGCGGTCGCCAAATGGATCTTCGTCGCCCTGTTCGCGGGCGGCCTGGTCTATTCGGTGCCGCAGGTGCTCGAGGCGCTGGACCGCGGCCTGGTCGGGCTGCTCCAGCTCACCCAGCTGGTCGTCCAGGGCATGGCGGTCTACTTTCTGTTCACGCCCGAGGCGAACGACTGGTTCCGCAAGGGCGGCCGAACCGAAGCCGCCTGACCCCGCCGGCGATTCAGTCGCTCCGGGCGACGATCTCGCCTTCCACCACCATCGTTTCGGGATGGTTCTTGTCGAGCCAGCGTTTGATGATCCGCAGGTTGCGGCTGTTGGACCGGAAGAAGAAGTCCGGGATCGCTCCGACGAACGGAATCGCGCCCAGCAGGAAGTCCACTCCGATATTGCCCGCCATCCGGACGATGGCGAAGCGCGGCATTCCAAGGTTGCGCGCCTCCCAGGCGAGCCAGCTGCCCATCGCCGCGGCGACCAGGCTTCCCCCCACCGGGATCAGATCGAGCAGCACGTCGAGCCCGAACTTGCGCCCGCCCGGCAGGGTGAACAGGCCCTCGAGCAATTTTTCCATCGCCTCGAGCCGGCGCCGCACCGATGCGGGGTCCCGTCCGATCGGCAGCTGGTCGGCGAGCGCTTCGAACTGTTCCTGTCGCGTCGGCATATGATGGGTCCTTATGAGCATGATCCGGAAAAGTGGGTACCGGTTTTCCGGTTGAATCATGCGGCAATAAAAAGGGCCCTGAGCCTAACCGCCTCTCACGAGGCGATCGCGCTCAGGGTGCCGGGCGCAGCAACTCGCCGGCCGGATGCCTTCCGAACGCATTGGGACGGAAGCCGTTCAGTCGCGGCGCGACCAGGGACCAACGCACCGGCGCCGCGATCGGGATGTAGACGGCGAGATCGGTGAGCGCCCGGTCGGCGGCGGCGAGCTGCTCGCGCCGTGCCGCCGCGTTGGGCGCGTTGCGCGCGGCGGCCAGCATGGAGTCGGCGCCCGGATCGCAGACCGCGCTCGCCTCGCAGGTGAAATGGCGAAGATACCAGGTGGCCAGATTGACCGGCGCCACTTCGTCGATCAGCCGCACATCGCCCTGCTCGCGCGGCCCGACCCGCTGGGCGGTGACTCCGATGGCCGCCCAGTCACGCTTCAGATGCGCGAAGAGAAGCCGGTATCCGGGCCCGTCCGGCATGGCCACCCGAACGGTCAGGCCGTGTTCCGCTCCCGCGACGATCCGAGCCGCATTGCGCCGCCGCATCGGCAGCGGCTCGGCGCTCCAGGCGGCCAAAGCAGGCTGCGGGAGCTCGGTCACTCCGGGCGACACCAGGCTCTCGCGGGGCTGGTGGGCGGGCACCGCGAAGGACTCGACGATCGCGGCCCGGTCGATCGACATGGCGAGCGCGCGGCGAAGCTCGGGGTCGGCAAAGGCGCCCTGGCGATGGGTGAAGGCGAGCCCAAGCATTCCGGCCACCGGATCGAAGACCAGGCTGTTGCCCGCCGGTTCCGAAGCGCGGGCAAGCGCGAGGTCGCCGAGCGACCCGCCGGTGACCATGTCGGCCATGCCTTCGTCGAAGCGCGCGATCGCCAGCGCCGAACGCTCCCCGCGAAGGAGAATCTCCGGGCCCTCCGGCCTTTCCCCCTCGTCCGCCAAGTCGGGGGAGGGGCGGGGGCGAAGCCGGACCGAGCCGTTCCCCTGCCGCTCGAGCTGGAACGGGCCGGAGCCGCGTCCGCCTTGGATCACGGCCATTTCCGGCTGTGCGAGAAGCTGAAGGAAGTTGGGCCGCGGCGATTTCAGGCTGATCTCGAGCACCTCGGCGATCATCGGCTCGACCTCGTCGATGGCGCCTAGCAGGGGCTTGAGCGGATTGCGGCTCGCCGGCGATGCGGCCGCGCGCATCCGCGCCGCGACCTGCTGGGCGGTGATGGGCCGGCCGTCCGGCCAGGTCAGCCGCGCGAGGCGGAACGTGTAGCGAAGCCCGTCGTCGGAGACGATCCAGCGCTGCGCCAGCGCCGGCTCGATCTCGCCCGCCGAGTCGAAGCGCACAAGCCCCTGCGCTACCGCCTCGACCAGGAAGGCGGAGGGCGGATCGAGCGGCTTCAGGTTCGGATTGGCAAGCTCGGGCGGCGCCCCGATCGCGCTCACCTCGATCGGACCGCTCTCGGAGTCGCGGCAGCTTCCCGCGAGCAAAGCCAGGCCTGCCAGGCCGATCAGGAAAGGTCGCCGAGTCGCCATCGAGCAAGAGCGATAGCCCAGCCGGCAGCGCAGGTTTAGCCCAAGACTAGGCGGCAGCGCCCGCCCCCGCTAAGCATCGCCCGAAACGAGCCTCGAAAGACCGACAGTGACCGACATACTCGACGACGTGGAAATCCGCCTCAACTGCCCGAACGAGGGCTGCCCGGGCGAGATCAAGACCACCTTCGGCAAGCTCAAGGCCAATCCGGAGGTCACGTGCAGGACCTGCTGGATCAAGACCGAGGTTCACTACACCGACGAGGAGCTTGAGCAGGCCCGGGCTGCGCTGACGGGGATGAAGCGCGACTCGGGCGAATAGCCGAAGATCTCGGGCAGACTAAGCGCGGGCGTCATTGCCGGACGGCCGCTTCATCTCCTTTGGGCGGCGTCCAAGTCCGTGGATTCAACTTGGAGATATTCGGAAAGCGTGCATCCTTCTCTTCAGCGAGTCGGGGGGCGCTCTCTATGGCATCGGACAGACCATTCCGTGCATTCGTCAGCTATTCTCACGCCGACGCGGCCTTCGCCGCCCGGCTCCAACGGCAGCTCGAAACCTATCGCCTGCCGAGACGGCTGGCCGATCAGATGACATCATTGCCGGGCGAGGCGCCCGGCAGGATCGGTCCGGTGTTCCGCGATCGCGTCGACTTCTCTGCCGCCGAGGATCTGTCCGCGGCCGTCCGCGACGCGATCGCGCGTTCCTCGGCACTGATCGTCGTGGCTTCACCCGAAGCCCCAAAATCCAGCTGGGTCGATCAGGAGGTCCAGCTCTTCCGCCAGCTTCATCCGGACGGCCGGATCCTCGTCGCGCTCATTCAAGGCGAGCCAGACGAAGCACTGCCCAAATCCCTCCGATCGCACGGCGTAGAGCCGCTCGCCGCCGACTTCCGCAAGGAAGGCGACGGCAAGCGCCTCGCCTTCCTCAAGATCGTCGCCGCTCTCCTCGATGTCCCCCTAGACGCCCTCGTCCAACGTGACGCCCAGCGGCAAATTCGCCTCGTGACGGCGGTCACGGTCGGCGCTGTTACCATGGTGGTAATCATGGCCCTGCTGCTGGTGATGGCGCTGCGGGCCCAGGAAGAGGCCGAGCGTCAAAGGGCCGGCGCGGAAGGACTCGTGGAGTTCATGTTGACCGATCTGCGGCAAGGTTTGAAGCGAGTGGGGCGCCTGGACGTCATGGGCGCGGTCAACGCGCGGGCACTCTCTTATTATTCGAGCCAAACCAACCTGTCAGACCTTCCGGATGACAGCTTGGAGCACCGTGCCCGCATTCTTCATGCGATGGGGGAGGATGCGGACAAGGCAAATGAGCTGGAAAGCGCGTTCGCCAAATTCGAAGAGGCTCGTCGAACGACGGCGGCGGCCCTCGCTAAGGAGCCGGACGATCCGCGTGCGATCTTCACCCACGCGCAGAGCGAATATTGGGTGGGCTATGCTGCGGAGCGGAGAAGCGACTGGCAACGTGCGCTGGCCCAATATCAGGCCTACGCCACCGCGGCGCATCGCCTGATCGCTATCGACCCGGCAAATCCCGACTACATGATGGAGGCCGGGTGGGGCGAGATGAACATCGGTAAAGTCCGGCTGATGTCGCGCACCGCGCCCGAATTCGGGCAGCCTCAGTTTCGAAGGGCGATCGCCTGGTTCGAGCAAGCATTGCGTGCACGGCCGGCAAATCCGATGATCGAGGACGAGCTGGCCAATGGCTACGCCTATCTTGCCGACAGCTACTATCTGAACCACGACTTCGCGCAATCGCTCGCCGCGAGGCAGCGCGAACTGGCGATGAAGACCGCGATCGAAGCGCGGGATCCTGCGAACAACGCAGCCCGGTTCCAGCGGGCCAAAGCGCAATATGCGGTAGCCGCAAACCTGCGGAAGCTGGGTCGCGAAAACGAGGCCCAAGCCTTGCTCGAAATCGCCCGGCGCGACCTGGGGTCCCTGTTGGCTATCGAACCGCGAAACCGCGAGTGGAGTGAAATTGCGAGGCGTATCCAAAAAAGCCCTTAGATGAAGGAGATCACCATGTTCGAAACCGATGCGGCCGTCTTTGCCCGGGCTGTGCCCGCCGACGTGCGTGGAAATCTGCTGGAAGCGAGCTTCGTGCCCGCAGACCCAACGCCCCATTCCATCTTCTTCCTCTATATGAGGCTCAACAGCGATGGAACGTTCGAAGCCAGACAATACTACCATCATGGCAATGATGACCCCATCGACCCGTCACCGGATAACCCGACCAATCCCAACACGTTGGGATATTATGTAAAGGATATGGCGCTGAACGCGCGCAAGGAAGGATCAGCTTATCCTGTTCACGGTTACGGAGTAGACATCAATTTCCCGCAGAGATTCAGCTATTGCGTGTACTTCATGGACGACCTGCACTGGAGGTTCTTGACCGAGGGCAACCATTTGCCGGTCGTTTATTTCAAAACGAGGAAGAACGGACAGATCTACAAGGATCATCCCCATGCTTTTCGAAGGCTGCCTCTCGTCGAGATGGAGATGCCCAACCGATGGACCACTGTGGGCAAGGACATTCGCCAGGCGGCGGTCATGATCAATCGAATGCACGATGAACATGGCGTGCGTCTTGGAGATGGCGTGAGGGAGAGATTCTGCTTCGAATTTCCGATGCGCGTCCGATATGGCTCAACAACCGACGGCTTGACGCTGATTATCGATCCCACCGGCACCAACCTTGGACCCCCGGAGCCTCCTCCCGCGGTGTGATCATCCGACCCGCAGGTAGCAGATCATTGCTTGCCGGGAGGCCACGTGGTTCGGCGGCAACTTTGTGGTGCGGATGGTGGCAATGGCAAATGGAATGAACCTAATCATAGGCCATCGTCCGTTGCGCAATCAGGAGCAAGGCCATGGGCACATTTACTCCCTATGAAGTCCCCGGCACTAACATTGGCCCGAACGGGCGCCGCTATCCCCATGGCGGGACAGCCGGCGGATTTGTCCCGCGATACCTTTGCCTCGCCTATATCAAGTTCGAGCCGGCGGGCGTCGTCATTCGGCACGCATATTTCCCGATGCAGGGAAATCTCCAGGCGTTCGCGACCGCTGAATTCTCCTCGGTAGCCGCAACCGGCCATTGGTCGGCCCAGCCGATCCGCTGGGAGGTGAACTTTCAGAACTTCACGTTCGGAAGCCAGCAGCTGATCCTGTTTCACATCGATCCGGCTGGGGCGCCGGCCAGGTTCGATCCCGACAATCTCGTCCAGTTCGCCGAATACAGCGCGCGGGACCCGCTCCATGCGACGCGCAAGGAGCGCAACAATTGCTTCCTCAATCCGGAGATCATGTCGTGGCCGGGCAGGGCGGTGCTCAGCCTCGAAAACTGGTATGTCGATGATATGGGCCAGCCGATATCGGCCAATGCTCCGCTCTATTACACCATGAACCTGCATGCTCTGGCGCGCTGCACATTGGCCGGATCGGACGATCGATACGTTGACATCCCGCTCACCCTGGATCCCGACACCGGCAACATGGGAAGTCAGCCATAGCGCCGCCGCGAGTTGCGCCGGCACGTTCGGTCGCTCCCGGCGGCGAGTGCCTTTGCCAGGGAAGTAAGCCGACGCTCTTTTTCACGATTGCGGCTTGAGGCTCCGAACGGGGCGCCTGGTGCGGACGGCGGGACTCGAACCCGCACGCCTCGAAGGGCAGAAGATTTTAAGTCTCCAGCGTCTACCGGTTCCGCCACGTCCGCACGCGGCACGGTCTGCCCCACCCGTCATTCCAGCGAAAGCTGGAATCTAAAGGGCACAGGGGCAACACACCGAAAATATAGGAAAAATGAGATTCCAGCTTTCGCTGGAACGACGTCGGTCGGCGAGGTGCGCCTCAGACGTTTAAGCGCTCGCGCATTTCCTTGCCGGGCTTGAAATAGGGCACGCGCTTGGCGTCGACGTCGACGCTGTCGCCGGTGCGGGGGTTGCGGCCCTTTCGGGCGTCGCGTTCGCGGGTCGAGAAGGCGCCGAAGCCGCGAAGCTCGACACGGCCGCCGGACTGCAGCTGCTCGGTGATCGAATCGAAGAAGGCGGCGACAACGCGCTCGATCTCCTTGCCGGTGAGATCGGGATGGTCGTCGCACAGCTGCTGCACAAGCTCGGAACGGATCACAGCTCCCCCCAACATAAGAAATTTCCTTCGTGGGACCGGGCCCCCAAACCCGATCGCTAATCGAGATTAGTCGCACGTTGAAACGAACGCAACCTCGCGGACTCTAAACTAGCATTGAAACGCACCCGGTTCAACGCGTTAGGAACAAAGCAAATTGCGGTGGGCGCCCGTGGATGCGGGCGCCCGCGCGCGCAATTATTCCTTGCCCTTCTGCTTCAGCGCCTCGCCCAGGATGTCGCCGAGGCTCGCGCCCGAATCGGACGAGCCGTACTGGGCGACCGCCTGCTTCTCCTCGTGGATCTGAAGCGCCTTGACCGAGAAGTTCGGCTTCTTCGACCGGTCGAAGCCGATCACCAGTGCGTCGAACTTCTGGCCGACCTGGAAGCGCTCGGGGCGCTGCTCGTCGCGGTCGCGGCCGAGGTCGGTGCGCTTGATGAAGCCGGTCACGCCGTCGTCGCCGACTTGCACTTCCAGCCCGCCGTCGCGAACCTCGAGCACGGTCACGGTGACCGTCTCGTTCTTGTTCACGCCGCCGGCGCCGCCCGCGGCCGCGGCCTTGGACACGCCGCCGCGCTCGAGCTGCTTCATTCCGAGCGAGATGCGCTCCTTCTCGACGTCCACGTCGAGCACGGCCGCCTTCACGACCTCGCCCTTGCGGTGCAGATTGAGAGCTTCTTCGCCGGTCACGCCCCAGGCGATGTCCGACATGTGGACCATTCCGTCGACATCGCCCTCAAGGCCGATGAACAGGCCGAACTCGGTGGCGTTCTTGACCTCGCCCTCGACTTCGGAGCCGACCGGATGCTTCTCGGCGAAGGCCGCCCAGGGATTGGCCTGGGCCTGCTTGAGGCCGAGGCTGATCCGGCGCTTCTCCTCGTCGACCTCGAGCACGGAGACTTCAACCTCCTGGCTGGTCGAGACGATCTTGCCGGGATGGACGTTCTTCTTGGTCCAGCTCATCTCGGAGACGTGGACCAGGCCCTCGATCCCCGCTTCGAGCTCCACGAAGGCGCCATATTCGGTGATGTTCGTCACCCGGCCGGTGAACACGCCGCCGATCGGATATTTGGCTCCGGCGCCTTCCCACGGATCGCTCTCGAGCTGCTTCATGCCGAGGCTGATTCGCTGGGTCTCGCGGTTGATGCGGATGATCTGCACCTTCACCGTGTCGCCGATATTGATCATCTCCGAAGGATGGCCGACGCGCTTGTAGCTGAGGTCGGTGACGTGGAGCAGGCCGTCGATCCCGCCGAGATCGACGAAGGCGCCGTAATCGGTGATGTTCTTGACCACGCCGTCGATCACCTGGCCCTCGGCCAGCGACTGGATGAGGCCGGTGCGCTGCTCGGCGCGGGTCTCTTCGAGAATGGCCCGGCGCGACACGACGATATTGCCGCGGCGGCGGTCCATCTTCAAAATCTGGAACGGCTGGGGAAGATCCATCAGCGGCCCGACGTCGCGGACCGGACGGATGTCGACCTGGCTTCCCGGAAGGAAGGCGACGGCGCCGTTGAGGTCGACCGTGAAGCCGCCCTTGACCCGGCCGAAGATCACGCCCTCGACCCGGTTGCCGGCGGTGAACTCGGTCTCGAGCTTGTCCCAGGCGGCCTCGCGGCGGGCGCGGTCGCGGCTGAGCATGGCCTCGCCCTGGTGGTTCTCGACGCGGTCGACATAGACCTCGACCACGTCGCCGACCTTGATGTCGGCCGGCTGGCCGGGGCTTGCAAACTCGCGAAGGTCGACCCGGCCTTCCGATTTCAGGCCGACGTCGATGACGGCCTTGTCGTTCTCGATCGCGGTGACGGTCCCTTTGACGACGCGGCCTTCGAAGCCTTCATTCTCGCCGCCGAGGGTTTCATTGAGCAGAGCCGCGAAATCGTCGCGGGTCGGCATTGCCGAAGTGGCCATAAAGCTGGAATCCTTTGATGCTTTTACCGGGCGCCGGTTGTCTCCGACGCTCTTGGCCCGAACTGCCGCCCCGGCCCCATGCCGAACGCGGCATCCATTGAACGATCGCGGCGAGCGAAGTCTCGAGGGATGAAGGCAAAAAATGCGCGTCAGGGCCGGCAACCCTTCGGGCCGCCCCCTGCGCGCTCTGCTTCAACCGAGCCTCCGCGGGCGCAACCACCCGCTGGACGGGCGGTCCTATAGGGGAAGGTGGGGCGAGGGGCAAGCTGTGGATGGAAACTCGACAGTCAAGCTATGTACTCTCAAAACCTATCCTGCTTGCTCCATCTCATCGTCAAAAGAGTCGATCTCGCTCAACCCGAGTAAGAGAGTTGCAAGTCCAGCGAATATTAGAGGAACAATTGCGTCACCTGCAGCTGTCCGAACAGATGGTTCTATTATTCCGATTAAAAGTATAAGGCCCGTGGCAAATGTAAGTGCATTCTCCACCTTAGGCAACTTCGACTTAAGGCGCTTAAAACGGAACGGCGGAGTCCGCTTGGAGGCCGCATCCCAGATGATGTGTATAAAAAGGTATAAGGACATCCATATCAGGTAGAAGATAGGAACATCTTGAACCTTCCCAGGAACAAAAGCAGCCTGACAAAATGCGGCAATAGCATCCAAGAAGCTGTCAATCATGTCTGCCGCGTCCACGCAAAGAGTTGCGGCGTTCACGAAAATAGTTAGCCTGGAGCTCGATAACTGCTTGATACAGGGCAGCCATGCCAGCGGCTATGGCCGTAATTAACGCAAATTCCTCTCCATCCAACCTATCAATTATCTCCTTTAAGGGGCCAAATTGATCCTTCGCTAGGACGACGACCCCTAACACCATAGTTATTTGGCCAGCGCCGCGGGCCCCCGCTCGCAGGAGAAATGACCAGGCACCGCCTTTTGCCGAAGGTCGTCGCGATCGTCCTCTCTTAATAGACATAAGGGTTTGTGACCTCTTGGGGAGCATGAGTAAAGAGCGGCTGCTGGTCGCGGCACAGACAATTCATATTTTGACCCAAATACCTAGATATCTGTGGGATTATGGTTGTCCCAGGCCGAGCAGATTCTAATGAAGGATTCGACACTTCGACGGCCGCCAAGAACTCTGGACGGACGACACTTCAGGTAAGCACCTGACATCGCGTCAAAGGAGGAGGTCAAAACGCCACCGTTGATTAGGATAGTTTGCTGAAAAACGGAGTTTGCGCGACAAGGTCACAAATTTCTCACTGGCGAAACTGCCTTAGACGCGCGACTCCGCTTCCACCGCCGCGATCGCCGCTGCCTTGGCCGCGTCCGGATCCAGCGCGCTCGTGTCGAGAAGCACCGCATCCTCGGCCACCCTGAGTGGGGCCATGTCGCGGTTCGAATCGCGCTCATCGCGGGCGCGTATGTCGATCAGAACGTCCTCGAGATGCGCGGTCAGGCCCATCCGTTCCAGCTCGCGGCAGCGCCGCCGCGCCCGTTCCTCGGGGCTGGCGGTGACGAACAGCTTCACGTCGGCATCGGGAGCGATGACGGTCCCGATGTCGCGGCCGTCGAGGACGGCGCCGCCCTCCTGCTCGGCGAAGTCGCGCTGGCGCTTGATGAGGGCCGCCCGAACCATGGGAAAGGCCGAGATCCGCGAGGCGAGGCCGCCCGCCGCCTCGCTTTTCAGCTCTGGATCGTCGAAGTCGATCTGCGAGAAATCGCAGGCCCTGAGCGCGTCATGTTCGTCGCCTGGATCGCCGCCCCAGCGCAGCAGGTTGAGCCCGACCGCCCGATAGAGAAGGCCGGTATCCATGTGGGGAAGGCCGTAATGGGCGGCGAGCGCGCGCGCGATCGTGCCCTTGCCGCTGGCCGCCGGCCCGTCGACCGCGATGATCACTCGGCAAGCCCTTTTAACGTCTCGGCGAAGTCGGGAAAGCTGGTGGCGACGGGCCGCATATCGTCAATCTCTACCGGCGCTCGGCAATGCAGGCCAGCCACTGCGAAGCTCATCGCGATCCTGTGGTCGAGCCGGGATTCGATCCTCGCCCCGCCAGCGAGCGGGGCGCCCCCGCTGCCTTCGATCTCCAGCCCATCCTCGCTTTCTTCGACCTTGGCGCCGATCGCCCGGAGCCCTTCGGCCATGGCGGCGATCCGGTCCGATTCCTTGACCCGCAACTCGCCGAGTCCGCTCGTCCTGCTCACTCCCTCGGCGAAGGCGGCGGCGATGAAGAAGATCGGGAACTCATCGATCATCGCCGGAATGAGGGCAGGGGAAACGTCGATCCCGCGCAAGGACGAGTGCCGCACGATAAGATCCGCGACCGGTTCCCCGTCCTGCTCCCGAACATTGTGGAGCCCGATTTGCCCCCCCATGTCGCTGATCAGGTTCACCACTTCGTAGCGCATCGGATTGACCCCGACCCCTTCGATCGCGATCTCGGACCCGGGCACGATCAAGGCGGCAACGATCAGGAAGGCTGCGGCCGACATGTCGCCGGGGATCTTTATCTGCTGCGGCCGAAGCTCGGCCTCCCCCGCCAGCTTTATCTCCCGCCCGCCTTCCTCCGCCGGCCGGACTTCGATTTCCGCTCCGAACCGCGCCAGCAGCCTCTCGCTATGGTCGCGGGTCGGCACCGGCTCGATCACCCTGGTGACGCCCGGAATGTTGAGCGCTGCCAGTAGCAAGGCCGACTTGACCTGCGCCGATGCGATGGTGAGCCGGTGCACCGCCGGGACCGCCGGGCATAGCCCTCGGACGGTCAGAGGCAGTCGCCCGCCGGGCGCTGCGGCGAAATCCGCCCCGATCTGGCTCAGCGGACCGGTCACCCGCCCCATCGGCCGCCTGCACAAGGATTCGTCTCCCGTGAACATGGCGGTGATCGGATGGCTCGCGACCAGGCCCATGAGAAGCCGCGTAGACGTGCCGCTATTGCCCATGTCGAGCGCACGATTTGGCTGGAGCAGGCAGCCGCTGCCCACACCGTCCACTTCCCACGCATTGCCGGCCCGCTCGACGCGCACTCCCATCGCGCGGAGCGCGGAAGCGGTCGAATGCACGTCGCTTCCCTCGCAAAGCCCGTGGATCCGGCTCCGCTCGCGCGCCATCGCCGCGATCATCAGGGCCCGATGCGAAATGCTCTTGTCGCCGGGGAGGAGGGGCGTCCCGCGAAGCGGCCCGGCCGGTCCGAACGCCATCGGCTGAGCCGTCTCGCCATGCATGGGCTTGGCTTTTGACAGCGGCCTACCCATGTGGCAAGGCGCGGCCCGCACGAGCGGCGAGCCGCCGCTTTTTCCAATTTCGATACGGAGATTTTTCACCCATGGTGAAGGCTGAATGGGGCACGAAGCGAACCTGCCCGAAATGCGGCAACCGCTTCTACGATCTCGGCAAGGAAGACCCCGTCACCTGCATCGCCTGCGGCGTCGCCTGGGATCCCGAGCCGATTCTGAAATCGAAGCAGCCTCTTCCCTATGACGCTCCCAAGAAGGAGGTCGAGGTCGACGAGAAGGAAGACGCCGATCTCGCCGCCGAGGAGCTCGAGGTCGACGAGGAAGCCGAGGAGAATCCGGACGACGAGGTCGATCTCGGCGGCGACGACGATATCGGAGTCCCCGGCGTCGGCGGCGACGACGACGAGGTCTGATTTATCCGTCACCCCAGCCCTTCAAAGCCGCTCGGGATAAACTACGGCTGGGGTCAATACTGAGTCAGGATGGGTTCCGGCACTCGCGGGAATGACGGGGAACAGGGTCGAACGGGGTTGCGCGCGCCAAGCCGCTTCCCTAAATGACCCGGCGATTCATAGCCCTTCAGGCGCGGCCTGAAAGGGATCCCAATATGGGGCCTTAGCTCAGCTGGGAGAGCGCTACACTGGCAGTGTAGAGGTCAGCGGTTCGATCCCGCTAGGCTCCACCAGCCTTCGCCCTGCGGGCTACGGCTGGCAAGCCAGCCAAGTGCCTGCAGGACGAAGGCTGCCCGCCATAGCCTTGGCGGCGGCGGACGTTCGGAGACTCACCACAATTTCCCGGGCTGCGGCCGGCAAACCAGCCAGAAGGCTGCAGGGCGAAGGCTGCCTGCCATAGCCTTGGCGAAGGAGGGCGCTCCGAAACGCGCTCAGTCCCCAAAGCTTCGGCCGACAAGCCCGGCCGAAGGGCATTGGTCGCCCGCTAACGCTATCCAGGATTCTCCTCGACGAACTTGTCGAGCTTTCTCTTGGCTCCGATGCTCCGCACGAAGCGGATACGGCCGGCGAGGAAACCCATGATCCGCAACTTCATCGCCTGCCTGGCCCATACTTTCGGGTCGCAATCGTCGATCTGGCTCAGGATTCGTCCGTCTTTGAATTCGAACCTGGATTCGATCTCGTTTGTGACCGGACGTCCCGGCTTGCGCGGGTCCTTCGAGGCGCCGAACCTGTAACTCTCCACGACGCTCGCGTGGCCGGTGTAATCGTCCGCTTCGACGGCTCCGATCGTCACCTCTATCTCCGTTTCGTCCCTGCAGATCATCCGCCACATGTCGTGGATCTGCCGGCGGCCTTTGCGGTGGAACGCGATGTCGCGAAATTCGGCCTCCGAGTGATAGCAGGACGCCACCGTTTCATGGTTATGCGCGTCGAGCGCGTTGAACAGGTTGTTCAGCAAAGCGGCATTGGCATGCATCGATCGGCTCCTCGTTCAGTCGGCCTCCAGCAAGATCGCCTCGAAGAAGGCGACCGTTCGATCGCGCGACTTGGCGAGGTCGGTGCCGGTGAAGCCGTGCTTCTGGCCGGGATAGATGTCGTAGAAATAGTCGACACCGCTCTTCCGGCCCGCGGCAATGAGCCCGGCTTGCAGCCGCTCGGACTCGCTGATCGGGACCGCCTCGTCCTTGCCGCCGTGGAATATCTGCACGGGCGGAAGCGACGACCAACTCGAGTCGAGCATGAAGGTCGGGCCGAAAAAGTCGACGACTCCCGCGATCGGCGCGCTGGCGGGCGGAGCCATTGCGAGGCTGAGAGCAAGATGTCCGCCCAGCGAGAAGCCCATCACGCCGAGCCGCGCCGAGTCGAATCTCGGATCGACCGCCATCGCGGCCAATGCATCGGCGCACGCCTGCCGCCACAGATGCTGTTTGGTCGCGATGGTAAGGCTCAGTTCCCCGGCATCCGTGGGCAGAGCCGGGTTGTCGCCGGTCGTCTCGAGATAATGGGGAATGGCCGCGGCGATTTGCTTGCCGGCCAGCGCTTCGGCAAAGGATTCGATATCGGCGCCATAGGTCGCTGACAGGCCGGCGCTGCCGTGCAGTACGAGCACGGCCGGAACCTTGCCCGACGCCGTCGGCACGTAGACGTCGAGAGTCAGCGATTTGCCGCCGCTTGGAAAAGTCTCCGAAGTTGCACTCATGACGCCCTCCGCGCGTCTCTGTCCTGGCCCGGATTAGAGCGGCCGCGAAACGGCTTCTGTGGCGAATCGCACAGGCGCATCCCGATTGCGCCAAAATGGATGAACTCGTCCATTGCGCGCGGGACACGTTGGGCGTCATCATTCCGTCTCGCCGAATCCGTGGGGGCGGAACGAAGGGGCATCTTGATGGACACACCAGACCCGATCACGCCGCTGACTCCCGCCGAGAAAGCATTCGTCGCGCATCTGGAAGCCACCGGTAACCGCGACGAAATCCTCGCCGAGCTGAAGTCGAGCCTTCAGACCGCGATCGAGATCGAGCTCGCGACCATCCCCATCTATCTCTACACTTATTATTCGCTGATCCGGGACGCCGAGAGCGGCGAGAATATCGACGAGGCGCAGCTCTACGCCGACAAGGCCGGCGGAATCATCATGAGCGTCGCGGTCGAAGAGATGCTTCACATGTCGCTCTCGTCGAACGTCCTGTTCTCGCTTGGGGTGGCCCCCCGGCTCTACGGCAAGGCGCCCGCTGCATATCCCACGCCGCTGCCCTATCACGATCCCAAGGGCCCGCCCGGCCCCGACGGCGCGACGGCGGTCCTGATCCCGCTGGCCAGGCTGAGCTTCGAGCAATTGTGGCACTTCCTCCAGATCGAATATCCGGAGAAATGGGATACGCTTCCCCTGGATCGCGACTGGACGACGATCGGCCAATTCTACTCCTACATACGCTGCCTGCTCCGCACCTCCTTCCTCACCGACGAGGATTTCCGGCACGGTCCGGCCGACCACGCGATCCAGCCCTACAATTACTCGCCGAACAACGTGGACACGGTCTATCCGTCCGGAAAATTCGATCCCTGGAAGCCCGCGCCGCCGGTGCCGACGCCGGATTGGGCGAAGCCGGATAATTTCCCGAGCGGCGCCGAAGCGGCAATCTATCCCGACGATCCCGATAGCCATGCCGGCCCGACCGAATTGATCAGCGTCTGCTCGCGCCAGGACGCCGCCGAGGCGATCGACACGATCTGCGACCAGGGCGAAGGCTATGCCATTCCAGACGTCGGGCCTTCCCCGGACGACGATCCCTCGAAGGACGAGGAATCGCATTATGTGAAGTTCCTCACCCTGCAGGCGCAGTTCGATCAATATCCCCACAAGGAGACCCTGCCCGACGATCCGACGCCGCCGCAGCCCGTGAAGCCGACCGTCAGCGAGGCGGGGCTGGCCCCGTACGTCGTCGATTTCCCCGACAATCCGACCGCCGCCGCCTATCCGGACTCGCTCCGGCCGATCGCAGACTTCTGCAGCGGCTGCTTCCAGTACATGCTGATCATGACCGAGACGATCTATCGGGTGCCGCCCCAGTCGCAGAAGCTCTTCTTCAACGAAGGGCTGCACCGCTCGATGATCTGGGTGCTCGACAAATATGTCAGGACGATCAGGCAGATCCCGATCGCGGAAGGCGTCTTCGCGGGCAAATATATGGGGCCGGTCTTCGAGAATGTGGATCTCGGTCCGCCTGCCTCCTCCTTCGCCGGGCTCACCGCGCTCGGCGACAAGGCGATCGCAGCCGCCGACGCGATCATCGCGAGCGATCCCAAAGGCCCGCTGGCCTCCGTCATGGGCAACGTCAAATATTATGTCGGCGTCGCGCTGACAGCGACCGCCGGCGACGGCCATCCAAGGCATTTACCCGACGTCGCTCCCTATTGGAGCAATGCCGAAGCGTGATTCGCGAAGAGGAATGAATGATGGCAGAGAATGGCGAGCCGGTCCCGACCCCCTATCCCTATGCCGATGCGCCGGCCTTCCCGACCGAGGTCGGTCCCGGGCCGGCGGGCATGCCGCTCCATGCCTGCATGGGGCTGAACAGCTGCCGGGGCTCCGACCGCTTCGGGCTCGACGGCCCGGACGGGAAGGGGCCCAACGC
>Ga0193706_1000470_pt1 | contig 23686 bp, 20 predicted proteins | sample U3c1metaG_FD_160130 | JGI IMG/M metagenome (GOLD analysis project Ga0193706, IMG submission 160130) | Soil microbial communities from a riparian zone of the East river system, Colorado, United States - U3c1 | ecosystem: Environmental > Terrestrial > Soil > Riparian zone | place: USA: East River... | reverse complement strand
CGCCGCTCTGCGGTCGACCTAGCGTTTCGCGAGCATATGGCGCACCTGACGCCGGCCGGAGTCGCGGACCGGGATTGTCCCGGGCTTCCCCATTGTCGGCGGATAGCCAGTAGCTCGGCCCTCGAGACGGCGCACATGGCTGGCCCGCTCGGGCGCGTTCTGGTATTTGGGCTGCCCAAGTCACGAACTTTTTCGATGCAGGAGACAGAGTTATGCTTCGAGGCCTGATCCTTTCATCGGCGGCCGTCCTGGCCGCGGGTGCGGCCGTCGCGGCCGCGCCGGACCGCGCCGGGGAAACCGTCATTCCGTTCCTCAGCAGCATCGGGCAAATCGAGTGGAAGGCGATTTCCAACGACTCGCTCTATCTGCGTGGCGGCAAGGGCGAATGGTACGTGGTCCGAACCTCGAACAATTGCAGCCGTCTGCGCTCGTCGCGCGCGATCAGCCTCGAGGGCTCACCGGGCAACCAACTCGACCGACACGGCGCGATCTGGGTTCAGGGCGATCGCTGCCCGGTCGAGAGCATCACCCGCTCGGGCGAGCCGCCCAGGAAGAAGAAGGGGCTCGGCTGAGGGCTGCCGGGCGCTTGGGCGGCGGCCGACGGACTCCCCCACCCCAACCCCTCCCCTGAAGGGGAGGGGCTAAGACAAATAAAAAGGCCGCCGCGACCTAGGTCGCGGCGGCCTTTCTTTTCAGGTCCAGGCGATCAGAAGCCGATGATCAGGGTGACGCTCGTGGTGCGCGGAGCGCCGATCTGGACGAAGGGCGGGGCGCCGTAGGCGGTGATCGTGCCGTTGGCCGTCTGGGTCACCGACTGGTTGAGGCCGCCGCCGAATCCGCCGACATAGAATTGATCGAACAGGTTGTAGACGTTGAGCTGGAGATAGGACTTCTCCAGGCCGAAGTCGGCGAGAGCTATACGGGCGTCGAGATTGACCAGCCAGTAAGCCGGAGTCGCTGCGGGGAAGACGACCGTGTCGACACCGGCACCGGCGCCGACGAAGGCACGGACCGGCAGATTGGAGTCGAAGATGAAACGCGGGCCGGTCCGCTTGGCGGTAAGGCCGAGCTCCAGCGGACCGAAAGTACCGCGCACCTTGCCGCCGAACGTATATTTGGCTGCGCCCGATTCGCGGTTACCCGACGTATCGATGAACAGGGCGTCGCCGCCGCCGACGGTGGTGCAACCGGGGAAGCCGGCGGCGGCCTGGGCAGCGCTGCACTCGCCGATCTGCAGATCGTCCTTGATGGTCGACTTCAGATAGGAACCGAACACGTAAAGGTTGATCGCCTTGACCGGCTGGTAGGACAGGTAACCGTGCACGCCATATTTATCGACCTTGCCGAGGTTCCGGAAGATGCTGACGTTCAGCTCCGGATCGAAGGCCGAGGCGGTACGATCGGTATAACGGTTGAAGAAAGCGCCGACCTGGCCCTGCACCTTCGGACTGCGATAGCGGACCCCGACGTCGAAATTGTCCGTCTTCTCCGGATTGGGCGAGGCGCCGGCGGTGCCCGGCGCGAAGAAGAAGCTGTTGTAGAGATTGTCGGTGCTCGGGACCGACAGGCCCTTCGCGTAGTTGAAGAAGATGCTCATGCTCGGCATGAAATCGTAGGTGAATCCGACATTGGGCAGGAGCGCGTCATATTTGAAGACGCGCTGCTGCGGACCCTGGAAATTCGGGTTGAGGGTCTGGAACAAAGCAGCCCGAGTGGCATCTCCGCCGAAGCATTCGACGAACCCGCCGGCCGAGCTGGTGGCGCAGAAATTGTTCAGCTCGCGCTTGAAGAAAGGCGCACGCAGGCCGAGGTTGACGACGAACTTCCCGTCGATGAACTCGCCGCGATATTCGGCCCAGAGCTGGTTGAGGATCGCGTAGGAGAGCCGGTCGCGCTTCTGGAGCGGAACGCCAAGAGCGTCGACTTCGGGATCGTTGACCGGGAAGACGTCGAACGGCTCACCGCCGATATCGAGCAGGCCGACCTCGCCGGTCTGGCGGTGGCGGGCGCGGTCGAACGTGTAACCAGCGCGAATGGCATGATCGTCGTTGATGTCGTAGCGGACGCCGGCGATGACGCCGACCCGGCGGGTCTGCGTCTGGCTCGGAGCGACTACCGTGACGGTGTCGAGCGAGTCGCCGTCGCCGTTCACGTCCCTGCCGAAGAACGGTGTGCCGCCGAGATAGCCCGAGACGCAGGTGTTGAAGGCGTTGTTGGGCGTAACCCGGCACTCAGCGGGCGTGGCGGTCGCCGGCGGCCGCGGAAGCGGGCCTGCGCCGTCCGGATCGGCCGGCTGGGCCGGATTGATGTCCCGGAGACCTTCGTTGCCGGTGACGGTGCCGCCGCCATTGGCCTTCACATATTGATAGCTGGGATCGACGGTGATGGTGAAATCGCCGACCGAGAAGCGCGACGAGGCGCGTATGTTTCCGGTGTTGGACGGATTGTAGCGGCGGTCGAACTCGGTGCCGCAGCTCGCATAATTGCCGAGCGGATCGGCGATGTTGCCCGGAACCCTCGAGGGCGCCGGCGCATCGGCGACGCCCGCCTGGGCGACGTCCGTCTGACACGGAAAGTTGAGCAGATATTCGCGCTCGACATTGTTGCGCGGATAGCGGTTCTGGGCGAGCGTTCCGACGATCCGTGCGACCTCCTGGCCGGCGACGATCCTCGTCGTATCCTGACGGAGCGGAGCGGAACCGAAGAAGTTGTTGCGGTTCTGGTTGTAGTGGCCGGCCAAGGCGATGAAATCGCCGCCCGAGCCGAGCGGCTGGTAGATCTTCGCGTTATACTGCTGCTTGTTGACCTTGCCGTAATTGTTGAACGGATTGTCGTTGGTCGCCTTCGAGCCCGAGATGAAGGCTCGGGTGCCGAGCGAGGTCAGGTTGCCGGTCTCGAACATGGCGAAGACGCGGCGGAAATTAAACTGGCCGACCGAGGCGGAGAGCATCGCTCCCAACTCCTGGCTCGGCACGATCGTGCGATAGTTGACGGTGCCGCCGGCCGCCGAGGCGGTGGGGCTGTCGACGTCGGTGGTCCCGAGGTTGACGCTGACCTCGCCGATGATCTCGGGATCGAACTGCTGGTTCGAGAAGATGGCGTAATTGCCCGAATCGTTCAAAGGAACGCCATCGACGGTGAGCGAGATGCGGTCGGACGAGAAGCCGCGGATGTTGAGCGTTCCGCCCGACGAGCCGTAAGCGTCGTTATTCTGGAAGTTGACGCCCGGAATGATGTTGACGGTGTCGAGGATGGTCTGGCCGGGATTCTGCTGCGCGATCAGCTCGGAGGTCAACGCTGCCTTCGCCTTGGTCGTGTCGGGAGCGGAGACTCCGCCCACTTCCTGGGTGCCGCGCGACCCGGTGACGACGATTTCCTCCTCGTCGAAGTCCTGCGAGCCGGTCGACTGGGCAAATGCCATCGAGGGCATGACGAGCGCGCTGGTTGCGCAAAGCAGCGTGATTATCTTCATGAGTGCAGTATCCCCGTAGGCAGAATCGCCTTCCCGAAGAGCCGCTATAACCCAAAGTTTGCAGTTCCAAGACTCGCGAGGCCGGATTCACCCAAATTAATTGGGGAAAAGAATCACTTGCGAGGGAAGTGTGTCGGGGATGCCACACTTAGGGGTGTTGGGGGCTGGGGATTAGGAATTGGGGGTAGCGAGACTGGACTCAGGAGCGGCCGTCGAGCTTTCGGCCAAGGCCGACGAAGACATAGATGAGCGGCGGCACCATGATCGTCGAGAGGACGAGCTTGGCGATGATCTGGCCCTCGAGGATCGGGACGATGGAATCGAAGACGCCGTAAAAGGCGATGGTGATGAACAGCAAGGTGTCGACGATCTGCGAGAGGAAGCTGGCGACCAGCGCCCTCAGCCACAATGCACCGCACTTGTTGGCTGCGATCCGCGAGAAGATGTAGACGTTGAGGGTCTGCGAGACTCCGTAGGCGATGAGGCCGGCGAACATCATCCGCGAGCTTTGCCCCAATATCGCCTGGAACTCGGGCTGCTTGTCCCAGAAGACCGCCGGCGGGACGACGTGGATGACGAACTGGATCAGAAGCATCGACACGATCAAAGGGATGAAGCCGTAGCGGACCAGCTTGTTGGCGGTATCGCGGCCGTGAAGCTCGGCGACGGCGCTCGACAGGACGACGAGGATCAGGAAGGCAAAGATTCCGGCCTCGACCGCGAGCGGGCCGAGCAAGGGCCAGGTGCCCAGCGAGGCGAGCTTCGTGCCGAGAACGCCGCCGATGCAGACCAGGCCCCCGTAAAGCAGAGCGAAGACGAACAGCGAGAGCGGCATTTGCAGTTGCCGGGCGGGATCGGCGGCGGCCGCCGGGGCGGGGTCGGGTGCGGGCTGGGTCGACATGGACCGCATGGGTAATTGGTTTGTGGCTTTGCACAAGGGGGCGCGTGGATCTCCGTGCGGGGAGCCAGGAGCATGGCGCGCTCATTATAAGTGCACCGCGAATATTTGAAGCCCGCCGATTAAATGAAACTATATCCAGCCGAGACCGTTACAAATAAATCTCGAAGACGAGTCCAATATCGTTTTCGGAGTTCTGAAATAAGATTTGCGGTTCTTCCTGTCCGGTTCGGCCAGGCTGCAAATATTCTTTCTCCATTCGATCATCCAATGTCCGGTGCGCGACCGCCGCCGTGGACGCCGTTCGAGGATTAGGTGCCAACCCATCCCCAGGCGCCGGGGACCCAAGGAGCGAACACATGAAGATCATTTACCTGACGACGGCGGCTCTGCTCGCCGCCGCTCCCGCCGCGGCCCAGCCCTGGCAGGGCCAGCGCACTCAGAGCGCGGCGCTCCAGATCCAGCTCGACGCGGGCGTTCGAAGCGGAAGCATATCGCAGCGCGAGCTGCCGCCGCTGCGCGAGAGCCTTCGCCAGCTCGTAATGCGCGAGCGCCAGTTCAGCCCGGGCGGAATCAGCGGCCGCGAGAATGCAGTGCTGCAGCAGGAGAGCAACGCCCTGCGCCAGCAGATCGCCTTAGCATCCTCGCAGCGCGGAGGCGGCAATGGCCGTTACGACACCGACCAGCGCGCCGGCTGGGAAGCGCGCTACGACCGCGAGCATCGGACCGCCTGGGAAGAGCGGTACATGAGCGATCGCAACGCGGCCTGGGAAGACCGCGACGACCGCGACGGGCGTGACGACCGCTACGGTGCGAGCTCGCGCTTCGAGATGAGCAATCGCGGCGACAGGTTCGCCGGCGACGCGCGAGTCGGGCAGCGCGCCACGCGCCGAATGGTCGACCTGCCCGATCAGTATCGCGACGAGTATCGCGACAGTGACGAGGTCTATTATCGCTACGATTCGGACCGGGTCTACGAGATCGACCGCAGCAACGGCCTGATCCTGAGGCTGTTCGACCTTATCCGCTGAACCGGGCCCGGCGCGGCCGGCCCCGAGTGAGCGTTACTGGAGGGCGTCCGCGCATGCGGGCGCCCTTCCTTTTGGAGGGATTCAAGAGGGAATCTCCTGCCGGATTGCAGGGTGGGGCAGGGGGTAGGCTCCTTATTTCGACGATGGCGGTTCTCGTAGAGCCCACCCCTCATTCCCCTCCCGCAAAAGCGGTAGGGGAGGCCCGGTCGGTGCATAAGGGCTTCCACTCTCCGGCGCTTCGCGCCATTGAACTCGCGCCCGTCCCTGCTTCGAAAGCGCCGCCTTGCCCGACACCCGTCTCGACGTCCTTGCGATCGGCGACGCCGTCGTCGACGTGATCGCGGCGGCCGAGGACCGGTTCCTCGAGGAGGAGGGGGTGGTCAAAGGGTCGATGCGGGTGCTCGACTCGCAAGGGGCGACCCGGCTCTACGCGCATATGCGCCAGGCGCGCGAGACGAGCGGCGGATCGGCGGCGAACACGATGGCGGGAGTCGCCGCGCTCGGACGCAAGGCGGGATTCGTCGGCCAGGTCGCCGACGATCAATTGGGCGAGATCTTCATCCACGACATCAGGGCGCTGGGAGTCGAGTTCGTCACTCCGGCGAAATCGGGCGGGGCGCCGACCGGGCGCTGCCTGATCCTGGTCACGCCCGACGCTCAACGGACGATGAACACGTTCCGGGGCGCGGCCCACGAATTGTCGGCCGACGCGCTGGACCCGGAGCAGATCCGGGGCTCGGCGATCCTCTATCTCGAAGCCTATCTGTGGCGCTCGGAAGGGCCGCGCGAGGCGATGCGGCAGGCGGTGAAAATCGCGCACGAGGCGAAAAGGCGGGTGGCCCTGACCCTGTCCGACATCGCCTGCATCGGGCCTCATCGCGAGGATTTCATGGCGCTGATCGACGCCGGTGGAGTCGATCTGCTCTTCGCCAACGAGGCGGAGATCCAGTCGCTCGCCGCCCTGCCGGACCGCGAGGCGGCGATCGCGGCGATCCAGGACAAGGTGCCACTGCTCGTCGTCACCTGCGGCGCCGACGGCGCGATGGCGGTAGAGCGTGGGCGAAGGGTGACGGTTCCGATCGCCCGGATCGGCACGGGCGTGGTCGATACGACCGGCGCCGGCGATCTGTTCGCGGCGGGCGTGCTTGCGGGACTGGCCGAGGGCCGAAGCCTCGAGGACAGCTTGCGCATGGGCTCGATCGCGGCCGCGGAGGTGATCTCGCATTTCGGCGGCCGGCCGGAGGCGGATCTGAAGGCGCTGGTCGAGCAGGAACTGGGCCCGGCGTGATGTCGGCCGTTGCCACAGTTCCTCCCCATCGGACGATGGGGAGGGGGGCCATCGCTGCAGGCGATGGGGGAGGGGTAGAGGTCTGGGTCTCGTCACTAACCCTCCACCATCCTGCGAATGGTCCCCACCCGCGTCGCGGGCAGGGAGGAACAGGGCCATGAGGCGACTCGCCGTCTATTGCGGCGCCTCGGCGGGCGCCGATCCGGCTTATGCGGAGACTGCGCGCGCGCTCGGCGAGGAGATGGCCCGGCGCGGGATCGGGCTGGTCTATGGCGGGGGCCGGCTCGGGCTGATGGGCGTGGTCGCCGACGCCGTGCGCGAGGCCGGCGGCGAGGCCTATGGGGTCATCCCCAGGGCGCTGATCGACCTCGAGGTCGCGCATACCGGCCTTACCGAGCTTCACGTCGTCGACACCATGCACGAGCGCAAGGCGCTTATGACCGATCTGGCCGATGCCTTCGTATGCCTTCCGGGCGGGATTGGCACGTTCGACGAACTGTTCGAGGCATGGTCGTGGAACGCGCTCGGCTATCACGCCAAGCCGTTCTGCCTGCTCAACGTGTCGGGCTTCTGGAACGAGTTGTGCTCCTTCCTCGACGGAGTGACCGAGAACGGCTTCATGTCGCCGGCGCGCCGCGCGCAGCTTTTGGTGGCTGACGAGATCGGAGATGCGATCGACAAGCTCGACGCCGCGATCGAAGTGGCGGAGCGCAAAATGGTGTGGTGAACCCGCCGCTTCGCGTTCTTCGCGGACTTCGCGCCTTCGCGTGAGCTAATTTGGTTCTCGCGAAGGCGCGAAGGCGCGAGGAAGACAGCGAGAGAGTGAGATTCCAGCTTGCGCTGGAATGACGGAAGGGGGCAGCAAGTGACCGGCCCGGAAGAGGCCGGGGCGGGGGATTCGCGATGGGAATGAAGATTTTGATCGGTCTGGGCGGGATTGCGATCATCCTCGCCATCGCGTTCCTGCTGTCGGCCAACCGGCGCTGGATCAGGCTTCGAGTGGTGGGCGCGGCCTTCGCGCTTCAGGCGGTGATCGCAACCCTGGTGCTCGGAACTTCGGGCGGACAATATGTGATCGGCGGAATGTCGAAGGGCGTCTCCAACCTGCTCGGCTACGCCAAGGCGGGCACCGACTTCGTCTTCGGTCCGCTGGCCGCGCCGGAGATAGGCGGCTTCAGCTTCGCGATCGCCGCTCTACCGGTGATCATCTTCTTCGCCTCGCTCATCTCGATCCTCTATTATCTCGGGATCATGCAGCTGATCATCAAATGGGTCGGCGGCGCGATCAGGCTGGTGACCGGGATCACTCGAGTCGAATCTTTGGGCTCGGCGGCCAATATCTTCGTCGGCCAGTCGGAGAGCCCGCTGGTCATCAAGCCCTATCTGGCCAACCTGACGCCCTCGCAGCTCTTCTGCATCATGACGGTCGGAATGGCCGGAGTCGCGGGAACGATCCTCGGCGCCTATGCGAGCATGATCGGAGAGTATCTCCTGCCCTATTTGCTCGCGGCGAGCTTCATGTCGGCGCCGGGCGGAATCCTGATGGCCAAGATCATCATGCCCGACGATCCCGCCGAGATCGGCAAGGAGCCGGACCCGATCGGCGAGGAGGAAGCGGGCGAGGAGAAGCCGGCCAACATCATCATGGCGGCCGCCCAGGGCGCCCAGACCGGAGTCAAGCTGGCGGTCGCGGTCGGGGCGATGGTGCTCGCCTTCGTCGCCCTGGTTGCCTTGGCAAACGGCCTTCTCGGAGGCGTCGGCAACTGGTTCGGCTATCCCGAGCTCAGCTTCCAGCTCATCCTCGGAAAGATCTTCCAGCCGGTCATGTACATGCTCAACGTGCCCTGGGACGAAGCGGGCCGGGCGGGCGGCCTGTTCGGCACCAAGGTGGTCCTGAACGAGTTCGTCGCCTTCGCCGATCTCGCCAAGATGCAGGCGGTCACGGCGGCCACGGCCGGCGCTCCCTTGCCGGGGACTCCGGTCCTGGCGCCCTTGTCGCCGGCGACCGTCGCGATCGTCACCTTCGCCTTGTGCGGCTTCGCCAATTTCAGCTCGATCGCGATCCAGATGGCGGTGACCGGCGGGCTTGCGCCCAACCAGAGGCCGATGATCGCCAAGCTGGGGCTTCGGGCGCTGGCGGCCGGATCCCTGTCGAACCTGATGAGCGCGGCACTGGCGGGGCTGATCTTCGCGATAACGGCAGCAGCTTAGCCCTCAGCTCGCGGGCTTTTCACCGAGTCAGTCTGGACCCCGGCGTTCGCCGGGGAACAGTGGCGCGAAAAGCGCTGGTTCCTTGTACCCGAAAGCCCTTAAAGCGACCCGATGACCGACATCGTACCGCCCAAGAGGGTCTTTCAGGCCGCGCGCGAGGAAGCCGAGACCGCGAACCAGCCGACCGCGGCCCCGCAGACCGCGGATCCCGCCTATCAGCTCGCTTTCCAGGACATGGACTTCCTGCTGCGCCAGGATCTGAGGCCGGTCCGCTTCCAGCTCGAGCTGCTCAAGCCCGAGCTTCTGCTCGACGAGGCCCGGGTCGGCTCCACGATGGTGTTCTACGGATCGGCGCGGATCCCGGAGCCTGAGGCGGCCGACGCCCTGATCGCGGCGGCGGCCACGGACGATCAGCGCCGGATCGCCGAGCGATTGAAGGCCAAGGCCAAATATTATGACGAGGCTCGGGCGCTTGCCCGGCTGGCGAGCCGCGAGGAAGTGGATTCGGAAGGCTGGCGCCATTTCGTGGTCTGCTCGGGCGGAGGGCCTTCGATCATGGAGGCGGCCAATCGCGGCGCCGCGGACGAGGGCCAGGAATCGATCGGGCTCAACATCGTCCTTCCGCACGAAGCCTTGCCCAATCCCTGGGTGACTCCCTCGCTCAGCTTCCAGTTCCACTATTTCGCGCTTCGCAAGATGCACTTCCTGCTCCGCGCCCGGGCGGTGGCCGTCTTCCCGGGCGGCTACGGGACGTTCGACGAGGCATTCGAGCTTCTGACGCTGATCCAGACCGGGAAGGTCCAGCCGATGCCGATCCTGTTCTTCGGTCGGGATTACTGGAATCGCGTGGTGAATTTCGAGGCCTTGGTCGAGGAAGGCGTGATCGCCGAACGCGACCTCGACCTGTTCGAGTTCGTCGAGACGGCGGACGAGGCGTGGGCGAAGGTGCGAAGCCACTACAGCTGAGCGCCCGAGACCAAGATGAAAATTGCGAAGTGATTTTCGGCTTAGGCGAGGAAAAGCGCCAGCTCGGACGGCGGGGTGGCCGGCTTGTACCGGCCGAGCCCGACCGACGGCGCGGCCGCCCGCGCCGTCCCTGCTGCGACGCTAATCCCGAAGGCCGGACCCCCTCACCCCCAACCCTCTCCCCGCCGGGGAGAGGGGGTTTTGTGGTCATTGGCTTGTCGGCCCGCTGGAGTTACATTGCGCCCATGTCCACGAACCTTGCCACACCGCCGCAGCGGACGGTTGCGTCCGTTTCGCTTGCCGCTTCCGACTCCGACCCCGAGGGGTTCGCGCATGAGCTTGGGGAATCGTTCGAGCGCTACGGCTTCGCGATCATCTCCGATCACGGCATTCCGGCCGACCTGATCCATCGGGCCGAGGAGAAGGCCAGGGCCTTCTTCGCTCTGCCCGAGGAGGTGAAGAAGAGCTACAAGATCGAGGGCGGCGGAGGCGCGCGCGGCTATACTCCGTTCGGGATCGAGACCGCCAAGGGCGCGGTCAATTACGACCTCAAGGAATTCTGGCACGTCGGCCGGGAGCTTCCGCCCGGCCACAGATATGAGTCGGAGATGGCGCCGAACGTCTGGCCGGAAGAGGTGCAATCGTTCCGCGACACCTTCCTCGAGCTGTTCGCCGCCTTCGACAAGGCCGGCCTTCGAATCCTCCAGGCGATCGCGCGCCATCTCGGCCTCGATTCCGATTATTTCGAGGACACAGTGAAGGACGGGAATTCGGTTCTTCGCCTGCTCCATTATCCGCCGATCCCGGGGGACGGCCCGAACGTCCGCGCCGGCGCGCACGAGGACATCAACACGATCACTCTGTTGCTCGGCGCCGAGGAAGCGGGGCTTCAGCTGCTCGACCGGGACGGCAACTGGCTCCCGGTCAGCCCGAAGCCGGGCGAGCTCGCGGTCAATATCGGCGATATGCTTCAGCGGCTGAGCAACAACGTGCTTCGCTCGACGACCCACCGGGTCGTGAACCCGCCGCCCGAGCGGCGCGGCATGTCGCGTTACTCGATGCCCTTCTTCCTGCATTTCCGGCCCGATTTTCTGATCGAGACCCTGCCGAACTGCATGGAGGGCAAGCCCAACCTCTATCCCGAGCCGATCAGCGCGCATAAATTCCTTCAGGAGCGGCTGAGGGAGATCAAGTTGGCCTGAATCCTCCCCGGGACGGGGAGGGGGACCGCGCGCCGCAGGCGCGTGGGGAGGGGCTGCTCCGGAGTCAGTGCCAACCCCTCCACCATGATGCGCATGGTTCCCCTCCCCGTGCCGGGGAGGATCTTAGAACATCCGACGCGATTTTCTGAATCGCGCCGCCTGCTGTAAATCCTTGTTGCCGCATCGTTTAAGCGGAAAACCGGTTCCCACTTTTCCGCACGATGCTCTAAGCTTCCGCGTCCTTGAGGTTGGCCGGGCCGAAGCCGTGGGGGATGAGGTCGGAGATTCGATCGGTGCGGGTCTCGGTGCCGTCGCCGTTGGACGAGATCACCTCGATGTCGCGGTCGCCCAATTGGGCCGCTTCGAGGATGGACTGGCGGCAGCCGCCGCAGCTGGTCACCACGCTTGCGCCGGCCAGAGCGCCGCCGGCCACATGCCCGCCCGACACGGCGATACGGGCGATGTTGGCGAGGCCGAAAACCTGCTGGGCCGCGGTCAAAGCCGCGATCTCGCCGCACACTCCGAGCCGGTAGCAGGCATTCTCCATGTTGGCGCCGGTGACGATCTCGCCGTCGACGGATTCGATCGCGCAGCCGACGCTGAAGCCGGAATAAGGCGCGTACGCTCCAAGCGCCGCCGCACGGGCGCGTTCGACGAGAGCATCCTTGCTCATCGGAACGGCGGCTCGTCGAAGCTTCGCAGCTTGCGGCTGTGCAAGTCGGAGCCCTGGCTCTGCAGGATGCGCAAGGTTTCGATTCCGATTCGGAGGTGCTGGCTGATCGCGCGCTCGTAGAACGCATTGGCCTGGCCGGGCAGCTTGATCTCGCCGTGAAGCGGCTTGTCGGAGACGCAGAGCAGGGTGCCGTAAGGCACCCGGAAACGATAGCCCTGGGCGGCGACCGTGGCCGATTCCATGTCGATCGCGACGGCCCGGGACTGGTTGAAGCGGAGCGCCGAGCTCTGGATCTGAAGCTCCCAGTTGCGGTCGTCGGTGGTGACGACGGTTCCCGTGCGAAGGCGGCGCTTGAGGTCCTGCGGCTCCTCGCCGGTCACTTCGGCGGCGGCGTCGTACAGAGCCTGCTGGATCTCTGCGATCGGCGGGATCGGGATCTCGACCGGAAGGTTGGAATCGAGGACGTGATCGTCGCGCAGATAAGCGTGAGCGAGGACATAGTCGCCGATGGTCTGGCTTGGCCTCAAGCCCCCGCAATGGCCGATCATCAGCCAGACTTCGGGGCGGAGGACGGCGAGGTGATCGCAGATCGTCTTGGCGTTGGACGGGCCGACGCCGATGTTCACGAGCGTGATTCCGCCGCCATTGGCAGCGATCAGATGGTAGGCCGGCATCTGAACCTTGCGCCAGCTGCCCGCCGCCACCTCGGCATCAGGATCCTCGGTGTCGCGGGTGATGAGGACTCCGCCCGGCGCCGACAGGGCCTCGTAGGGGCTGTCGTCGCGCTTCAGCTCCTCGACCGACCAGCGGACGAACTCGTCGACGTAGCGGACATAGTTGGTGAACAGCAGATAGCGCTGCGTATGCTCGACCGGGGTGCCGGTATAATGGCGCAGGCGCGCGAGGCTAAAATCGACCCTGGGCCCGTCGAACAGCGCCAAAGGCCGATCCGGAACGCGATCATAATCCCAGGTGCCGTCCGCGACCTCGTCGCCGATATGGGAGAGCTCGGTCGCCGGGAACCATCGGCTGAGGTCCGCGGCATGGACTCCATCGAGCCTGAGATCGTCGGTTCCGTCGAGGACATAGGGATAGGGGATCTCGCTCGCCGAATGGCCGACCGAGATCTCGACCTTATAGTCGCGAACCAGATATTCGAGCTGCTCGGCCAGATATTTGCGGAAGTGGCGCGGGCGGGCGATGCTGATCGCGTAGCGGCCGGGCTGGTTGAGGCGGCCGAAGGCTCGGGGCGGAAAATGCGGCGGCTCGTCGAAGCTGTAGTCGATCCGAAGCTCGGGATAGGCGAACAGGCCGTTCCTGCGCGCCTCCAGATCGGGCCTCTCGCCGCGAAGCAGATAATGGGCGAGAGCTCCGCGCAAGGCGGCGACCGACTCGTCGAACATCTCGCAGAGCTGGTCGATGATGGCCGGAATGTCGTTCACAAGAGTCAATTATCGCGGTCCTTCCGTGCGGCTCCCACTTCCGTTGGCATGAGTCGGGGGAGACCGCAAATCCGGGCCGCGCGTGACAGCGATCGTGCCCCATCGTGGATGGGGACGAAGGGAGGCTAGCCTTCCTGCTCTTCTTCCTCGAACAGGAGGGCGACATCCGCATTGGCGGAGAGGCGGACCGTGTCGCCTTCGACGGCGGCGACGAGGCCGGTGGAGATATAATGATGATGGCCCTCGTGCGAGCCCTGGCCGCTGTCGGCCCTGGTCAGCTTGATCCGGCTGCCCTCGACCTTGTCGACCGTGCCGAGGTGGACGCCGTCGGCGCCGATCACTTCCATATGTTCGTTGATTCCTTCGATTGCGGCCATGTCTCTTCCTCCAGTTTGAAGGGAGAACGCGGCGCGGCCGCGCTTCGTTGCCGACGGGCGGCGATTTGCCTGCCCCCCGTCCGAGACAAATGCGTCGTGGCGAGATAGTCTGCGGCGATGCCCGAGCTTCCCAACCCGGTATATTGGTCGATCCCCGCCTTCATCGGGCTGCTTCTGCTCGAGCTGTGGGTTGCCCGGCGCGGGCAAAGGCCGCTTCACGAAGGCAAGGATACGGCGACCTCGCTAGGGCTCGGGCTCGGGAGCCTGGTCGCGGGTATCGCCTCGATCGGCCTGGTCGTGGCGATGGCGGACTGGGCCTATCGATTCCGCCTGATCGACATCGGCTATGCCTGGTGGGCGTTCCTGCTCTGCTTCCTCATCGACGATCTCGCTTATTACGTCTTCCACCGCTCGGCGCACCGGGTGCGCTGGTTCTGGGCCAGCCACGTCGTCCACCACAGCAGCGAGCGCTACAATCTGTCGACCGCGCTCCGCCAGACCTGGACAGGCTTCATCAGCCTGAATTTCCTGTTCCGGCTGCCGCTCTTCCTGATCGGATTTCCGCCGCCGATGGTCTTCTTCTGCGCCGGCGTCAACCTGGTCTATCAATATTGGATCCACACCGAGATGGTGCGGCGGATGCCAGGCTGGTTCGAGGCGGTGATGAATACGCCGGCGCACCACCGGGTCCATCACGCGGTCAATCCGCGCTACCTCGACCGCAATTATGCGGGGGTTTTCATCGTCTGGGACCGGATGTTCGGGAGCTTCGAGGCGGAGCGCGACGACGATCCGCCGCGCTACGGGATCGTCAAGCCGCTGGGCTCGCACAATCTGTTCTGGGCGGCGCTTCACGAATGGGTCGAGATGGCGCGCGACGCGTGGCGCGCGCCGGGGCTGAAGGCCAAGCTGGCCTATCTCACGCGCGAGCCGGGGTGGAGCCATGACGGGTCGCGGGAGACGAGCGACATGATCCGGGCGCGGTGGCGGGCGGAAACCTCATCCGTCATTCCCGCGAAGGCGGGAATCCAAACGGACTCTTCGCACGCCACGTAGGCAGTCTGGATCCCCGCCTTCGCGGGGATGACGAAAAAGCTACACGTTGAACGCCAGCTTCAGCCCCGGCCTAGGCCATCTCGCTTTGTAGAGGCGGCCGGTGCCCGAGGCGGTGATCCAGGCGTCGCGCATGTCTTCGCCGCCGAAGCAGATGTTCGTGCAGATCGGGTCGGGGACGGAGTGGTGCTCGAAACCGCCGGCGGGCTCGATCGCGGTGATTCCGCCGTTGACGATGGTGGCGACGCAGACCCGGCCGTCCGCCTCGACAGCGAGACTGTCGAGCAATTGATAGCCGGGAAGGTTCGCGACGACCCGGCCGGGCGCCGGGAAGGGCGCGGGCCCGAGCCGGCCCGGCGCTTCGAGGTCGAACGCCCAGAGGCGCTGGAGCCAGGTGTCGGCGACATAGACGGTTCCGCCGTCGGGGGAGATGCCAACTCCGTTGGGCGAGAACAAATCCTCGCGCCGGCGGCCGATGCTCGCGCCGTCGGCGGTCGCGTAGAGCAAGGCGCCGAAACGGCGGCCGCCTTCGGTCGTGCAGCCGTGATCGGTGAACCAGAAGCCGCCTTCCTTGTCGAACACGATGTCGTTCGGCCCGATCAGCGGATGGCCGTCGCAGCTCTCATAGACGGTCTCGAGGCGGCCGGTGTCGAGATCGAGGCGCTGGATCGAGCCGCCCTCATGCCCAAGCGGAGTCGGGCCGGGAATATTGAGGCCGTCTTGCTCGAAATAGGAGAATGAGCCGCCATTGTTGCAGATCCAGAGCGCTCCGTCGGGACCGATCGCCAGTCCATTCGGGCCGCCTCCCGTTTCGGCCAGCACCTCTTTCGCGCCGTCCGGATGAACTCGCGTGATCCGCGCGCCGGCAATTTCGGCGACGATCACCGAGCCGTCGGCGCAGGCGACCGGGCCTTCAGGGAATCCCAGCCCCTCCGCGACCAGTGCGACGTCCATCAAGCGTGGCCTAGAATGGCCTTGGTCTCGAGGAATTCCTCGAAGGCGTGGTCGCCCCATTCGCGGCCGTTGCCCGACTGCTTGTAGCCGCCGAACGGCGCCATGAAATCCAGTTCGGCGCCGTTGATGTTGACCTGGCCGGCGCGAAGCCGGCCCGCAACCTTGCGCGCATGGCCGGCGTCGGAGGAATGGACATAGGCGGCAAGGCCGTAGGGCGTATCGTTGGCGATCTCGACCGCCTGCTCCTCGTCCTCATAGCCGATGATCGACATGACCGGCCCGAATATCTCCTCGCGGGCGATGGTCATGCCGTTGTCGACGTCGGCGAACACGGTCGGGCGGACATAATAGCCGCTGTCCAGCCCCTCCGGCCTGCCCGGGCCGCCGCAGACCAAAGTCGCGCCCTCGGCCATCCCGCGCTCGATCAGGCCCTGGATCTTCGCCCATTGAACGTCCGAGACGACCGGGCCCAAAGCGGCATCGCCCTTCGGATCGCCGACCTTGGTTTTCTCGGCCACCGCCAAAGCGGCCGCCTTTGCCTCCTCCATCCGCTCGCGCGGGACGAGAAGGCGGGTGGGCGCGTTGCAGGACTGGCCGCTGTTGGTCAGCATGTGGCGCATCGCCGCGGTGACCGAGCCGGCGACGTCGGCATCGTCGAGAACGAGGAAGGGCGACTTGCCGCCAAGCTCCTGATGGACCCGTTTCACCGTGTCGGCCGCGGCTTTGGCGACGGCGATCCCGGCGCGGGTCGAGCCGGTGAAGGAAACCATGTCGACTCCGGGATGGGCGGCGATGGCGGCACCGACTCCCGGCCCGTCGCCGTTGACCAGGTTGAACACGCCGGCCGGGACTCCGGCGGCATCGAGCACCTGGGCGAAGAGATAGCCGGAGAAAGGCGCGATCTCCGAGGGCTTGAGGACCATCGTGCACCCGGTCGCAAGCGCCGGAAAGACCTTGGTGGAGATCTGGTTGATCGGCCAGTTCCACGGCGTGATGAAGCCGCACACTCCGATCGGCTCCTTCCTGATCAGGGTCGCTCCGCGCTGCTCCTCGAACCTGTAATCCTTGAGCACGGCGATCGCGGTCTGGAGGTGGCCGATGCCGACCGCGGCCTGGGCCCTCTGCGCGAGCGCGGAGGGGGCGCCCATCTCCTCGGTGATGGCATCGGCGATCTCGGCGTAGCGCTTCTGATATTCGGCGGCGATGGCCTGGAGCAGATCGAGCCGATCCTCGCGGCTGGTCTCGGAATAAGAGGGGAAGGCGGCCCTGGCGGCGGTGACCGCGCGGTCGACGTCCGCGGCGCTGCCGAGGCTGATCCGGCCGGCGACTTTCTCGTCGGCGGGATTGATCACGTCGAGGGTCCGAGGCTCGGCCGGCTTCACCCATTCGCCGCCAATGTAGAAATCGAGATAGTCGCGCATGGTCGGTCCCCCGGGATGAGTCGGCCTTGAGTTATAGCGGCCGCATCCAATCCCGTCATTGCGAGCGAAGCGCGGCAATCCAGAGCGGCCTCCGAGGCTCGCTGGATTGCCGCGTTCCCCGGATCAAGTCCGGGGTCCTCGCAATGACGAGGAAAGGCAGGTGCGCGCGGCTAGAACTTGACCCCGGCGGCCACGCCGTAGCGCCTCGGCTCGAGGGTGAAGACGTTGGTGAACAGGCCGGACGACTGGTCGGTGACGTACTGGCCGGTGATCGCGTCGTTCGCGGTCAAATTCTGGACGAAGGCGCGGACGAACCAGCGTTCGTCTTTGGCGTTGAGCTGGATCTGGGCGTTGACCACCTCATAGCCGTCGATCTTGTCGATCGGCTTGTTGAAGCTGCGCGCCCAGAAGCTGCCGGTGTAGGCGATGTCGGCCCGGGGCACGATCGTCCAGCCGTTGCCGAGGCGGACCGTATACTGGACTCCGGCCGAGAATTTCCAGTTCGGCGCCTGCGGCAGCTCGTTGCCGCTGAGGTCGAGCTCGACGCCCTGCGAGACGGTGAAGGGCAAAGGTCCGGTCGGCGTTGCGAACAGGCCGCGGAGCGGCGCCGACGGGTTGGCGATGGTCGCGGCGAGAGCGTCGCAGATCGAGAAGGCGCCGGTTGTGCTGGTGCCGGGCACGGGCACCGGCCCGGCCAGCCCGAGCGCTCCGTTGAAGGCGGTGACCAGGGTGTTGGCGCCGAGCGCATTGCCGGCCGTGTTCGGGATGACGGCGCAGTTGGACGCATTGGTGACATCCTTGATGATGACCGTGTCCGAACGGCCGCCCGACACGTCGCGCGGATCGGCGAGCGAGAGATCCTTGATCTTGCTGTGCAGATAGGAAGCCGAAAGGTTGACCTGGAAGTCGCGGCTCGGGCGGAACATCGCCTCGGCCTCGGCGCCGTATATCTCGGCGTCAGTATTGTCGTTGACCGAGGTTCGGGCGACGATCCGGCTCAGCTGAAGGCCCTTATAATCGTAATAGAAGGCGCTGAGATTCAGCCGGAGCTTGCCGCCGGCAAAGCTGTTCTTCGAGCCGAGCTCGAAGGCGTTGATGATTTCCGGGGTAAAGGTCGCCGGGACGTTGAAGATCGGGTTGATCGGCGGGTTGATTCCGCCCGATTTGTAGCCGCGCGAGTAAGATGCGTAGAGCAGGCTGTCCGGCGACAAATTGTAATCGACGACGAAGCGGCCGGTGAACTCGTCGAACGCGGCGCGCGCATCGTTATAGGGCTGGTTGCCGGTGATTGTCGGATCGGCGTCGAAGTTGGCGATGAAGGGGGACAGGTTGGCGTTGGTGGTTCCGTAGGGAACCGGCCAGCTGAGCAGAGGCACTCGGGCAATCTGCCTTTTCTTGTCGTTCGAATAGCGGATTCCGCCGGTCAGCCGGAGCTTGCTGCTGACGTCGAAATAGACCTCGCCGAACAGGCCGTAGCTCTTCAGAGTGAAGCGGTTCACCTCGCTATTGTAGGTGGGCGGGGCGAGGAAGACGTTGGGGAAGGCGGTATTGCCCGCGGCGCGCTGGCCGAGCGCGGTCGCCGCGCCGAGGATTCCGGCCGCATAATCCAGGCCGAACGACGCGACGTAATAGTTGGAGTCGGTGAACTGGTTGTTCAGCCAGGACGCGCCGAGGAGGAAGTTGATCGGGCCGTCCAAGTCGCTGTCGAGATGGGCCTCGATCGAATATTGGCGCGAATGGCTTTGCGAGCGGTCGTAATCGGTGCTTCCGGCCGAGCAGCGGTTCACGAAGCCGCCGAAGACGCCCGTATAATTGAGGTTGGTCTCCGACGTGCAGACACCGCCGGCGGGTCCGTTCGGGATCAAGGCCGCGGCGGCCTGGACGTAGGGATTGACCCCGCCGGGGAAGAGGACGCCCGGCGCTGCGGCGGTTCCGGCAAGGGTCAGAAGGCCGGGATTGTTGGCGAGCGAATTGCCCGCGACGAGATTATAGTCGGTTCGGCTGTCGACCTGCTGCTGAGCCCAGCCGCCGGTGACGGTGAGGTTGAGCTGGTCTCCGATCGCCTGCTCGAGGCGCGCCATCAGATGCTTTTCCTCGGCGAAATAGGTCGGCGCGAAATCGACCCGGACGGTGCGCAGGTCGGCCGGATTGACGACTCCGCCAAAGAAATTGTCGGCCCCGTAAAGGCTTCCGAGCCCGAAATTGGTCAGGGCCGCATTGTTGATCCGGAAGAATTCGCGCGAGGTGAGGATCGCCGCCAGGGTGGAATTGCCGTTGACCGTCTCGAACGCCAGCTTGTCGGGCTGGCAGCCGAGAATTCCGGTCGGATCGCGGTGGCAGAGCTGCTTCTGGATTCGCGAGCGGTCGTCGCGCTCGTGGAAATAATAGCCGATCAGATCGAGCGTCGTGCTCGAGCTGGGCTCGAGGCGGATCGTTCCGCGAAGGGCATAGAGAGCGCGCCCGTCAATGTCGCTGCCGTCCAGAGTGTTGGTGGTGTAGCCGCCGCGATCCACCCCATAGCCGGCGATCCGGATGCCGCCGATCTGGCCGAGCGGAAAGTTCAGCATTGCCGTCACTTTCTTCGCCTGGAAATTGCCGAATTCGACGCTCATGGCGGCATGGATGTCGTTGAGATCGGGGCGGGCGGTGATGAAGTTGACCACGCCCGAGGTCGCGTTGCGGCCGAACAATGTGCCCTGTGGGCCGCGAAGCACCTCGATCCGCTCGAGATCGAAATATTCCGTCTCGAACAAACGGGTCGAGGTCAGCGGCATGTCGTTGACGTGGATTCCGGTCGCGGAATCGCAGGAGAAGCCGGTGCAGAGATCGCCGATTCCGCGGATGGTGAAGCTGGACGAGGTGAAGTTGGTCTTGGTGTAGGTGACGTTGGGAAGGCTCTGCTGAAGATCCGAGGCATTCTCGATCTGCTGGCTCTCGAGCGCCTGCGCATTGAAGGCCGAGACCGCGATCGGAACGTTCTGAAGCGATTCCGCGCGGCGCTGGGCGGTGACGAGGATGTCGGCCTCGGTGCCCTCGGCGTCGTCCGCCGCCTGGTCGGCCGCCTGCTCGGCCGTCTCGGCCGGATCGTCCTGAGCGAAAGCGGGCGTTGCGAAAGCGAGCGCCGATGCGCCGCACCCAAGAGCGAAAAGCAGCGACTTCTTCATAATGGATTCCCCCCAATATTTGCCAAATCGAGATGATGCTTGCCGCGGCGACCTGCCGGCGGCGTCAGACAAATTCCCCTCTCTCAGGAACCGCTTGCCGGTTCCTCCTTATTGCGCGCGACAATCCGCCGCCGCCCCGACCTTGTCAACATGGCTCGACAGCAGGCTTTTCGAGGATGAGACAAAGACGCAAGGCGGCGTCCGTCACCGCCCCGATCGGCTCGGCATAATCGCGCGCCACCCAATCCGAGGCGAGATGGATCACTCCGCCGATCACCGCCTTTCGGACCAGGGGATCGGAGCGCGCGCCGCCGAAGGTGCGGAGGATCAGCTCGCCGAACGCATCGAGCGACGCGGCGAAGATCCGGTCGAGCTCGCCGCTCACGCCCGCAATCTCGACGAGGAAGAGCCGCGCCGAGCGCGGATCGTTGGCGAGCGCCTGGAAATAGCGGGCGAGGATCGCCCGGACCCGCTGTGCCGGATCGCCGGGAGTGGCCGAGCCGACCTCCTCGAGAGTCGCCAGCAGGACCGACGTGACCGCCTTGTAGGAGGCGGCGAGCAGGGCCTCGCTGTTGGCGAAGCTTTCGTAGAAATAGCGTTCGGTGAGTCCGGCCGCCTCGCACACCGCCTTGACGGTCGCGTTGCGATAGCCGCGCTCGCCATAGATAAGGATGGCGGCGAGGATCAAAGCTTCGCGCCGCCCCGAGCGCCGCTCATCGGCCGAGGAGCCGCGATAGCGGCCGGCGGCGGAACGGGCGGTGGAAGCGGACATGGCGGCGAGATTGACACGGCGCGTTGTCAAATTCAAACTGCTTTGCCGAACGTTCGAGACGAAAGCGAGTCGAGGGGTCTGATGGATAGCCAGTCACCCAGCCCGGAAGCCTCAGGCTCCGACCCGCGCGAGCCCGCGCTCGAGCATTATGACGTGCTGTTCGTCGGCGCCGGCCTGTCGGGCGTGGGCGCCGCCTATCACCTCCAGAAGGGCAGCCCGGGGCGAAATTATGTGATCCTGGAAGGACGCGAGGCGATCGGCGGGACCTGGGACCTGTTCCGCTATCCCGGAATTCGCTCCGACAGCGACATGTACACGTTGGGCTACAGCTTCCGCCCCTGGGAGGAAGCCAAGGCGATCGCCGACGGGCCCTCGATCCTTCGCTACGTCAACGACACGGCCGATCATTACGACCAGTCGGCTCTCATCCGATTCCGACATCAGGTGAAGAGAGCCGACTGGTCGTCGGCCGAGGCGCGCTGGATCGTCGAGGCGGAGCGGACGGACACCAAAGAGAAGGTCCGATTCAGCTGCGACTGGCTTCACATGTGCAGCGGCTATTACAATTACAAAGACGTCTACGATCCGGAGTTCGAAGGGCGCGACAGCTTCCGGGGAACGATCGTCCACCCGCAATTCTGGCCCGAGGTTCTGGATTATTCGGGCAAGAAAGTGGTGGTGATCGGAAGCGGCGCGACCGCGGTGACGATCGTCCCGGAAATGGCCAGGACCGCCGGCCATGTCGTCATGCTCCAGCGCTCGCCGACCTACATGGTGTCGAGGCCTTCGGAGGACGGGATCGCGAACTTCCTGCGCAAGGTCCTGCCTTCGAAGGTCGCCTACGGGATCACGCGCTGGAAGAACGTTTTGCTGCAGATGTTCTTCTTCAACCTCGCCCGGAAGCGACCGGCGAAGGTCAAGGAGAAGCTCATCGACGAGCTTCGGAAAATGCTGCCCGAAGGCTATGATGTCGGAACCCATTTCACGCCGTCTTACAATCCCTGGGACCAGCGCCTCTGCCTCGTCCCCGACGCCGACATGTTCGAATCGATCAAGGCCGGCCGCGCCTCGATCGTCACCGGCAAGATCGACCGGTTCTGCCCGGAAGGGATCAGGCTCGAAAATGGCGAGCTGCTCGAAGCGGACATCATCGTCACCGCGACCGGGCTCAAGGTCCAGCTGCTCAGCGACGTCGCGTTCACCGTCGATGACGAACCGCGCAACATCTCGGAGGCTTTGCTCTATCGCGGAATGATGTTCAGCGAGGTCCCGAACCTCTCTTATTCGTTCGGCTACACCAACGCGTCCTGGACATTGAAGGCGGACTTGACCGGCGGTTACCTCACCCGGCTTCTCAACCATCTTGACAAGACGGGGACGCAGATCGCGCTGCCCGCGCGGGAACCCGGGATCGAGGAGGTGCCCTTCCTCGATTTCACCTCGGGCTATGTGCAGCGCGCGCGCGACATATTGCCGAAGCAGGGATCGAAGAAACCGTGGAAGCTCTACCAGAATTATGCGCTCGACATGCTCAGCCTGAAGTTCGCGTCGGTCGAGGACGGAGTGATCCGGTTCCTTCCGCGCGGCGCGCCGGCGGCGGCCGAGCGCGACCGGACCCTGGAAGCGGCATGAAGCTGGAGGGCCGAACGGCCGTCATCACCGGCGCGGCGAGCGGCATCGGGCGAGGCACCGCGCTCGCGCTCGCCAAACGCGGCTGCAACGTCGCGCTCGCCGATCTGAACGAGCAGGGGCTGGAGGAGACCGCAGGCCTGGCGGCGGCGCTCGGCGTGAAGACCAGCAGTCATCGGCTCGACGTCGCCAGCCGCGAGCAGGTCGCCGCCTTCCCCGACAAGGTGCTCGCAGCGCAGGGTCGGACAGACCTGCTGTTCAACAATGCCGGGGTGGCGATCGGCGGCACGTTCGAGCAGGTCGCCGAGGAAGATTTCGACTGGCTGATGGAGATCAATTTCCACGGGGTCGTTCGGATGACCCGCGCTTTCCTGCCATTGCTTCGAGCGTCGGACCAGGCGCGGATCGTCAACGTCTCGAGCATCTTCGGGATCATCGCTCCGCCGGGCCAGACCGCCTATTGCGCGAGCAAGTTCGCGGTTCGGGCCTTCTCCGAAAGCCTGCGGCGGGAGCTCGAGGCGGAAGGCGCGAAGATCGGCGTGACCGTCGTTCATCCGGGCGGGGTCAACACGTCGATCGCGAAGAGCGCGCGGCCGCCGCGCGGGGTCAACGATCTTGATCTCGAAGCGCAGAAGGAACGGTTCCAGAAGTTCCTGACCATGCCGCCCGAGCAGGCCGGCGAGATCATCGTATGCGGGGTCGAGAAGGAAAGGCCGCGGGTGATCGTCGGCAACGACGCGCGCTTCATGGCTATCGTCGAGCGGCTCGCGCCGATATCCTATTGGAAGATCCTGGGGAGGGCATTGCAATGATCCCATTCCTGCTCGCCGGCGCCGGCGGAATCGCAGCACTCGGCGGAGGACTTGCCGCCTACAGCAAATCCGCGGCCCGAAAGATCGAGAAGCAGGTGCCGCGCGACGGCAGGCTGATCGACGTGGACGGCGAGACTTTGCACGTCGCCGAGCGCGGAGCGGGGCCGCCGATCGTGATGATCCACGGGCTGGGCGGACAGATGCGCAATTTCGGCAAGCCGATGCTCGAGGCGCTGGAGCGCGACTATCGGCTGATCCTGGTCGACCGCCCAGGCTCGGGCTATTCGCCGCGCTCGGCGGGGCGCTCGGCGCGCCTCAATG
>Ga0193706_1000469_pt1 | contig 23688 bp, 40 predicted proteins | sample U3c1metaG_FD_160130 | JGI IMG/M metagenome (GOLD analysis project Ga0193706, IMG submission 160130) | Soil microbial communities from a riparian zone of the East river system, Colorado, United States - U3c1 | ecosystem: Environmental > Terrestrial > Soil > Riparian zone | place: USA: East River... | reverse complement strand
CGGCGGCTTGGCGTCAGCGATCAGATTGAACAGGCGTGTGGGCTTGGGCTTGGGGGCCCGGTCTTCCTCGATGTCTTTGACAGTGGCTTCAGACCTCTCTCCGATGGCTTTGCTGGCCTCGGTGATCAGTCGCTTGAGCTCGTCGTTTCGCCCGACGTACTTGTTCCAGACAGTGCCTCTGACGATGGCGACGATCTCGGTGACTGTACAGCCCGCATCGGCCAAGTCCCGCTCGATCTGCCAGAGCTTGTCCGACCTGTCACCATGAACTACTCGAGCAGCTACCAAGTCCCTGACGTCTTTGCTGACCTTGAGCCTGACCCTGCCCCACACCTTCTGGCGGTCGATGGCGTCGACCTCATCTTCCAGCACGGTCTGTACTTCAGCTGGACCAGAGATCTCCGGCAAATCCTCGAAGTCGTCTGGCAGATACCTTCTGCCGTTGGCCCACAGCAACCGGCCCTTGGGTGCTTCGTCCAGTCCCGCGTTGGGACCCTCTCTTGAGCCTCCTCGATGATCTGGCTTGTGATTGGCCCAGCCCGGGATCCTGAGTAACTGAGTGGTATCCCAGCCACCTACGTCAGCCCCCAGATAGTAGGTGAGGCGTTGGTTCTCACCCCCCTGCCAACTGGCCCCTTGCACATCGCCGCCAGAGATGATCCATAGGGCCTGGAAACGATCTGGCGATGTCTCCCATGCTATGGTGGGAGGAAAATCCTCGATGGTGCGGGGGTCTACCTCGTCGAGGTCGGCCCAGAGGGCATGTTCGTCCATGGCGACTTCAAGCTGACGTCGCTTCTGCTCGAAGAGCGAGGGGCACCAGTAAAGATCATCATCTTGGTGTGAGTCCAAGTGCTCAATGATCTTGGCCTTGTCTTGAGGCCACAGGTAGGCTTGACCCTCATGATACCCTCTGATGCGTTGTTCCCTAGTGGTAGCTGATCCATCGATCCAGGGAAAGAAGCAATAGCCTGACTGTCGGCCCCACGCACGGCTGATGATCGACAGTTGCTGCTCAGATGTAAGTGAGGTCGTCTTGTCAGACATCAACCCAGCGAGTTGAAGAAGGCGATCAGGTCATAGCACCACTCCATGAAGGGCTTGACGAAGACTCTGTCCAGGTCTCGCCCATAGCTTGGCGAGGGAGCCCACTTGCCATCGAGGCCCTGAGTCTCACGAATGCTGCCGACCCAGCTGGTGGTCAGGATGACCCTGTACCTATCGTGTGGGACCCCGATCGGCTGCATCCACTCACCATAGGCATATGCCGTAAGATGATTCAGATGTGCTCTGATGCCCTCATCCCAGCTCCTAAACACTTGATGTGCGTTGGGGTCTCTGTCACCCCCACCCAACCTGGTCTTGATGCCTGCTGGATTGCAGAAGTCGGCTGGAACAACATCACTGAACTTCCCGAAGGCGGTCTCCTTGCCGTGTTGAGCCCAGGCGATCTCAGGTCTAATGGCCTCGTTGACGCTTGCTAGAGTCCAGTAGCGTCGAGCATTCTCCCGATAGATTGGATTCACGGTCGTGATCAGAGACAACTTGCTGTCGACGTATGCCTCAGCGAACTTCCAACCATCCGGGCCGAGCTCCGACTCGCCAGTGAGTAGTGTCATTGTTTCCTCCTCGGTCAATTCTTGAGTCTGTGAGTCTCCATCATAATCGAGTCAATTCTTGAGAGCAATGTTCTCATTCTTCAACTGATGTCCTTGAGTCCCAGAATGCGGCGATTGACCTCATCGCACGAGAGCGATATGATGACTTGGCATCACCAACCGACCGAGGAGGCACTTTGCAGAACGTTGACCGAGCCATGGCTTATGCCAAGCAGCGGGGTGTGGAAATCCCCGAGGGTCTTCGATCAGAGCTCCAGAAGCTCAACACCGATGACCTGAAGTATAGGCTTAGGCAGTACAACATCGTGCTGCCTCGCAAGACTCGTAAGGCTGAGATGATCGATCGACTCGTGGTCGAGTTCCTCATGCCGGCCCTGACTCCTGCTCAACAACGACGCATCAGGCAGAGTCACGACTCCAAGCGCACCTTGAGAGATCGCAAGGCACGTAAGGGCCTGTTCAGCTTACGTCGACGCATGAAGGCTATGCGATGAAACACCCTAGAGAAGTTGCTCAAGAAGCAGCAGTAGAAGGTGCTACATGGCCAAACCACTGTGATACAGTAGCTATAGCTGGAGCTGATGGTGCTACATCTATATGGGAACCAATCTGTCAGAAGCTCTTCAAGATGGCTGCTCATACTCCAGTTAGGATGTTGAGCCCAGAAGAACTCGAGTTCTGGCAAGAACTTAGGCTAGCTACTGGGTGGACAGACTAGATGCCTGAGCAAATTACTATGAGAGAATTGCTGGCAGACCCCATCTATCGCAGGTGGTTGACCAAGAAACCGGAACTAACTACGATGGGATACAGTGCCCCTTGGCGAGTCTATCTCCAAGCCGAGCCCCGAGGCCCTTGGATAGAAGAAGACTTCCAGAAGTATTCTGCAGCATATACATACCTGAGAGATAATCTCAGAACCAGTCATGACTTGGCCTTGAGTTGCAAGCGACAGGGCTTCAAACCACCCATCGTGAAACGATCGGGAGTACGAGAGTACTACATCCCGAGACCGTTATCTGACAGCGATGCTGTGAAACCTAGTCACAGACATGTATGGTGCCCACACTGCAGAAGGCCAACACTCTTTCTGTGGTACAAGAAGCATCATGCCATGTCTGGTTACACAGTAAGCCCGAGTGATCGGAGATGCAGGATATGTGGAGTTCGTTACATCTTCATCCCAAAGTACGAAAGGGCCTCGGATGGACGATAACGATCCTAAGTATCCTCACGATGGGCCAACTCATCGGAGAGTTCACCGACCCTTCAGCTACGACTCGACCAGTTATCACGCAATCTCAGCGAGTAGAGGACGGCACCCCAGTTCCATACCTGCTGAATCCGCCATCGAGCTGGGTACTCGACTTCACGACTCCATCCTCTACAAGTACCAGTACGACCACCTCAATACCGAAGCCATTGCCACTGCCTTCGACTACTACGACCTCTACGATTGGGCAACTGATCCCTTCTCAACCCCGAACTGGTTACCGATGGGACTCAGGCGCCGACTGCGAAAGTGGAGAAAGGGTCAAGCGTTCAGACGGCAGTATCCACATCTTGCCTGGTACAGCCGACTGGCACCTGAATACCGGCAATGGCTATTACGGGGGTCTGCAGTTCTCGCTTTCTACCTGGCGATCCGCCGGCGGCACCGGACTCCCACACCAGGCCAGCCGAGAGGAGCAGATTACTCGAGCTGAGAGACTGGTCGATGAGTTAGGTGCATCAGTACAAAGTCAATGGCCGAGATGTTACAAGTACCTCTGAGGAGAGACATGGATCACAAGTTCGTGAAGTACACACAGACACCCATGACCATCATCGCCCTAGATGTGGTGGGTAATCCCATCCTAATCGAGGACATTAGTTTACCTGAAGTCGTGATCATCGGCTGTGAAGTCTGTGACATGGGCATCAAGGAAGCTATGGCTCAGGGCCCTTGTCCCGGCCAATCCTTGGAGGACATGATGGAGCAAGGGCTAGAAGAACTCCTGGAGGAGTCATGAAGTGGGCCATCATTGTAGGAGACAAGTTTCCGCCAGTGACTGGTCTTACCATCAACCAGGTATCTAGTCGAGATCAGGCTGACGAGATCGCCAGAACAGTCAGAGCTCTATTATCCCCAGACCTGGCTAAGGTATGGGTTGAGCCCTGTGGATGATACCGAGCCCAGTCAATGGCAGATCATCGATCCTGCTCACCACTTCGAGGGTTCTCTTGTTCGTGTCTTCAGCCCACCATACGACTGGGCGTCGGAAGAACGTTCTGTCGATTGACTTCGTTGGCCAGAGCTTATAGTATGATGGCATGACTACTGACAAGGTAACCAACACCGAGGTCAAGGAACTAGGTGCCTTGATCTCCCGATGCAACGACAAGCAGCTTGACTATCTCGTCAAGCTTCTCAGGGCCAGACGAAACCAAGCCCAGAACGAACGAGCCTTAGAGGCTTTGGAGGCTGCTGAGGTAGGTAAGCAAGTCCGCATCAACAATATCAAGCCTCAATACCTCATGGGATGTCGAGCAACAATCTTGAACATCGTTGGTGACAAACTCCATGTGGAGCTGATCTCGCCAGTCCCACCTCGAGCTATGAGACGATTCGGTGAGAGAATCATACTCCCAGCAAGCTGCTGTACGGTGATCGACTGATGGGCTGGTCAGTCAGGGTAGAAGAAATAACACTCGTGAGAGCAGTATGTGTAGATTGCTCTCCAGTTTGGCTCGGTCCCATGAGGCTTTTAGACAAAGATGCTGAAGAAGATCGGTTACAGCATTACAACATGCACGTGCAGGGATCTAAGGAAGAAGAAACTGATGTCACAACTCCGTGACCCTGAGGTAAAGATAATGGCTTGGTCTGATCTTTACCCTGGCGTTAGAGTCAGGTGGTCTACACCAGCGTTCATCAAGCGGGGCGTGATTCGGCTAGTCAAGGGTCGATCCATGAAGGTCAGGTTCGACGGTCACGACAAAGATACTATCATCCCCATGGCTCGTTGGTATTTCTACGAAGGCAAAGCCGGTAACTTGACTGAGCATCTGGTCGTCATCAACACCAAGGCCCCGAGACAGCCCAAATCCCCTGCTCTAGCAGCCGCAGCCAAAGCTCTAGAAGCTGGCAAGAAGAACCTCATCTCCCCAGCACAAGCAGCCAACATTCTGGGTGTAGATTCCAAAGCTGTCAGGCGGATGATCCGAGCCGGTAAACTCAAGGCCACACAACAGGGCGGTCGCTGGGTCTTGAACATCAACGAAGTAAGGAGTCATCGGCGATGATGTATTTCTGGCCGGTATTTCTCGCCTTTGCTGTGTTCTACTTCCTTATCCAAGTCTCAGCATACATCATTTTGTGGTCATTCCTGGTGTTGTGCTGGATGTGCCGATTGATCGGCCTCGCATGGGGTAAGCTCAAAACTCTCAGGCGAGACTGGATTATCTACAGTCGATGACCTATCGAGTGGTCAAGCAGCAGCCGGGCACTCGAGTTGCCCTGGCGCTCAGTCGACTAGGCCCCGATCATGGCGGGGTCAAATTGGGCCATGTCATACACCATGTCGGTAACACCATCGTCATTGTATGGGACAATGAGCCAGAGTTTGAAGAGCATTGGCGGGGGGCTGACGCTAAGTACGAAGTCGACCGGGGCCTCATGAGATTCACAGCCCCACCCAAGAAGCGTCGATTGAGGCTACCCGACGATGAGCTACAGTGTAAAGTATGTGGAGCCAAAGGCAAGGCCCGTAAGAAGTGTCCCCCTGAGCACAGGGGGCCAGGTGCAGTCAAGCCAGAGCATTGGGGGAAGAAGGTCGATCGACAGTCCTTGACGAGCGAATTGCCAGACCCTAAGATTACTAGGTCTAGGCTGGGGGGCTCATCATCCAGCAACATCAACCGAGGAGATAACATGGCAGAAGTCGAAATGATCTCGGCGAAGCAAGCCGCCATAAGACTAGGTACAGATGCTCGAACCATCCGCAAGTTCCTTAGGTCAGAAGGATGTACATTCGAGGCAGTTGGCCAAGGTGGACGATACGAGTTCACTGAGAAGCAGATGAAGAAACTCAAGAAGGAGTTCGATGCTTGGGGTTACAAGGCTAAGCCCAAGCAGAAGACTCGACGCCCGGTGATCGACGAGCCGGACGAGTCAGAGTTCGAAGAGGATGAAGGCCTGGGAGTTGATGAAGACCAAGAGTGGTTCGAAGAGCCAGATGATGACGACCTCGAAGCTATCGAACTAGAGGTCGACTAGAGTCGAGGGCTGTGTGGCCAGCTCGTCGAGTCAAGGGGCCCCAGCATCATTCCGTGCTGGGGTCCTTTGGCGTAAACTCAAGAACACACCAAAGAGCCCCCACCCGGGGGCAGAGGCTCGATTGGCTAGGAGATTGGAGTGTGAATCTGGACCTTGGTCATGGGGTCCAGTGCTTGGATGGTGTCTACGACGTCATCGGGGTCACCCCGAAGCTCGAGCTCGAAGCTCAGCCCCCGGTCTGCCCCAGCCTCGATGTAAAGGGCGTCGAGCAGGCCAGCGACTCGCCTTGGTGTGGTGGTCTCATCGAATGGATCCACCTCGACGATGATGCGAAGCATATCATCTCCTGTTCTGTTGTCAATGTGCCTTGCACAATCATCATCGCATCGATCGATCGAGGGGTCAATCTCTTCGATCCGGTAATGCGTCCCTATTGATCCTAGAGGATTTAGCACTATCGATGATGAGTGATCAGTGCGATTAGTATTCCTCAATCATCACGGAGCGTCAGGGACTCGATAATATCTATTGCCTGATTGACACTCGTCACGATATGTACCACACCCCCCGCCTTTCTAATGAGGTCATGGACATATAACTGTCGAGCAGTTGCACCTCCAGCATTCTCTGGCACCTTGGTCTCGAATCCAACGAACCGACCATTGACACAGCATACAATGTCGGGTAAGCCAGCCATCATCACTGCGGAGCCATGAACCTTGAAACAGAATACCCCCATGAGTCTTAGCTCATCCATGATCTTGCGACTGAGTCGAGATTCTCTTTGAGCCACTTCTTCTACCCTCCATACTACAGAACAGGCGCACCCGACCCAACCGAGGAGAAAGATCGGGGTGCGCCTGCTCAAGGCCTTACTGGACCTCGTAGAGATGATATCAACTGAGAATCATCTCGTCAAGGACTTTGCGCCTGGCTGACTACAGATCCTCGATGTCGAGTTCCTCCAGATCATCGTCGTCATCTGTCTTCTTCTTGCCCTTCTTCTTGGCCGGGGGCTCAGCCTTCTTCTTGTTCTTCTTCTTGGGAGGCGGAGGAGGCTCTTCCTCTTCATCCTCCTCGTCGTCCTCCTCTTCGTCATCCGAGTCTTCTTCCTCGGTGTCGTCATCATCCGAGTCTTCTTCGTCTTCTTCCTCGTCGTCATCTGAGTCATCATCATCTGACTCATCGTCGTCAGCATCTCCCTCGAGCTCTGAGAGTGGGAAGGTGGCTGATACGACTGACTGCTCCTTGCCATCGTACTCGTCATCCTCGAGAGTGACTCCGATGGCCTTGCCCACCACCTTGTTCGGGTCGACGCTCATGCGCTTCTTCGGCACGTTCATGCCGGCGGCAACGAACAGGTTGCGGATCTTCCAAAGCTGGTTCTCAGCTGTGTAAGTGCAGTAGTACGGGTAAGTCCCTGACTTGACCTTGATGGTGAAGAGCCACATCTTCACCTTCTTGTCATCCTTCTTGTTCGCGTCGGCGACCTTGAGAATCACTCCCTTGTAGTCACCCTCGGGGTAGCGCTTCTTGTTGAAGACACCACCTTCCTTGACGTTGGTGAAGTCCAGCTGTGCAGCCTTTGCCATTGGTATAACTCCTGTTCTCAGGCAGCCTTCTCACCGTGCAGCACGGAGATGAGCTTGGGGATTGTCGGATTCTTGAGCATGTCGGGCGGATTGAACTCACTGCGGTAACCAGTATCATACCGCTCGTGAGGCCCGATCTGGAGTCTGCGTTGGGTCTTCGTTTGACCCTTGATGTCTACCTTGACCGTATAGATCCTCCCGATCACGTCGGCTGCAGAGTTGAGTGCACTTCTTGCTCCTTGGGGCAAGTCAGGCACGAAGTAGGTTGACTCGTCATCGTCATCATTGTCACCCGAGTCAAGTGATACCATGCGCTCCTGAGCGATATAGACTACGTTCATCGGTAGAGCTTCGAAGTTGTTGATGAGCGACTTCGTGAGTTCACCAGCTTTGCCATGATCGGGTTGAGATACCTGCCCAGGCTTGCGGTTCAGGTCTCTCTGTTCCTGCTGGTTGACGATGAACTTCAGAGCCATGTTATGAATCCTGGTCATGTTGTCGAGTACGACCCACTCATAGCCATGAGGCTGAGTACGAAGGAATCCGTAGAAATCATCCAAGTCTTGCCACCGAGTGACTGGCAGCACGTGTGGATTCTTCTTCCTCATGAGCTTGGTACTCTTCTCAGCATCCAACACGAGGGTTTTATCCACACCAGCTGAGATGCCGAATGTGGTTTTGCCCTTCTTGTTGCGGCCATAGATCAAGAACCGGTAATGATAACTCTGCTCAGCTACCCGCTCGATTCGAGCAGCTACTTGAGAGTAGTCCTTGGTCTTGCCCTTGGGAGCTCTCTTGACAGCAGTAGTGACCATCAGTCAGACCGTTGCTCCAAGAAGACTTGAGCAGCTGCTGCGATCATGTCGACGCAGTACTCCAACTCAGCACCGCCGTGAGGATCCTCAGGATGCTGATCGGAGTGAGCAGTCGATCGCTGCAATCGATTGACCGCTTCGACCAAGTTATCCAACACATCAGGGGTCGATGAACTTGACCTCAGCTCAGGTACATATCGCCCCTTGACCCATTCGATGACCTGGTTGCCAATTTCCTTAGCATCTTCAGATTGATAGATACCAGCCTTGTCCAACTTGGACCAGCATGTCGAAGCTGCTCCCACACCCATCATGATCACACTCTCTAGGGTGTGGGGCTCACCGTTGGGGTTTGGGTCGAAAAGAGTCTTGCCTACATCAGTCATCCTTCTTCCTTCCATTGGACTTTCGGGTCGTCGTAGTAATAATCCATGGGGTCACCTGTAGTGAATCGTTGACGACGGATGTTGTTAGCTGCGGGAGAGGCTGTGCCGGAGAAGAGCTCGACGGTGCAGAGATCCATGTACGAGCACATGTACTTACAACTGCGCTCGGGAACCCGCTCGATGTGACCTACTCTGTCCCAGGGGTACTCGTGCATCCTCTTGCTGGTGTGGAGTGCTTCCCTGGCGATCTGTCTCAGGACTTCTGGACTCTTGTGCAGGGTATCTCGCCTGAAGAAACTGGACGACTGGGGCTCACCATGTTGGTACCTTTGACTCTTCAACCAAGCCAGTCGCTCGGCATGATCTGCCAGAGGCATACCATACTTCTTGAGAGCCCGGTACATGGTGGGGTAATCAGTGTCGATGGTTCGAGTACTGAGTCTCTCTCGTCTTGTACCAGCATAGGCCAACTTAGGAACTGTCGGGGCTTTGGTTTTGACATAGTTCCAGATGAAGCCTTGCACCGGGATCTTGTTGCGCAGGGCAGCCCATAGATACAAGGCGCTCGCCGCGTCGAGGAGCCTATCGTTCATGTCTGGTAGGGTCTTGTGAGTTTTGTGATCGACGATGTACAGGCCGAAGGGAGTCTCTACCAGAAGGTCGATGCGACCTCGATAGATGCGACCATCTGGCAAATCAGTTTCCAGGACAAGCTCGACTTCCAAGACATGCCAGGGATCAGAAGCTCCATAATGCCAGAGATATGATCGCATCAGTCTATCGCACTCACGAGGAAGATCACCTAGCTTGTCTTTCTCCTCGTCGAACAACTGACTGAAGTCTTCACTGAGTCTCTTGTGCTCGTCCTGCCATTCACCCCCACCATAGTGGACTTCGAAGAGCTTGTGCATCCAGTTACCCCGCTTGAGGGGTAGTGAAGGGGTCCTGGGCTTCAGCCTATCGACGTACTTGTACTGAGCCTGCTTGGGACATCTTCTGAACGTCTTGAGCATGCTGTGAGTGCTGATGCCTCGACCAGTGTCGGGGTCAACATAGACATGGGTCACTTCTCTAGCTCAGCCAAGCAAAGTCGACAACCGGGCTTGAAGACCCGATGATCTAGTCGATTATTGTGCCGACGTTCATCAGAAGCCCACTTCCGAGCTTTACGACCTGGTTTCTGTGAGTGTTTCTTGATGATTTCGAACGGAGCTTTGATGGATCGTCTTATCGAGCCACTAGCTCGACCTGTAGACATGTATGGATGGTTTGCGATCACGTGACCATCGATGTCTCTGGCTAGCTTGGTAACTGACTTGATCTTTCTCAACTCCAAAGACTTGCCGTGTGCCATCAGATTTCCTCCTCGGTCTCGACTTAGATCATATCTTAGCGGATGTGCTCGATCAACTATCTTGTTCCTCCCACCATGTAATCTTGAAACTGGTCAGCTTCAGATATAATGTCTTCAGTGTCAGTAGGGATCGTCAAGTTGTTCAAGACTGCCAAGAACAGACAAACTCCTCGAATAACAACTGCATCATCTTCATCCATTGGTCAATATCCCTTCGTCCCAGTCGTATACTTGATCTGCACTCAACTCAGTAGCATCGCCCCAATGCTTACCTACTTTGATGTCGACAACGATCGGAAGGTCGATCTGGACTCCGAACAGTCGATCGAGGGGTAGATTCTCCATGGTGTTCTTGATGAGAGGTAGAGCCTGAGCAACATCCTTCTTCTTGATCTGGAAAAGGCTGGCGTCATGCACAGTGCCTATGACGTTACCGTCGATACCCATCTCTCGGAACTTCTTGTCGATCATTACCATGCTCAGCTGAGTCATGTCCGAAGCGAAAGATTGGATCGGTGAGTTGATCGCTTGTCTCTCAGCCTCACCCCTGACTGCCTTGTCGGGTGAATCGATGTCAGGAAGTCGGCGGATTCTGCCGATGGGTGACTGGACTCGCTTGTACCTATGCACGAGTCGACGCTGCCTAGCATGCCAGGGAAGCAAGTCCGGGAACTGCTCGAAGTAAGCTTTGCGAACTGCTCTGGCCTCTTGCTCGGTGAAAACCATCTCATACTTCTCGAAAGCAGTGAGGATGAACTTGTTCCAACCCATACCATACACGAATCCGAAGTTTACCGCCTTGGCCTTCTTTCTGTCATCTTTTGTAACACTGTTGCTAGGTACCCCGAGAACACTAGAAGCTGTTGCTAGGTGGATGTCTTGCCCGGTTTGGTACAAGTGCATCATCCTGCGTTCGCGTGCGATGAAAGCTACCACACGAAGCTCAATCTGGCTGAAATCTGCCTCGACGAACCAGTAATCTTCGGGTGCTCCGAACAACCCCCGAACGAATGGATCTCTAGGTACTTGCTGGATGTTGACACCCTTGGGGTCTACTCGACCCGAGAACTTCTCCTCATCCTCTTTACCACTTGACAGCCTGCCCGTAACTGTACCGGCCAACTTGAAAGTTGTGTGGATATGGTCTCGATCATCGAGGTTGTCAGCATACGATGTGAAGTACTGACACATCATCTTCCATCTAGTGCGTTCCAACATCACAGCAGGAACTTCGTGGAATTGCTTGAGTTCCATCATGACGGCTTCCTTCATGCTAGGAAGTCCATCACTTCCATCCTCTTTGTCCTTGCCCCTCTCCAGCACCGGCAGCTGGAGATGATCAAACAACCACCACCTTGACCAAGTACTGGGATTGAAGTTGATGTCCGCATGTTTGCCTCTGCCCTTGGCCATGCGAGGCCAGTCCTCAGCTACGATATGCTCACCAGACTTGCAGAGTATGCAGTGATGATTATCTGGATGGGGAGGAACTGGCATCCACTTGTCCAGCTTCCTCTCTTGCTCAGCAACCATCTCGAAAGCAATCTTCGTATTCGTCGCAAGTCGCTCACGATCGACCCACACTCCATCAGCTTCAGACTTGATGAGAACTCGGCAGGATGGCATGGTGATGTTCTGGAAGATGCGAAGAAGCTTGGGCTGATCTATTAGCTCTTGTCGCATCTGCAGATAGATGTGGTAGGTGTAGTAAGTATCGAGAGCGTTATACTTCAGGACTTCGTTGATCGGGGTGAGAAGCAGGTTCTTGGTGTCGATGCCCCATGGTTCGACTCCCAGCCTGGAAGTCCCTTGCGGCTTGAGGCCCTTCTGACGATTCTCGTCCAGCAGGTGAGCAGCCAGCATGGTGTCGAAAGTCAGGCCGATGTTGGACATGCCATGGTATCTCAACCACCGCGCATCGAACTTCCCGTTGTGGGCGATAAGCTTGGGGATGGCCTCCATGTTCTTCTGGATAACCTTGAGTGCCTTGCGCCAGCTCGTCCTGAACGGTGATCCCGGATGACCCAGGGGCAAGGCGAAGGTGAACAACCGGTCGTCTTTGTCGATCAGAGTGCCAGCTAGACTAACTATTCGAGCACCCTGCACGTACTCAGCATCTCCGAAAGTCTCGATGTCGTACGACAGAAGCTTGGCACCTTTGAGCCTCTGGTTGAGTCTCTTCAGTTGATCTGCGGTATCGATGACTGCGACCTTGGGCTTGCTGACGGTACTCGTGCGATCGTACACCTGAGCTGCGAAGAATCGTAGATCAGCTAGCCAGCCTTGCCGCTGGCCGGGATTGCGCTGGATCGATGCTGGGGAGAGCGTGGGGATGATGGAATAACCCTCTCGCTCGATCACCCGCCCTCGATACTTCATGATGCCTGAGTTGCCTGTAAGAGCTTGAAGTGCCTCGTTGCCGAAAGCCAAGATCCACTTTGGCTTGATCAACTCTATCTCGGCATGTAGGTACTTGGCGCATGTCTTGACGTCAGTCTTACCAGGCTCAGTCTCCCAACTTCTGCACTTGATGGCAGCTGTATAGAAGCAGAGTGATGAGTCTATACCTACCTCACCAAGAGCCTCATCTACAAGTTCTTGGTACTTATCAGAATTAGGTACTTTGCCCACGACCATGATAGTAGCATTGTCGGGGCCGTTACCCGTCTGACATATTACTGAGGCATACTGACACATCTTGCAATCTGAGCAAGACTCATCCCGGACTGCCATCGCAACTTTGCGATTCATGAGATGATGATACCAGCTTGTTCCAACAAGATCAACCCAGAACGATCTCGGTATTCTCGATCGAACGATGCCCTAACCACACCCGCATTGATGACTAGCTGGGCACACGAGAGACATGGGGTCACGGTGCAGTGCATGTCACTACCATCGAGTCTTACGCCATGTCTAGCAGCGAAGGCTATTGCGTTGGCTTCAGCATGAACTGAAACTGAGCAAGGCTTCAAGACTAGGCAATCACTGTCATGAGGGTCATGAAGCAACTTGAGCCCCTCAGACTTGCCGCAGTCACACTCATGACTGCAGTGCTCGACTCCCCTGGGTGCCCCATTGTAACCACTAATGAGGATGCGACCTTCCCGGGCAAAGACAACTCCTACTTTGTTTCTAGAGCAAGTACCCCGTTCGCCTTCTAGCCGAGCGTGCTCCATCAAGTTCTCATCACGGCTTGGGCGCATAGTCAGTCTCCATCCTTGGCATGTCTCCCTGGAAGACGTGCAATGAGCCTATGTGCATGGTAAGAGTTCCCACATCGATGACCCTTTGCCAGAAAGCTTCTTCACAAACCCATTGCAGTAGACGAGCAGCCATGTAGACATCATCTGGAAAGTGTCTTAGGAAGTCACAGCTCCTCATGTGGTAGATGATGTGTATAGCTCCATTACGCACTATGAATTGATAACCCAGAGTACAAGGAACTCTAACCCCCGAAACGTTCCCAGTGTCCTCAGGAAACCAGATGGGCAAGTAAGCCTGACGAGTTAGGGGTGACTTCCTGAGCAGATTTACTACGTCCTGGAGATCACCATACTCAAATCTCACACCCATGTGAGGAACGAATACCTGTCGTCCGTTGGGGGCCACATTTCCCACATTGGCAAACTTGGGCCACATCCTCTCGGGGTAGGTGTGGGAGAATTGATCTCCATCCTTGTGATCGCTGTTACCTCGTTGGGCGAAAGGCCAGTATCTTTCAGATGGTGGAGGATTCATCGGCGACGCAGAGACTCGCTCCTGGAAGTGATCTTCAGCCCATGGTAGGTTAGGCTTTAGAAGTTCTTGTAAATCAGTAGGTGAGGTTGGTACTGGGAACTGAAAACTGACATTCATCAACTCTCGAGTTACCATCTCTGGTCGATCCTTGACATCTTGACTCTGCCATTCACCGACCTCGAGGGGTTCTGTATACCAAGTCAACCTATGACCCAATGTCCTATGGATCACTGTCCACATTTGACTATGAAGGAAGTACTGTGTGTCAGCTATCACCCAAGGACTCCTTGAACTTTGCCACCAGTCGATCTTGATTATCCCAGCCTAAACCCATGTCTAAGTTCTCTATGAAGTCTAGCGCCTCCCTAAGTAATGGCTCCCAAACGTCAGAGGCAGCATCAGCGGCACTTTGACAACGAACTGGAACGAGATAGTTCTTCGTCGTAGTGATTACTGCCTCACGTGCTTGCTCTCGTGCCGTTGTCACTTGGTAAATCCCTCCGGAATCGTGATCTTGAACCTGATCCCGCACTGCAGGCAGGTGAGTTTCCACCTTGTGTCTGGGTGGTCGCTGCCGGGCATCAGTCTACCCCTTGTCTTGCAGCTGGGACATTTTCTCTTCTCGAGCCATTTGCCTTGTCGCCATCGCTCAGTCCTCATCGTCGTCATCGTTGTCGTCATCTGAGCCATCGTAGGCGACCCCGTACGACTTGTCAAGGGGTAGACCTATCTTGGAGAAATCAAGCGAGTGGATAGGCGTGTGAGGTAACTCAGGATATGCTTTGAACCACTCCTTCTGCTCACCCTCCTTGGGGCCCTGCTTGTAGTGACTCCAGCCCTCGAACGCCTTGGCTGCCTCGAAGCCGAGTACCTCAGTGTGGTATCGACGTCTGATCCTGCGATAGGTGTTGTAAGTCATGTCACCATAGGTATGACCCTCGTCATCTAGCTTCGTGATCCTGGCCATCCATCGTCTGCTCATAGTCAATGCTGGAGAGTCCCGAAGAGCTTGGGCTTCAGATTTCGTCATCCTGTTCTCCAACAAGATTCGACGATACATAGCTGCTGACTCAGGATCACGGTGGTTCAACAGGAATGCCAATGACTTGAAGTTGTGATACTGGAGCGCCTCATTCATCCACACAAAGCTGAAGTCCTCGACTTTGCAGCCCATGGCATCAGCCAAGTATCGAGCGCACATCCAAGCCACTGAGAGGTCAAGAGCCGCCAGATACCCCAGGTAACTAGTTCGGGAGTAGAGTACGATGGTCGGTCGAGGCATGGCCTTGTAACTGATCCCAAGCATGCAAGAGCCCCATCGCCTGGTCTCCTTGTTGGTGTGGCCAGTAGAAGCTCCACCTCGAGCCGCTACAGATCGAGTCCTCATGTGAGCTATGCCCCGACCATTGAGTCCTATGCGACCAGTACATTTCTCGATCCAGGCAAGCAGTTCATCCGGGTCGACGTATTGTCGGATCATCATCGACCACCTGCTGGGGGTCAACCACATTGACTTGAGGTCGAATTCCCAAGCCATCGACTCAGCTTCACTGATGGTGTTGTGTATCTGCACATCGACGCTTGAGATTACGTCGAGTCGATCGGCAGGTGAGTGCACGATCGTGCCGCAAAGACTCTCATGCAGGCTGGTGAGGTCTTTGGCTCTGAAAGCTCTCATACTCTGGCCCAGTCAAAAGCCCTGACTACTAGGCCATAGGACAAGAACAGAATCATCACTAGCATGAAAATCCAGAGGATGATCTGCAGAACGTTCTTCAGAGTATTTATGGTCTTCTCCATCAGTCGGGGAACCTGATTCGATCTGTGTTTTTTTGCTGCCAATCCCTAAAGTCTTGTAGGGCTTGGACAATACCCTCCTGCAGTTCTCCAGTGTTGTTGCCGTACTTATCAACCCGGTCAAGATAGTCTTGGATGACCATGATGGAGAAGATATCTTTGGCCCTGAAGATGAAGACCGGCTCACCGCTGATGGCACAGTCTCCGATGATCTGAGCAGCCTTGACCTGGGTTCTGTTGGGTAGGTGAGCCAAGTTACCTGCATAGCTCTTCTTACCCTGGCCGGTCGATTCTGCCTCTGCCATCTCAGCCATGTGAGCTTGAACTCTCACATGCCATTCGGAGATACTTTCTCCTGGAAGTTGCTTAGGTACATCAGCCATCAAGTTCTCCTCAGTGAAGGTCGGTTATGCAGTAATCGATCCTAGGGTCACATGTTGTCTCTGACAGGTCTCGATAGCAACGGGGGCATTTCTCGGCCTTCCCAGTGTAGCCATCAGCCTGGCGTTGGGCATTCACCGCATGTTTGGCTTGGTACATCTGAGAGAACTCCTCAGCAATCTCAGATGGACTGTCATCGGGGGATGCTGCCAACATCATGTTCATGAAGAAGTGGAAGGCATCGACCATCTCTCTCATGAACTTCTCATGATCGAGTGAGCGATCAGTTGCCCAGGGCTTCCAACCCACCTCGTCCAGAGCCTCACCAAGCTCCTTGATGAGCGCTGTGTGGTTCCATGTCAAGAACACAGCTCGTTGCTCAGGACTCAAGGACCTAGGGTCTCCATCCTTCATACTACCTGTCTGAAGTTCAAGTTGAGCTGTCAACAGATCTACTAGGTTCATCATCAGCAAATACCTCCAGTACTTGATAGATGCTCACTTCGCTTGAGTCGAGCCAACATACCCTCGTAGAAACTGACAGCATCTACTGCTGTATAGTCCCACACGAAGGCTGAGCCGTGTCGGCACGTCTCCATGAAGTACAGCCAGTAGACTTGAGTGATGTACTCCCACACCACCTGGTTGTCGATGTCTCTTTCGACATTGGCTTTCACTATCTCGTACGGTGGTAGGCAGAAGATGATGGTCGGGTCGAGGTTGTTCATCTTCTCCAGCATGCGGGTCAACCACTGGCGATCGTCGAACCCAGGTTCCATGCGACCTCGCAGCAGGGGTCCATAGATCGGTTCGGAGATCAGACGATGCCTGTCGTAGATAGCGGCTCTTGGCCAGGTTGCTAAGTCTACTTCGACCCAGGCCCTGAGGTCTGTCATGGCCTCAGCTTTCTTGGATACTACCCGAGGCTCAATCGAAATGCCTAGGTCCTGGCTGAGCTGGTTAGCAAGACGACTCTTGCCAGCCCCGTCGGGACCTTCCAGAATGATCACTTAGTCCTCCTCGGTCGAATCAGTTTGAACTATGACTGTAATCGACCAGAATGCGATTCGTCAACATCTCATTCCGGAGAACTCAAGCAAGCTTTCTCAACAGCCTCTCTGGCCGTTTGGTGATCATCTTAGCAACGTCAGTATCTTCCTGCAAGCTCTCGTAGACTATCTCATCTATGGTACTCTCACCCAGGAAGTATAGATAGCTCGTAGCTTTGGGCGAGAGTGCGATTCGATCTTCTACCTGCTTGTAAGATACCCATGAGTCAGTCATCGAGTACCAGCTGAAGATTGCTGAGCTCCTTAGATCAATCCCCTCGGCTCCAGCGGTAGGCTGCACGATCATCATGGCGGCACCATCATGCTCGTTGAACCAGTCAATCCCAGAGACTCTATCGTCACGCTTCTGACCGCCTGCGATGGTGCGATATGGAATCTTCAGCCTGAGACACATCTGACTGATGGTAGAGATATCATCTGTCCATCGTGCAGCAGTTACTACCTTCTGCTCAGCCTCGAAGAAGTCAACCATGCGATCTTGGAACATGTTGAGTTTGTCGTTGCCTACCCTCACTAGCCTGCCCCTAGGATGAGCAGGTGTGGGATCGACCCGAGCTATGCCGCTAGTGAGTTGCAATAGTCTGGTTCTCAATACTATCTTCAACTGGGCTTGAGTAATCTCACCTGACTGAAGTTGAGCCACCATCTGTTCTGTCAACTCATCGTACAGTCGAGCAGTCTCGCCTGTCAGAGGTACATGAACTATCTCATCAGGATACCTAGGAGGTAGATCATAACACTCATCTCGAGTAATCGTGAAGGACTCTGAGTGCATATGTCTTCTGAGTTGTTTGATCTGGGCCGGTCGATTCCTGAGCCACTGGGGATACCCATGGCGATCGGTCATTACTGAATTCTCAGCCTTGAACTCACCCAAGGTCTTGCCCTTGACCATAGGGTTCATGGGGTTCAAGAACAACTTCCACTGAGAATAGATGTCGAAGATTCTCTTCTTCTTGGTGACAACTGTCCCAGTCAATATGGCCCGGAAGGGAATCAGACACTTGGTAGGTTTAGTACCTACTCTACCCTTCTCCCATTCCCAGGCTAGAGAAGCTATCATCTTGGTCTTCTGAGAAGACGGAGTCTTGATTCGATGACTCTCATCCAGGATACAAGCTTGTGGCTGCCATCGTTTGACAGCCTGCCTGACCGCGAATCGTCCACCTCGTCGACGACGCTTCATCTCGCCGTCTCTACCTCGAGTCTGGATACCTGCGGTGGAGAATGCATCGTAGTTTATCAACACGAAGTCGAGTCTATCTTGACCCAGAGGAGGTAAACTTACGGCCTTGCGGCCATCCCTATCCCAGATCGTGATTCGCCAATGAGCTGGACAACTCTCCTTGATCTCTCTAATCCAGCTATCCATAGCAGATACTGGGCAGATTACCAATACTCTATTGACTCTACCCCTCTGATGCAAGATAGATACCCAGTCCACACCAACCTTCGTCTTGCCGGTCCTTGGCTCCATGAGCAGAGCCCCTCCCCAGCCAGTCTCTAGCAGACTCGTCACAGCCTGGACCTGATGCTTGTAGGGCTTCTTCTTGAACTTGTAAGTCTCTCTTGAGACTAGCCCAGTCTTTATCTTCAGACTTCCGTCAGGTCGGGCCATATCTCCTCTGTCTCTGGTTCTGGCATGACTTGCTTGAACACCTGCCTATAGCTGGGATCAAGATGTATGAGCATCGATCGATGAGCCACATGGAACCAAGCTGTACCCCAGCAAGGTGGGAACTCTGGCCATGCGTCATCATAGCCAGGCACCAGCCCTTGTAGCCCAATGAGATACTGTTTCCAGGCAGAGGGTTCTCCTCTGGCTCTGAGCTCCAATGCTCCAGCCATGGTGATTACTGCAAGCGCATCGACATGATCCTGCCATATCATGACTCCCGAGTGATTCTTCAGCTGAGGCCACTTGCCTAGGATGGACATTACCGCGTGATGGCATGACAGAGTATGCCACTGCAGTAGCTTGTCATCCAGCACCTTGGCGCACATGTTGGGATCATCGTAGGGTAGATAGAAGATCATTCTTCTTCTCCGAACTCTTTGTCACACCAATGGCAGTGATCGTATACCCAAGAGCAGTTGCAATGGTGTCCGCATGATCGTTTGCTCTCGGGACATTCGTTCAACGGGTAAGGGCTGACCTCGCCTTGGTCTAGGTATGCCTGATGCTCTGGACAAGTGATACAATCTTCGTCCAATATGGGAGTCAGGGTTGACTCAACCATGAAGTACTCCTGTCATGTTTGAACTCATTCCAGTCAGCAACTACTTTACGTGCTTGGTGGACTGAACACTTGCAAGACTCTGTCTCTACCTCTTTGTAGCAGGGTCTGGTAGCTACTGCCTCCAAGACTGAGAACATGCGAATGAACTGACGACCGGAGGGGCCAGTACACTTGGGGCACATGACCCTCTTCATGAACCTCTGCTTAGCTCTGATTCTAGAGACTTTCTCTTGGTTGTTATTGACGACGAACCGGTTCTTGCAGACGAAGCATCTCATGTACTTCATCCATGACGAATCATTGTCTCCTCCCCATTGAGCAGTAGCTCGATCAGCTCTCCTGAGTGCAGCTCTACTACGACCGGCCATGGTGCAGTACCCCCCGGAGTATGAATCCAGCTATGGCAGACTGAGTTCTGTCGTTCCAGTAAGAACTAGCCCCGCTCGGATGTGGAAACTTTATGAAGTGATGCCCCCCGGCGAATCTACCGCCTAGCATGGGCAGATCAGAGAAACCCATGAAGTCTGAGACGTTGGCACCTATCAGTAGTACAAACCTCGGAGCAGTACCTGGTTTCATCAGTACACTAAGAATCTTGTTGGCTTTGGCTTGTGCCGAATCACGAGGAAGAAGATCTCCTCGTCCACTTTTGGTCTTGCCGGGCCAGTACTCCACAAGATTGATCAGCTGGAAGTAATTCGGTAAGACATCGCCAGTATCTCCCACACCAGCGAGTCTGGCTAGTCGAGCTCCGCTCTGTCCAGAGAAGGGGGGTAGGGCATCATTTCCTTGTGCGGGCGCCTGCCCTATGATGAGGGGACGAGGCAAGGTTCCCTCCGCATCTGGTTGTTATCCTCCATGATGAACCCATACTTCTCATACCATCGGATTAGCGCAGTGTGGGATAGGCCTCGTGGGCCGTCACCTGGTACGGGCTCTAGGTAGAGAGTTATACCCTGCTGATCTGCATCTTGTATGATCCGCTTCAGCAGAGTAGATGCATGACCCTGACCTCGCTGAGGCTGAGGAACATTGATCCGGCTGATGTAGCCTCGCTTGGTATCATCTCTGAACATGCTTACGTCTGCTATCGCAGGACGTATGTGACCAGGAAACTTGACGAAGTAGTAGCTATGCATTAGAGATCAAGAACAAAGACCTCGGGTTCCGGATCATTGCTGTACTCCGGAACAGCTATGGCATTGTCACCAGTATCTACCAGGGGTAGATCACCATGCCTCTTCTTCAGTTCCTCCAACGCAGTGATATACTCTGAGACTAGCATCTATTCCTCCTCGGTTGATCGATGCCACCATATTATGCGATGCGAGCACAAGATGTCAAGTACCTTGTTCCCCACTACGGTATAACAGGAATATGCGCCTTGACTAGCAATGAGCAGAGCGATAAGGTGCCATCACTGACCGAGGGGCGCTGCCCCGAGACAAGAAAGGGGAGGGATTCCCCATGGCTGCAAAGACCAAGAAGGGCAAGACCAAGGCTGCTGAGGACGTCGAGGTCGAAGAGACCGAAGACGACGAAGTCGAACTCGATGAGTCCGACGATGACGTCGAAGACGACGAGGCTCCTGCCGGCAAGAAGGGCTCGAGTCAACCGGAGGTGACCTTCGGAGTCGCCGACTTGGCCAAGCACTTGTCCAAGAAGACCGGCAAGACGATCACCTCTCGAGAGCTTCGGACTCAGATCCGTCGGATGGCTCGAGAGGACAAGCCCCGAGTCCAGCGGGAGATCACCGCCGGCAACCGCACCCGGTACGACTGGCCAGAGGGTCTCGAGGACCCGGAAGTCAAGCGCATCATCAAGGCCGTCACGGGCGGTGAGCTCGAGGCTGGCAAGCAGGAGGCCCTCCAGAAGCTGAAGGACAAGAAGGCCGCCGAGAAGGCCTCAGGCACGAAGTCTTCGAAGAAGGGCAAGTCCTCGAAGAAGGGCAAGGCCAAGGTCGAGGAGCCCGAGGATGACGACGAGATCGAGGAGATCGACGACGAAGACCTCGAGGTCGACGACGACGACTGATCTATAGCCCCTGGCTATTTGGCCATAGGACCCCGACTCCTGAGATTGGGGATCGGGGTTCTTTGGTGTGTAGTATCAATGGGTAATTGAGATAATCCTCAATGACTAAAGAAGTCGATTGGCGGTCGACCTGATGATCACCTTTGCCATCATCCTGAGGATCATTCTAGGTTACACACAAAGAAGTCCCCGAGCTCAATCGCCGATCAATGACGACCAAACTCGGGGACCTCAATTGCTATAGACTACAGCTTGGTGAGTCGTGGCTCCTTGGCGGAATCAGTACCATCGATAGCCTTCTTGAAGTCATAGACTACCGAGATCGCAGAGCTCAAGGCTAGACCAGCCAAGACCTTTGATGGACCATTGAGGTTCGACAAAGTTCCAGCTCCCTCGAAGGGAGTGATCTTCGAAGCCAGGTCCGAGGCTCCAGCCAAGAAGGTCAGAGCTACTCCCACACCCCAGGTCAGGGCTTGGGTCACGGCGAAGTTCACGTCAGACTTGACTGCCTTGAGCACGGCGACGATCTTCGTCACTAATGCACTCAAGGTCAGCATGCTGAACACTTCCATTACTTACCTCCCATTTCATTTGCCAACTAGAACAATGATAAGACCGGCGAAAGACACTAGTGCCAAAGCAACACTAAGAGCAAACCCAACAGCCCACTGATTTGATCCTCTGGTCTCAACAGTAGCTGCTTTCTGGCCTTGCTGCTCGTACTGAACTCTGCGCAGGTCAGCGATGTCTTTCTGGATTGGCTCTAGGGCTGCAGTCAAAGCCGTGTTTGCTGCCTGGGCAGCTACTTGCACTTGTGTTCTCAGTGTCTCGGCCGAAGTTGCAACTTGTGTGGCTAAGGTAGCAGCTTGAGTAGCTGATACTTCTGCTGCACGAGTTACAGCATTTACATCTACGACTCGGATAGCATCTAGACGCTTAGCTTCCTTGTCCTGTAACTGCTCAGCAAAATCCGCATGAAGCTTGATGAGTTCTCGGACATGGGCTGATTCCATCCTACGAAGATCATCTTGCCGCTCAAGCCCTGCCTTGACGAGTGCGGTAACGTTCTCGGTCGGATCAATGACAGGCCCGCCCTGTGCATCTACCCCCATACCTGTCGAAGACTCTTTTCTAACCATCGGTCTAGCCTCCCGTATGCTCTATCAGTCGTTGCTCCATTCGATGGATAGCAGCTAGGGCTTCAGCAATGGCGGGGTCCAGCGGCATGGAGCTGAGATCTTCAACAGCTTTGTTGAGAGTAGCCTCAGCTGCTCTAGCTGCTTGCTGAGAGTCTTTAGCTGACTCTCTTGTCTCTTCAGCAATGTCTTGGATTACCTTGACTTGATCCTGGATGTCGTCGATCGACCGGTTCCTGAGCTGGACTTGAATCTCTAGGCCGATTGCCAAGACAAGGATGATCACTACCGCATAGATCATCAGTTTCACAGTACTGGACATCTTGTCAAGGCTCTTGCTGAACGAATCAGTAGCTCGACGGTCGGGATGATCTTGTTGTGTATCGTCAGCTGGTTCGGGCATTGTCATCTCCTGAGCTTGAATCCTTCCGGCCGTTTCCATTGCCATTGCCGTTACCATTGCCGTTACCGTTCCTGCCAACAACTCCCTCAGCGAACGCAGCTCCTGCGACGATCATCATGAGAGCATGAACAGAGACCGGGGGCTCATAGGTCTGAACTACGATATCGACCAAGAAGCTGATCAACCAAGCACTTGTCACGACTAGGGCTATAGCGTTAGTTATGCGCTTGTCCACATGGGCCCCCACGATAGAAGCAGTGTAGCTAGCACCGAACCCTGCCAAAAAACCCATGATTGCGATACTCAGTTCGTTCAGCACTGACTCCATTACCTCATTCCTTCTTGTACGTCAGGCGCAGGACTCCCGCTGTTTTTCTTCTCCCAGGTCATTGCCACTTTCAGCCATTGATGAAGAGCTTTGTAGTCTCCATACGCGGTTCCGTCATCGCAATCATCGAGGAGTAGCATGAGTAAATCCCAGAGTTCTTCATCAGTGAGCTTGCTCATCTACCCCTCACGCTTGATCTACTGACTCTTGTCCAACCAGAAGACGCCTACGTTCGTTCCGACCAGCGCTGGCGGCGTATCGAAGCACAAGATCAGCAAGTTGGGCCAAGCAGAACCATTGGCCTCGACATTGTCAACCCCGGTCAATCGACTATCGTCGTTAGCTTTGAGACACAGACCTCCACCGAACTTGGACCACTGCCCAAGAAGTTGACCATTGACATCCTCGATCGTGTACTGCTTACCCTGAGCATCAGCTGATGGAATCCTGACAATGGCATACCTGGGGATCATGTCTTCCTCCGCTGGTGTGGGAAGCAGCAGGTCTGCTACATCCGATCTGAACTTCTCTGTA